>ERZ1026814.1080-NODE-1080-length-11377-cov-4.600533_pt1 | contig 11377 bp, 19 predicted proteins | sample MGYA00520871_ERZ1026814 | MGnify/ENA primary metagenome ERZ1026814 (study PRJEB33270, sample SAMEA104284478) | anaerobic digester metagenome | biome: Anaerobic digester microbiome; feature: mesophilic sludge digester; material: Anaerobic digester biomass... | reverse complement strand
AGTATGATGCTTCAATTATGGTTGTGTGTGTGTTGTATTATGTATGTTTATATGGTGTTGTGTTGTTTTTTTTTTTTAATGATACGGCGACCACCGAGATCTACACAGAGTAGATCGTCGGCAGCGTCAGATGTGTATAAGAGACAGTATATATATATAGTATTTTAGTTATCTTTAAAATTGATAGTAGTAGCTGTAGGCTTACCTGTAGCTAGATCTTCTTTGTTCCAGTACTCCAGAAGTTCTTCGTACATAGCTTCTATATGAGAAGCCGCTTCTGTATTTTCAAGCTCTAATATGTCCTTACTAAACAAGACTAGTAGTTGAGCGGCTGCACCCATAAAAGCTCTTCGGGTTTCAGGCTTCTGATTGGGTCCCATGGTATCCTCAGATAGTCCTACTCTCTTAAGATATCTTTGGTATTGATATTCTAAATTAAACTTGTTCATAGGTTCGTGTTTAATGTAAGCAAATTTACTTGTATTTGGCCATTATAGCTTTCCTAATCTTATCTGTAGTTTCACTATTCATAGCTGCTATGATAATATCACGCTCAAGGATACTCTTCTGTATATCAAAGGTACTCTTAGGTATTTTCTTATCTAAGAGACATTTGATCATCTGCTCTTTAGCCTTTGAAATGCTATCTGGATAACCTAATCGTTTTAATACATCATCAGGAATAGCCTTCATAGGACTAGCTAAGTACTTATCTACCGTTTTAATTATCTCTGGTAAAAGAGTACTCTCCTTTTGTTGCCGATCCTTATGATATTTCACTTTAAGTTCATCATAGATCTCAGAAGCTAATGCCTGTATTTGATATGTTGTTAGTTTCATTTTAAGAATTTATTTAAGTTAAATAAAAAGTGGTAGGGAGCTGGCCCGGCATGCCGAAATTACCCAACTAGCCCTACCGACTCGTTCACAAAGACAGTTTGTTAATATTCCGTAGGTAGAAGTATGGTAGTAGTTTGCCATCCAGCATCAGTTATAATCCAGACTTTGATCTTAGATATTGGATCTATATAAGCAGACATTATTCTGTCCTTGTATGGTATACTTTTATCATTAAGTTCAGAATCTTCTTTGCAGGTTACACCATAGTCACAAGATTCATGCCGTTGAAAACATTCTGCTATAAAGGCATGAGTCATTGTTTTATCTTCTAAAAGTGCAGCTATACCTGAAGTCATCACTTTAAATCCTAAAGTAATAGGACCCTTCTTGGTCTCATTAGTTTTGATTGTATCTTCCATATGTGGTTGTTTAGTTATTAGTACTTGTGTAAGCTTGGAAGGAATTCCGTAGGGGATATTGGTGTTTTAGTCATCGTCATCTGATTTATAGTTAGGATTAATTATTGAACCATCTAGACTTTTGTACTTGATCCAGTTGCCTGGTGGGTGCTTTGTATTACCAGACCAAGACATTAGAGCATTCATAGCTTCTTGGAAGGTATGATAACAGTATCTACCTTGATAGCCTTCTTTATCTAAATTAATGAATAAGCCGGTAGTTGTTATCATTACTCCAAGACCACATATACCTTTACCTGGTACTTCTACTACACATGTATATTCTGGTAGATTCTGCTCTACCCAATCAAGTGTTATCTTGCTCATTGCTTACAGATTCAGGTTTAGCTTTAAGTTGACTGATAGTACATTCTTCTGGCTTGACATCAGTACGTATTCCAAGAAGTACAGGTTGATATATACTTCCATCTGGATACCAGTAGAGATATCGAACTTCAACTACATCATTTACTTTTGGAATAGGCTGATTAGCATATACAGTAGCATTGCCTACATATACTAATGCGGTGCCTTTGTACACTACCAATCGAACTGATCTTTTAGTTTCATTCACTTGAGCTACAATACAAGAAGCGGTTTCTACAAACTTCAACTTAAATTGATTACCTCCAGAGTTAGGCCTACCTGGAGAGTACAATGCATCTATACGCTTGAATACAATACCTTCCGTATTAGCTTGAAAAAGCTGAGTATATAGTTCTTGTTTTTGTACTGGAGTCCAAGCAGTCTTAACTAACTTAATGTTAGGAGTTACTTTACCATCCAGGTTATCACGTAACCATTCATATCTCTCCTTGTAAGTCCAGAGATGATGTATGATGTCGAATACATGTACATCGTCTCCTACAGCTTCACCATCGAGTATAAAGTCTTCATCAGAGATACAGTCTACTTGTCCTACTAATGATACTGGTATGTCTACGATTAAACCCTTTCTATTTGCTCCCACTATTTTCTCTCCAGTCTTGATGAGTAATCTGCGCATACCATCAAACTTTTGTTGTGCACAGAAATTATCGTCATCTATAAAGTGTTTAAGTAAATGAGGTTCAATATCATTAAGAAGCTGCGGTCTTACTTTGGTATCGGAAGATTTATTCTCATTACTAGTCATAGTTACTAGCTCTCCTCCAGTCTCAGGACATGATATATAACCCTTACCTATTTTCTCTGCTACTAATTTGTTGAATATTTTAAAGGCAGCTTCATAAGCTAGTGGAGTACTATTCTTCGTACCACTGGTTAAAGTATTGCCTCTACGTCCATACTGGAAATTCACATTCCATAGTACACCAGAAATCGGGGCTACTACTAACTGAATATTATACACTTTGTCTGAGTTGCCTTCAGTACATTGAAGGCTTACTGATTGTTCTTTCATAAAATTCATTAGTTTAATTGGATTAGGTACATTCCATATCTTGATGATGCAATAGGAATTTGCCGAAATCAGCAAAGGTGTATACTTCTCTTCCGGCTGCTAATGCTGCTTTAATAGGTGTAAGCCAGTTATTTGCACTAAATAGTACAGTAGGATTAATACTGAATAAATCATTTAAGTTTATAAAACAATAGTTTACTTTATGATGGCTTCTAGCTTGAAGTACATATACCATGTGATTATGAATGAAGCAGGTAAACTCACCCTGCTTTATAACACTTTGGCCTGGTACACCTTCGTCAAACCAACTTGAGTTTTTATTACTAGGATATACCCATTTTGTTGCGTGATTATTCATGGTTAATTTGATTTAAGATACTTTGGGAATGTTCAATAAAGTCGATGTTAGTTTAAATTGGATTAGGTAACTTCCATGTCTTGATGATGCAATAGGAATTCGTTAAAGGACATAAATGTGTATACTTTTCTACCTTTTTCTAAAGCAGCCTTAATAGCAAAACTCCTACTATCCCCTTCGAATGCAGTAGAATGTGTAGATATAGACAATTGATCTATATTTATAAAATAATAAGAGTAAGTTCGGCTATTAGATACTAGTATAAACAGACTGTTAAGATTAATATAACAAGTAAAACTATCAGGTGGAATCATATGAGTAACTACAGATGCTTCTTCACACCAATCTTTCTTTGTACTTGGAGTTAATATCCATTTAGTTGCTTTATTACTCATGGTTGGGTTGATTTAAGTTAGTATTGATATATTTTGGTATCTGCTGTTCAATAACGATCTCTTCTTTCATAAACTTACCTAAGCTTTCTATAGGTAAGTAGTATCTGTGTAGTATACGTCCTGTTAGATATTTGATTCCTTCTTGTGCAAATGTATTATCTACACAAGCACGTAGAATATTTTCACCCGCTGCATGAACTAAGTAACCGCCATCTCTAGCGCGTATGATAGCCACTGCTGGATATTTTGTATGTGTAGCTACTACAGTGATGAAAGTTACATCTATAGAATTAGTCTTGCACCAGATATTTATTTGATTTAGTACATCCATGATAGTTAGTTTAAAGGTTAATATTCTTCATCATAAAATTCCTGTATGAATACTTCTTCATCATCATCATCAGGATCATCATAAGTTGATAGGAATAATTGATAGTCTTCTTCTGTCATAGCATACCATTCAGATATACCTCTACAGAACTTACTGTTGACATACCTACAGAAATCATCAGCAGTATGATCACTACTACGTACTTGCCAATTATCAACAGCAGCGGTGAAGGTATTAATAGCTCCATTCTCATTTGGAATGTTATGCCATACATTAAAGTCGCATATACCGGGTAAATAGATTAAGGATTTACTTAGGCTCATTAGTTTTAGGTTTTAGATTTTCAACATTAATAGCTAATTCTTTAAGGTGTACCATACCAAACTGTACAGTACTTTTTAACGCTTCTACTAGTACTTCAAATAGAGCATCATACTTCTCAGGTTGTATCAATACACTATGCCGAAGTATGCATTTACCATTACAGTATATCTCAGCAAATGCCGCTCTGTGAGTATCATTCTTCATATCTTCATTTATCTTATTAAGGAATGAATCTCCTAGATCTTTATCAGTGATTAACCAATAACTAGGTAGATGGATAAAGGTTTGTAATTTGTAAGTATCGCCAGTTAACTTTGATAGTTGTGTACAGATTTCGCTTAGCGAATCTAGTAGTAGGTCATAAGGTAATCTTGATGGATGCATATTATTTCTTTATTCCGATTAAATGAGTTGGAGGAGTTTCGAATTCAGATCCAATCTTTCGCCATAGGTGTAAGACTGCTGGATGATTATTCACATATTGAGATTTTGGAGGATGAAATTGAACTACACAATCTTCTTCTTCCCAGAATAGATCTTTGATATGACACATCTGATCCCATGTAGGAATACGATCTACGTAGTTACTCACATGCCTTATAGAAACATGTTCCCAACCAGCACCATCTGAAACCATGCATCTTAATTCTCCACCAAATACCCATGGTATTATGAATACACCATTACAGCCAAAAGATGCATCACTATTTAGTTGAGGAATAGGTCCATTAGTCATTCTAAATTGTTCAGGTACTCGAAACATACTATTTGATTTTAAAGGAAGGTGAGTAATTTAATGGAAAACTAAGTGGTATAAGAATACCTGTTAGACTATGGACTTCTTCTGCTATTTGCATATATTGTCTTATGCCGATACCCTTGACTTTAAGTAAGTCATTACCTATGTCAATGATTTGCCGTACATGTTTAATTCCCTCTCTTTTGAATATTCTATAGCTAGCTGCATATAACACTAAATCATCTACAGTGGCATCAAGATTCCTATGCAGAGTAGTATTTGCTTTCGGTGTGACTCTAGATTCTACCGGTCTATCTTGTAGGATAAGTTCAAGCTCGGCTAGTTTACGTATAAACCATTGTTGTGTTAGTCCTGGAGAAATATCACAATCGCCAGTATTATGCGCCGTAACATATTCTTCTAACTCATTACTCAAAAATGTCGCATGCATATCTAAATGAAGAAGCGGTATTGTGGACATATCGACTAGGTTTTAAATTGTTTAAGTTTATTTTCTACTTCAGTCTTGTCCTTGATCAGACTATTGTAAGTATCAGCATCTTCTTTGGTAAGCATTATCTCACCAGATGTATCATCTAGTTCCAGAAGACCTCCGGTTAATTTCTTGTAAGCTCTTTTACCTTGACTCTTACCAATCCAGTATCCAGGATCTAGTCGATTAGTAGGATGTTTCATTGTATCAGAGAATTTAACTGCTTTAATTTCCATATTATAATTTTAGATTCCCATCTTGGATTTGAACCAAGGACCTTCGGCTCCTATGAATGCCGACGCTCTGAACCAGACTGAGCTAATGGGAAAGTTGTCCATCCTAGATTTGAACTAGGGACCTTCGGGATTAACAACCCGACGCTCTGAACCAGACTGAGCTAATGGACAAAGTTTTGCTACTTCTTAAGCTTAGCTTTAAGTTGAGCTATTGACAAACCTCTAAGGTTGTCATCTTGCTTTTCAGCAATCAAATTGAGAATCTTCTCATTGAATTGCTTAGTCTCGATAGCTTCAAGTGCTGCTTCATTATCTTCCACTTTCGAATTGAGGATATCAAGAGCCACATCAAATGCGAGCTTGGCCATTTTATCCTTCACAGACGTTTTATTCAAGAAGGATTTCTTACCTGATTCTTTATGGGCAGCCTCTAAAGAGACAGCTAAAGAATCTAGGTCTTCCAAGGATAGATCCCAGAGTTGTTCTACTGATAACACACCTCTACTCGTTTGAAATCTTAGTTTGGCTTTACTTGCCGATTTGTACGCTTCCATTGTTTTTAATTAAATTGTTTTAGAATTTGATTTTGATCATTCTTTTGTGAGTGCCTTGTACTTTTACAATCAACTCATCTTTTACTGTAGCATTAAATCCAAGTCCGGACAATTGCTTCTTCGTAGGTTCAATCATATTGGTCATTCCAAGAACTTCCAATACTTTTCTATGATTCGCTAACTCAGGTAGTAAGTTTTCATTATGAAAACCTCTGATAGATACTGGTGATTTACAATCTTCAAGCATGAAGAAGTAATGCTTATTTCCTACATTGTTTTTATCCCAATGATTAGGCGATAGACACACTAGGTTTACTTTATGAAATTGATTTGTTTCAATACCATAGACTTCTTTGGAAGAAACTCCTGATTCAGGTATCAAGTGTTCAATAGTAAACTGTCCAGCTTTGAGTGTTACTCTCGCTATATTCAAATCTTTTGATACAGCTTTATTATACTCGTAACTATATATCTCACCGTTGAATTCTATTTCAGCTTTAAAACCTTTATTAGGACCGCCATCATAATTTCTAATAAAGAATGAATATACTCCATCTCTCATCTTTGATAGATTACTCCATACGATATTTTCAACTCCCATTTGTCTTGGTCGTATCATATCTACATCTAGCATTCCTGACATAGGAGTAGCATGACCTTTGAAAGAACCATAATAGATATGTTCTCCAGGTGAGGGTTCTTGAGCATGAGCATCGAAGTCTAAGATATCAACACCAGTTTCATTCCAAGTAATAGAGAACCGTAATACACCGTCGATTTTACCACCGGCACTTTTAACAGCTTCTTTGATCTGAGATTTACCAGCCAAGTTACCATTGAAAGTCCAAGAGTAATTGTTGCTCCACTTGAAGATAGGCTTTGATTCTTTATCATTAGCTGTAGTTAATGATACTAAGTTACCTTGATGTTTATTATCAAAGTAAGCTTCAATAGAAGAACATGTAGGTAAAATATCCTTCATAAATTTATCGATAGTAACTTCTTCTATACCTTCGAATTCACTTCTCTTATGACGAGTAGATGTAGATTTCACATCATCAAATATTGATACAGATTTAACTTTACCATCACCTGCATTAGCATGAAGTATCTCAGATACTTTGATGTCTTCCATAGTAGCGAATCTTCGATTAAATGATTCTACATATCCATTCTCTTCTACAAATAGTTTTGCTTCTTCAATTTGTTTCTTAGTAATAGGAGCTGTAGTCTTCATGTAATTCTGAGGATCAACTCTCTTGTTCCAGGACTGACAGGCTTTATTTATTTCTTCACCTTCTGAAAGTTCAGAACAAAGTACACCAATCAATTCATTACGAAATTTAGCAAATGGTAGTTTGAATGATTTAGTCCAACACCAATTATCTCTTTGAGCAGCAGGTAAACTATCATACTCTTTCTTCAATGGAATTATCTGTTCTATCTTATGCAGATGAGTAGCGCCATCGAGTAAAGAGCCTTGGTTAATTAAATCTCTGACTAACTCTAGTGTGTCTAATGAAATAGTTTCCATTGCACGTTGGAATACATTCTTTGCATCTCGGTAATTACCCATTATGGCTTCCACGGAACTTCCAGACATATCAACAAACATTTGATCTAAGGATAGATGCATGTGGTTGAAGGTTCTTACCTCTTCTGGTTTGACTATACCATACTTCTCAGCTTCTTCCTTGGTATATATCTTAGTATTACTAGCAGTACCAAGTTGAAACAACTTATTAGATTTCTTACATGATTCATAAGGTAATGAATTCAATGAATCAAAAGTCTCAAAGAATACCTCTGTAATCTTAGACGCTTTGATTGCTTCTGATAATACTTTTACTGTATTCTGATACTCAACATCGGGTGTTACATCAAACATAGTTACAACATTGTAGTTGTCATCAACAGCTACAATGTTAGCGTATCTACGAATGAAATTACTACAGTGATTGCAATTATGAAATGTGCTGTTAGGATCGCGAAATACAGGATTGTTTTCTTTAGAAAACGAGCCAATGTATAGATCCCAAATTTGTTGACCGGTTAGCTCTACTCGGAATAGTCTGCCTGTTGCGGCCATTTTAGTAAACTGGGCTTGGATTAATTTGTTAAACTTTAGCATGATGTTTTATTTTTGTTCCATTCTGATCTTGAAATAAGGTTTGATTCATTAAGTACACTATGACAATCATCACAGCGTGATACTACATTCTCTATTGAGTCTACAGTTTCTCCATTATTTGCATATACATTCTGAGGTACTACAACTTTAGCACTACCACAGTAATAACATACTTTCGCTTCTTTGCCAATAGCAATTTCATCAAAGGACAATTGGTCAAGTATTATCGGCTTAGCAAACATCGCGTCTGCTTTGCTTCCTGAGATATACACCATTGAAGGTTCAAACATATCAGGTTCATTATGTCCTGCATAGAAATAGAAATTCAAATCATTAAGGTTTAGGACTTCATCTCCAATCCGCATAGACTTTAAAACATTTTCGTCTATCATTTTCTTATATATTAGTACAGAAAAAAGCAGACACCAGAGGCAATGGTGTCCACTTCCTAATTAGCTTGGAAGCTGATTAATTATGTTGTTCTTCAGTTTGTAGTGTTACTTCAGGTTGTACTGGCTCTGGATCTGGTAAGATATTAGCTATTACATAATTCTTCCAGCGTACCAAATTCTCCTGAGCCGTAGCTAATATTTCTTTAGCCTTCTCATTGGTAATACCGGTCTTTGTGAGTAACTGAATATTCATTATAGCACTACGTATTTCTTCTATCTGACGTTTCTCTACTAGCTCTGGATCATTAAGTCTATCCTCCTCTGCTTTAATTGCATCAACAACTTTCTTAGTCTCTGCCAATGTATTCTTGACAGCACTGATAGCTGTTTCATGTGTTACCGCTAATGAATAAGATTTATCATGGTATGATACTAAGTCATCACGCACGATAGTATAACCTAACTCCTTAGCATGCGCTTGAATTAACGCAAGCTTCTCATTCTTTAGATCAGTTTGTTGTTGTGCTAGTAGTTTCTGTTCAGTAGCAAGATTAGCTGCGGCTGTAGCGGCTATTTCTTTCTCTACTAGTTTCTTCTGCTCGGCTTCAAACCAATTATCTTTAGCTAATTGTAGTTCTTTGTCAAATAAAGCCTCACTCATATTCGTAAGCAATTCTATATCCATAGCTACACCATACTTTGCTAGTGAAGCTATTCTAGTATTGGTACGATCTACGATCACTTGACGTTCTGCGTCTTCTTTATCCTTTACCCATTTCTCAAACTTAGCTGATAATGCTTTAGCAGTATCTTCTATTGGCGTAATCAAAGCTACTATTTCATTCCTCTCAACATCTAAGGCTTTGCCTACATTCCAGTAGTATGATTTAACAGCTTTGTGTTTGTTATCTACGCCTGTACGTAGCTTCATAGCTTGGATACGGAACTCTTCACATTTATTGTATCCTTCGACATCATTGATATCTTTAATCTCTAGTTTGTCTGCTATCAGCCTTAGTGATTCTAATGTAGATACTACACTCTTTCTACCAAGCTTGACTATCTCAATCTCGATAGCTTGCTCTTCAGTGATGGTAACAAGTTCTTGTTGTACTACATTGATAGTGCCGGGTTCTGTGACGGCTTGTACTGATTTGTTATCAGTCTTGACTTTACTTCTTGCTTTTGCCATTATTACAGGTTTATAAATTATTGATTCTTTAAATTGATATGTCCTTTTTTCTGCAGTTTCTTTATAAAGTTTTTACGATTCAGAGCTACATCGTAAACGATATTATCTTCGGTTATAAGTGAGCGGCTAGAGAGATCTAACCGATACGTATTACTATCTTCGAATATTGCTTCGAATATTTCACCAGTGTGGATACGTAGTCCGAATATGTGTTGACCGGGTTTAAGTCTTATTGTAGATAATAGCTTTTTAGATTTTATAGCTTGAGTTTGTTGTACAAACTCTTTATCAGGGTTAGTAAATACATCGGGTATTATTTGCTTCATCTTAATAGTTTATATGAGCTACGAAGTTAAGAAAAAGCCGACTATATTAGTAGTCAACTTTTTCAGTTATTCACCTAAAATCCAGTTCGTTCTTTGATTTTACTTCTTAATGTTTTGGCCTGTTTTTGCTCCAGCCAATTCATTCATGATGTTCTGTACAGAAGCCTCTGCTCCGGCAGACATTACGGTTGTTTGATCTCCAGCAAGAATTAAATCATCAGGGTCACCTATGACCAAGCTTGAATGCTTGTAGGTAGGTTTACCTTCATGTAAGATTTGCATTCCTTTACGATCACCCTGACCATAGATCCTTGGAGTCTGTGCTGGATAATCTTGGAAATCTTCATGTCTTTCCTGGATGTTGTACTTTGCAGGAAGAACAGCGCCAAACTGAATTTCACCATCTACCAAAATACCAAAAGACTCCGCTTTGGATACAAGGATAGGTTGGATAGCGGTTCTGATTCTCTGGCCTAAACCGGTGAATTCAGCACTAGCATCATTCAGACTGGTATTTTGAGCCAATCTTAAAGTGAGTGCAGGTGCGTCATTAATAGGTTTGCAAGGACCAGCGCCAATTACGACAACTTTTCCTGTAGCCAAACTAGCTCCGAATAATTCCAGAACAGATTCCATAGTACTGTTAAAAGCAACTTGTTGTTTCATGATAAAATATTTAATTGTGTTTATTAAGATTTAGTGTGAGTGACTAAGGTTTCGGATTCAATTGCAGTTCTTTCAAGACTATCTATTATGTATTGAAAGAACTCTTGAGACTTAGCTTGATCCTTAATTACCATTTCTATATTGATACCATCGGTCTTGACGACAAATCCGCAGGCCTTCATACAGAGTATAGTAAGTAAATAGAGTCTATTGCTCCCTTTTTCTTCTTGTAGTTGTAGTTGAGTAGCTACTAAAAGCTTTAGTCGAATAATCCTATTGATGCGTTCCCATTGTCCGGCATCGAAGGAAACTGGGTCTTGATTAGGATCTGTCTCTTATACACATCTGACGCTGCCGACGATCTACTCTGTGTAGATCTCGGTGGTCGCCGTATCATTAAAAAAAAAAACGAAACAACAAAACCAAATACCAGCATCTATCCCTATAAAACTCCTAACTACAACGTGACACACCACTCGTGCACCAGCACACACCCAAACATGTCTTCCACACACAGCACACACAATCACATGATGCAGA
>ERZ1026814.1077-NODE-1077-length-11398-cov-4.257031_pt1 | contig 11398 bp, 11 predicted proteins | sample MGYA00520871_ERZ1026814 | MGnify/ENA primary metagenome ERZ1026814 (study PRJEB33270, sample SAMEA104284478) | anaerobic digester metagenome | biome: Anaerobic digester microbiome; feature: mesophilic sludge digester; material: Anaerobic digester biomass... | reverse complement strand
GTTGATTGATAGGCGACGACTACAGAGAGGTGGTGTGTTGTGGGTTGTAGTTGTCTATATCTGGAGCAGTGCTGTGATTTCGACTTTTCGGAGTTGTTTTTTTAATGATACGGCGACCACCGAGATCTACACAGAGTAGATCGTCGGCAGCGTCAGATGTGTATAAGAGACAGATATTCAGGTAACCTTGGAATCACACGACCCAGCCATTCATGATCATATGGTCAATTCCACAGGCGCCTGGAAGGACACCACCGGGGGACTCCGCAATGTTCTCACCACCCGCTTATATGTAATGACCAACACGACTTTACTCAGGTCAAATTCCCCTTACCTTGCGGAAACATTGAATTTTCTTCATGATCTTGGTGTTCCCACTGTGGGATTAAATTCACTCATCTACTCAGGCAAAGGTGAATCTGTGGGAACAGGTCTGTCTGCTTCTGATTTACCCGGATTACTGGACATTGCCCGCAATCTGACTCAAAAATACAATCAACGCTTGATCTGGTACACGCCTACTCAATATTGTCATTTTGATCCTGTCCAAATGGAATTGGGTGTTAAAGGCTGCACAGCTGCCCTTTACAATATGTGCATTGAACCGGATGGTTCCGTTTTACCCTGTCAATCCTATTACACCAGCCTGGGAAATATCCTCACCGAGCCTTGGAACCGCATATGGAATAGCGAGCTGGCAATCCATCTGCGGGAACGACATTATATTCCGACTGAATGCCAGGCTTGTGTCCTGCTGGCTGAGTGTGGCGGTGGTTGCCCACTCGAACTTGAAACATCACATCCTATTTGTTCACCCATCCAACCTTGATTTCCGAGCAATGAGGTTTCACATGAAAAAGATAATTAACCTCTTTAACCAATGGTTTTCACCTGTCAAGCCACTTCCACCGGGAGTTTTTCACACCCAACTATTTACTCCTTCAAGCAATACACCCCACCGATTGCATTTACGCCTTGAGGAGGATGGAACCGGCTTGATGGTGGTTGATGCAAAGACAGTTCTACATCTCAATCAAACCGCAGCGGAATACGCATATCACCTGATTCAGAACACATCTGATGAGAAAGCCGCCCGTGCAGTATCCCGTCGTTATCGAATCAACCATCAACAGGCGTTGGAGGATTTTAATTATCTCCGCACCCAGGTGGAAACCCTATCTCATACCCAGGATCTTGATCCTGAAACTTTTCTAAACATGGAGCGGGTGGAACCTCATTCCAGGAAATTGTCTGCACCATACCGGTTGGATTGCGCTCTTACCTATCATGTTTCTGATGGCGCTCAATCAGGTGAAACCCCAATGGACCGGGTCAAGCGTGAATTACTGACAGAAGAATGGGAATCCATTTTGAAAAAAGCCTGGGATGCCGGTATTCCCCATATCATCTTTACCGGTGGGGAACCTACTCTCAGACCTGATTTACCGGAGCTGATTTCTTATGCAGAAGAATTGGGACAGGTCACCGGTCTGTTGACGGATGGCTCCCGCATCTCCGAGACAGGTTATCTGAAGAAATTATTGACAGCCGGTCTGGACCATATGATGATTCTTCTCGATCCATCGGAAGATCAAGCCTGGGAAGCTTTGCGGGATGTACTGGCGGAGGATATCCATTTAACGGTTCACCTGACCATCCATCCAAAGGATGTTCAACATATTAAATCAACTCTTGAAAAATTAAAACAAATGGGTGTCACCTCAATTTCTCTAAGCATATCCAATCCCTCATTGAAATCGGTACTTCAGGAAGTCCGTCAGAAAGTTACCGAACTTGAACTGCAACTGGTTTGGGACCTTCCAGTTCCATATTCAAACATGCACCCGGTTGCGTTGGAATTGGCTGAAGAGCCTGAAAGTGTTCCGGGCGCGGGCAACGCCTGGTTATATGTGGAACCGGACGGTGATGTCCTCCCTGCCCAGGGTGTTTTGGAATTTCTGGGAAATTTCCTTACGGATTCCTGGCAAAACATCTGGCAGCAGGCACAACACCAATGACCCAACATTCTGCAGCAGAGTGGCATAAACGCTATGTTCAACAATCCTCCTGGACGCGGGATCTCAAGCGGTATTTTTTCTCGCTAATAGGATTGGAAAAAGCAAACCGGGTGTTGGAGGTTGGCTGTGGGACAGGCGCCATTCTTATGGATATTCTTGATACAAACCCCTCCGGTTTATATGGATTGGATATCTCCCTGAAATATCTACGGCTGGCAGCCATGAATATTCCTGCCTGCAATCTCACCCACGGGGATGCACTGGTTCTGCCTTTCAAGTCCGGCAGCTTTGATGTAGTCCTATGCCATTTTTTCCTTTTATGGGTTGGGAAACCAGAAAAAGCACTTGCAGAAATGGTGCGCGTCACCCGACCTGGGGGGCATGTCATGGCATTAGCGGAACCGGATTACGGCGGTCGGATCGATTACCCCGATCCATTGGGAAAAATGGGTAAACTTCAAGCTCGCGCCCTGCAAAAAAAAGGCGCTGATATTCATCTTGGCAGGAAATTATCAGGATTATTTTACAAAGTTGGCTTGGTTGATGTTCAAGCCGGTGTCCTGGGTAATTTCTGGAAAGAACCTCCATCCATTGAAGATCGCGCCCTGGAATGGGAGGTACTGGAGGATGATTTGTCCGGCTGCCAGCAGGATCTGGATATGTCACATTATAAAGTTTTGGATGAGGCTGCCTGGTCGGATGGAAGCAGGGTTTTATTTGTTCCCACATTCTATGCCTGGGGTAAAGTTGCTTGAATCAATCATTTTGACTTGGCAAGCGGGAAAATGTGAAGTATAATTTTGATCGTTCGTGATCGGGGCGTGGCGCAGTCCGGCTAGCGCGCTTGCATGGGGTGCAAGAGGTCGGAGGTTCAAATCCTCTCGCCCCGACAGAAATCCAAACCGCTGTAAAAGCGGTTTTTATTTTCCCCGAGTCTATGATTATTTGTAGATAATTTTCTCTCCTCCAATAAACAAAACATCTTGAGTTGAATATTTCATACCTTTACGGGTTGTTGGTATACTTATGGGAATGAATCCTCCATTCATCTCCCGCCGGCAGTTCCTCAAGCTGGCTGCACTGAGTCTGGGCTCCCTGGCTTTTCGTCCTTTTTGGGGCTGGGGGGAGGACCTGGATGATTCCGATCTCATCCGCATTTCCACCACATCAGTCAGTGTCCACAGTCTGCCCTGGGATGAATCGCAAATCAAGTTTCAACGTTACCGCGATGATTTGGTTCATGTTTATGAAGAAGTCATTTCAGAACATGGTCCTACCTGGAATCCGGTCTGGTATCGAGTGTGGGGCGGATATATTCACTCAGCCTATACGCAGCGGGTGAAAACCCGCCTCAATCCCATCATCAATGACATTAAGGATATCCCCCGGGTTGCGGAAGTCACTGTCCCCTACACCCAAGCCTTGCGTAATCGGGGACCGCTTGGGTGGCAGCCCCTTTATCGTCTGTATTATGGTTCGATGCATTGGGTGACATCATTGGATGAGGGTCCGGATGGGCTTCCCTGGTACAGCCTGCAAGATGAACTGTTAAAAATCAATTATCATGTTCCGGCGTCGTATTTACGCATTCTGGAACCGGAGGAATTTTCCCCCATCTCTCCTGAGGTTCCTCAATCCAGGAAACGCATTCACGTCTCCCTTTACCAACAAAAATTAATTGCCTACGAAGAAAATCGGATTGTCCTGGAGACGCGTGTGTCGACAGGATTGCCCAGGCGGAACCTGCCCCCGGGCACCATACCCTGGGAAACCCCCAAAGGACAATTTCATATTGAAATCAAGCTACCCTCCAAGCATATGGGGGATGGACATGTCACCAGCGATCCTGAGGCATACGAACTGCCTGGTGTTCCCTGGGTCAGTTTTTTTGAACCCAAAACCGGAATAGCTTTGCACGGCACTTATTGGCACTCAAATTTTGGCATTCAAATGAGTCACGGTTGCGTTAATCTTAAAAACGAGGACGCCCAGTTTTTATATCGTTGGTCAACTCCGGTTGCTGAAGCATCCAGCAAATCAACCAATGGATATGGCACCCTGGTCGTTGTCGAATAGAAGGGGAAGAGGACATCCGACAAATTCCATAAACACCTGGTTGCCCAGCAGCCATCCCTTTCTGGTCAATCTCAATCTTAATCCATCAATATTCACCCATTCCAGTAAACCGTACCTCATCAAACCGGATATTTGGCATCCAAATGCATCCTCCAGGGATATCCCAAACCGGTCATTAAAATCATCTGCGGAAACACCTTCATGGGTTAAACGAAGTCCCATCATCATCATCTCCTGGGCTTCATCCCACTTGTTCAATTTGATAACCTCCACATTCGCCGGGCTGAGTGGGAATGACAGTGGTGAACCATTGCGGATCCGGTTAATATAATCCTCTATCCGGCTTGCATTGACCAATCGCAAGCCTTTTGTAAATCCGTGAGCTCCGGCTCCAAATCCCAACCAGGGTAAACTGCGCCAATATTGTAAATTGTGCCGGCACATCAACCATCCGCGTTGATGATCGATCCGAGCCCAATTTGATATTTCATATGCCGCAAATCCTGCCTGCTCCAATCTCTGACCTGCCCATTCATACATATCCGCTCCCAAGTCAGGATCAGGTATTTCCACCAGACCCTTCTTCACCCAATAGCCAAGCAGGGTGTCATCCTCGATGGTCAACCCATAAAATGATATGTGATCCGGTTCCAGGTTTAAGGCGAATTCAATGGAATTTTGCCACGGCTTCATTTTTTGCCCTGGTAGCCCAAACATTAAATCCAAATTGATGTTATCAAATCCCGCTGATCTCGCCCACTCCATTGCCTGTCTGATTTCCACAACCCCGTGGATACGACCCAGAAAAGCGAGTTCGGACATATTCGCTGATTGAATCCCCAAGCTCAATCGATTTACACCCGCCTGGCGCATTTTTTCCAATTTTTCCAGGTTGACAGTACCAGGGTTGGCTTCCAGGCTGATTTCCACATCCGTGGTAAGAGCAAATTGTCTTCGGATTGTTTTAAGGATTTTCCTAATTTGGTCCGGTGACAATAATGATGGTGTACCTCCCCCCAAATATATCGTATGAACCGGGACAACCTTTCCACATTCGTCTATTTCACGGCATAAGGCGTCCACATAAGCTGGAAGCATTTGTTCCATATCTGCATAGGAGTTAAAATCGCAATAATGGCATCGTTTTTGACAAAATGGGATATGCAGATACAAACTGTACATCGATTCCATATTAGAAAGGATAACACAGCTGCTTTTGATGCGCAATCTGCCTGACATTGACATAAAAATCATTGTGGTATAATTTCAAAATCCGGGGAATTTGCCCCGGTTATTTCAAACATGACAATGAGTCCAAATAATCCAACCCAGAGCAAGAAATGTCCCACATGTGGTTCTCCGCTGAGTGAAAGCGCAACCCGCTGCCTCGTGTGTGGTAGATCCATCACACCTTCTCCAATTTCAAAATCTGATAAAACCGCTGAGGTATCCGCAACCCGGTTGCCTCATTTATCGCTTTCATTGCCTATTGCAATCCTGTTGGTCATCGTTCTTCTGGCTATTGGTGCCGGGACGGTATATGGAATATTAAGTGGTACTGGGCGCGTCGTGGAACCAACTGTGACGCCCACCCTTACCATCACACCCACAACCACCCAAACCCCGACAGCCACCCTGACCAATACCCCAATACCCACATCCACGCCTGAACCACCAACTGAATATACGGTCAAGGCGAATGATTCATGCATAACCATTGCTGTGGCATTTGATGTCTCCGTGGCAAGCATCATTGTGGCGAATAACCTGGATGCCCAATGCATCACGCTTCGTATCGGTCAAACACTATTGATACCTCATCCGACACCGACTGTTACCCCTTTACCAACATCCACATTGGGTTCAGCTGAAGCTACTGAAGCAGCTTGTACCAAGATCAATTACACTGTGAGTGCCAATGATACACTCAGCTCCATCGCCAACAATTACGCAGTACCGGTTTCCGCCATCAAGGAATACAACGGGATGACCAGCGATATCGTTTATGAAGGTCAGCCTTTGGTCATTCCGCTCTGCCAGCGATTACCCACCCCGGGTCCAACACCCACTCCCACGCCTCCACCCCCCTACCCGGGACCAAACCTGCTGCTCCCAGCAGATGGTGCCCCATTTTCTGGAAATGATGACGTAGTATCCCTTCAATGGGCTTCTGTCGGCACACTCCGGGAAAATGAAGCCTATGCGGTAACGGTGGAAGATCTGACCGCTGGAAATCGAAAACTGGTTGAATATGTTACAGAAACCAAATATATTGTGCCCACCAGTTTCCGCCCGGTTGATACTGTACCGCATATTTTAAAATGGTATTTGGTCACCGTCCGTCAGACTGGCTCCACAAAGGATGGACAACCTATATACGAAACTGCCGGAGTAGTCAGCTTGCCGCGTGTGTTCAGCTGGTGGAGCACAGCCCACCCGACTCAAACCCCTTAATTTTCTGATCTGCTAAATAAAAATGCCCTGGATGCCAGGGCGTTTTTTATGATTTCCAGGATTATTTTGATTGTTGTAAAAGTTTCCAGGCACCAATCCAGGGGGTGCCAATCCTTGAACGGGGTGTGACTTTCACATTTGCCAGCTTGACAGCAATTTTTGTAACCAGGCTTGCATACATCCCCCAATCCTCTGCCATCAAGGCTGATTTTAATTGCTCGCCCAGTTGCCTGGTCCATTCCCAATCCAACCTGAAGCGGTCTGCTTTCACCCAGTAACCGCGTTTTTCCCATGCCTGCACAGATATGTCCACGCCTTCATGAATTTCAAATAATGCGATGACAATAAATGCAGCCAGGTCACGTGTCAGATCATTGGGTTCAGCTTGCTGCATTAATTCCCGCATTGCAGCCACAATGCCCCGATTCAATTGATTTCTGCGTTTTCCAGCGGTTTCAGTATTGATTACCCGACCCATTCATCACTCCGTTTATTATTCAATAATTCCTTTCACCAAACCCGAACATTATAAACGATTATTGACGATCAAACCGCTTGCGCTTATAATTTGCAGGCTTGGGGAAGTGCTGGAATTGGCAGACAGGCGTGACTTAGGATCACGTGCCGAAAGGCGTGCGGGTTCAAGTCCCGCCTTCCCCACAGTGAATAATTAATTAAAAATAAGGAAGAAACTTTGAATATTCAAACTGAAATACTCCCCGATCATCATGCCAAACTCACGGTTGAGGTGGAACCGGTTGAATTGGAAACCTATCAAAAACGGGCTGCCCGGAAAATAGCTCAAAATACCCGCATTCCTGGTTTTCGCCCCGGGAAAGCCCCGTACAACATGATCCTGCGGGCAGTTGGTGCGCAAGCCGTCATGGAAGAGGCAGTGGAACTATGGGTGGACGAAAATTATTCCAAAGTACTGGATGATACCGAAGTGGAAGCTGGTGCTCCTGGCAGAATCCTGGAATTGCCCAGTTTCGATCCTTTAACCATCGTTTTCCTTGTTCCCTTGGAACCTACCGTTAAATTGGGCGATTATCAAGCCATCCGGGCAGAATTTAATTCACCCGAGACCACAAATTCCGAGGTGGATGAGGTAATCCAGCGCATCCAATTCAATATGGCAACTGCCGAACCGGTGGAACGTCCGGCTGAAAATGGAGATCTTGTATATTATCAAATCAGCGGCACGCTGACCAATCCAATCGACGAAGAAGAACCCGAGGTTTATCCTCAAAGGAATGTCCAGACCATCATTGGCGGAAGTTCAATGGATCCGGACGATTGGCCTTTTGAAGGTTTTTCATCACAACTAGCTGGTATGTCATCTGGCGATGAAAAAACCTTCACCCACACTTTTCCCGCTGAGGAAGAGGATGATAAATTACAGGGCAGGGAAGTTCAATTCACGATCAAGGTGGAAAGTATCAAGTCCCTCACCCTCCCTGAAGTTAACGATGAATTGGCTCAATCCATGGGTGATTTTGATACCCTGGATGCCTTGAAAACTGATGTCCGGCAGCGTCTGGAGTCCACCGCCCGTGATCAATATGAATCTGATTATTTTGATGGTTTGCTGGATCGGGTTGTGGAGGAAGCGGAAATACATTATCCGGATGAGATCCTCGATGAAGAGGTGGAACACGTGCTCGAACACCTTCAAGGGGATCTGGCAAGACAGAATATGGATCTGGACACCTACTTGAAATTGATCAATACCGAACGTGAGACCTTTATTGAAAACGAGGTCAAACCAGCTGCCCGGAAACGAATTGAACGTTCGCTCGTGATTTCCGAATTGGGACGTCAGGAAAATATCAGCCTTGCTGAATCTGATATGGACATTGTTGCCGGAGAAGCATCCTACGAGTTACAACGCCTGATTCCTGCAGGTAAAAAGAACCGCCCCAACCAGGATATCATTCAAGCTGTTACAATGAATGCAATGTCACGTGTCCGCAACCGCCGAATCCTGGAACGGTTGAAGGCAATTGCCAATGAGGAAACTCCCGTGGAAGAAATCGAAAATGATGAGACCCAACCCGTTTCCAAGTCAGAGCAATCTACTGAACCTGAACCAGTAATGGAACCGAAAGCATTGGAAAAAAACGAATCAGCAGACAGACCGGAAGCGGATGAAAAAGCTTGATTTTGATGATTTTCAAATAGGAGGAAAAATGTTCATTCCTGATTTCAAATCCATCATACCCATGGTTGTTGAATCATCCGGGCGCGGAGAACGTGCCTATGATATCTTCTCCCTGCTTCTCAAGGAACGGATTGTTTTCCTGGGAACACCCATTGATGACCAGATTGCCAATCTGATCGTTGCGCAGTTGCTGTATCTCAGCCAGGAGGACCCTGAAAAAGGCATTCAGATGTACATCAATTCCCCCGGCGGTCAGATTTATGCAGGTTTGGCAATTTACGACACCATGAAAATGATTCCCAATAAAATCAGCACAGTGGCTGTTGGTGTGACGGCTTCATTTGGCACTGTTCTACTGGCTGCTGGTACAAAGGGACAGCGATATGCATTGCCCCACGCCACCATCCACATGCATCAACCGTTGGGCGGCGCACAGGGTCAGGCTTCCGATATTGAAATTCAGGCACGCGAAATATTGCGGTTGAAAGCCCGGCTCAACGAAATCCTTTCCGCCAGCACCGGGCAGCCCCTTTCAGAGATTGAGAAGGACACTGAACGTGACTTCTACCTGGATGCCAAGGATGCTGTGGAATATGGTCTGGTGGATCAGGTTCTGACACCACCTCAAAAATAATTGATTTACGATGAAATTATGAACAAGCCGGACAGCCAGCGGAGCTTTCCGGCTTGTTCATTCAAACAGGGAGTAGAATCTTTTTATGAAAATAACCGGTATTATTTTGGATATGGATGGCGTCATCTGGAAGGAAAATCAGCCTATTGGCGACCTGCCAAACATCTTTACAGAAATTCGTCGAAAAGGTTTGCGTTTCACCCTGGCAACCAATAATGCTGTGCGGACAATCCCGGCATTTATGGAAAAATTGGCTGCCATGGGTGTTGAAGTTCAACCGCAGGAAATCATCAACTCAGCCATGGCGGCTGCTCATATTCTCAAGGAGAAATTTCCACAGGGTGGTCCGGTTTACATGGTTGGTGAGGAAGGGTTAACCACAGCTCTGGCTGAAAAAGGGTTTTATCCCTCAGATGATCATGTTTTAGCGGTGGTTGCTGGCTTGGACCGCAGATTTACTTTTAAAAAATTATTCCGAGCCAACCACCACATTCGCTGCGGAGCATTCTTCATTGGCACCAATCCGGATCGAACCTTCCCAACCCCAAACGGATTTGTACCAGGTGCCGGATCCATCCTGGCAGCCATCGAAGCGGCTTCCGAAACGATACCTTTTATTGCTGGCAAGCCTTCACCTGGCTTGTACAATCTCGCTTTGGAAAGATTGGGAACCCCATTGGAGAATACTCTCGCCATCGGTGACCGTCTTGAAACAGACATCCTAGGTGCCCAACAAATGGGTTGCCGATCCGCCTTGGTTCTCTCCGGTGTTACCACAATGGAGATGGCGGTGAAATGGCAACCCCAACCCGATTTGATTGGGGAAGATCTTGCTGGCATCATCAATCAGTTATGAATAATCCTACCCTGCCATTAATCTATGACTTTTCATTGGATGAACTGGTTCAAACCATATCCAAAATGGGGGAACCAGCCTACCGTGCCCGTCAGTTATGGCAAGGCATTTATCAAAACCTGTGGTCAATTCCCAACGAATTTACTACTATTCCTCAACACCTTCTACGGAAATTAGCCGGTGATTTTAATTTTCAATCGCTTGTGCCATCCACCCAACTTGTCTCCCGGGATGGGCAAACCGTAAAAATCCTCTTTTCTTTACCAAATGATGCCTCAATTGAAGCTGTCTTGATGCGTTATGATCGCCGCCAGACATTATGCATTTCAACCCAGGCAGGTTGCCCAATGAAGTGTGCATTCTGTGCCACCGGTGCAATGGGCTTTAAACGTAATTTATCCAGCGGTGAAATCGTGGAGCAAGTATTACATTATGCCCGCCTGCTAAAATCGGAAAATAAAGAAGTCACTAATGTCGTGATCATGGGCATGGGTGAACCATTCCTCAATTATGACGCCACCCTTGTTGCAGTCGATCGATTGAATAATCCCCAGGGAATGAATCTGGGTGCCCGGCGTTTCACGATCTCGACAGTGGGCATCATTCCCGGCATACAGCGATTTACAGCTGAAAATCGGCAGGTAAACCTGGCAATCAGCCTGCATGCTGCAAATGACGATTTACGGTCCACTCTGTTGCCAGTCAATAAAAAATATCCACTTTCACAGCTTATCCCCGCTTGCCGGGAATATGGAAGACAGACAAATCGAAGAATCACCTTCGAATGGGCATTAATTCAGGGGGTCAACGATTCCATCAATGATGCCCGTCAGCTTGCCCAACTGGTAACCGGTATCCTTTGCCATATCAATATCATCCCACTAAATCCCACGAAAACCTTCAATGGCGTGGGCAGTTCAAGGGATACCGCCCTGGCATTCAGCCGGGAACTTGCCCGTCACAACATCCCCTGCACAATCCGTTTACGACGGGGAATTGATATCCAGGCAGGGTGTGGGCAATTGGCAATTCAAACCAATCAACCGCCTGTGTTATAATTTTTCCAGTACCGGGGTTTCCAACAACCCTCGAAGGAAAGAAGAATGACGGATTTAATCAATAAATGGAATAAAGGGCTTGCCAAATCCAGCAAGGCTGCATTTGGTCGCCTGGCTGCATTATTGGGTGCCACCCAAATC
>ERZ1026814.1076-NODE-1076-length-11412-cov-5.515286_pt1 | contig 11412 bp, 9 predicted proteins | sample MGYA00520871_ERZ1026814 | MGnify/ENA primary metagenome ERZ1026814 (study PRJEB33270, sample SAMEA104284478) | anaerobic digester metagenome | biome: Anaerobic digester microbiome; feature: mesophilic sludge digester; material: Anaerobic digester biomass | place... | reverse complement strand
ACCCACAGCAACCTTCTTGCCAACAAATACACATACACCTTCTCCAACTTGGACACCAGCCTCAGCGGAGTAAATGATCTCCGCTGAGGCTGGTGTCCAAGTTGGAGAAGGTGTATGTGTATTTGTTGGCAAGAAGGTTGCTGTGGGTGTCATCGTGTTTGTTGAAGTGGGCGTATGGGTAGCGGTTGGGCTTGGTCCTAAGGTTGGTGTGGGAGTCTGGGTCGGTGTTGGTGTGGGGGTCGGGGGAATAAGTGGATCTAATTCTTCAGCGAAGATCTGGTTTACCTTTAGCGAAACAGGCTTATTAATCCTGTCCACAATAGCTTGTTGGAGATTAACAACTTGCTGATAACGTAGCGGTGAACGTGTGCGTACCGTCAGGGTCATTTGCAATCCACTTTCACTTCGTTTTACATCCATTTCCATTAAATCTGCTTGGAGAGTGTCCCTCACCTCTTTAATTACCACTGCATGAATTTCTCGATTCTCTGAAGCTTCGCGCACAAACTGAATGCTGTAGAAAGAGAGGGGGACGAGTAATAGAATCACAAGTAACGCAGAAAGTAATAAGCTACTGGGTAATCGATGGCTATTTCTCAGTGAAGAAGTAACGCTAAAACCACGTAAAAAGAAGACCAAGGTCGCTGCAAAAGCAATAGTTACGGCGTTTGTTAAGAATAACAATGACGCCCCGCCAGCAACATCCCATCTACCGATTGATATGCCAATCCCAATCGTACACAGAGGTGGCATCAATGCTGTTGCAATTGCAACCCCCGGCAGTGCAGCTGATAAATTTGGATTGGTCATAGCGTATGCTGCCGCTAACCCACCTGCCAGCGCGATCATAAGATCGGTTGGTGAGGGATTCGTACGAGCTATAATTTCTGTGGGTAATTCCTGAAAAGAAATAAATGGTAGCAGTGTATTTATCTTTGTAATCAAAAAAGATAATAAAACAGCCAGGAGCGCGCCTCTTAGAATCGTGGTAAATGCTGTCCCAAGAAGTTTGCTATCACCACTCATTGCAGCAAGCCCTATGGCAATGAGAGGGGACATTAATGGTGCAAGCAGCATCGCTCCAATAATCACTGCGGGAGAGTTTGTGATCAACCCCATGGTAGCGATACTGCATGAGAGCACGACCATTAAAAAGAAATCAAAGCTAGGGGATGCCATTGGCTTGATTTCGGAAATAATCTCGCGGCGTTCCTCTCGAGAAAGGCGGCGGACTGAATTCTTAACGGACTGAAAAGTTTTATTTGCCAACTTTAATGTGACTCAAAGTTACTGATGTAACCTTCATGGTTATGGTTTACATTGTGATAAACAGCGATGAACGTATGGCACGATAGATTAATTTTAAGTTACCTGTGTATAAACGTCAACAACTTTTGACAGGCAATTGGGCTCATGTATTTATTGGTCGCAAGAAATTAATGGGCATATAAAAGACATTGATAGTTTCAGCTGTTTGGATTAGAAAACAAATAATAGACTCAAAAAGGTGGGGGAAATTTTTACTCGCCTTTATCCCAAAACAGACGAGATTATTGCTTGCTGATTTTATTAAGATATCTATGCGCAACATGTTTATCGTGATGAAGGGCCTGTATTTTTATCGGTCAAATTTTCGGGCAGCTCCACTGCTACAGATAATTTACGGCGCTGACAGCAAGCTTTAATAAAGCCGCTAAAAAGCGGATGCGGCGAAGTGGGTCGGGAGAGAAACTCTGGATGAAATTGGCAGCCAATCATGAAAGGATGATCTCGCACCTCCGCCATCTCAACTAGGATTCCATCTGGAGAAAGCCCAGACATAATCAACCCATGCTCTTCTAAAGCTTGCCGGTATGCGTTATTAACTTCATAGCGATGGCGATGACGCTCCTCGATTCTATCAGTCTGGTACAAACGCGCTGCCAAGGTGCCTGGTTGGATCACACACGGGTAAAGCCCCAAGCGCATCGTTCCGCCTTTATCTTCCAAACCTCGCTGTTCTGCCATCAAATCAATAACCGGGTGGCGTGTGCGTTGGTCAAATTCAGGTGAGTTGGCATCCTCCATCCCCAGCACATTGCGTGCATATTCAATCACCATCACTTGCATGCCCAAACACAATCCCAAATAGGGCACCTGATGCTCACGGGCGTACTTCGCTGCGATAATCTTGCCTTCCACCCCACGGGAGCCAAATCCACCTGGAACAACAATGCCATCAACTTGCTCCAAGCGCTCCAGCCCAATGCCCTTCTCCAAGTCGGTTGCCGAAATCCATTCGATTTCCACATCCACACCGGCATACAAAGCAGCGTGCCTTAAGGCTTCGCGTACACTGATATACGCATCGTGCAGCTCCACATATTTCCCCACCAGACCAATGCGCACTTTAGGTTTTTCCCGCTCGAGTTCGTTCACCATCCAACGCCATGCCTGTAAATCAGGCGCTTGTTTCGGAGCCAAATCCAAGCGGCTGAGCAAAATTTCAGCTACATGCATATCTTCTAAAGTCAGTGGAATTTGATACAGCAAGTTCGAAGTCACTAAGGGGATGACGGCTTCCCTCGGAACATCACAAAACTGGGCGATTTTAGTGCACAATTCCATTTCCACCGGGTAATCACTGCGGGCGATAATCATATCGGGAAAGATGCCTATGGACCGCAATTCGCGTACGGAGTGCTGCGTTGGTTTAGTTTTAAGTTCACCGGTTGCCTTCAGGTAGGGAAGCCAGGTAAGATGCACAAAGGCGGTATTATTGCGCCCAAGCTCGTTGCGCATTTCGCGAATTGCCTCTAGGAACGGTTGACCTTCGATATCGCCAACGGTTCCGCCCACCTCCACAAGTGCAATTTCTGCGTTAGTTGACTTGCCCACCAGAGCAATGCGTCGCTTGATCTCATTGGTAATATGCGGGATGACCTGGATCGTCCCGCCTAAATAATCCCCACGCCGTTCGCGGTCGAGCACTTCCTGATATACCTGCCCAGTCGTAACGGTGCTGTTCTTGTTCAGGCGTAAGTCGCACATTCGTTCATAGTGACCTAAGTCTAGGTCGGTTTCTGAACCATCATCCAGCACAAAAACTTCGCCATGTTGGTAAGGGCTCAGTGTGCCTGGGTCAACGTTGAGGTAAGGATCCAGCTTTTGGATGGTAATCGTGAAACCCCGGGCTTTGAGCAGGCGACCAATCGCAGCTGCAGAAACACCTTTACCAACAGACGAAAGCACACCGCCTGTAAAAAAGATCACTTTAGTTGTCATTGGTTCCTCCATGTTTACTCGTCCAGCAATTAAAAGCTTCGGGGAGGGTTTTTGTCAGACCCTCCCCGGATGGTTTCAGTTAGCTGTATGCAAATCCTGTTCGGTATGCATGTTATTCTTGCTCACCTTTTGCTTTCAAAGTGCGTTCATAGATTTCATCGGCTTCAGTTTCCGTAATCATCTTAGCGCGCTTGATCCGATTGGTGATTTCGGGCTTACGTTTCTCCGCCCGGTCCATTGCTTTGCGCATGGCGATTTCCATGTAGGTTGGATCTGGAAGTTCAGTTTCTTCTTCAACGACCTCAACCTCTTTCTTCGCTTTACCCTTCCGAGCGGTTTTCTTAGGAGGTGCTTCGACTTCTGGCTCATCTTGCAGCGCTTTCATGCTCAGCTTGATTTGCTTCTTACGTTTATCCACTTCGAGCACTTTCACATCGACTTCGTCGCCAACTTTGACGACTTCTGAGGGTACACGCACATAGTTATGTGAAAGCTCACTGACATGCACCAAGCCGGGACGCTCGGCTCCTATTTCCACAAAGGCGCCAAAGTTTTCCACCCGCACAACTTTTCCGTGAAGAACCATATCAGGTTTGATTTCTCGCCATTCCAGCTCTAAAGGTTCTTTCATGGTCAATTCCACCCGATCTTTGAGGATGCGTTTGACCCATACGCTAAGGGTGTCGCCAACCTTCAGTACATCTTCGAGATTGATGACCGCTGCATTAGGATTAGCGCTATCGACAACTTGGGAGATGTGGAGAAAACCCGGTAAGTTTTCGCCAATATCAACTATGGCACCTTGTAAAGAGGTTTTCATGACCTTACCTTCATATTTTTGCTTAGGTTTCAGCTTTGGTTCGTTTGTAGAGGGCGTTTCGATAGGGTTATCCATTCCAGTTCTCCCAGGAGAATAATTTCACGATTGGTCAGTATACTCCACGACCCGCCGGTTTGTCAAACAAGGCGTGGGCGGGGTTACTGTTTCAAAAGTTCATAGATTAGAGGGATGCAAAAAAATGAGAGTTCCTTGATAATAGGGTTTGTAACACCAAAAACGAAAGGAACTCTCAAATGACAGTCGAAACCGTCGAAATAATTATACCCAGAATAGAGGCAGCGCAAAGCAGACAAATTCATTTGGACGACATAGAAGGTGAGCTCACCTGGATTTGCACCCGCTCTGCCCAAGAACAAATCGTGGCAATGTTAGAAGCCATTGATGATTTATTGCGCGCCTATGTACCCAAGAGCTGGAAGAATGTTGGCCGGGAAAAGCGCAGCTTAGTGACCGAACAAGGCTATATCAGTTATCGGCGGAGAGTATACCTGGACGAAAATGGCAAACGGCGGAAACCTTTAGACGAACTATTGGGGCTGCAACCCTATCAACGCAACAGTGTCCATGTAGAAGAGATGGGATGCGAGATGGCAGCTGATTCTTCCTATCGCCGGGCAGCCGACTGGTTGAGCGAGATGGTAAAGACCCCTATTAGTGCCAGCAGCATTGGGCGCATGGTTCACAAGATGGGAGCAAGCGTAGAAGCTAACGAGAATACTTTTCGTTCAGAGGCTGCAGGCTCGATCTTTGCAAAGATCCTCTATGCGGAATCTGATGGGGTCTGGATCCATCTCCAAGACAAGCACAAGCCCGGGCGCAAGCGGGCAGAAGTCAAGGTTGGCATTATGTACACTGGCAAGAAAGCCATTGCGCCAGACCGTTTTGCCTGTGAAAACAAGGCAGTTTTGACCCAATTAGGCGGTACAACTGAAGAATGGCGCCTCAAATGGCGTGAATTAGCCGATAGCACCTATAATGTAGCCGCTGCCCAGCTGCTGGTTGTAGGTGGGGATGGAGCTGCTTGGGTCAGGCAGAGTTTTGATTATGTCGGTGGGAAACAAGCTGCTCTCTTGGATCGCTTTCATCTGGTACGCGCGGTGAATCAAGCATTTGCTAAGGTGATGGATACCAAGGCTTTACTTGAAACTCTCACCCAAGAAGGTTATGAAGCAGTAGAAGCTGAGTTGAAGGCAGAAATCAAAGGCAAGCCAGAACGCTTGAAGGTTTATCAGTACCTGAAGAACAATGCGGATAGTTTGGTGGCATTGAAATATCGATATCCCGCAGACTTACCTTTTTGCACCTTAGGGGCGATTGAAGGCAATGTGGATAAACTCGTGCGCCAGCGCATGCGCGGCCGTGGTATGTCTTGGTCGCGTCAGGGGGCAATCGCGATGCTAGCCATCCTCCGCCACAAAGAAGACTTACAAAACCACGCTTTCCCTTATGCCCAGACCAGCAAGCCGAATAAGTATCATCATCGCGTTTCCAGAGGACAAGATGATTACCAACCGTATCAAGCTTCCATCCCCGCTTTTGTTGGCCCCGAGTTTGCGGATCCTACGGTACAATGGCTCAAACACAAACTCATCGAGGATCTCTCACTCTCTACTGTCTAAGATATGGACATTTGAAACAGTTACCCAACAGCTTGAAGAGCAACATAATAATGTCCTAATGTAGCAAAATAGAAATGTCCTAATTATGATTAGGAGCTATGAAATCGTCGCTCATTATTCCGAGTTTTTTCAAAGGAACGATAAAATCATGACGAACAGCGAAATAGAGCCTTTCCCCTCTTACTCCCCGTCCCAGCGAGCTAAATTTCTTATATTATCCTCATTAACTATCGCTGGGACGGGGAGTTGATGCTTGAAAGAGGGCTGCGCCCTCTTTCAAACTATTTTCCCTTCCCCAGCAGCTCGGCCGAGGCACAAAAAACAGCTCGCCGCTGGGGAAGGGTCAGGGTTAGGGTTACCATGAATCATTATAGACAAGAAGAAATAAGATGGTTAGTTATGAGAAAAAACCCATACTGAGGACTTTATCCACTCATTAGGACATTTCTATTTAGCCTTGACACCTTCGAGTGGGTCGAGGAAAATTTGCTAAAGAATGGAAATCAGACCATCGCGGATGGCAGCCAAGCTGCTGCCTTGGGCATAAAACTCTAATGCCCCAAGGAAGTCCTCAAGATAGTGCACATCGCCGTTCTTGAGTAGATGGTATTCTGCCAGCTGTGGATATTTCTGGAGGAGTGTATCTTTATTAGCGTTACGCGTTATTTCCAGAAACTCAACCTCTAAATCTGGTGGGACGCTGCCCAAACGCGGGAGTAAACCAAAAGCTTCGCGATTTACATGGGCTGGGATGAATAAGCCGCCCAAATTAGATACAAAGCGGCAAGCGTCTTGGATCGTAATCTGTACGGGGGCTAAGAGCATTCGTTTTTCGTGCGCTAAAACCTCACCGTGCCTGTCGACAATCACTTGAGGTCCAAACACCGCTTCGTTGTTGGTTCGATTGGGCAGAAGGCGGTCTACGAGTTCTTGTAAAGTTTGAAGCTGATCAAGGTTATCGAAAAGGCAAAGAGAGTGGATTTCCTCGATAGTTTGCAACTCCATTCCAGGCAAAGCTAAAAGCCCCTGCTCTTCAGCCACGCTTATGACCGCGGCTGCATTTTGGCTGGCATTGTGGTCGGTGATCGCAATGAGGTTGATTTCGTGAAAAAGAGCGGCTTTGACAATTTGCTCGGGCAGCATGTCTCTCCCAGCGCAAGGGGATAGTACCGTATGAACATGCAAATCAGCCCGAAAGCGAATCATATAAGGTCACTTATTCGGTCATTCGCTCGAATTCCCATTTGCCAAAGTCGCCCAACGACCTCGAAGCTCGGTGAAAGAGTAGAGAGCAGAGCAATTTCCTTTTCGTTAGCTTGTGCGAGTGTGGTTTCATCAGGCTGAGCGCCTTCGGTGATAATAATAGCAGGTATTTCCAGGAGCGTTGCGACAGCAACAATGTTACTGTGGGCTAACAAGGTTACCCACACGCAGCCATTGGGTGCACCCGCCACGACGCAGCTGAGCATATCGGATACATAGCCTTGATAAATATGCACATGATTTAAGTCAGAAGAATTGGTCAGCACTTTGAGCTGCATGCGCTCGATGACATCTTGAAGAATCATGCTCAATCCTTATCTTTTGGTGAGTGTTTCTGGGTTTTTAAGTAAAGTGTCATATATAAATTCGTGCCTCGCTCAGGTGAGGAGGTGAGGCGCATCTCGTCCACGCATTGTTTGATATTGGAAAGCCCCATGCCGGCACCAAACCCCATTCTGCGTACCTCTTCACTGGCGGTGGAATAACCTGGCTGCATCGCAAGCTCGATATCTGGAATGCCAGGTCCATCGTCATAAGCTTCTAAGGTAATTTTATCTTGCTCGATCTCAACGCGCAAAATGCCACCGTTATTGGTATGGATTATCAAATTCATCTCGGCTTCGTAAGCAGCGATGCCGCATTGGCGTGCAATCTGTGGCGAAGCGCCTAAACGCCGCAAAGCCTTTTTGATATTATTCGAAGCTGCACCGCCATGGGTAAAGTCATTCTTCTTCACGTAATAGCGCAGGATCAGTGTGGTGTGATCAGAAACGATGTCCTCAAATAGATGCGATGCGCGATAACGGATTAACTCCTCCGTTTCATAGTCGCGTTGCAGGGCTTTAAGTAAGCCAATAGATATATCGCCTTTCGTTAGAATCCCCACGACCTTACCGTTTTCGTCCAATACGGGCAATCGTCCGACTTTAGTTTTAACAAATTGTTTCAGGGCTTCGATGAGTTGGTCGGTATTACGTGCAGTGATGACATCACGGGTCATATAATCTGCTACGCTTAGATCAATGCGACCGTCACGCAGCGAGCGGATCATGTCTTCTATTGAGAGGATGCCGAGAAGCTCTCCGTTCACTGCCACAGGTGCACCGGATATGCGGTTTTTCCTGAAAATTTCCAATGCATCGCGCATGGTTAATTCTGGCGTGAGCGTAATCAAGTTTTTACTCATCACATCATCGACGGTGAGCTCGTAAGCGAGCTCCTCGACACGAGTGATTTTCGCAGCATCGGCATCGGTGATGTTGGTGTTATCTAAGCTCATGGCGGAATTATTCTCTATCGAAAGCGTGCGTCATTTCGGACTCGAAACTGGGAAGGTTTGCGCGCATCAACCGACCACTGATTTCGTACAGACCAAGCTTCGAGCTGATAACCGGAATTTTTTCTTCGATTGCCAATTGAATTGTCTCCGGTGACAGCGATTTTCCACGGGCGAAGATAATCGCGCGCACATCCGCGATGATGGCGGTGCGCACGACTTGTGGGTTGCTTAAGCCTGTGATGAGCAATGACTCCGGCATAATCGAAGCCAACACATCGCTCATCAAATCACCAGCAAAACCGCCTTTTATTTCTAATTGGAGATTTGCATTGGGCGTGAGCAGCTTGCCTTCTGCTATCTGGATTACTTCACTAAGAATCATAATATTACATCCTTTATTTAATCCGCTTCAATTTATTTTATCCTGTTTTCGAAAAGGGGGGTTATTGAAATTTCGAGCTTGCCCCCAAGAAGTACCCGTCCGCACCGATATTCTTATATTCATACAATACTTATATTAATGTTCCGTATAAGTGTTTTTGCTGCATTTAGCCGCTTTGTGTCTATATTGGAGTACACTTATGCTTGTTATATCTAAACATGACTACGACCGAGGAAAAAGTACTCGGAGAGTAACATGCTCGAACAGAAACATTACCAAGTGCTGTTATAGAATAGGGAAGTACAGGAGCACACAAAAAATCAAATTGCGACCGAGAGGAATAGATATGCAGAATAATAATGCTGTGTCTGTCATTACCGGGAGCGCCGCACAAGTTCCAAAGGAAACTGCTGAGGCGTTAGGAATAGACATCCTTCCATTGTTGATCTACGTTGATGGGAAAGAATATCACGATGGTATCGACATTTCCCCGGGGGAACTCTATCAGAGGATGCGTTTGAACCAGATGGAAGTAAAAACAGCTGCTCCAACCGTCGGGCAATACTATCAAGCTTTCAAAAATTCCATTGAAGGTGGAGCAAAAGAAATATTATGTGTCACCCTCAGCAGCAAACTTAGCGCTGATTATAGCTCAGCAAAGAACGCAGCAAATTTGGTAAAAACGGAAAATCCTGAAAGCAAAATTTTCGTCTTTGACAGCCGTCGAGCGGCAGCTCCCCAGGGTCTCTTAACAATTGAGGCAGCTGAGAGGCTCAACGCCGGGCAACCAATGGAAGATGTGCTTGCTTATCTGGAAAACGCATGGCAGAAGTCCTCCCTCATTGCCGCTCTGGATACCTTAGAATATCTCAATCGAGGAGGAAGGATTGGGCAAGCCGCAATTTATGTTGGCAGCACGCTGCGAATTTTACCCATTGTTTATCTTAACGATGAAGGTATCGTTGCCCCAGCAGCTATATTGCGGGGGAAAAACAAAATTATCCCCACATTGGTTTCCCAACTTCAGAAACGCACCGAGGGTTATCAGAAAATTCGGCTCGCTGTGATGCATGCTGATGCACTTGAACGAGCCGAAGAACTCAAGGAAGCTATTGAAGCTGCCTTCCCAGGAGTAGCAATTCCTATAGATGAATTTACCCCCGTGATGGGCGCACATGCCGGACCAGGACTTCTTGGGTTGGGCTATCTTTATGAATAATTTATCTACCCACAATTTTATTGGAGGGTAATTTTTAGACAACCCATCAACGAATAAAACTATTCCTTACGAAATAAAACTATTCCTTACGAAATGTGTTTTATTGTTAGAAGAGGATACAAAAAAGAAGTATAAATAAGACTGACTGAATAATCACCTATGGAGGGAATGGAATGCAGAGAGAAGCCGCGGTTGTCACCGGGAGCGTCGGGCAAGTTCCTCAACAAATTGCCAACGAATTAAATATTACGGTAATTCCTTTTATTGTGTACGTGAATGGAGAAGAACACCGTGATGGGGTTGATATTACACCCGGCGAATTGTATAAAAGAATGCGTTCGGAACAAGTGGAAGTTAAAACCGCTGCACCATCCATGGGGGAATATTTTATGAGTTTTAAAAACCTCTTTGAGAGCGGAATTCGTAAAATATTATGTATAACGCTTTCGAATAAATTAAGCTCAGCTTATAGTGCTGCAGTCAATGCAGCTAATTTAATTCGAGAAGAAAATCCAGATTTAGAGGTTGTTGTTTTTGACTCTCACCGCGCTGCTGTACCTCAAGGTTTTTTGGCAATTGAAGCAGCTAAAAAAATCATAGCTGGCGTATCTTTTGAAGATATAGTAGCCTATGTCAACTCACAGTGGAAGAAAACGGGGATATGTGCCGCTTTAGACACACTTCAATATTTAGCACAGAATGGGAGAATTGGTAAAGCCGCTAATTACGTTGGTAGTGCACTCAAAATTCTGCCAATCTTGCACCTCAATGATGACGGCGTTGTAGCTCCTGCGACGGTCTTGCGCAACAAAGCTAAAATTATCCCAACAATTATTAATCGTATCATTAATGAAACAGAAGGATATACCTATCTTAAGTTAGGCGTTATGCAAGCTGATGCTTATGAAGCTGCAGAGGAGTTACGGGAAGAGGTTAAAAAACGATTTCCGGATTACCATGAGGAAATCCGAATCGACGAGTTTACACCAGTGATGGGCGCACATACTGGCCCAGGTTTGATTGGGCTTGGTTATTTGTATGAGTAATTACACTTATTACGAGGCAAATTGGAAATGAGTTCAGCACAATTCTGGATCAGTATGACTTTCATCCTCATGGTTCTTTTTGCATATCTTTTAGGCTCTATCCCCTCAGGTTATTTAGCAGGGAAGTGGATCAAAGGCATTGATTTGCGTGAATATGGCAGCGGAACTGTTAGCGGCTCGATGGTTTGGGAGCACGTGGCTAAATGGGCAGTTTTTCCAGTGGGTATTTTCGACATATTTAAAGGGGCACTGCCGACCTGGCTTAGCCTGAAGCTCGGTCTGAGTGAACAAGCAGCCATGGTTGTTGGCTTGGCTGCTGTGGTTGGGCATAACTGGCCTATTTACTTGAATTTCCAGGGTGGCAGAGGACTGAGCCCTTTCTTAGGGGAACTGTTTGTTCTTTTCCCATTGGGGATGTTAATTCTCTTGATCGGTTTGGGAATTGGCAATCGCTTGAAATCTCCGGCTGTGCCACTTTTCACCATTATTCTATTACCCG
>ERZ1026814.1069-NODE-1069-length-11505-cov-4.442521_pt1 | contig 11505 bp, 12 predicted proteins | sample MGYA00520871_ERZ1026814 | MGnify/ENA primary metagenome ERZ1026814 (study PRJEB33270, sample SAMEA104284478) | anaerobic digester metagenome | biome: Anaerobic digester microbiome; feature: mesophilic sludge digester; material: Anaerobic digester biomass... | reverse complement strand
AGTGTTTCACTTGTTGTATGTCTTGCGTATAGATTTTGTTCTTTTTTTTTTTTAATGGTACGGCAACCACCGAGATCTACACAGAGTAGATCGTCGGCAGCGTCAGATGTGTATAAGAGACAGCCACAGGACATGTTCAACATGGGGGGATTGCGCAAGAAAATGCCCGCCACATTTTGGACCTTTGTGGCGGGTGGATTGGCACTTTCCGGTTTTCCAATATTGACAGCCGGGTTCTGGTCCAAGGATGAAATATTAACAGGAGCATTTTCCAGTGGTCACCTGGCAGTGTTCATCATCCTGGCGCTGGCTGCGCTGGTGACGGCATTTTACACCATGCGGCAAATCACGCTGGTCTTCCTGGGACAACCCCGGACGATGGCGGCTGAACATGCCCACGAAACTCCCTGGACGATGACTGTGCCGTTGATAATTCTCAGTGTGTTTGCGCTTGGCATCGGCTGGATTGGCGTGCCGGAGGCTTTTCCAGGACTGGGGGGGGTGTTACCCAACTGGTTTGGCGAATTTGTCGGCAGCATGTTGACTGGTGAACATGGAGAAGTGAGTCACAGCCTGGTGCCATTAATTACTTCTCTTACCGTCTCACTGGGTGGTTTGCTGCTGGGATGGCTGGTCTATCGAAATGTGACTGCCGGTGCACCGGATCCGCTGGCAAAACCACTGGGTTTCTTTCACCGCTGGATGAAGAACAAGTTTTATATGGATGAGTTCTACGATCTGGTTTTCATTAAACCTGCCCGTTGGCTGGCTGATGTGTTCACAGCGGATTGGATTGACCGAAAGCTGTTGGATGGCATTTTGCATGGAATTGGCAGGTTTGGCTTGTGGTTTGGCAGTGCCATCCGCAATTATTTTGACTTGCCGGTCATCAACGGTGTGGGGGATGATATTGCAGATGGAACCCGCCAGACTGGGTCCGGTTTGCGGGTGATTCAGACCGGGCATGTCCAGCAATACATGGTGATGGCTGTACTGGTGATGTTGTTCCTGGCATTGATCATTATCTTTTTGATGGGTTAAGGGAATGGAGCCTGGCAGATGATATTCGATAAAACCATTCTAGCGTGGATCTTGTTTTTTCCAACAGCAGCATCCCTGGTGGTAATGCTGTTTCCCAAAGCCCGCCTGCAATGGATCCGGTGGGTGTCGTTCATTGCCAGCCTGGTTCCCTTCACCCTGACGGTTCTCACCTGGCTGCGTTTTAATCCGATTGTGAATCCCTCAACTCCATTCCAGTTTGAGATTAATCTCGCCTGGTATGAAGCTGTCAACTCCACGTTTCACCTGGGGGTGGATGGGATTTCACTCACCATGGTGCTGTTGACGACAATTTTAACTCCGCTGGCAATCCTGGCTTCATTCAACATCCAGGAACGGGTAAAAACCTACATGGTGCTCTTTCTGCTGCTGGAAACCGGTATGCTGGGAGTATTCATGGCGCTGGATCTGCTGCTCTTCTTTGTTTTTTGGGAAGTGGGTCTGGTTCCCATGTATTTCCTGATCGCCATGTGGGGTGGAAAAAATCGAAATTATGCCTCCTTAAAGTTCATGCTATACACCATTGGCGGATCCCTGGGTTTATTGTTAGCCACCCAGTTGATTGGTGTGACCACAGGCACCTTTGACATGGTTACCCTTTTCCAAAAATGGTCCACCATTCAGGAACTTAATGTACCGCTGGGTCTTTCCGTCCCTACAATCAAAGCAATTGCATTTTGGGCATTTGTGGTGGCATTTGCTGTGAAGGTGCCCATTTTTCCCTTCCATACCTGGCTGCCCGACGCTCATACTGAAGCTCCCACGGCTGGTTCAATGATCCTGGCGGGCGTGTTATTGAAACTGGGCGGATATGGCTTCATCCGGCTGGTCCTCCCGTTATTTCCGGTGGAAGCTCAACATTATGCTGGTTGGCTGGCTGCTCTGGCAACGGCTGCCATCGTCTTCGGTGCCCTGGGTGCTTGGGGACAGAATGATTTTAAAAGGCTGGTGGCATATTCCAGCATCAATCACATGGGTTTTGTCGTGCTTGGAATTGCGGCAGCTGCGGCGGCTTGGAAAAGCGCTGATCCGGGGGTGATGTTGAGTGCAAATATCGCCCTGAACGGTGCTGTCCTGCAGATGTTCAACCATGGCTTGAGTGCGGCAGGCATGTTCTTTCTGGTGGGTGTACTTTATGACCGCACCCATACCCGCAACCTGAATGATTTTGGCGGTTTGTGGGCAATTGTTCCAGTATATGGTGGGATCCTCATTTTTACTTCGATGGCATCGTTGGGGTTGCCCGGTCTGAATGGATTTGTCTCAGAATTTCTGGTTGTGCGGGGATCCTGGCATTTGCAAATGGTGGCAACTGCCATCAGCATGATCGGCTTATTTTTCACCGGTGCCTATGTGCTGAAGGCAATCAAACATGTACTCCATGGTCCATTGAATGAAACATGGATTGGCAAAGTAACCGAAATCAACCGGCGCGAGGTCATCATCATTGCCCCGTTGATGATCCTGATGCTCATCCTCGGCTTTTATCCTGCCTGGCTGTTGGGTCCCATCAACCAGTCGGTTGCATTCTGGGTGGATGCCGTCAGCAAGGTCGCTGCAATCTGGTAGTTGATGTCCGATCGGAAGAGGTAAAGCATGCATTTTCCAATATTGAGTATCCTCATTTTTATCCCCTTGCTGACCGGCATGGCATTGCTGTTACTGCCCAATCGCCTCAAACCATATTCCCGTTGGATTGCATTGTCCAGTTCTGTGATCATGATGGTTCTCGCCCTGTGGGTGTACTTCGGATATGATGTCATCAGCGGGGGATACCAGTTTCAGGAACAATATCCCTGGGTGCCGGCGCTGGGCATTACATATCATGTGGGTGTGGATGGGATCAGTGTACCCATGGTATTGCTTTTAGGTCTGGTTGTTCTATCGGGTGTGGTGGTTTCCTGGAAGGTGGAGGATCGACCTGCGGAATTTTTCTCTTTTATCATGTTCCTGGGAGCTTCAGTCCTGGGGGTGTTCACTTCCCTTGATTTATTCCAGTTGTTCTTCTTTTTTGAAATTACTGTTTTCCCCAAATATTTAATGATCATTCTATGGGGATATCCAAAAACCCGCGAATATGGCGGCATGAAGCTGACCCTGTATCTCTTTCTCGGTTCAGTGGTGGCGTTGGTGGGCGCACTGGCTCTATATTTCGGATCAGGTCTGCATACGTTTGATTTGATTGCCCTGGAAAAAGCCGGTCTTTCCACTGAATTTCAACGGATGTGGTTCCCATTCATCTTCCTCGGCTTTGGCATCCTGGGGGGCATCTTTCCTTTCCACAGCTGGGCACCGGATGGTCATGTAGCTGCACCGACCGCGGTTTCGATGCTGCTGGCAGGTGTGGAGATGAAAGTCGGGGCGTTTTCAGCTCTGCGTGTGGCAATCATGTTGATGCCGGAGGGAGCCAGGATATGGGCGCCCCTCATCCTGGGATTGGGCACTGTCAATGTGGTTTACGGTGCATTCATCGCCCTGATTCAAAGGGATTTTAAATATGTCATTGGTTTTTCATCGGTCTCCCATATGGGGTTGGTGATGTTGGGTTTTGCCGCATTAAATCAGGAAGGGCTGACGGGTGCCGGTGTGCAAATGTTTTCACATGGTGTGATGACGGCTCTCTTCTTTGCCATTGTGGGCATGGTCTACGACCGGACTCACACGCGGGAGTTGGGAAAACTGGGAGGATTGTTCCGTAAAATGCCACTAGCTGCCATCGGCTTCATTGTTGCCGGTCTGGTTTCCATGGGCATGCCCGGCTTTTCCGGATTTGTGGCTGAATTTCCCATTTTTATGGGAGTTTGGAAGGCTGCCCCCCTTGTGGCGGTGATTGCCATCCTTGGTGTGATTATCACCGCGGCATATATTTTACTGGTTGTGCGGCGGGTTTTCTTTGGAGAGCTTCCGCCTGAATATGAACAATCGGTCGGAGATGTGCCGTTGCGGGACAAGCTTGTCATCGTCGGTCTGTCAGCAGTAATGATTGCAATCGGCTGGTTCCCTTCGTTAATCGTGCCAATGGTGCAATCCGGCGTCCGATATATTTTGGCTCTCCTTGGAGGTGCTTAGTGGAAACCATGGTTTTTGAACCCTCCATGCTGCTGGCAATCCTGCCGGAAATCGGGCTTGTAGTTCTTGCTGCCACCCTGCTGGTTTTTGATCTGGTCTGGAAGGACCAACGATGTGGTCGTCTGGGTTTGTATACTGCCTTCGGTATAACCGTGATTGCCATCCTGAGTGCCATCTTTGCCCGACCGGCAGCTGAACCGCAACTCATCTTTGGGGGCATGCTTCGGTTGGATTCCGCCAGCTATGTCTTTCGAATGATCTTCCTGATGGGTGCTGGTTTGACCGCCCTCTTCGCCATCAAGCAGGAGAGTCTCTGTTTGCATGGTGAATTTTATGTGCTGATGTTGATCAGCACACTGGGGTTGAGCCTGATGGCTGCCTCGGCGGACCTGATCATGCTGTATTTATCCATCGAAACGGCATCCATTCCACTGTACGCCCTGGCTGGTTTTCTGATCCATGACAAAAAATCAGTCGAAGCAGGGATCAAGTATCTCTTGTTTGGTGCAATGACATCAGCCATCATGCTTTACGGTTTCAGCCTGATGTATGGGTTTACCGGAACAACCGCCCTGTATCAACTGGCTGAGGGATTTGTGGCGGGCAATCTCCCTCTTTTACCCTTGGCTGCGGCATCCTTGATGGTGTTGGCGGGTTTTGGTTTTAAGATCAGTGCAGTGCCCTTTCACTTTTGGGCTCCGGATGTATATGAAGGTGCAGCCAGTCCGATCGCTGGTTTTATGTCAACCGTATCCAAGGCTGCGGGTTTTGCAGTTCTGCTGCGGGTATTGCTGGCATTGTATCCTGGCGGGGTGGGTAATCTTTGGACGGTCACGATTGCCATCCTTAGCGGTGTCAGCATGATCATTGGCAACCTGCTGGCATTGGCGCAAAAGAATATCAAGCGGCTGCTGGCATACTCATCAATTGCCCAGGCGGGATATATCCTGATCGGGGTTGCTGCCGGTACTGAGATTGGCGTGAGTGCGGCAATTTATTACTTGATGGCTTATCTGGTTTCCAATCTGGCGGCTTTTGGTCTGGTGGCAATTGTGGGACAGGCAGTCGGGTCAGATGAGATTGATGCCTACACAGGACTCAGCCGGCGGGCGCCATTGTTGGGACTGGTGATGCTGATTTCCCTTCTCTCGCTGGGGGGAATCCCGCCGTTTGCTGGATTCTTTGGGAAATTCTGGGTGTTTGGTTCAGCCATTCAAAGCGGAATGGCATGGCTGGCAATTCTGGGAGTGCTGAACTCCGTGGTGGGTTTATACTACTATCTGCGGGTCTTGAAGGTCGTTTATCTGGATCGTTCAGCAGACGAAGGTCTTCCGTTAAAGCTCGTTCCACCATGGTCGTTTGCCTTGGCGGTTTGTGCCATCGGCATTCTTGTGCTTGGTTTCCTATTCGCCCCCTGGTATGAGTGGGCGACTCAGGCAGCGCAAGCACTTGCATCAATTTATTAATCTTGAAAATTTCTGTGATATAATTTTTCAACATGGCATCATCCGATCCCAATCCAGAGAATAAACGCCAGAGGGTGATGAATCTGACACTGGCTGCCTTAGCTGGTCAGGTGGGCTGCCTGACATTAATTATTATTGGATTGGCGGTCATTGCTGGTGTTTGGCTGGACAATCAATTCGATACAAAACCGGCTTTCACGATTGCCTTGATCGTTGCCAGCATTCCCGTTTCTGTATTGACCATGTTATTCGTTGCCCGCAAAGCAATTGAAAAAATGAAATCCCAACCCCCTGTAATAACAAATCAACGTACGAAGGAGGGAGGTTTTGACGAAGAAGCCTAAATTCTTTAAAGGTGTCCATCGTTGGTGGGTGCTTCTCTTTATCGTGTTATCCATCGTAGCAACCTTTTTTGTAACTCCAGTGCAGCCACACATCCAAATGGCGCCTGAGAAGTTGATCGAAAAGCCATTATTTAATTTAGGTCCATTGGGGGATTTTTATCTTTTCAATACGATTCCAACGCTGATCATCACGATCATCATCATTGTCATATTCGCATGGGCGGTCAAGAAGTCAGTGGAGAAGAACGATCTGGTTCCTGGTGGAATTTCGGGAACTGTGGAGATGCTGGTCGAGACGGTCTACGACATGACTGAATCCTCCACCGGTGCCAGATGGGCAAAGCAGATATTTCCATTTTTCATGACCATCTTGATTTATGTACTGCTTGCCAACCTGATGAAAATATTGCCCGGTTTTGAATCCATTGGTGTCTTCCACGATATGGAACACGGTCACGAAATCCAACAGGTTGTTGGGAAAATTTACACCGTTGTAAAAGGGGAGGGTGGGTATACGCTTACTCCATTCTTCCGCGGCATCTCTGTGGATTTGAATTTTACGGCTGGTCTGGCGTTGATCTCCGTATTTATGATCCAGGTGTTTGGCATCAAGGCTCATGGTTTGCGTTACTTTACCAAATTCCTTAACGTGGGCTCATTGTTCAGCAAACCCTTCTTTGGGGCAATGGATTTCATCGTTGGATTGTTGGAATTGATTTCGGAGTTTGCAAAAATTCTCTCGTTTGCATTCCGGTTGCTAGGCAATATGTTTGCCGGGATGGTTCTATCGGCAGTGGTACTCTCAATGCTGCCGGTATTTGTTCCATCCTTTATTTACCTGTTTGAAATATTTGTTGGTATCATCCAGGCTTTTGTGTTTGGCTTGTTGACCATGGTTTTTATGGCGCAGGCTACCATGGGACATGGGACAGGTCAGGAAGGCGCAGAAGCGCATTCTTAATTCCCAGTCATTAACCTTACGAACCAGGAGGCGTTGAAAGAAATGGAAGGGAGCATTGTAGAAGCAGCAAGGTATATTGGTGCAGGCATTGCGATGATCAGTGCGTTTGGCGGCGGCATTGGCATTGGTCTCAGTGTCATGGGAGCAACCCAGGGAATGGCGCGCAATCCGGATGCCTATGGCAACCTGTTGACCAGTATGATTCTGGGCGTTGCCTTTTCCGAAGCGATCGCGATTTATTGTCTGGTGATTGCGTTCTTGATGCTCTTCAAGATCGTCTAAACCGGGTCAGGAGAATACCTTGGATAAATTAGGTCTCAATCTCGGTTTGTTGGTTTTTCAAATTCTTGCCTTTGGAATTGTCTTTGTTGTCTTAAGAGCCTGGGTTTATAAACCAATTCTGGGAGTTCTTGACAAGCGCAAAAAGACCATCGCCCAGGGGCTGGAAGATGCCCGGGTTGCTTCAGAAGCTCGTGCCAATGCGGAAGCTGAAGCCGGGCACATCATGTCGGAAGCCCAGGCAAAAGCTGCGGAGGTTGTCCGCCAGGCAACTGAACGCGCTGAGACTGCCAGCAGGGAAGTTCGTGCAGCTGCTGATGCGGAAATTGCCCATGAGCGTGAAAATGCCCTGGCTCAGATTGAAGAAGAACGCAACCTGATCCTGGGTGAATTACGCAACCAGGTAATTATGCTTGCCATGTCAGCGACCCAGAAATTAATTGGCGAAACCATGGACGAAAAACGCCAGCATACCCTTCTGGAGGAATTCTTTTCCGGTGTACGCGGCGGGAAGGTGGTTGTCCTGGAGGGAGCCCGGCTGGAAGGGGCTCAGGCTGATGTGACCAGTGCCCTGCCTTTGACTGAAGAAGAAAAGATGGTTGTCACCAAGGAATTAACCGGCATGTTGAAATCACAACCGGAGGTAAATTTCCGGGTGGATCCATCCATTCTGGGTGGTGTGATTGTCCGGGTGGGTGACCAGGTTGTGGACGGTTCAGTTGCCGGCAAATTACAAAATCTGCGACAGAATTTACAATAAAACCTGGTTCACAATTAATTTCAATATTTGTACTAAAATGGGAAGGGGCTTGGTCGCTCACCAACCCCTTTTCTTATTGAACAATCCGGGAGGGTGGCGTTGCCTGATAAAAGATTATCAGAATTGATTTCTGCCATTCCAGGCGGGATCCTGGGGAGCATGGGGGAGGGGGATCCAGTGATCCAGCGGATTATGCTGGATTCGCGGGAGGTGGGGGAAGGTGATCTCTTTGTGGCACTGGTTGGAGGTAATGTTGATGGGCATCGATATATAAACCCCGCAGTGGATCAGGGTGCCTGTGCAGTAATGGGCACCCGCTCAATGGAAGAATTTTCCACCATTGGAGTGCCCTATTTCCAGGTGGAGAATGCCCGGTTGGCATTGGCATATATTTCCGCAGCCCTGTATGATTTTCCAGCTCGCAAGCTGACCGTTATTGGAATCACAGGGACTGACGGGAAAACCACCACCTGCAACCTGCTTTATCATATTCTGTTGAATGCCGGAATCAAAGTGGGCATGATCTCGACTGTCAATGCGGTGATTGGCGATCGGGTGCTGGACACAGGTTTCCATGTCACCACGCCCGAAGCTCCGGATGTGCAGCGGTATCTTTCCATGATGGTGGATGCCGGACTGACCCATGTGATTCTGGAATCAACTTCCCATGGATTGGCGCAGTACCGGGTTGCAGGATGTGAATATGATATGGGAGTGGTCACAAACATCACGCATGAACACCTGGATTATCATAAAACCTACGAAGCCTATCGGGAATCAAAGGCTCGTCTATTTACCAGTCTTTCAGAAACCGTGGAAAAACCTCTTGGAAACCTGCGATTGGCAGTTCTCAACAAAGATGATGTTTCATTTTCATACCTGGATGAAGTGACCAGGACGAGAAAAGTTGCGTATAGCCTTCATCCACAAGCGGATATTTGGGCAGAGGATATCCAGTACTCACCAGCGGGTTTATTGTTTACCGCTCGGGGAATTGATTTCTCGGCACCGGTTCATTGTACATTGCTGGGTGAATATAACGTCTCCAACATCCTGGCAGCAATGGCGGCAGCTATTTTTGGCTTGGGAATTTCACCACATATCGCTGCGGATGGGATTTCCAGACTGCCGGGAGTTCCGGGGCGGATGGAACGTATTGACATGGGGCAGGATTTTCTCGCCATTATTGATTTTGCCCACACCCCAAACGCATTGCTGCAGGCATTGGAGTCAGCCCGGAAGATGACCCGCGGCAGAGTTTTGGCGGTTTTTGGATCCGCGGGTTTGCGTGACCGCCAAAAAAGGCGGATGATGGCTGAAGTTTCCATCGAACATGCCGATCTCACTTACCTGACCGCCGAAGATCCCCGCACCGAATCGTTGGATGACATCCTGGCAGAAATGGCGGATGCCGCTCAATTTAAGGGCGGGGTGGAAGGAAAAACATTCCATAGAGTTCCAGATCGGGGTGGCGCCATTTGCGCCGCGATCAACGAAGCCCAACCAGGCGACCTGGTGATTTCCTGCGGCAAGGGACATGAACAATCCATGTGCTTTGGGGTGGAGGAATATGATTGGGATGATCGGACAGCCATGCGGGCGGCATTGGCAACCCGGCTGCAGATTCCGGGTCCGGAAATGCCATATCTCCCGACAAGTGTCGCGAAGTAAGGTGGCATTTATTCTGGAAAAAATCATGTATTTAAGGTATCCTTAGGTTTGTAATGGATATCCCAATACCGGAAAATATTTGGAAGTCTAGTTGGATTGGGAGGATGACGAGGAGGTAATCATGATAAAAGACACCATTCGGGAAGCGGAAACACGGATGAAAGGTGCCATCGATAATCTGGAACTGGATTTAACCGGAATCCGTACCGGACGCGCCAGCCCGGCGTTGATCGAACGATTAAACATCGATTATTTTGGCTCTCCCACTCCATTGATGCAACTGGCGACGATCAGTGTTCCTGAACCCCGCCAACTGTTAATTCGTCCATTTGACCCTTCCACATTGAAGACCATTGAGCGGGCAATTCTTGCCTCGGATTTGGGTTTAACCCCCAATAATGACGGAAAGGTAATTCGTCTCAACCTGCCCCCTCTGACGGAGGAACGCAGGCGGGAATTGGTCAAGGTGGTGAATAACCGTCTGGAGGAAACCCGGGTGGCAATGCGTAACGTCCGCCGGGATATCATCAAAGATCTGCGTGAATTTGAACACGAGAAATTAATTTCAGAGGATGATCTCAAGCGGGCTGAAGAGGAATTGCAGAAATTGATTGACCGGATGATCCTGCAGGTGGATGCCGTCGGTGAAAAAAAGAACAGAGAGATCATGGAGGTCTGACTTTTTTTATGGCTCCAGGGAAGAGTACCGTGAACTTGGAAGTATTGAAAACTCCCCGGCATGTCGCCATCATCATGGATGGGAATGGAAGATGGGCTGCGAAGCGAGGCTTGCCCCGGCTGGCAGGTCATCGGGCAGGCACTGAAAATCTTCGAAGGGTCATAAAAGCAGCTGTAAAATTTGGCATCCCGTACCTGACAATTTTTGCTTTTTCCACTGAAAATTGGGGGCGTCCCACGGATGAAGTCCAGGGTTTATTAAATATCCTGGATGATGTGATCGCCAGGGAATTATCTGAATTGCACGCGGAAGGAGTGCAGCTGCGGCATATCGGCAGACTGGGACAACTCCCCGAGTCCTTGCGTTTGAAGGTCGAACGTGCCATGGAGATCACCCGGAATAACACCCAGCTGACTTTGTGCATAGCCTGGAATTATGGCGGCAGGGATGAAATCGTCTGCGCCATTCGCCGCATGATGGAAGAGGGTGTTCAATCCGATCAACTGAGCGAGGCATTGATCAGCAATTATCTTTTCACGGCAGGAATCCCTGACCCGGATCTGGTGATCCGCACATCTGGTGAGATGCGCATCAGTAATTTTTTAATTTGGCAGGCTGCATATGCTGAATGGTATGTGACACCTGTTTTATGGCCTGATTTTAATGAGGAGGAATTGAAAAAAGCATTGGTTTCCTACGGCAAGCGTGAACGCCGTTTCGGGCGTCTCTCGGACTGTACGGAAGGGAACAATAACGATGCTGCGTGAACGGCTGATTGTAGCAATTATTTTAATCCCCATCGGAATTGGATCGGTTGCTGCAGGGGGATGGTACTTCACCTTGTTTATTACAGTACTGCTTTGTGGTGCCGCCTGGGAATTCGGACAAATTTTTCAGACTGGAGATCATCAACCAGCCACCATTCTCATGGTCCTGGGTGTGGGTGGGTTGATCATTGTCCGCAAACTTTTCGGTATGGAAGCCTGTGCTGCGGTATTGGCTGGATTTGTGATGGCTGCCATGGTCTGGCATACCATTGCTTACGAGAAAGGCAGAGAATCCGCCGCCACGGATTTTGCTGTCACCACAGGGGGATTGGTGTATCTGGGTTGGCTGGGGGGATACTTTATATCATTAAGGGAACTTCCAGGACTGTCTCTTATACACATCTGACGCTGCCGACGATCTACTCTGTGTAGATCTCGGTGGTCGCCGTC
>ERZ1026814.1063-NODE-1063-length-11540-cov-5.305266_pt1 | contig 11540 bp, 9 predicted proteins | sample MGYA00520871_ERZ1026814 | MGnify/ENA primary metagenome ERZ1026814 (study PRJEB33270, sample SAMEA104284478) | anaerobic digester metagenome | biome: Anaerobic digester microbiome; feature: mesophilic sludge digester; material: Anaerobic digester biomass | place... | reverse complement strand
GTGGCGATGGTCGGATGTGGATAGACAGGGATAAGAAGGTAGGTGGTGATGATGTGTATGACTTGCATGGGCGTTAAGTGCGGTGGTAGAAGTTGATGGGATAGATGTGGGTTGAATGTGGGGAATGTAGGGATGGTAGTGTAATGTGCTTGCGTGTGTTGGTTTTTTTTTTTTTTTTTCAAGCAGAAGACGGCATACGAGATCTAGTACGGTCTCGTGGGCTCGGAGATGTGTATAAGAGACAGATAATATACTTAGCGATATCGATACAGAAGCTGACCTAAGAGAGCTACTCCTGAAGCGAGCCGAATTGCGCTCTTGAGTTTAGCCTCCTCCATTTCGTTTACGCGAACCAAGGTAAGCTTCTTTAACTGCAGCATCCTGAGCCAGGTTGCGGGATAGCCCTTGTTTTACAACTCTTCCCTGTTCAAGCACATAAGCTCGGTCTGCGACTTGAAGTGCTTTGAATGCATTCTGTTCCACAAGAAGTATAGTTTTGCCAAGCCCTCGGAATTGCTCGATTATTTCGAATACAGTCTGGACCAGAAGAGGAGCCAGGCCTAAGGATGGCTCATCCATAAGAATCAACTCTCCATTTGTCATGAGGGCACGCCCCATGGCAAGCATCTGCTGTTCTCCTCCAGAGAGTGTCCCTGCTCTCTGAGATTTACGCTCTTCCAGCCTGGGAAAAATGTCAAAGACCTTTTTGAGATCGTTGCGGACAGCCTTCTTGTCGTTCCGTCGATAGGCTCCAAGCATGAGATTATCGAGTACACTCAGATTAGCAAATACCAAGCGCCCTTCAGGCACTTGACAGATACCGGCCTTGACAATCAAGTCTGGGCGCCGAGGGAGAGTCTTACCCTTATACAGAATTGTCCCCTTTGCCGGACGCAAAAATCCGGATATCGTATTCAGCAAGGTCGACTTCCCCGCGCCATTAGCTCCAATAATTGTGACAATCTCACCTTCCTGCACAGAAAGAGAAACGCCTTTTAGCGCTCGAATACCACCATAGGCAACGTGCAGATTCTTTATCTCAAGCATTGGCTGCCTCCTCCGGGGTTCCGAGATAGGCTTCGATGACCAGAGGATTCTTCGATATTTCGTCCGCATTGCCTTCGGCGATTTTCTCGCCGAAATTCAGAACAACAATATTCTCACATACACCCATAACCAGGTCCATGTGATGCTCTATTACAAGAACCGAGAGTTTGAAATCGTCTCGTATTTTGCCGATAAGACTCATAAGCTGCTCGGTTTCATCGGGGTTCATACCTGCAGCTGGTTCATCCAATAATAAAAGCGTCGGGTCAAGCGCAAGCGCTCTTACGATCTCCAACCTTCGTTGCAGCCCATAAGGCAAATTGTTTGCAATGAGGTCCTTATAGCATTGGAGCCCCATAATATCTAAAAGCTGCTCTGCTTTTTCCTTTAGCTCCTTTTCCTGATATCGGAAACGAGGAAGGCGGAAAACTGCTTCCGCGAAATTGTAATTCGCACTTCTATGACAGGCTGTCAGTACATTGTCGAATACACTTAAGTTCTTGAAAAGCCTTATATTCTGAAATGTCCGAGTTATGCCTTTTTCTGCAATTCGGAATGGCTCAAGGCCCACTAAGGAATTGCCCTTAAACTCGATTGAGCCAGATGTTGGCTTATATATTCCCGTTATTAAGTTGAAAATAGTCGTCTTTCCAGCGCCATTGGGACCTATTAGCCCTATAATGCCTCCTTCGGGAACATCGAAGCTAACGTTATCCACTGCGATTAGCCCCTCAAAGTTCTTCGTTAGTTCTTTGATATGGAGAATTGGAGAACTTGTCATTGCTCTTCTCCATCTTGGGCTTCAACAAGGAGCTTTGCTTTTGCCTCGCGCAGGGCGTTTCTTTCTGCACTCGCCTTGCGAATCCCTGATGGCGTAAGCTCCATACCACCCATCAGTCCCTTTGGCCTGCTCACCATAATAAGAATGACTGCCGCTCCATAGAATACGAGCCGCCATATCTCGAAAGCCCTCAGAATCTCAGGAAGGGCTGTTAGCACCAAAGCTCCTAAGACCGAGCCTGAAATGGAGCCAAGTCCTCCGAATATGACAATGATTGTGAGTTCGGTAGATTTGGTGAGAGAGAACATCTTGGGTTGAATGAACGTCATATAATGAGCCAAAAAAACTCCCGCTACTCCAGCATATATTGCACTTATTACAAGTGAGATCATCTTGTAGCGAAATACATCTATGCCCGCGGTTTGCGCGGCCAATTCCTCTTCTCGCACAGCAATCATATTCCGACCATGCTTCGAATTTACAATGTTTGCGAGGACAAGCACCGCAATGACGTCCGCGATAAGGATGGCAAGAAAAGTGCTCCTGCCAGGAATCCCGGGCCACCCCCTGGCTCCTCCAAAACGATTCACATTATTGAAAATAAGGCGGATTGCTTCGCCAAACCCAAGCGTCGCAATGCAGAAATAATCGCCTTTGAGCTTAAGGGTAATTCTGCCTATCAGATAGCTCACCAGCCCCGCGGCAATTCCCCCACCCAATATGGAAAAGATAAAAGGCAACCCAAGGCCCGCTGGCGTAGATGCTGGAGAGCCACTGATCCAAGTTCCAATATAGGCTCCAATGGCCATGAATCCAGCATGCCCGAACGAGAATAGCCCTGTAAAACCCGTCAAAAGACTTAGGCCTAGAACCGTAATCATATTTATGCCTGCGAGCATCAGAATTCCCTGAATATATGTCAAATCCATGCTCACCCCCTAAGCCTTTTCCTCAGTAACCTTACCCATTATGCCCCTCGGTCTCAGAACCAGAACGCCTATCAGAATAACGAAGGCTATTAGGTCTCGAAATTGCGATGAGATATATCCGGCAACAAAAGTCTCAATCACACCAAGAATTACAGAGCCAAGCACCGCGCCCGGCAGGCTTCCTAGACCGCCAAACACAGCCGCGATGAACGATTTGGTAGTAATATTGCCAATCTGTGGATAAACCGTATATTTCATGCCAAAAAATACACCCGCTATGCCTGCAAGAAACCCCCCAAGGCCAAACACGGTAAGGATAACAATATCTGTATTTATTCCCATTAGGGCGCAGGCCTTGATATTGTATGAGGCGGCTTGTATTGCCTTGCCCAGCTTTGTCTTGTCTATAAAAATCATTAGGAGAGTGAGGCTCACAGCGGAAATTACAAAGATTATGAGATCCAGCCTTCCAATGGCTAGATTACCAATTTCGATTGGAACCTTAGGGAATACTTCGGGATAGGTGCGAAAAGTTGGCCCAATCGTCGCAATTACAAGGTTTTCAAGCATGATGGATGTGCCCATAGCCGAAATAATAAAGTAAAGAAAGGGAGCTTTTCGCTCACGCAGCGGCTTATAGGCTATCCGTTCTATAATTATGGCAACTACAAGGGTTCCCAACGAAGCGAGCAAGAATGCCAGCGCAAAAGGAAGCTTGAATAGCGTAAGACAAAAGAATCCAAAATAGGCTCCTAGCATTATTACTCCACCATGAGCAAAGTTTGAAAAATTCATTATCGAATAGACAAGCGAATATCCAACCGCCATGAGAGCGTAAACAGAGCCTATGGATAAGCCATTTATAAGTTGTTGAAGGAATTGGACCATTGCCCTTCCTTTGGACTACATTTTATAGACTGCCGACTTTCTAAATAAAAAAGAAAAAGGCAACCAGCAGTTGGCCGCTAATTGCCTTTTTGTCAGATTAATTACTGGGCTGCATACTTCTCTTGGAAAATATACTCTCCATTGACTATCTTCAGGATTGCAGCATCCTTGCCTTCCGGGTTGTGTGTTTCAGGGCTTATGTGAATTCGCCCGGTAATGCCTTGAACATCGATGCCTTCGAGGGCTTTTGCTAGAGCTTCACCATTTGGCTTGCCAGCTTTTTTTAGCCCTTCCACTAAGAGCAGAACCGCATCATGCGCTAAGAAACCATTGAGCTCGGCTTCCTTTCCATACTTCTCTCTATACCGATTTTTGAAATCCTGGACTGCAGGATCAGCATAATCGAGGTGATTTACAAAATAGCTCCCTTCGACCGCTTTCCCGCCCATCGAGATTAGCTGGTCTGAAGGCCACCCGTCGCCACCAAGCAATGTTGCTTTAATGCCGAGCTCTCTAGCCTGATTAGCCGAAAGCGATACTTCTTTAAAGAAATAGGGCATAAAGATGACATCTGGGTTTTGGGCTTTAATCTTTGAAAGCTGAGGTCTAAAGTCAACATCGCCGGAGTTGAACGATTCGTCAGCAACAATTGTGCCACCCTTTTTCTCAAAGTTAATTTTGAAGAACTCTCGAAGGCCTTGTGAATAATCATCGCTTACATCGTAGAGAACCGCAGCAGTCCGCGCTCCCAAGCGATCATAGGCAAAACCAGCTGCTACAGCACCTTGATATGGATCTATAAAGCAGACACGGAAGTTATATGGCTTTACCTTGCCATCCTGGACCGTGACCTTTGGATTGGTAGCGACTGTCGCTATATCGGGCACTTTTGCCTTTTCGAGGACTGGCGCTATAGGAATAGCACAGCCCGAAGCATTCGGACCAATTATTCCTACTACTTTGTCCTGACCTGTTAGGCGCTTTGTAGCATTAACGGATTCTTGGGCATCGCCCTTATTGTCATAACCTATTACTTCGAGCGTGTACTTCTTGCCTCCTACTTCGATGCCGCCCGCTGCATTATACTCCTCGAATAACATTTTTACGGTATTGAGCTCGCACTCGCCCCATACGGCTTGATCTCCGGTCAGCGAACCGAGCCAACCAGCCTTTATAACGGACGATTTGCCTCCGCCTCCACAGCCCGCCATCAAAAGAGCAACAGCCAGAGCTCCAAATAGAAACTTCTTCATACTCGAGCACCTCCTTTGGGTATGCGATAGAATTCTGATAATTATACCTGCTGATTGAAGTACTCACAAGTATGAAAACGCAAAATATAATCAGGGTTCTGGATCTAGGCTTTCTGTTTTCGCGTCATAACATCGAAGATAACGGCCAATAATAGAACCAAGCCACGTATTATATACTGTAGAGAAATATCCGTTCCCAGCAGATTCATGCCGTTCATGAGTGACATATAGACAAGAGCACCGATTAGAGAGCCACTTATAGAACCAACTCCTCCGGCTGCAGATACGCCACCGATATATGCAGAAGCAATTGCATCCATTTCGAAGAGAGTGCCTGCCTGCGGAGTCGCTGATTTGAGCCTGGCGGTGAATAGAATGCCGGAAAGAGCAGCCAAGAAGCCCATCGATGCAAATACGACGAATGTTATTTTTTTGACGCGGATACCCGATAACTCGGCCGCCTCCGGATTTCCGCCAACGGCATAAATATGACGACCAAGCACCGTACGCCGCGTGATGAAATCGTATACCAGCACAACCGCCAACATTATCACAATAGTCCAGGATAAGCCGTTATATCCTGCCAAAATCCATGTTATGAATCCAAGTATCACCGAAACAAAGATGAGCTGGGCTGCGAATAAGCCGGAAGAGGAGACCTCGAATTTGTACTGGATCTTGCGCTTTCGATCGGCGATCTGGCTAAAAATCGCAAACACGATGGCGATGGCCCCCAGGAGAAGGGTTGTCTTGTGAACCCCAGGCAGAAAAGTCTCACTAGCCAGAATGTCCGGGATATAGCCGTTGCCGATAGCATTGAAGGCCTCGTTTGGTATGATGATAGTTCCTGTACCCGCGGTGACCAACATCAATGCGCCTCGGTAGATAAGCCACCCCGCAAGAGATGCAACGAAGGCGGGGATACCAAGACTCGCCACAGGGAGTGCTGTAAAAAGCCCTGCTACCACACCCAACGCAAGCACGAACAGAATTGTTGGCAATAGCGACCAATTCCATTGAGTCAAAGCTATGGCAGCAATTGCCCCTAAAAACCCTGATAGAAAGCCAACAGAAAGGTCTATATGCCGAATTACAATAACCAAAGTCATTCCGACTGCCAATACGGCTATATATCCTGTTTGATTGAGGAGGTTAGCGATATTTCGCGATGATATGAATATACCCTTAGATAAAATGGTGAATACCGCCATAATTGCTGCAAGGGCGATATACATGCCGTATTCGCGAACATTCTTTTTTACCACAGTCATAAACTCACTCATCTGCTTCCTCCTCAGTACTGTGTCGCAAGGCGCATGATAGCTTCTTGCGTTGCCGATTTTGCATCGAGCTCGCCAGTAATCGTCCCATTCGCTACGACATAGATACGATCGCTCATGCCCAGTATTTCGGGCAATTCGGACGATATCATCAAAATACTCATACCCTTTGCCACCAGATCGTTGATAATGTTATATATTTCGTATTTTGCACCAACATCGATACCCCTGGTTGGCTCATCGAATATGAGCACATCGGGTCCAACAAATAGCCATTTTGCAACGGATACTTTCTGCTGATTTCCGCCAGAGAGATTCATAACAAGCTGGTGAATTCCCGGCGTTTTTATCGAGAGGGATTCCACAAAGCTTAAGGCGGTCTGCTTATCGAGTTCTTCGTTGATCAGGCCATTTTTCGATACCTCTTGTAAATTAGCAAGAGAAATATTTTCCTGGATTGATTTGATAAGTATAAGGCCGTTGGCTTTCCGGTCTTCCGTAGCATAGGCCAATCCGGCCTTAATGGCTTGGCTGGGATGAGAGAAGCGCTGCTTCTCTCCCTTTAGAATGAGGTCACCTGAAATCTCATATTTATCAGGATTGCCGAAGAGACTCCTCGCCAATTCGGTTCTTCCGGAGCCTACAAGGCCAGCTAGCCCGACAACCTCCCCTTTGCGAACATAGAAATTGACATTGTTCAGCACTTTTCGTCCAAGCTTCGGATCGTAAGCATTCCAATTCTTTACTTCAATTGAAATTGTCTCTTCAGGTTTGGATATGCGAGGAGGATAGATGTTCTCTATGGAACGCCCAACCATGTGCCTAATGAGAACTTGCTCGTTGACGTCATCCATGCGGCGATCCAGGGTGCATATGGTCTGACCATCGCGGAGAACTGTTATCGTTTCAGCAATGGAGAGCACCTCCTTTAACTTATGAGAAATCATGATGGAAGTGACGCCTTGCATCTTCAGCATTCTTATTATGTCTAGCAAATTTTCACAGTCATCTTCGTTTAATGTGGCTGTCGGTTCATCGAGGATAAGAAGCGATACATTTCGGCTTAGCGCTTTTGCAATCACGACAAGCTGTTTTTTGCCGATACCTAGGTCCTTAATCTTAGCGGTCGGGTTGATGGAAAGTCTAACCCTCTTGAGAAGATCTTCTGCTTTCCTTATCATTTCGTGCACATCGATGGTCATACCACGTCTGATTTCATGCCCTAGCATGAGGTTCTCATAGACGGTCATCTAGGGCACCAGAGCTAGCTCTTGATTGATACTGCCTACGCCCGCCTCCTCGCTATCGTGGATACCATTGAACTCTACTTTCTTTCCATTGAGGACTATCGCGCCGGCGAATTCATTGTGCGGATATAAACCGCTCAGAACCTTCATAAGTGTAGATTTTCCAGCCCCATTTTCCCCTACCAAACAGTGGATCTCTCCGCGGCGAACTGCAAAGCTGACATCATTCAATGCTCTAACACCTGGAAAGGTCTTTGTTATATGCCGCATTTCGAGAATATTGTCATTCATAATCTGTACCGCCTGGATTGATCTTACTACAAACGAGAGCCGCTCGTAATGAGCGGCTCTCCTGATCGTACTCAAATGGGCATGCTCACATACCCCATTGATCACTTGAGACCAGTGAACTTGTCTGCAGGCCAATAGCCAGAATCGATGATCTCTTTCTTTACGTTCTCTTTGGTCACCGTAACAATGGCAGTCGGCTTAGCCGGTACATCTTTTTTGCCATTGTTGTAATAGGCAGTAACCGGCGGGGTCTGTCCCTTCATGTATGCGGTAGCTGCACTGATCGCATCCTTTACTAGCGTGCGCACATCCTTGAGGACAGTCATGGATTGTTTGCCGTCGATGATGTACTGAATGGAAGCTATCTCGGCATCCTGGCCAGTGATGTAATAGGTCTTGACATCCTTATCTGCGGCAAAGGCATCCGCTATTGCACGGGCGGTGCCATCGTTAGGAGCGCAGATATACACGGTCCCTTTGGCTTCTTTAGGAGCCGCTGTCAGATTTGCTTCGGCCTTGTTCTTGGCATCGCTGAAGTTCCAGTTGGTCGTGACTTGACCAATGATCTGAGCTGCTTCGTCGCGAGTGAGCTTGGCTTTCTTTGCAAGAGCCGCAGCCTTGTCCGAATTCCTCACGATATATGTGCCATCGGCTATTTTGGGCTGGAGGGCGCTCCATGCTCCTTCAAAGAATATGAAAGAGTTATTGTCACTTGCTGCTCCTGCATACAGATAGAGATTGTTTCTTTTTGTGCCAGCCGGAACCTTGGAGTTGAGATAATCGCCCCATGCTTTTCCAACCTCAAAGCTGTCAAAGGTTACGTAGTAGTCGACGCTGGTTGTATCGCGAATTAATCGGTCATAGGAAATAACCTTGACGCCTGCGCTATGGGCGAGATCGGCTGCAGACGCAGCAGCGGTTCCATCATGCGGGCAAATGATGAGAACTTTTATGCCTTCGCTTATCAGGGCTTCGACGTTAGCTTTTTCCTTTGCGGAATCGCCTTGGCTGAAGAGAACCTTTGCACTGAATCCAGCAGTCTTTAGAGCATCCAAAAATTGAGTCTGATCTTGAATCCAGCGGGGCTCATCCTTGGTGGGAAGCACGATACCTACTTGTGTTTCGGCAAATACAAAGCCCGCAACTACTGCAAACAACATTGCAATCAATAATGTTCGTTTCATGAGGACTCCTCCTTGAAAACCGTAGACTCTAGTCGCAATACGACTAGTCTGGCGCTTCAATTAAATTCGGTACGCGCCAACTATCATTTTCCGCTATATTTTTTAATCGCGCATTAGGAATTATGTGATAAAAACCGGTATTTGCGCATATATTGCCAGAGCAACGCAGTATTAGGACTTTTAGGACAAGACAGCTTCAAAAATGTCCAGAATTAGAATCTCGATAGTCTATATATTTATTCAGTGTTTTACATTGCGATATACATCATCCCTACTATGAAAGCCATCCTCTATCACTGTTGATTCCAATGTCTTTGCGGTTACGAGAACTGGCTCGAGCGCAATGTAAGGAACCTTATAGGTACCATCTTCTATTTTGTTCTCATATCCTATTTTTTCGCCTTTGGCCATCATTACCGCAAAGCCAGCCGCCTTGAGCGCCAAGCTGTCGATAGGCTTATAGACGGTTGCAAACTGACTTCCTTCGGCAATGCGTTGACAGGCTGAAAGCTCGGCATCTTGTCCTGTCACCTTGGTCTTTCCAACCATTCTATTCTCCGAGAGCACGGATATCACTGTCTCTGCAAGCATATCATTACCACATAGAACTGCATCGATCTTCTGACCCGGTTTTACAAGAGCTTCAAATTGTGTCCTCACCTCATCGCTCATCCAATCGCTTGGCCAAATCTCCTCCATAAGTTGGATCTTGCCAGATTCAATGAATGGATCGAGCACCGAATGAAAACCCTTGTTTATCATGAAAGCATTGTTATCTGTAGTTGCTCCATTTATGATGACATAATTCCCCTGCGGAACAACTTCCACAACAGCTTGAGCCTGGAGGCTTCCTACTTTTTCATTATCGAAAGAAATGTAGAGATCAACATTAGCTCTATGGACTAATCGATCGTAGCTCAATACCTGCACACCTTTTCTTTTTGCCTCGCGGCATACCTCCGAAAGCCTTTCCGCATCATTTGGAATAATTACAAGCACATCTATGCCTTGACTCAACAGCTCTCGGACTTGCGCTATTTGGGTCTCTGCGTTCTGATTCGCCACTCGAAGCACCACCTCTGCCCCTAGATCATGTGCTGCTTTGGTGAAGCTATCCACATCTCGTCTCCATCGCTCGACCACAAGAGAATCCAAAGAAAATCCAATCAAAGGCGACTTGGTCTCAGATGTCTTTTCCGATTTGCTGCATGATAATAAACCAAGAGCGGTAGTTGCTAAGATCATGGCTATCAAGAAAAAAATGGGACCACTGGCCTTACGCATCGCTTCAGGCATCGCTATCTTCTCCCTTTGCAACCCGTGCAGCATATTCGCGCGGCGTAAGTCCGGTAAGTCGGCGAAACAGACGAGCAAAATAATTAGCATCGGAATAACCGCAGCGCTGGCTCACTTCTCGTATTGAGATATTTGGCATTTTAAGCAATTCTTTGGCTTTCTGCATTCTGTACCCTATCAGAGTCCTCGCGAAGCCTCTCTTCAGCTCGTCTGACATAAGACGCGTAAGATGTCCGGCGGAAATGCCAATTGCCGCTGATGCACTCTCTAATGTTATCGGTTCCTGGTAATGGTTCTCTATATACTGCAAAGCCTTGACAACAAAAGGCGAATGAGTGCCCACCTCCGCGGCGTGTTGCTGCAGACTCTGGAATCTGCCTCTTACCGCTGATGCAAATAAATGCCAAAAGCGCTCCTCCCACAGTTTTTCGATATCCCCAAAATCCATGAAATCTCTATAGACATTATCGGAGAGCACTCCTCCGCCCGCAAGCTTAGAAGACCAGAATGAAAGTGCTGCTATTATTCGGAAATATAGATCGCGCGGTTTGTCTTGCGTCTCTTCCACGGTCAAGATGAGCTTTTCAAGAAGCTGCCCAGCCATGGCATATTGACCTTCCATGATCGCATCATAGAACTGTGTATCGAATACAGAAGCTGGTTCTTCTCGATTTTCGGCAATATCTTCTCCGAGGCGAGGCCTGTAGCGATTTATCGATTCTAAGCCAAGCCCAAAGTTACGTACGGCATTATCCCAAGAGCGCCCAATGTTCTCAAGCAATTCTGGCTGACCACAAGCAAATCGCAATTCGCCCGTTGCGAGCTGTGATGAAAAGGATGAACCTAGCAATTCAAGAAAAGCCGTGATCTCGATCTCAGCGACAGTACCTTGATCAATCCCAGATTTCAATGGCAAGAACCATGCACAATAGCGGTTATCTTCGAGCGGTCCGGCTAGAGCCAGGGTTTTGTATTGCAAGGTAGAGCAAAAATGCTCATAGAGCGAATTTGCCAAGCCATCTGCCGGAGAAAAACTTGCAATACCCATAACACCGGTTTCTCCTGAAATTTGTAGCACTTCCTTGTAAAGATTGAGCTCTTCTTTCAAGGCCTTTGTGCGTTTGGGGTCCCTTGGTTCTTTGTCTTTAGCCTCGCGCTGCTGGCGCAAATATACAAAAAAAGCAGTTTTAATAAAGGGCAATAGCGTTTGCTGGCGCTCTTTGAATTCAAGCTCTTTTTCCTCTAGTATATGAAGACGATCGAGATAAGAAGATGCCGCCTGCAAGGCAATCTCGAGCCTTTCCTTGGAAACGGGTTTTAGAAGATAATCGCAGACTCCCATAG
>ERZ1026814.1062-NODE-1062-length-11557-cov-7.713911_pt1 | contig 11557 bp, 10 predicted proteins | sample MGYA00520871_ERZ1026814 | MGnify/ENA primary metagenome ERZ1026814 (study PRJEB33270, sample SAMEA104284478) | anaerobic digester metagenome | biome: Anaerobic digester microbiome; feature: mesophilic sludge digester; material: Anaerobic digester biomass... | reverse complement strand
ACATATTTTAATTTGCCTGTACCTGATGGGGGATTGCTATATATACTCAAGAGCCTTGGAATGAAGATATGAATAATAAGATAAATTAAAAATTATAAACAAAGGAGAAACTTGGAAAGTACAGTAATGGTAACAGCTGTCGCCCCCATGATGAACAGGAATGCCTCCAGGTTCTTCTCGACTACTTTTATCTTGAAAGGCAAGGTCAGAACAAGCAAAAAAATTGCGAACAAGCCTATATCAATTAATGTGACCGTCTCACCTGCAACTGTAAACATTCAATTATCTCCTATACAATTTAATTTTTATGGATTATATATTATTTATCTGAGCACCGGTATCTGTGGTCTGCCTCAACTCAGTTCTTGATCTCACCCTGAAGCTCACTGCTCTTGCTTGCCAACTGGCAAATGGGGCAGATTTCTGGTTCCTCATCCAGATGGCTGGAGGCTGAGGATAGCACGCTGGCTGTGCAGAGGTTTCCTGCCATAAATACAGCTGCAGCGATCTGATCATCCGGAACGCCAAGCTTGGATGCTGTCCGGATATGCAGCCTCATACAGTGGCTGCATCTGATGGCCGCCGAGACCGCTATTGAAATGAGCTCAATTGTCCTTTCATCCAGCATATCCTGAGCGGTCTTCTCCTTGCCTTCCCTTAGGATGGCATCCAGATCAGCTTCATAGCTCATGATCATTCTCTCCGCAAATCAGACGGGAAGATCGCACGCTCAAGATTCTAAAGCGATCTCCGTCGACGTTTTTGTATCCTGCAAGCCTAGAACTGATTTGCATTTTGAAAGCCCAAGATTGATTACTAGATTATTAATATTGCGGTCTATAACAGATTAATTTTCAATTTAAGCTAAATTTAGGAAAATGAATTATTCAATTTAACGTTAAATGAACAAATTCCATTATTGGCATTTTTCCAAAAAAGGTAATTTTAGGCTTGAATCGCAAATCCTAGGCAGAGGCGATAATCTCTGCCAAGGACCTTAATATTATTCTCTGCCTGAACTCACCCACATAATTCAGCGAAGAGCTTAAAAAAAGGAAGTTATATCTTCACAGCCGCACAAACTGCCTTCTTCCTCCGCCCGTTGAGGCCGGCCCGACTGGCCACAGGGACAGGCTCTATCTCTGGATTGAGCCTTGCTCTCAGGAATCGGCCGGTATGGCTCTCCATCACTTCAGCCACCTGTTCCGGAGTGCCGGTGGCCACAACCAGGCCGCCAGCATTTCCTCCTTCCGGCCCCATATCTATGAGGTAGTCTGCGGATTTGATCACATCCAGGTTATGCTCTATCACCACTACCGTGTTCCCCTTGGATACCAGGTCGTCCAGGACATGGATTAATTTCTTCACATCATCGAAGTGCAGTCCGGTGGTAGGTTCATCTAAAAGGTAAATCGTCCTGCCCGTCCCCTTTTTGGCCAGCTCCCGCGTGAGCTTTATCCTCTGAGCCTCGCCGCCGGAGAGGGTGGTCGAGCTCTGGCCCAGCTTGATGTAGCCCAGCCCCACTCCCAGAAGGGTGTCCAGCTTGCTTCTTATGGCCGGAATGTTCTCGAAGTGCTCCCTTGCTTCCTCCACCGTCATATCCAGGGCTTCAGCAATGGACTTTCCCTTGTACTTGACCTCCAGGGTCTCCTGGTTGTAGCGGCTCCCTTTACATTCTTCGCACTCGATATAGACATCGGGCAGGAAGTTCATCTCGATCTTGATCAGGCCATCACCGTGGCAGCTCTCGCACCGGCCGCCCTGTACATTGAATGAGAAGCGACCGCTCTTGTAGCCCCGAACCCTCGCCTCTTTGGTCTGGGCATATGCCTGGCGAATGGGATCGAAGACCTTGGTGTAGGTGGCGGGATTGGATCGGGGAGTCCTGCCGATGGGGCTCTGGTCGATGACGATCACCTTGTCCACCTCAGTGTCGAAGCGAATCCCATCATGCTCTCCCGGAGTCTCGTTTGAGTGGTAGATCCTCTTCATCAGCGCCCGGTATAGTGTATCGTAGATCAGGGTGGACTTGCCCGATCCCGAAACGCCGGTGACCACAGTCAGGACCCCCAGGGGAATGTCGACATCGATATCCTTGAGGTTGTTCTCCCGACAGCCCATGAGATGGATGAACTTGTTGTTCTTCCTCCTCTTTGCCGGAACCTCGATCCTCTTTTTGCCGGAGAGGTACTGGCCGGTCAGCGATTTTGGGTTGGCCTCGATCTCTTCAGGAGTGCCCTCGGCCACCACATAGCCGCCGTGAATTCCTGCTCCTGGGCCGATGTCCAGCACATGATCGGCACTGCGGATGGTATCCTCGTCATGCTCGACTACAATCAGGGTGTTTCCCAGGTCTCTCAGCTTTTTCAGGGTCTCTATCAGCCGGGCATTGTCCCTCTGGTGCAGGCCTATGGAGGGCTCGTCCAGGACGTAGAGGACGCCGGTCAGGTTCGAGCCTATCTGGGTGGCCAGACGAATGCGTTGCGCCTCCCCTCCAGAGAGGCTGCCTGCGTTTCTGGAGAGGGTCAGGTATCCCAGGCCCACGTGCTCTAAAAATCCCAGGCGGGAGCGGATCTCCTTCAGAACCTGGCGGGCGATCTCTCCCTCCTTGACCGAGAGCTTATCCTCTAAATTCATGAAGAACTCATTGCATTCGCTCACCGAGAGGTTGGCCACATCAACAATAGATAAGTCCTGGATCCGGACCGCTAAGACCTTCTCTTTCAGCCTTTTTCCCTCGCAGGCCGGGCAGGGAAGGACCCGCATAAACTTCTCAAGCTCTTCCCGGCGGTACTCGGAGGCGGTCTGGCTGTAGAGGCGGATGCTCTGCGGTATCAGCCCCTCCCACTGGGAGTTATGCGACCAGTAAACGTCCCCATTTTTCATGCTCATATTCATCCGGATCTTCTCCTTCGAGCCGTACATCAGGGCATCGTACTGCTCAGGGGTGAGATCCTTGATGGGGGTGAAGATGTCAAAGCTGAAATGCTTGGCCACTGCCGCCAGGTGCTGGCCCCGCCAGCCATCGATGATATTACGGTAGAGGGCTACCGCTCCATCGGCGATGCATCGATCCCTGTCCGGTATGATCAGCTCGGGATCGAACTCCATTCTGAAACCCAGGCCGTTGCAGGACTCGCAGGCTCCAAAGGGGCTGTTGAAGGAGAACATCCGCGGCTGAAGCTCCTCGAAGACCAGGCCGCAGACGGGACAGGCCATCCTGGCGGAGTAGACCCGCTCCTCTCCGTTCTCATTCAGGACATAGACCAGGCCTTCCGTCTTTTTCAGGGCTTTTTCTATCGCCTCCACCAGCCGGGACTTGTCTTCTCTTGGGTCCAGCCGGTCGATGACCACATCGATATCATGCTTCTTGTAGCGGTCGAGTTCTATCTCCTCGTCCGTCCTCTGGATCTGGCCGTTCAGCCTCACCCGGGCATAGCCCTCGGCGTTCAAATCCTTGAGAAGCTGGCCATAGGTTCCTTTCTTCTGGCGGATGACTGGGGCGAGGATGGTGATCATTCCTCCGTCCTCCCCTTTCATCTCTTTAGTCCCCTCAGTTCCCTCAGGCTCCTTGCCTTTGATCTCCTCCAGGATGCTGACGGCGATCCTCTCCGGCGACTGAGACTCGATGCGGGTTCCATGCTCCGGGCAGTGGGGGATGCCTATTCTGGCAAAGAGCAGGCGGAGGTAGTCGTAGATCTCTGTCACCGTTCCCACGGTGCTGCGGGGGTTTTTGGAGGTGGTCTTCTGTTCGATGGAGATGGCGGGGGAGAGGCCGTCGATGGAGTCCACTTCGGGCTTGTCCATCTGGCCTAAGAACTGGCGGGCGTAGGCGGAGAGCGATTCCACATAGCGGCGCTGGCCCTCGGCGTAGATGGTATCGAAGGCCAGGGTGGATTTGCCCGAGCCGGAGACGCCGGTGATGACGATCAGGCTGTCACGGGGAAGCAGGACGTCGATGTTTTTCAGGTTGTGCTCGCGGGCGCCTTTTATTACAATTGATTTCATATTTATTTCATCTATTTTAGCCAATCTTGCTGGCGATAGCAGTTCCATATCCGGCAAGAGCCCCATAGCGATATGCGGTGTACTTGGCTGGAACATTCAACCGGATGGTGTCAAGCGATATGGCATATAGCTCAGCACCGCTCTCTGGCAGGATGTCCAGGGTAACGCTGTTGCCTGATGCGGTTCCGCTGGCCAGGGCCATCTGGGTGGTGCCGGCGGTGGCCATGCTCCCCCGGCCAAAGAGCCTATTTCCGGATTGATGCAGGTCCAGGGAGATGGTCTGTCCCTCGGAGAGCTGCAAAGCCCACTTTCCTGATATGCCAGTTGAGCTGGCAGCAGGGATTGTGGCTTGGGCTGGGGTCTGAGTCACAGGGTTGCTGGAGAAGGTCTTTGCCACCGGGGTGTTGGATGCGCTGTATCTTCCCATTGTGGTCTTGCCGACGCTCGAGCCCAGAAGAGAGACTGGTTTAGATGTCTGAACGCTGCTGGGTGCAGATGTTGCGCCGGCGCCGACCTTCATCGTGAATATGGGGTCGGTAAAGTACTTGCCAGCGTCGCCGCTATAGCTTCCCACATAGCCGCCCTCCAGATAATCCTGAGCAGCGGAAGGCAGGGCCAATAATGACAGAAGGGCCAGAATGCCGAGTATCCTTATCATATCTAACTCACTGCGGTCAATGGCGTTCGTCAATTAACTTAAAGATAACCGTCGAATAATGAGGATGACATCCGGAGGTGGATGGGTAGCAGAAGGCGGCTCGCGTCCATCTGGAGGGGCAGGGAGGACTGTAAAGGGGAGAGGAGACTGGTGGTGGATGTGACCCTGCCTGCGGATAAATGGGGCGAAGCATCTTGATTTTCTGGGCAAGATTGTATCCAAGCCTCCCCGGCGTTGAGGGGGCCAGAGCACTACCGCGCGTAAAACCCGCGCGCGGCGTCCACTGAAAAGCAGCTTGCTAGAATTAATCTTGACCTTGATCCTGCTTGGTTTCAAGAGATCAACTATCCAATGAGAAAACTCCAGATAATTAGTCCATAAATCGATTCATACGGTTATTTGGGCTTCCCGGCTTAGAGGAGGGCAGGCGGATCCCTCAGATCCAAAAACAGCAAAAAGCATTACTGCATCTAGCTGCAGTAATTTGTAAAAAGCAGCCTGCTGCATATCAATAATGGTCGCAATACGGCTCTTGAGCCCATCTCACGATATAAGCCGCCCATAAACCTGGGCAGCACAATTGGCCTGAGCTTTAACAGAAAGATCTCACCGCCTCTTCACCCGATCTCGCCTTTCAGCTAATCTCCCATTTAATTTCAAATTTTATAAGCTAATTATAATTTGTAATAACGAAAAGTCTTAAGTATAAGCTAGAATTTAACACGAATAAGATATCAATGCAGATTTAGGACAATGATGTGGTCCCGCGATCTGATTGCAAATAAATGGAGGAATAGAAGTGAGTAAAAGAAACCTTTGGAATAGATCGATAATAATATTATTTATATGCTCTATAATTTTCCTGAGCTCTACTGCCCTGGCATCATACCCCAAGACCTTTACCGACACCCAGGGCCGGGAGATCACTCTTGATGAATCCCCGCAGAGGATAATCACCAGAGCCCCGGACGAGGCCAGAATCGTGATCGCCCTGGGCTACGGAGACAAGCTAGTCGCCGGTGAGCAGGCTACCAAATCCTGCCTCTGCCCAATGACCTTTAGCAACACCACCGAAGGTTGCCTGGAGTGCTATGAGAACATCATTGACGGCCGGATGCCCGACCTTCCCGAGATCAGCACCAGGTACGACATCTATTTCGAGGAGATCGCCAGGCTGGAGCCCGACCTTATATTTTGCGGAAACCTGAAGGATGCAGAGGCCTTTGAGGACAAGATTGGCTGCCCGGTGGTAGTTCTTGGAGGACAGGGCTGGAACTTCGGCGATGAGGGCTACTTCGATAGCATCCGCGTGGCCGGCGAGGCCCTGGATGCTCGGGATCAGGCAGATGAGCTCATCGCCTTTGCCAAGGGCAAGGTGGAAATGATCGAATCGGTGACAAAAGAGATAGATCCTGATGATCGGCCAAAGGTCTACTTCGCCTCCCGAGGTGCAAGCAATGCCTTTTATGATCCCAAAGAGGGAAGGGACTTCACCAGAACCGAACCCAAATACGATCCTCTGACCATCGCCGGCGGCAACAACATCGCCTCGGAGATCAACGGCTCTACAGTTAATGTGGCCCTGGAGCAGATCATAGCCTGGAACCCTGACTTCATATTCATATCCAACAGCAATGCGGGAAACAATACAGGCCTTGATTTCATCAAGAACAGCCCTGAGCTGGCCTCCATCAACGCCATAAAGGAAGGCAACGTCTTCAACTGCTTCTATCCCCACTGCCGGGGCACTCCGCCTGACAGAAACCTGTTTAACATGATGTACATGGCCAAGGTGATGTACCCGGAGGAGTTTGAGGATCTCGACCTGGAGAAAGAGGGCAATGAGATATTCAAGGCCTTCTTGGGAGTGGACGGCGTCTTCAGCGAATACGCCGACTACCTGGTCTGGCCAAGAGAGTACCTGGACAGCCTGAAATAGGTGCTCCTATGTCGGGAATCATTAACTGGGACGAGCTGTGGAAGGCAACCCATGCAGGCGGGTTTCACCATCACGGCCGGGACGGCCAGGATCTGGCATCCTTTTGGGATAGCAGGGCCCGAGGATTCAACAAGAGGGTGATGAAGAATCCCGAGAGGGCAACAAATCAGGTGGCCACCCTCGGCCTCCTTTCTCATGAGACAGTACTGGATGTGGGCGCCGGCACAGGCAGGCTGGCGATTCCTATGGCCCGTATGGCCAGGAGCGTAACTGCTCTTGATCAATCCAAGGGAATGCTGGCCTGCCTCGAGGAGAACATGGCCAAAGAGGGCATAGAGAACATTCGCTGCATCCATAATGGCTGGGAGGAGCTGGCTGAGGGTGAGATCGAGCCGCACGACGTGGTCTTATCCTCCAACTCTTTGGGGGTGTTGAACCTAAGAGAGTCCCTGGCCAAGATGGACTCTATGGCCAAAAGGGCGGTCTATATCTTCACATTCGCCGATCGGAGGAGAGACGACGGCTTTGCAGACTTCCTGAGGGGAGGCAAAAGGGCCCGCCATCATTTCGGCGGCCCAGCTGACTACCTGGTGATATACAACCTCCTGGCGGATATGCGAATTTTCGCCGACATCAATATCATGAACTGGCAGTCCTCCGAGCACTACTCAAGTCTTGATGAGGCGGTAGCTGAGTGGAAGGAGATGCACGAAATACCAGCGGAAAGAGAGCCCGAGCTGCGAGAGTTTCTATCCGGGAAGCTGACTGAAAGTGAGCAAGGGCTGTGCATGCACCGCCATCACAAGCAGGCCATGATCTCCTGGCAGAAGGACCAGCCTGCGTCTGAGCATTAAATGCAGGGGAGGACAATACAATGGTCTCCATTCCCATTCTGGCCGGATCGGCTCTGTTGATAGTAATACTGGCCTCGAGCATCCGGGTGGTAAGGCAGTACGAGCGAGCGGTTATATTCCGCCTGGGCAAGATCAAGAAGGAGAGAGGTCCAGGCCTCTTTGCTCTCATTCCTCTGGCGGATAAGATGGTCCGGGTGGACATGAGGGTGCGAGAGCTTGATGTGCCCAAACAGACGGTGATCAGCAAGGACAATGTCACTCTAGAGGTGGATGCGGTCATCTACTACAAGGTGATGGATGCCTCTCGGGCGATCATCGAGGTAGAGGACTTCGAGGCCGCCACCCTTCTTCTGGCTCAAACCACCCTGAGAGATATCCTGGGACAGAATGAACTGGACACCATCCTCTCCGATCGGGACGATCTCAATAAGAGGATCAAGGAGATCCTGGACTCGACCACTGGCCCCTGGGGCATGCACGTGGTGATGGTCACCATGAGGGACGTATCATTGCCGGAGAACATGCTGCGCGCCATCGCCCGCCAGGCAGAGGCGGAGAGAGAGAAGAGAGCCCGGATCATCCTGGCAGAAGGAGAGTATCAGGCCTCAAAGATGATGAACCAGGCAGCGGATATGTACGAGGACAAGCCGAGCGCTCTGAAGCTGAGGGAGTACCAGACCCTGACCGAGATTGCTAAAGAGAAGAACCTGATAGTGGTCTCCACCGGATCAGATGATGGTCACAGGAATTCGGACCTTCCCCTTTTCATGGGGCTGGCCAGGGCGGCTGTGAGCAATAAATGACCAGCTTTCGGGCACTCTTCTTCCGGGGCAAGCCCGACGCTGGCTACTCTCGGGCGAAGAGGTCGGGCAAGAAGAGCAACCACGAGCTGGCCCATGAGAGATTCAAGTTCATCAGAATCTTATTCGTGCTGGGCATCGCCGGCCTTCTGGTCCTTCTCACCGGGCTCATAATCACCCTCGGCCCCCTGGATATATCCGTGCTCGATTCTTATTCTGCCCTCCTGGCCCGCTTCTGGCCGGAGCACTTCTATGTGGACGAGCTCACCAGCCGGGTGGTCTGGAACATCCGCTTTCCCAGAATCATGGGAGGAATCATGGCCGGCTTTGGGCTGGGAATATGCGGCTGCGTGATGCAGGCGGTCTTAAAGAACCCTCTCGCCAGCCCCTTCACCCTGGGAATCACTGCCGGTGCCCAGTTTGGCATATCCCTGGCCGCAGTCATCGGCTTTTCATTTCTTGCCGGTCCCTATTTCATAATCGGTAATGCCTTCCTCTGCGCCCTCTTCTGCTCTCTGTTCATCATCGGCCTGGCCGCCATCAAAGGAGCAACCTCTGAGAACCTGGTCTTAGCAGGGATTGCCGTCAACTACTTCTTCACTGCGATCAGCCAGCTGCTCAAGTACTTCGCCACCGACGAGCAGCTTCGCCTCATGACAAACTGGGGAATGGGGGATCTCGCTGCCTTCTCCTGGACCAACTCCAGGATACTTTTGGCCATATTCGTCATCTGCATTCCTCTTCTCATGACCAAATGCTGGGACCTGAACATCATGACGGCAGGAGACGAGACCGCCAAGAGCATCGGGGTCAATGCTGAGAGGACGCGCATCTTCATAATGGTGGTCAGCAGCCTGCTGGTCGCGACCATTGTCTCATTCATGGGGACCATCGCCTTTGTGGGGCTGGTTGCCCCTCACATGGCCCGGATGGTCATCGGCGGAGATCACCGTTTCCTCATCCCCGCCTCGGGAGTGCTGGGAGCACTGGTTTTAATGTCTGCCGATGCCGCGGGAATGAATCTGATCGCCCCCACCATCATACCCACAGGGATCATGACATCGATTGTGGGAGTCCCGTTCTTCATGTATCTGATGATGAAAGGAAAGAGAAAGGAGTTTTGGACATGATGATCAAGCTTCAGGCCAAGGATATGGATTTTGGCTATAACAGCAGCAAGATACTTCAAAATGTGAACTTCGAGATCGCCCCTTCAAAGCTGGTCACCATCGTTGGGCCGAACGGCTCCGGCAAGTCCACTCTGATCAAGTGCATAGACCGGATACTTGCTCCTCAGGGGGGGAGCATCCTCATCGACCGGAAGGATGTGACCAGGATGACCAGGATGGATATGGCCAAATATCTCTCCTATGTTCCCCAGAGCTCTGTGAGGATCTTTCCCACCAATGTCTTTGACACCATCTTGATGGGCAGGAGGCCCCATATCGGCTGGTTGGGCAGCGAGAGGGACGAGGATAAGGTCTGGGAGGTCTTGAGGCTTCTTGATATCGAGAGGCTGGCTATGAGCAACTTCAGTGAGCTCTCCGGCGGCCAGCAGCAGAAGGTCCTGATCGCCCGAGCGTTGGTCCAGGAGGCAGAGGTGATGCTCCTGGATGAGCCCACCAGCAACCTTGACATCTGGCATCAGCTGGACGTGATGAACATCATTCGGGATGTGGTCAAGAAAAAGGAGATCACTGCCATCATGGCCCTGCATGATCTGAACCTCGCCTCCTACTACTCCGACCGGATCATCATGATGAATAGGGGCAAGATAATAGCCGCTGGCGATCCCCAATCGGTGATCACCGAGGAGAACATAGCAAAGGTCTATCGGGTGGAGGCGGCGGTGAGAAGCCTCTCTGACCGGCCGGTGATAATGCCCTTGCGCCAGATCCGGGGAGCAAGGGCGTAGCACAAAATAGAACTTGCTCGTTGTCTCTTTTTTAGGACGAAATCATGGCTAATCCCCGCCTTTTCAAAGGCGGGATACAGCCCGTACTCATGGACCAAAAGACTCATTAGCCGGTACAGCATATTAATACCATAATGGCTAAAGTGTTTCGGTATAGACTCAGACCGACAAAGGCTCAAATTACAAAACTTAATGAGCAGCTCGAGCTTTGCCGATGGGTCTACAACGAAACGCTGGCTATGCGAAAGAATGCATTTGAGCAAGAAGGCAGATCAGTAAGCTACTTTGAATCCAAGAGAATGCTTCCAATTTGGAAAGAGTCTAAGCCGGAACTGAGATCTGTTTATTCTCAGGTTCTGCAAGACGTTGTTCTCAGAGTTAATCTGGCTTTCAAGGCATTCTTTCGCAGAGTTCAATCAGGCGAAGAACCTGGCTATCCTCGTTTTAAGGGAAAGAACAGATACGATAGCATCAGTTATCCTCAAAATGGTTTTTCCATAGACGGTGATAAACTCTGGTTATCCAAGATAGGAGATATCAAATTCAAGTTGCATAGGCCTATCGAAGGATTTGTTAAAAGGTTAACCATTTGTCGATCTGCTACCAAGAAATGGTATGCCTCTTTCCTGGTCGAAGAGTCGATTGATCATGTTATTGAACCTTCTGATAGGGTAGTTGGGATTGACGTGGGGATTACAAACTTCGCTGTATTGTCAAATGGCGAGTTCATAGAAAATCCCAGGTTCCTCTTGGCTGATGAAGGAATGCTCAAGAAAGCCCAAAGCAAACGCGACAAGCTGCCCAAAGGTTCTCAAGAGAGAAAAAAGGCAACCAAATCAGTCAACCATCTCTATGAACGGATTGCTAACAGGCGAGAGGATTTTGCTCAGCAACTCAGTCACATGCTTGTAACCTCTTATGGCATAATATGTTTTGAAGATTTGAATATAAAAAACATGACTCAAAATCACAACCTGGCAAAAAGCATTCTGGATGCGTCATGGAACAAGCTTGTACAATACACTTCATACAAAGCGGTAGAGGCTGGTAGGAAGGTTGTACTTGTTAATCCATTGAATACATCTCAGATGTGCTCTTGCTGTGGTCAAATAGTCAAAAAGGATCTATCCGTCAGAGTCCATAGTTGTCCCTATTGTGGATTGTCGACTGTCTCTTATACACATCTGACGCTGCCGACGATCTACTCTGTGTAGATCTCGGTGGTCGCCGTATCATTAAAAAAAAAAAAAAAAATAAAATAAAATAAAAATACCAAACCCCAATAACGAAAAACAAAGACAACGCAACAACAGCTCACAACAGAGTAACAAGATAGCGAACATATGACGACTACAACAAAGACTATCATCGACAGCACATCAC
>ERZ1026814.1060-NODE-1060-length-11568-cov-6.690849_pt1 | contig 11568 bp, 8 predicted proteins | sample MGYA00520871_ERZ1026814 | MGnify/ENA primary metagenome ERZ1026814 (study PRJEB33270, sample SAMEA104284478) | anaerobic digester metagenome | biome: Anaerobic digester microbiome; feature: mesophilic sludge digester; material: Anaerobic digester biomass | place... | reverse complement strand
TCAATGTCAGAACGCCTGCAAGTGGAAAAAACCGGTGAGATGCCCTCCCCGCCTCCCTCCCTTGCCGAGGCAGCCAAGCTGATGGCGGACGCCGAGGACCGCAGCCACGAGATTAACCTGCTCGAGGCCGAAGCCCTCGCCAAGGTGGCCGACAAGGTCGACACCCTGCGGGGAGAGGCTGAGGCAATGAAGTACCGGGCAGATCAAATCCTCGCAGAATGCGTCGCGGTCGGGCACCTGGAAGAGGGACATCTCCGGGTAAAGATCAAGGCACGGACTACTAGGACGGTCAACGTGGAACGGTTCCGGCAGGCGTTCCCAGTGGAGTTCTCCCAGCTCGCCACCATCCCGGTGCAGAAGGCCGAGGCGTTGATCGGAAAGACACGGCTGGATCCCTACTGTGACCTCATCCGGGGACCGGAGACCTACGAGATTGCCTTTAACTTTAAGGGGGCGAGACAGTGAAGGTCACCATGGCCACCGGAGGGGTCTTCACCCTTCCCGGCTGCCTGGCCCGCTTTGGGTCCGGCTTTCTCATCATCACTACCGGATACGAACCCACTCACGAGATCAAGCGGGGGCAGCTCTGGCAGATCACCGGCCCAGCTGGGTGCCAGCGGGAGAACCTTGGGATTATCGAACGGATCGAGGTGTAACCATGGACCATGACGGAGAAACCCTCTCCTCCCTTTTTGGTGAGGTGATCCACCAATATACACGGTCAGATGCCCTCCGGGATGGGGTCCTCGTGGAGCTCCCAGCCGATCTCTGCAGGGAAGCTGGGGTTGTTGTCCCGGTGGCGGTGACCTCCGAGGTATGGCACCTTATCGACCCCGGGAACCTGGACCAGATGCCCGGGCAGAGTATCACCGGCAGGACCTGGGATCTCCTCTGGACTTTCGCGAACGCTGCCCGGTCCTCCAGCGGCCGGCACCGGTCGACCGTGGCGTATCGCTGCATCTTCCTCACCTGCCGGGAAGCCATGGGAGGGACCGAGATCACCGAGCAGAAGACCGCGACCCTGCGGGCAGTCTGTGGACCCGGGGACCGGGGTGAACCGGTGATCACTATTATGCTCCCCTGGGAAGACTGATCTCATGTATGTGGCGATTCCGGGAGGCGCATCAATGACCCCCACCCCTGTTTTTTACACGACCGAAGAGATTGCGGACCTCTTGAAGGTGAGTGCGAAAACCGTGCGTGAGATGATCAAGTCGAAACGCCTGCAGGCGGTCCGGGTGGGCCAGGAATACCGGATCACGGATGAACAGATTCGCCAGTATATCGAAGAGAATAAGACGTGACCGGGGATCCCGGCACCAAACCACCGATGTATCAGAAAGGAGCATGATGCCGGCCGGCCCGGTCGTTCATTGGTGAGGTGTCGTGGCATATCATCTTTTCTGACGGGATACGAAACTGGAGCGGGCCTCCGGCCTTCGCCCACTGCTCGCTTCGCTCGCGGCGAGGGCTTGGCCTTCGGCAGGTGGTCCGGGGCCCTGGTATCGCTCCGCTCCGGCGACGCCCTCACTGCGTTCGGTGGCGGCCTCCGCTTCGCTGGTTTTCGGTTCTCTGGGTATTGTTGACGGTCGACCGTGCTCCGCACCGTCTCCCTGATCTTTCTTCCTGGGCTGGGGGGATAGTGACGCCCGTGATTTCGTCGCAGGCTCCTCATCACCTGCTGCGGTGGACCCGCTCCTCGCGGACCGTTGCACGGACCGCTCGTCGCTGTTGCTGAGAACACTCCCTCATGCTCTTTCCCCGGGTGAGTGCCCGGAGGGTTGAGCCGGGCGGCACGCGGTGCCGGGCCACAGAGCAGCCGCAGAGCGGAGCGGGAGAGCGGATGCAAAAAAGGTTTAATTTTAAAATAATGCCAATTTATCATATTAAGAGAGTTTATTGATTGGAAATAAAATACATAAATAAATTAGAATTAGTAATAAAATTAGATTGGTTTAATATGGACGAATGTTGTCAGTTGACTGATAAAGATTCTTATGAGGATTGTAAATATAAATATGACATTTTAATTAGGCTTCGGGATCATGAACATACTGTTCTCTGGCAAAAATTCAATGTATTTTTAGGTTCAAATACCATTATTGTTGCAATTATTGCTGGTGTTCTCTCTTTTCAGGAATTTCGTGGTAATCCGCAAACAGCTCAAAATATTATTGAATCAACATTTTCTCCAATAGCAATTTTTACATTTTGGTGTATATTCTCCATTGCTTTCATTAGCTCAATTTTTATGTCTCGAATCCTTAAAGGGAGTGATTATTGGATTGATTTTTGGGAAAGAAAACTCTATTTCTCTGAATCTAAAATCACATTGCCCTCAGCATCCAACGTTGGTATATTTGTTGATCATCCATCCCGTTCAAAAAACGAATTGAAAGGTATTCTAAAGAATTGTCCAGAAAAAATCGATGACGCTTTAAAAAAGCAAATAATTCATTATTGTCACTCATTAGAGAATGCTCTTGAAAAAAATTATCTATCGACACGAAAAAATATGGGACGGTTTATTCAAGTAATTACAGGCATATGGGGTTTTTTCTTTATTGTTTCTGGAACTTTTGTAATTTTTGAAATTTTGAATTATTTTCATGTTCAGAATATTGATCAAATATCGTTGCTTGTAGGAATTGGAGTCATTTTATTAATTTTAACTGCGGGGTTTTACTGGGCGTTCATTTATTTTGATAATAAAGAAATTAAGGAACTTATATCCGATTCAAAAACAATTTTACAGAAATAGTATGGGACTTATCAAAGTCGGAATTATAGGTATTGGAAATTGTGCTAGTTCTTTAGTCCAGTGTGTCGAGTTTTTAAAAAAAAATTTTAAAAGTGTAAAAAATAATTTTGGAATATTGCATCCATTAATTGGAAAATATAAGATAGAAAATATTGAATTTGTTGCTGCCTTTGATGTTGCCGCTAATAAGGTTGGAAGGGATCTTAGCGAGGGGATTTTTGCTTTTCCGAATTGTGCATCTAAATTTTACGATGTGCCTAATTTAGGAATTGATATATACAAAGGTCCAATCTTAGATGGATTATCAGCAAATTTAAGGAAAGAAATTAAGGTCGCTCCTAGTGTTCGGAACGTGGATGTTGCGTCAAAATTAATTGAGAATGATGCAGAATTATTAATTAATTTTCTGCCAACTGGAAGTATAAAAGCATCCAATTATTATGCACATCAAGCTTTGGAAGCAAATTGCGGATTCATTAATGCCATACCTGAATTAATTGCTTCAAATCCAGATTGGTCAAAAAAATTTCTTGATGAGAACTTGCCTCTTGTTGGTGATGATGTAAAATCGCAAATTGGCGGAACAATAATCCATCGGGCGTTAATTGACCTTTTTAATCAAAGGGGAGTAAAGATTATTGAGACTTCGCAAAGTAATTTTGGAGGAAATGCAGATTACTTAAATTTATCTGACAAATCTCGATTCAAATCAAAATTGCACACAAAGGAGACTGCCATTAGAAGTTTAATTCCTAACGAGGTTTTTATTGATATGCCTCTGCCTATTTATCAACAAGAGTTAGGTGATTCCCGAATCTGTAAAATTTTTATTGATGGAAGATATTTCGGAAATACACCCATTTCTCTTGATTTGAATATTAAAATTGAAGATTCTCCTGATGCTTCTGGTGTAATAGTAGATCTGATCCGAATTATGAAACTCGCTCTTGAGAGAGGAGAATCGGGTGTTTTACATGAGATATGTCCTTTCTATTTCAAACATCCTCCCATTCCTTGTGATGATAAGACCGCATATCAAAAGGTAAAAAACTTTATTGAGGAATAACCTTTTTTCGAATGTAAAGAATCAAATATAGAAAGAGAGTTTTTAATTTTTGGAATAAGTCTCAAATTAAACTCATATTAATTTCGTATTTTCCTCTCCGTCAATCAATAATTCTTCTCAATTCAATTTATTGATAGTGAAGTCACTGCAATACTCAGCCACAGTAGCAGGAGAGGTGCCGGTTACCGAGTGCATCAGCACGGGGTCGGGCACCGTGATCACCTCCCACTGCATCTTCACATCACTATCCTATCGTAAATCGAACATCTCTTTTAAGAAATCTTTAATTGAAGGACGGTTCCAAAGCCAGTCAAGGTATGATGGACGGGTCCAGTTTACGTCAAGGTATCCTGGTTGAATCTTGGTTACCTCGGGGTATGGAGGACGGGTCCAGTTTGTGTCAGGGTATCCTGGTTGAATCTTGGTTACTTCAGGGTATGGGGGACGGGTCCAGTTTGTGTCAGGGTATCCCGGTTGAATCCGGGTTACCTCGGGATATGGGGGACGAGTCCAGCTGTGATCTGTAACTTTCACCAATGTCACAAAGATATCCTTCGTCTGGTCTTTTGCAGGATATGAGGGGAGTGCCTCGTTAACGGTGACGTACCCTGCTTTGGAGACGGAATATCGATGGTAGGGCGTTGCAGTAAGGTAGATTTTCACAAGGAGCGTTCCATCGGTGATAACTCCTTTGGAATCTTGGTCGAAGTAGACTTCAGCGCCTTCAACGTTACAGTGAATGAGGTAATACCCTGTATCACCGCCAACCATTGGAATAACCTGGATAAAATCATTCTTGATGATGGTATCCTCCCCGGCAGCGTTGGTTACGGCCAATGAAACGTTGTATGTGCCGTAATTGGTGTAGGTATGGACGGGGTTCTGTTCTGTGGAGTTGGCACCGTCTCCAAAATCCCATGCCCAGGACGTTGGGTCATTGGTGGAGGTATCGGTGAACTGGACGATGAGTGGTGCAGTACCAGAAGTGTTCTCAGCAATAAAATTTGCATTAATGGTTCCACTATCTTCTTCAGATACCTCGAAATTAATCTGTTTTTGACGGATAATTTCCTCCTTTTCTGCCTCAATAAACAGTGTATACAACCCTTTTTGAGTTGTATTTGAGAAAATTGTTCCATAATACCCGTTACCTTCATCAGATAACTCAATGACATCCTTGGAGAAATCTGGGAGGGTGACCGTCCCGATTACTTGCGCACCAGTAATTCCCTGATTTCCATCCAATAGAACTGCATTAATCTGAACAGACTCGCCCTTTTCGTAATTTTGTTTGGATATACTGGCATTCAATCGGATCGGGGTAATTCCTGAAAGGGTTAGCGTGAAATCCTCTTCATTCTGGACATCAATTCCAAGTATGTCATATCGCCAGGTTCCTGGAGTTACATTTCGAACTTTATAAACCTCATAAGTTTTTTGGGCTATGTAAGATATTGTTGGATCATCCGTGCCATTAGGACTGGTTTGGTTGAGTGGGATTTGATTTCCACCAGGGTAATAGAGGACAAGATCGAGGTCACTTCCCGGCCATGTTAAAACGACGTTAAATGCAGTGACACTTGCATCTATTGGTAATGAACCGCTCTTTGTCTCGCCTAGAGCAATATGATCTGTCCGGGTATCTAACTGGCTACTTCCTTTGATACTCAAGCTGATTTTATTGTATATATCTAAGAGAGATTCTGGGCTTGGTGATGGATAGTACTGCCCACCAGTCATAGACGACATTTGGTTAAGCAGTTGTTTATCAGCATCATCAGAGAGGGCGATGCTGTAGATGGGCCAGCCTTTCTCTTGATATTTTGGAATAATGGAAGAAGGTGTTGTACCTGTATTGTGTTGTCCATCTGTCAGAATGATGGCTGCTTTTTCATGAATCGGATCTGCTGCATCACCACTAAGTTGATTATATCCTGTCAGGAGACCCCCTCCAATATTCGTGCCTCCTATGCTATCAACCCGATTAACAGCATTTTTCAGTTTCTCCCTATTTCCCGCGACAATGATGAGGCTTTGACGGAGTGTCACTGATTCGTCGAAATCAACAATTGTAATTTTATCTTCATCATCAACAAGATCTATAAATAAGTGTGCTGCACTCTTTCGAAGGTTTTTTGGATCGTTGGAAGTCATGCTTCCGGAACTGTCAATAATGAGAGCAACATCGACGTTAGTTGATGTAGTTTTATCTGAGATAACAATGTGGTTTAAAGTCTTCCCCGCTTTCTGAATAACCCCTGGATTTTTAATAATATTTTCTGGATAAGCTCCAGAAATGTATTCCCTCCAAAATATGGATTTTAGGTGGTGTTGGTTATCGTTTGGATTATAATATGCCCAAATTTCTGTTCCATTTACTTCATCTATGCAATAATAATAGTCCCATTCTATTCCATCACCCTTTGCTTTGATATGGTAAGTATCAAGTGGTTTATCGATAATAACAGACTTTCCAGAATCTAATTTGATATCATCTTTATTATCAATTATCCAATATTTTTGACCAATTGGCTTAATTACATCTGCATAAGGATACCAGTGTGAATTTTTGTTCTCTTTATATTTTGTCTTAAAGTTCTCCCATGTAAAAGGTAAAGAATTTGCTTTGTTTGACCCTTTGACTGTATACCAGTTTGTTCCAGTCAACGATTGCCATTGTCCCGCCCAATATGTTTCATCCCCATATGCCATCCAAGTAACCGAGGCAAGGGTTCGAATATCATTAATGTCATTTACATTGTTTCCTAGCAATTTTTTATGCTCTTCTAATGTAATTTTTGTGGTTTCCGTTGAATTTAACTTCTCAATTGTCGACCATGTTTCCTTGAGCAAATCTATTTGGAAAGGTCCTATTCCTCGCGAGAAATAGAAATCAGTAACATTAATATGTTGATAACAATCCGGACCGGTTTCTCTCACAGTACTGCTATGAGCCGAATAACCAAATTTGCCTCCTTCTGCGTAAGCAAGGGTTGCTAATACAATTTTATATTGATCTTTTGATATTCCCCACTCGTCATTAAAGTATGCAGGATTATTTTCCACAAGCTGACTTATGTTATCGAGAAACGCTTCAAGTGCTTCGTTGTCCGAAGGGATTATTTGAGTATCATCCTCTGTTGAAAAAGTTCTGACATTATCTGCATCGATTGGATGTTTCTCAGTTTCTCCTGTTCCCTGAGAGTCGGCATGAACCGCACGATAATAATAGGCAGTGCCTGATTCCAATCCCGTTAAATTATATTCATAATTTGGATTTCCAGTTGATACTGTTGTATAACCAACCTTGGTTTTAGGGACGGAGCCGCCTTCATACCTAAAACATACCTCATAGCTTTGCCCAGGAATAGGATTTTCTATATGCCCTTTTAAGATTGCAAATGTAGTTCCAATTTGACTTATTTCATCTGTTACTAATTTTGGTGAATCCGGTACAACAGAACTGGAGTTCAAACGGTAAAACGTACATCGGTCCCAAGCTCTATTGCCATACATATATGTGATTCTCTTTTGAATCATATCTTCTGTGTGACCATTGTATAATACAAAATTGTCTGTGTCATACCCGACAGCGATGATTGCATGTTGATATTTATCTGAAGCGTTTCCATAAATCGCAATGTCTCCCGGCGAAAACCAGGTCGGTTCTGAAGGATTCTGTGATTTTAAAATTTCTTCTGAGTAATATCCTTTTGACTTTAACCATGCATTGAGATTATCACAACCGATAATTGATCCATTTTTATCAATATATGTATCTAATGTTAGCCCTCCAGCAATGAGACATTGAGAAACAAAGTTTGCACAATCCCCTCCTTCGTAAGTATAGTCATGATATTCTGGATTTCGATTTACGCCCCCCCATATTTTTGCATATTGCACAGCAGCGTCAGCATCGTAAACTGATGGAATTGGTGTGGTGGTTGGCTCGGTGGTCGGCACGAATTGAACTACGTTGAAAAGTGTTATGGCAGTCACAGGGTTGGCACTCTGGAGGCCAATGGCCGAGACATTGACGATATATTCATCGGCCTTGAAGGTTGTAGTGTCAACCGGGAAGGACCATGTGTTGAAGCCATCATTTCCCCTGACAACATTCACGGTACCTGAAGCATTGAATATTCCGGTTTGGGGGACTTCAGTCGGTCCGAACGAGGAGGAATAGACCTCAACAAGAAGCTCGTCATCGACAGCCAGGTTGGTGGTTCCCTCGATCTCGAACTGGTCTCCGAGCATTACTTCAGGGATCTGGTGAATGTTGATCTCCGGCACTTCGATCATGAACTGGAGCTTGGTGTAGTTATCGTCAACCATCGAATTGTCGAGGGCTGCGGTTAGTGCATTCACTGCATCAGATCCCGGCAGGCTACCTGGCCCTTCGAGTGTGAAGAGGACCGAGTTCGCAGTGGGGTAAGGTCCGACGACATATCGGAAGGCGTACCCATCGGCTGCCATGGGGTATACATCGAATACATCGTTGTTCATCGGGTGCTGAACGACGACGAAGTACTGGCCGCTGGTCATACCTGATGTCATACCCCCGTCGATTTCATACTCAAAGGTTCCGTCATTGTTTACATACTCAATGCTGTAACCGATGAAAGAAGAATTAGAGATATTACCGATAATCCAAATAACAACGCCTTGTGAGGGATCACCTTCTGCAACACCACGAATGTACATATCGTCACCCTTGGCAACGATGCTGTTGGAGACCGTGGCAAGAACAAAAGGTGAATCTTGAATGGGTGTTTGAGGGACGGTAACAGGAATCGATATTGATTTTGAACTAGAACCCGCACTGTTTGATACGGTTAAATTAACGACAAACGTAGTATTGGCATTCGTTACGAATGTATGGACGGGGTTGGCCGTTGTCGCAATTGCACTTCCATCTCCAAAATTCCAATAATACGTAAATGGAGGTGTCCCAGTCGATTTATCGGAAAATTGTACTGATAGTGGCGAATTCCCAGACGTCTGATTTGCAGTAAAATTTGCATGAGGGGATCTGACGATTGGACCATTGCCTGTAACATCCACCTCGGGAAGTTCTTCACAGTTGCAGTCAGATAACAGTCCAGCATCCATCCCTTTCCTGAATGCGTCAACTCGCTGGGCAGACGTGCCGTGCGTGAATGTATCAGGGACGACGTATCCCATGGGCTGCGTCTCATTCCGGTCGTAACCAATGAAGCTTGCGGTATTTAGTGCCTCTTCCAAGTCACCCCTTTCAAGGACCAGGTCACCAAACTGAGCCTGGTATGCCCAGACCGCTGCATAGCAATCGGCCTGTAGTTCAACCGCTTCCGATAGTGCATCGGCCTCGGCTTCACTTATCAAAGATTGTTGCTGGTTGACATACTGCAGAGTACCTAGGAGATTTTGCACATGGTGGCCAACCTCATGAGAAATGACGTATGCGTAGGCAGAATCAGCGGGATCTAGAAGCTGCTCCATTTCATTTAAAAAATTGAGGTCTATATACACAGTCTGATTTTGTGAGCAGTAGAGTGGCCCGATATCGGTTGTAACTTGACCGCACCCTGTGCTGACATTATCTTCGAATACGACAAGATTCGGGGGGCTATATGTTCTAGCCAGATGGTCTTCAAAGATGATGGTCCAAGTCTGGTCTGTATCTGCGAATATCCTTGATGTAAGGTCAATAATCTCGTTTTGTTCTTCTTGGGTTATTGCAGGGGGGACAGTCGAATAGGTGAGGAGGGCGTTTCCCCCGCTGTCATTGATGGTCAGGGTATTTCCAGAGAGGGAATAGGATGCGGCACCCTGGAGGGTGGACAGGTATACCGTCTCCTGGGTCATGACCCCGGCAGGTTCACTACAGGTCATTTTGGTAGTCGCTGGTGGCCCCATTTGAAGTCCGGCAGTGGTTGCTTCATAGTAGGCAATATATTGATTGCACCCTGCCAATCCGGATACCTCCCCCTGAGTATCGAAGAATGCAGTGATCATAGTTCCGGGCTTAATCGAGAGTGACCCATCGCCCTCGTTCAGTGCTACGAGATACCAGGTTATTCCGGTTAGTGACTGCGGTGCTTGTTGCGTAGCCACAGGAGATTCAACCAGCGTTTCAGCCCCAGCGATTCCTACTGTGAAGAATGTAACGACAAGAGCAATGGTAAGTATGAAATATGGATTTGCTTTCATGAATGCCACCATAGCAAGGAAACTCTTGCAATTTTATTGAATGATTTTTTACATCTGGATTTTGTTCTATTTCATCGGAGGAATGATTGTCAAAGGCACACAATCCAATATTATAGATTGCGGTAGCCAGTCCTCAAGCCGATCATTCCTCAAATAAATTGCGAGGATTCCCAGTTTGGGGATTATTTTATGGTGACATAAAATTGACGCCGAATTTTCCCTTTCCTCAATCGACCGAAAAAGATGATATTTTGTGATTATGTTGGTTAAATCATGCCATTTTTCGTTGCCACAACTGTAAAACGAAATGGTGTGGGGCAGGGCTGGGTGTAAAAAATAATCAAAAGCGGGGAAAATGTGCGCGGCCACCAATCGGGGCGCATTACACGCTCCGTTCTACCTCCCATCCCTCGCACTCGGTATAAGATCTCTGTTTTAATCGATTATTTTTGGGAGATAACACATTTTTGGCCATAATTAATCATCTATTTACCACAGATAAGGGCTCGGTCTCCGGAAGGTTGACCGGCGCCCTGGTGTCGCTCCGCTTCGGCGACGCCCTCACTGCGTTCGGTGGCGGCCTCCGCTCCGCTGGTCCTCGAGTCTCGGGATAGCCGACGGTCGACCGTGCTCCGCACCGTCTCCCTGGTCTCTCTTCTCGGGCTGGTGGGATAGTGACTCCCGTGATTTCGTCGCAGGCTCCTCATCACCGGCTGCACATTCCCGCTCCTCGCGGACCGTTTCACGGACCGTTCGTCGCTGTTACTGGGAACTCTCCCTCATGCTCTTTCCCCGGGTGAGTGCCCGGAGGGTCGAACCGGGCGGCACACGGTGCCGGCCACGAGGCAGCCGCTGAGCGGAGCGGGAGAGTGGGTGCAGGAAAAAAACATCTGAAGAAAATATTCATTTCAAAAAAGGATAATTAGGTTGAAAATTTTATTATTCCGAAAAGGATGAGAAATTAAGTAATCTTTTGTTCCACATCTTTTTGTTCCACATCTTTTTGTTCCATACCTTTTTTGTCCATATCTTTTAAGGCTTCTTTAACACCCTCTCTGACTGCCTCTTTACTTCGGTTTTTCTGTTCGCTATATAAGAGGTATACCCCGACTAATATTAATGGAATACCAATAATAGCTCCAATGATCGTGATGCATAATACTGCTCCAATTACGAACAACACCATTGCTAGAATAATACGAAGAAAACCCATAGATATCAACGGAGAGTTCTCTCTTTTTACGATCTAATAATAATGTCTATTTGACTTTTCGGCAGTATATCTAAACTGCTGGAAATTCCGCCCGAGTATCCTGACACACTATCACATCAGACCCAGATAAATACCTACGACTCGTGATCCACTCCTCGTTAATATCCATGAGGATTGTTCCCGCAAGACGGAGCAATGAGGCATCATTGGGGAACGCTCCAATGGTTCTGGATCTTCGTTTCAACTCTTTATTGAGCCGTTCCAACATATTCGTGGTTCTTATCCTCCTCCAGTGATCTGGGGGAGCGATCCGGTAATTCAGCAGTCCTGGGATGA
>ERZ1026814.1055-NODE-1055-length-11636-cov-5.178730_pt1 | contig 11636 bp, 8 predicted proteins | sample MGYA00520871_ERZ1026814 | MGnify/ENA primary metagenome ERZ1026814 (study PRJEB33270, sample SAMEA104284478) | anaerobic digester metagenome | biome: Anaerobic digester microbiome; feature: mesophilic sludge digester; material: Anaerobic digester biomass | place... | reverse complement strand
TTTTTGAATTGTACGGCGACCAACGAGAACTACACAGAGTAGATCGTCGGCAGCGTCAGATGTGTATAAGAGACAGCGCAAGCAGTGTATAGCTACTACAACCTATCTGCAAGCCAGTAACCAATGTCATCAGACAAAATAAGTCATCATCACCTATACGCAGGACATATGAATTTTGATTCAGTCAAATTCCCTAACGGCTTGATTATCAACAGATGAGCCTTTTACGAACAATGCTTAGGAAGTGCTTCAAAACCAAGTATAATTTCTGCACACGCCCCCGTAGCTCAATGGACAGAGTGCCTGACTTCGAATCAGTCGGTTGCGCGTTCGAGTCGCGCCGGGGGCACAATTTTTACCCAAATTCCTACGAATTTCCTGGGAAAGGATAAGTCAGTCAGTTACGCGTTTCCCCCTACGGAGGACAGGCGAGTCGCGCCGGGGGCATATAAATTTTTTCCAAAATTCATTTCGTTTTCGAAGGTATCTTTCTAGAGATATAATCATAAAACGCTACTTTATAGGTGGAGCATTCATGAAAATCGAACAGAACAGCCGCTTATTATTTATTGGAGATTCCATTACAGATTGTGGAAGAGCTATTCCTATTGGAGAAGGCAGCGGATTAGGTAACGGCTATGTCAGTTTGGTGAACGCTTTCTTACAAGCCTATTACCCTAAACGAAAAATTCGTGTCACGAATCTGGGAACCAGCGGAAATACCGTGCGAGACCTGAAAGCCCGCTGGCATAACGATGTCATTTCTCTTGCTCCCGATTGGCTGAGTATCATGATCGGCATCAATGATGTTTGGCGGCATTTCGATTCGGCATTCCAACCAGAAATTCAGGTTTCACTTCAAGAATTCCGATCCACGCTCTTAGCCCTCACCCAGGCGGTTCGCCCAAGCCTGAAAGGTTTGGTGATCATGGCTCCTTATTTTCTGGAGACAAACACTGAAGAGCCTATGCGCCAAATGATGGATGTATATGGTCAGGCAGCAGCGGAGGTTGCAAAGGAAGTTGAAGCAATCTTCGTCGATACGCAAAACGTCTTCGATCACTACCTTGAAGTGCAGCATTCCATGAGCCTAAGCGCAGATCGTATTCACCCCAATTTAACTGGTCACCTGCTGATTGCGCAAGCTTTTCTTTGCGCAGTTGACTTTGATTGGCGGCTGCTCACATGCCAGTATGTTCACGATGATTCACTGGGTACCTCTGAAAAAGTTTAGTCAATCTGATTCCAGAATGGGTTCTCAAAACTTAGATAATTTAATTACCCGTAATAATAGGGTGTAGAACACCTATGCGCAAATCAATGGAATTTTAAAAAGACCGAATTGAGGATTCTATGCAACCCGCTCATCATTTAGATCAACCAACAGCCCTTGAGAAAGCCTTTCACCGCGACATGCTCCAGATTTATCAGCGGGCAAAAGAAGAATGCGGCTACAATGCCACCCGCTTCCTTCAGATGGTCGCAAACGATGGCGGACTCAAAACGGCGCAGAAGCTGCTTGCTACGGCTACCCCCTCAGATGGCTTTGTGGAGCTCTGGGAAAACCGACGTCTGGATCTCTCCATGGAAAATCTGGTGCTAAACCCGAAATATCGTTCGTTGTTTAGCCAACAAGAAATTGAGACTGCCAAGGAGCGTCTCAATGCATATGGCTTTATCCCCCAAGAAGAGTAAGGCTGCGACCGTATCGGTCAATTCCTAAAAACCAGGTTTTTATTTTAAATCGAGCCCCCACTCATAAAAAGATCAAGGCTAGTTGCCTAGCCTTGATCGTGAACCAATTTTACAAATTCGCGTTGAGTTACGCTTCGTATACCTCGTCCAACATCGCTTGCACAATCTCCTCAGGTGGTAAAGGCAAATCCTTTTGAGAAAACATCAGCACCGAGAGTAAAGGCATGTCCTTCACAAATTCAAGAGTGCCCATTTCGATTCCGCCTTCGGTATCTTCTATCTCCTTGATATCCTTTTGTGGACCACGGGAAATCATTTGCTCGATGATCGGTGCAATAACTTCCTTTCCGCGCGGATCTTGCATCCATTCGGCAATGGTCGATTCCTTATTCAGCAGGCTGGGCAGAACAAGAGTCGATTCCAAGTTTACGTTCACCTTTTGGCGGATATCAGCAGAGGAAGCGCCGACCAAGATTTCAAATTCACCGCTTTCAGTAATCCAGCGATGATAGCCGGGATGATAAAATGCGAATGCCCTAAAATCCAGGGAAATAGTGACAGTTTTAGTTTCTCCGGGCTGTAGTTCAACTTTTGTAAAGCCCTTTAGCTCTTTCTTGGGCCGGCGCAAACTGCATTTCTGGTCGTGCACGTAAACCTGGACAATCTCTTTGCCGGTGACCTGACCTACGTTCTTGACATCTACCGATACCACCACACCATCAACATCTTTGAATGATTGTTGCGAAACTTTTAGATTGCTATATTCAAAGCTGGTGTAACTCAGCCCGAACCCGAACGGGAATTGCACAGGAACTTGCTTCTCATCGTAGTAGCGGTAACCGATAAACATGCCTTCACCATAGTAAACCTTGCCAACCTCTCCTGGCCAATTGATATAAGCTGGTGTATCCTCGAGCCGAATCGGGAAGGTCTCAGAAAGCTTTCCGCTTGGGTTCACCTTACCAAACAGGATTTCCGCAACAGCGGTGCCCCCAGCTTGCCCCATCATCCAGCCTTCCAACACAGCAGCAACGCCCTCAACCCAATCTTGCATCGCGACCGCAGCCCCATTATTGAGTACCACCACGCTATTTGGCTGAGCTTTAGCCACCGCCTTGATGAGCGCCACCTGCTGCTGGGTGAGGTCAATATTCTGGCGGTCATAGCCCTCAGATTCGATATATGTTGGCAAAGCGATGAAGAGGATGGCTGCATCGGCTGCAACTGCTTCTGCTACCGCGGCATCAATCAGATCCTGACGGAAATCCTCTCCCTTTGGATAACCCTCGCTATAACTAAACTCTATATCGCTCGCCGTCTTTTTCAGTTCTTCCAAAGGAATCGATACTTTCGTCGGGTTCACATGCGAGCTTCCGCCGCCCTGAAAATGTGGTGACTTCGCTCCGCGACCAATCACAGCAATTTTGCGCTGACCCTTTAGCGGGAGCAAGCCATTGTTCTTCAGCAGAACCATGCCCTCAGAGGCGATTTTTTCCGCTAATTGATGGTGCGCTTCCTGGTCGAATTCACCGCCTTTAGGTGTTTGCTGAGCTTTAAAAATAATTTTTAGGATGCGCCGCACCGATTCATCCACAACGGCTTCGTCCAGTTCCCCTTTGCGAACAGCCTCCACTGATGCTTTTACCCGTGCTTCTTGAGGACCTGGCATCTCAAGATCAAGGCCGCCTTTGAAAGACGCTACCCGGTCGTGCACAGCACCCCAGTCAGACACCACCAAACCCTCAAAGCCCCAATCCTGTTTGAGGATCTGAGTGAGCAGAAAAAAATTCTCGGAGGCATAAGTCCCATTGAGTTTGTTATAAGAGCACATCACCGTCCAGGGTTTAGCTTGTTTGACGGCTTTTTCGAAGGCTGTCAAGTAAATTTCGTGCAATGTGCGCTCATCGATTTCCGAGCTAATCGAAAAGCGCTGATATTCCTGATTGTTCCCTGCAAAGTGCTTTAAAGAGGTCCCCACACCTCGCTTTTGCACGCCTTCGATGTAGTGAGCAGCCATTTCCCCTGCTAAATATGGATCTTCGGAAAAGTATTCAAAGTTGCGCCCACAAAGCGGGGAGCGTTTCATGTTCGTGCCCGGACCAAGGATCACATCCACATTTTGCGCAATGCACTCCTCTGCAATGGCTTCACCCATCTGTTGCACCAATTCAGTGTTCCAGGTGGAAGAAACGCAGGAAGCAGTCGGGAAACACGTGGCTGGCAGGCTCCGCTGATCAGGATCGCTCATATCTGGCACGTGGCGCAATCCATTCGGGCCATCCGATACGGTCATCGCGGGTACACCTAAGCGCTCGATTGGAGTTGTGTTCCAGAATGAAGCCCCGATGCACAATCCAACTTTTTCTTCCAAAGTCATTTTCTTGATGATTTCTTCGATTTGTTCTGACATTTTTCTCTCCTATATTTAAGCATTTGCCGCATGTGCGTACGTGTCATACACAGAGCGGATTTTCAACGCGGATTGGATTTCTGTTTCCTCCCAGCCAGCTGGAACAGGAACTGTAACGCTGATCGACCGTTTTGCCGGCAGGTCAAAGTAATTATCACTGAACACAGCTTCTTCCCCCTCAAAAGTCAACTCAACCAGACGGCTAAGAGAAGCAGCGGTCAGGGTTATATGCGCTGTCTCATTTTCCACTTTGACTTGAGCGCTAATCTCTGGTTCCTTGAGTTCTAAGTGTTTGCTTGGGGCAAAGTAGGCTGTCTGCCGGCTCACCATCTGCTCACCCTGCCAAAGCTCAGCAATAAACACTAAACTTCTAGCAAGATCTGGGTCATCTTTCAAAATTGTGGAAAAGTCTACTTCACAGAGCTTCATAGCTTGCATGGGCTCAGCGGTTACCTTTTGAAATCCTGTTTTGGCTACATCTCCATCCAACGTCTCGAGCGACCAAGTAAGCGTGCCTTCCCAGGGTTCGCGTAGTTCGTTCGTGATGTAAACAGTTTGCACCGGTGGTGCATCTTCTATGGAAAGCAATACCGGCGCATAAAAGCGCTTCGCCGCATAGTGGAGTGCTTTCCAGCGTCCGAAGTAATCGAGGCTGGACCAAGATGCCACCGGCCAACAGTCATTGAGCTGCCAATAGAGGATCCCGGATACACGCTCTGGATGCCGGCGCCAGTGCTCAGCGCCGTACCGAATGCCCTCCGCCTGTAAAACCATACTCAGGTACACCAGCGATTCAAAATCCTTAGGCAGTCGGAAGCTATCGAGCATTTGGGCGATGATCAATTGGTTGCCGCTGGCATTCTTCTGGTGGCACTCCATAATATAAGAGGTCATATTCCAGTCTTTTTCCTCGGCAAAACTACGGATGGTCTCCATTGGCGGGAGTGCCTGAAAACCAAACTCACTCATAAAGCGTGGGAGCTGTGTGCGATAAGCGCTGAAGGGCTTGCGCCCATGCCAAACTTCCCAATAATGAGAGTCGCCTTGTTCTTGCCCGTTAGGATCCTGAAAAGCGACTCCAGAAGAAGGCGAACTAGGCCAATAAGCGTGATCTGGATCTTCTGAGGCAATCCATGCAGGTAGAAGTTGATGAAAAAACTGAGTATAGGCAGCTTTGATCGGTTCGAGGTTTATTCCTGGCCAGTCCCAGCTCACTAAACCCCATTCCATCTCATTATTGCCGCACCACAACGCTAAGCTGGCGTGATGGCGCAATCTGCGCACATTTTCCAGTACTTCTTGATGCACATTCTCCAAAAAATCCGGTTCATCCAGCGGATAAACGCTGCAGGAAAAGATGCACTCCTGCCAGACCAAAATTCCTAAGCGGTCGCAGATGTCATAAAAGCGGTCATCTTCATAGAACCCGCCTCCCCAAACCCGCAGCATATTCTGATGTGTAAGTACAGCATCCCTGAGCAGCTTTTCCAACCTTTCGCGCGTGATGCGTGTTGGAAAAGAGTCCGCTGGGATCCAATTGGAACCTTTGGCAAGAATTGGCTGACCATTGACCACAAAAGTGAATGACTTACCCCAAGCATCGGGTTCCTGGCGCAGCTCAATTGTTCTTAAGCCAATCTGATAAAATTTTTCATCTTCGGCTTGCTCACCTTTCAGGCTGATCTGCACTTGATAGAGCGGTTGCTCTCCATAACCATTGGGCCACCAAAGTTGTGGGTGGTCAATGATGATAAAAGCTTTAGCGCACTGGGTTTCATCTACCGGGCTGGAGGTTTCCCACATCTCGCCTGTTGGGAAAATGACCTGCATAAGGATGTCGTATTCTCCCTGATGCCAAGCTTGGATGGTAACTTCCGCTTCCAGCCGGACTTGATCTTCAGTGTGGAATTGGCGCAAGTGGACATTCTCGATACGGGCATCATCAGCGCCCTCCAAGCGAATGTCTTTCCATATCCCGATAGGCGGGAGCTGCGGACCCCAATCCCAGCCAAACTGACAAGGAGCTTTGCGTAAGTGTGGCGCACCCGGTAAACCTTGGGGAACCCCTTGCATGTGGCGCACCTTCTCCCGCTCAGCGCAGTAACGCACCGGTGAGCTGAAAGTAATGCCAATTTCATTCTCACCAGGTCTTAGGAGATCTTTCACATCCCAGCGGAACTGGCGGAACATATTGGCTGTGCTACCTAAGATAACCCCATTCAGGCTTACCGTCGCTAAGGTATCTAAGCCGTCACAAACTAAGTCAATGTGGGCTCGCTGGGCAAGTTCCTCATCTACCGAAAAGATGCGTCGATATTCCCAATCCGCCTCAGCCACCCACTGTACTTTCTTCTCATTATCCCCCACGAAAGGATCGGGGATGCTGCCTAACGCTAATAAATCAGTATGCACTCCACCGGGTACCGTAGCTGGTGCCCACTGATCCATGCCAACCTGGCGGAATTCCCACATTCCTGTAAGCATTTGTGTTTTCATGCAAAAATATGCTCCTTCCTATCAGGCTATAGTTCCAAATGATGTAGATAAACAGTTGATGAATAGAAATGCCATTCTATTCTGTGGAATAGACCACTGTCGAAAGGTCCCACTCCTCGTGAATCTTGGGCACATCGCTGATCAACCGCTTCGTATAAGCTTCCTTCGGGTGTAATATAACTTCCTCAGCCGTTCCGCTTTCCACAATCCTCCCCTTTTTCATGATATATACCGTCTGAGATAGATAATAAGCCAAACCGATATCATGCGTAATAAAAATTAGGGTAGTGCCTTCTTCCGCATTCAATTTCAGGAGCATATCCAAGATAGTTGCTCTTGAACAGGCATCGATCATCGAGGTAGGTTCGTCTGCAATTAAGATCTTAGGTTTGAGCAAGAATACGCGCGCAATCATCAAGCGTTGCATCTGCCCGCCCGAAAGTTCGAAAGGATATTTATTGGTCAGTTCCTCGAACTTCATATTGACGAATCTGCAAGCTTCACTCATCATGTGAACTTTTTCTTCATAAGATATGTGCTTACCATCGCGCATGTTAATGCAATCTAAAAGAACATCATCGATTTTCCGAAAGATATTATAGGAGGAGTACGGGTCCTGAAAAATGGCTTGAATATTTTTCCAATATTCCAACCGTTTTTTGTGCGTGCTGATATCCCGCTTCTTGCCTAAAAAGTAAATCTCTCCCTCAGTGGGTTCTGTGAGACCTAATAGCAGCTTTGCTAAAGTGGTTTTCCCACTACCCGACTCGCCCACAATCGAGACAATTTCTTTATTGTGAATCTCAAGCGACACATGATCAACAGCAAGTGTTTTGGTGCGCCCCATACCATATACTTTCGTCAACTCAACGCACTTAAGGCATGACCCCGAACCGTTATCCATTTTGATACGCCTTTCTTAATTCTTCTTCAGAAAAAATGCAGCGATATGCACGTCCATTGCCAAGCTCTTGCATGTCAATCGTATTCATCTTTGTACACTGCGGAATGACATATTTACAGCGAGCCGCAAAGCGGCAGCCAGAAGGCGGATCCTTAAGGTTGGGGGGAGCGCCAGGAATTGCAACCAGCTGCTGTTCCCGCATACCTTCCTCTGGTACGATGACCGAGCCCATCAGCCCTCGTGAATAAGGATGCAGCGGGTCAAGGACGACCTCATCCGCAGTACCCTTTTCCACAATTTGACCTGCATACATGACCATAATGTCATCAACCACGTTATAAAGCAACGGCAACTCATGGGTGATAAAAACCATCCCTTTGATAAATCCGCTCTTCATCAAGTCCACGAGCATTTTTATGACCATTTTTTGGCTGGTTACGTCCAAGGCTGAGGAGGGCTCATCAGCAATCAGAACTTTCGGTCCGAGAATGACTGAGACGGCAATCACTGTGCGCTGTTTCATTCCGCCTGAAAGCTCAACCGGGTATTTATACAGAACTGATTCCGGCAGCCCGAGTAAAGTAAAACGCTCTTTAGCCAGATTAAAAATCTCTTCTTTTGTGGCTTTGGGGTTGTGAGCCCAAATCACATCCTGAATAAAGTTGAGCACTTTTTGGGTTGGGTTGAGCGCATTCATCGCAGCCTGAGGAATATAAGAGATTTCTGTCCCCAAGATCTTGCGGCGGATGATGTCTGGATCCATTTTGGTAATATTATTCCCATCCAGGTAGATATCTCCGCTGATATAATGCAAGGGTGGAAAGTAATAACCCATCATACTCAAGGCAAGCGTTGACTTTCCACAGCCTGATTCTCCAGCAATACCCAATGATTTTCCTTCTTCCACTTTGAGAGAGACGCGATCGACAGCGTAAACATCCTCATGAAAACGGGTGACATACTTTGTTGAGAGTTCGTTAACTTCCAATAAGACTTTAGACATATTCACCTGCTATTCTCGTAAGGTCGGGTTGAAAACCTGGTCAAGACCAGTGTTCATTAGGTTCATCGAAAAAGAGATTAGTGCAATCATAAGCAACACAGGTAAGTAAGCCCACCACTTTCCCATAATATGTGCCTGATAAATCATCGCCCAATTCATCATTAACCCTAATGTGGGCACTTCTGTTGTGCGTGGTCCTAACCCCAAGATAGAAAGGCTTGCTTCAGCAAGAATTGCCGATGAAATTTGCAAGATCAGAGCCATTACCACATAAGAAGCAATATAAGGGAAAATATCATGGGTAATGATGTAGAAGATTGAGTGACCCGACAATTTAGAAAGGTTGACATGGTCACGATTGCGTAAGGACATGACCTGTGAGCGTACCGCTCTGGTAGTCCAAACCCAAGATGTAAGCCCAATCACCACGGCTATGGTAACCGGTCCGCGTTTATCTTGCCCAATGCTAAAAGAAATCAAGATGAGTAATACAAAACTCGGAATCACGATGAATAAATTAGTGATAAACATGATGAAGTCATCTACGCGCCCACCGATGTAACCAGACAGAAGGCCTAAAGTCAGACCAATAAAAGTTGCGATCAAGCCTGCTATAAGCCCAATTTGAAGAGAGACACCGGTAGCCTTAACTAATTCAGTCAAAACGTCCCGTCCAAAATTATCAGTGCCCAATGGCAACACGCGCACATTTGCTACTTCATTTATATTGACATAATCATTTTGGTTTACGACATCGGTTTCTACTAACTCGCCAGTCTCTGGGTTTCTCTCCGCAATGATAATCCCCTCAGTTGAAAGCAGATTTCTGATTGAATCGTTAAGGCGTTGATAATAACGCTGCTTGGCGTAAATCATCCCTAAACTTTCATTAGGATCGTAATATTCAAACCATAGGTCTAAGAGCGCTTTAGTATCATCGACGTTTATTTGGTCTTCAGGAATTCCATAGGTGACCAACCACGTCTTCATAGCTTCCCGATCTTCTGCGGGAAAGCGCTGTGCAATCCGTTTGGCATCAGCATCCTTTAAATTGAGCATATAAGTAGGGGAAGATACGATGCTATCATAAGTATTAACATAAGTGCCTGGTGGGAAAAATGTTCCTTGCCCAATAATTTCTAGAGGTTCAGAGGTGGTAAATAAAGGGTACAGAAAGATGAGTAACAAAATAGCAATCAGGATGCAAAAACCGGTTACAAATTTACCTGAATGAAAGACTTGTTGAAGAGTGTGTTTCATGCTTTCTGCCTCCTATTCCGCTTGAGCAGCTTTAATGCGAGGATCGATTAAGCCATAAACAATCTCGATGAGAAAGTTCGCAATCAGAACCATAATAGTCACGATTAAGGTGGAGGCTGAAATTAAAGGATAGTCCTGACCCATCACACCATTTAATAATGTATACCCCAAGCCGGGGTAACTAAAAATAATTTCGGCAATAAGTGCACCTCCTACCATGGTACCAATTGAAAGCGCCAAGCCAGTAATTTGAGGAAGCATCGCGTTCCGGAACACATACTTGATGATGGTTCTATCCTTTATTCCCATAAAACGCGCGTATTTTACATAATCTGCATTCAATTCATAGATTGACATGGAGCGCATTCCAATGGCTTGCCCTCCAATCGCTACCAGGACAATAGACCAGAATGGTAATTGGTAATGTGAAATGACAGATTTAACAAATTGCCAGCTTAAGTTAGGAATCAAATCAAAGCCATATCCACCAGATGTCGGGAACCATTTCAAATCCACTGCAAAAATAGCCAATAAGATAACAGCCATGCCAAAGGCTGGAATACTACTGACAAATAAACTCACTGGCATAATGACTTTATCCCAACCCTTTCTGCTATAGGCTGCAACAGCGCCGAGCACATTCCCAATTATCCACCCCACAATGATCGCTGGGAATTGCAAGCCAATGGTCCACAAGATAGAGGAACCGATAATATCTGCTACCGGTCTCGGGAATTGACTGAAAGAAAGCCCAAAATCGCCCTTCAACACATTTCGCACGTAAATAAAGAATTGCTGAATCATGGGCTTATCCACCCCGAAAAGCTCAGCATATCTTTCATACACTGCTTTCATGCCGGTTGTTTCAGACATTCCCTGTGCCAACCTCCCTACAATAGCCGCAACAGGATCACCTGGCATTAGTCGAGGGAGAAAAAAGTTGAGGACAAAGGCAAATATCAGAGTAACAAACAACCAAAGCACCTTATTGAAGAAATATTTCCGGTAACCTTTCATGTGGGCTCCTTTTTTATAACAGCCATGTTCCGAAAAATTCGGAACATGGCTGTATTACATGAACTTTGGTCTATGGGTTAACGAGCGTCACATTATAGAGACCAGCAACCGACCAACCATCCATCAAATCTAATGGTGGTACAGGCGGAACAGTCCCATCACCCTCATGCGGGAAGTTCGTCCAAACACTCTCATTCACAGTATGGAACGATTGTGGACGATACATTAATGTGAAGGAGGGAATGTCAGTGAGGTAAATCTTGACCAACTCAGTATAAGCATTCTTCAGCTCGGCTTCATCTGTCATGGATGGGATCGCCTGGATAAGCTCATCCGCAGCAGGATTCTTATAACCACCCCAGTTTCCATTCCAGTTATTCGTGGTCTCTGCAAATTCAGAGCTCATCAGGTGGCGAATACGCGACCATGGTTGCGTAGGACCAGCACCATCACTCCACATCATAAAAATGTCATATCCTTCTTGAAGTGGCCAATTGGTAACCACAGTCTGATAGACTGCCCATTCAGGGTAATTGGTCGTGATGTCAATGCCAATTTCTTTACCTGCAGCAGCCACAACTTCGATAGCGGCTTGCCAATCCGACCAGCCGTTGGGTGCAGTGGCGGTGTAGTGCAGGTTCTGGCCTTCAAATTCGCGCCAACCATCTCCATCTGTATCTACGATCCCAGCATCATCGAGTAACTTCTTAGCGCCTTCAATGTCTTTACCCGCAAACTGCAAGTCTTTGACTGCGTCATGGTCATACAATGCCTGCTCGCCTGGTGTCGGATTCATCAAGGAGCGGGGAACCTGATCAAATGTTGCGGATTGATTGGTCATTGCATTGGCA
>ERZ1026814.1054-NODE-1054-length-11647-cov-4.027344_pt1 | contig 11647 bp, 9 predicted proteins | sample MGYA00520871_ERZ1026814 | MGnify/ENA primary metagenome ERZ1026814 (study PRJEB33270, sample SAMEA104284478) | anaerobic digester metagenome | biome: Anaerobic digester microbiome; feature: mesophilic sludge digester; material: Anaerobic digester biomass | place... | reverse complement strand
GTGTACCTTCCAAGATAGCCTTTACTGGTGAGTTTGCCCATTTTATTCCAGGGCATTCGAGTGCCACTGGCTCAACAGGACCTTCTTATATCGATGATTTCGAAGCTGCTAAATCGACCATTGATCTTCGTTTGCCTAACAACTGGTTATTGGCCAGTACTCCACAGGGGCAAACTGCTCCCGGAGTTTTTGCCGAAGCTGCATTAGGAACGGGTTTGGCTTATGGTGTCAATCAGGCAGCCATGTCGTGTTATATTATCGTTCCAATTTTTTACGATCGTACGGGAACGGTTAGGCCGAAAAATGTTACGAAGGATGAACTTTCGCGCAATTTGGTCAGGCAGGTACTCGAAAATGAAGTTTTTCCCGCCAAGGAAATTCCCAATGGTGTACCTACAAATATTGCAATTTTGAATCTTGATTTTTATCCTTCGGAGCGAGGACCTTATAATTATGATGTAACTGGAGTTCCGGGTTTTTCGCACGGCATAGATGCCGAAGGGTTTTTACGCAATCCTAACAGCCGTTGGGGAGGAATGATGCGAAAAATAGAATCTACCGATTTCGAAGCTGCTAATGTAGAATATATTGAATTCTGGATGATGGATCCTTTCTCCGAAGACCCTGATAATCCCGGAGGGGAAATTTATTTCAATTTGGGCGATATTTCGGAAGATATTTTGAGAGATGGTAAGAAGAGTTTCGAAAATGGGCTTCCTGTTGGGCCTGAGGTAAAAGATGTAGACACTACTATTTGGGGTCGTGTTCCTAAGAAGCAATCTTTGGTCAACGCCTTCGACAATGATCCACAGAGCCGTCAATATCAGGATGTTGGCTATGATGGCCTTTCTGATGAGGATGAACGCTCGTTTTTCGATGAGGTATTTTTACAACAAATCGTCAACCTTTATGGGGCTGGCTCTCAGGCTTATTTGAAAGCTTATGAGGATCCTTCCTCCGATAATTTCCGATATTTTAGAGGTGCTGCTATGGACAATGATGAACAGTATAAGAGTGTTCAAGCACGATATAAACGATATCAAGGCCCGGATGGAAATTCACCCACGGCCGAACAAACCGGTGAATCTTATACCGCACAGTCAACCAGCCTACCCAATGTCGAAGACATTAACCTCGACAATACCCTGTCAGAAGACGAAAGATATTTTCAATATCGGATAGATTTAAGACCTGATAAAATGGTCGTTGGGGAGAACTATATTACCGATATCTACGAAGCCACGAATATTCCACTCGAAAATGGAGAGCGGGGCTCGGTAAAATGGTATCAATTTAAGATCCCTATTAATGACCCTCAACTCATCATTGGAAACATTCAGGATTTCAAATCTATCCGCTTCATGAGGATGTTTTTCAAAAACTGGCAAAAACCCATCACTATGCGTTTTGCGACTTTTGAACTCGTAAGGGGCGATTGGCGTCGTTATCGATATGATTTGCTTTCACCTGGCGAATATATCCCTAACGATGAACAAAGCATGACCAAATTTGAAATCTCTACGGTAAATGTCGAAGAAAATGGAAGTAAATATCCGGTTCCTTATGTAATCCCACCAGGCATCGAAAGAGAAATTAATTATGGGACTACCAATTTCACCCGCCTCAACGAACAAGCAATGGTTCTGAGAGTAAAGGAACTTCAGGATGGTGATGCAAGAGCTGCTTATAAAACAACCGGCTTCGATTTCAGACAATATCACAGGCTGAAAATGTTTGTCCATGCCGAAGACCTCGATGCATTAAATCCTAATAACTATGGCGATTTGACAGTTTTTCTGCGTTTGGGCTCCGATTTTACCCAAAACTATTACGAATACGAAATCCCTTTGACCTTTACGCCATGGGGAACGGCAAAAACCAATCCCGCTTTGATATGGCCCGACGAAAACAGTTTCGACATCGATCTCGATAAACTGGTACAAATGAAGCAAGAACGGAATATACAAATGAGGGATGGAGAAACTCCTATATCTTTGACCGTTCCTTATATTGCTTATGATGGGAAAAATAAGGTAACCATAGTTGGTACACCAAGTATTAGCGATGTGAGAGCCATCATGATTGGAGTGCGCAATCCCAAGAAAAAATCCTTCACTGATGCTGATGATGGCCAGCCCAAGAGTACCGAGATATGGGTAAACGAATTAAGGCTCACCGATTTTAATGATCAATCGGGATGGGCAGCTACTGGCCGCCTAACCGTTAATCTGGCCGACCTCGGTAATATTTCGGTAAATTTAGCCCACAGCACACCGGGTTTTGGAAGTATCGAAAAAAAGGTAAATGAACGACAGAAAGAAACCATTACATCGTATGATTTTGCCACTAATCTCCAATTGGGGAAATTCTTACCCGAAAAATTAGGTTTACGATTTCCCATGCATGTCGATTATTCCACCACTGTGGCAAGTCCACAATATAATCCTCTCGATCCGGATATCAAGCTAAAGGATGAACTCGACAGTTATGACGTTTCATCGCAGAAAGACTCGATAAGAAAGCTAACGGAAGATTATACCCAGCGAAAGAATATCAACTTTATGAACGTTCGAAAGGAACGTGTAGGAACAAAACGTCAGCCCATGCCTTGGGATGTGGAGAATTTCGATTTTACATATTCTTACAGCGAACTAAACCGGCGCAACATCGATATAGAATATGACAACAAGAAAATCTACAGAGGAGGAATAGGATACACCTATATGACCAGACCAAAGGTTTACCGACCTTTCGAAAAAATTGGCATCGTTAGCCGCAGCAAAGACCTTCAATTGATAAAAGATTTTAACTTTTCGCTTTTGCCACGAATGTTCAGTTTCCGAACCGATATCAACCGTGAATACACCGAACGCAAACTTCGCAACAAGAGTCAGGCTTTGATATTGATCGAGCCTACCTATGTAAAATCGTACGTTTGGACTCGTATGTACGATTATAAACACGACCTTACACAAGGTTTGAAACTCGAATATAATGCCAATGCCAATGCTTTGATCGATGAACTGCCAGGAAGTGTGGACAAGGACGACTATGGCTATACCGTGAAGGAGAAAAAGGACCGCATACATGAAGAATTAATGGGTTTTGGAACCATGAATCAATTTAATCAGGTATTAAATCTTAATTATACCATTCCCATCAATAAGATTCGGGCTTTTAACTGGATGACTGCTACGGCACGGTATCAGGGAACATATAACTGGACAGCTTCGCCAAAAAGCATTCAGGAAGTCATGGGAAATAAAGCCGAGAATTCCAACACTATTCAATTGAACAGCAACCTGAGGTTTACGAGCCTTTACAACAAAGTCCCTTATTTTAAGAAGGTTTTGAGTACGACTCAAACCCAAAGAGGTGGTCCTCAGCCAGCGCGACCGGGGCAGAAACCTCAGCCTACACTACAAAAACCCTCCCGTGAAGATACCGCAAAGGTCGCTAAACCAAAGAAAGATTACTTCAAGATCATTTCTGAATCGATGGTAAAGATTGTGCTCGGTTTCAAGGATGGATCACTTTCGTATTCCGAAACTAATGGCATTTTTCTACCGGGGTTTAAACCATCTCCTGGAATTATAGGCAACGACATGAATCTGAATGCGCCGGGAATTCCTTTTGTTTTTGGTAGTCAGGCCGATATCCGGCAAAAGGCGGCCATGAATGGATGGCTTACCGAAGATAGCCTGTTTAACATGGCTTATGCCACCAAGCATACATCCACCTTAAATGCTCGATTGACTTATGAACCTTTTAAGGATTTTAGAGTGGAATTCACTGCAAACCGCACTTATGCGCTAAATCATCAGGAATATTTTCGGGTAAACAATGGCATGTATAATTCTTATTCACCCATAGAATCGGGTAGCTTTTCTATCTCATGGTTTAGCTTGAATACTTCTTTTAAATCGCCGGATAAAAACAATGTTTCCAAGCCTTTCGAAAATATGAAGTCCATGCGTAAAGAGATAGCCATGAGGCTGGCACAGCAAAATCCCAACTGGCAAAATGATCCTCAAATCGTTGATTCTACTGGGTTCCCTGTGGGTTATGGGCCAACTTCTCAAGAAGTCTTGCATTATTCGTTTTTAGCTGCTTATTCAGGGCAAAACGCTATGAAAATCAATCTGAATGCCTTCCCAAAAATTCCCTACCCCAATTGGCGAATTACTTATAAAGGACTTTCATCGGTTAGTTTTATCAAAAAATATTTTAAGGAATTTACACTTTCGCATGCTTACCGCTCAACCTACAATGTTGGAAGTTACTCTACCAACGTTTTGTACACCGAAAATTTTGGCGCACCTTCTACTTTCGACGATATCAATAATTTTATCCCAAAATATCAAATTTCTCAAATCGCTCTAAGCGAACAGTTTGTCCCATTATTTGGAATCGATATGACTTGGATAAATAATGTACTGTCGAAATTTGAGTTTAGGAAATCGCGGAACCTGGCATTGAGTTTTGTAAATAATCAGCTCACCGAAATCAATTCCAATGAATTTGTAGTTGGCATAGGTTACCGGTTCAAGAACATTGAGATGACCTTCAAGGGTGGTGGTGGCGGACCAACACAAAGATATAAGAGCGATTTGAACTTAAGGGCTGATTTTTCTATAAAGGATAATAAAACAATTATACGACGAATAGAAGAAGATATAACTCAGGTTTCGGCCGGCCAAAAACTGATTACAGTCAATACCTCGGCCGATTATCAGCTTAATGAAAGAGTAATGATACGGGTGTTTTACGATAGTTCCATCACCAATCCCTATGTCTCCAACCAGTATTCTACCCGAACTTCGATGGGTGGTATCAGTTTGAGATTTACTCTGGCCCAATAAATTTCAACAAGATTTCAAAGCCCCATTTGCTTCAAGGTTTCTTCCACCAGCTCGAAAAGCTCTTCTTTTGTTCCGTTGTTCAAAAATTTATAATCGGCAAGGCTGATGCAGAGTGTAATATTTTGATGATGAGGTTCATCCGATTGCATTTCTCTGCGTTCGCTGGCTAAGAATTCTTCGAAGGTGATTTGATCGGTTTCAGAATTCCTCTGTTTTATTCGTTCGTATCGGATTTCGGGGTCGGCATCGATGGCAAACAAGGTGAAATTTCCTTTCTGGCGTAGTGAATAAAATTCGCCAGGGGTTCTAATACTTTCGATGACTGCATTGCAGCCTTTCGCTAGTGCCTTTTCATACAGGCAATCAATGATGTAGGAAGGGCCAAATTTTTCTCTTAGCTGGTTTGCACACAGGGTGTAATTATCTCGATTTACAGGTTTATTTTGCATGAGCAGAATTTCTTTTAAAAATTCTCTGACCGAGAAATGGGCAAATCCCTTTTTATCTTTCAAATATTCAACGATGGTGCCTTTGCCGGCTCCTAAAGTTCCTGTAATTCCTATAATATGCATCATTATAAATGGTCTGTGAGTTTTACTTGCGTATCGTCTATCAATTGTTTTATCCATGTTGCCGGAGGCGAATGGGGAACAAACTGTCGAATCTTTATGAGCATGTCGGAAGCATCATTAGCTACTATGAGATTTTCCCGATGTTGCTCAATGATAAAACCTGCATCGGTAGCATGATCGAGAAAAGTGAGAAGAGGGTCGTAATAATGGTTTACATTGAGGATGCCAATGGGTTTATTGTAAATATCGAGTTGAAGCCATGAAAGTGATTCGAACAATTCATCGAGCGTACCGATACCTCCAGGCAGGGCAATAAAAGCATCGGATAACTTTCCCATTAGTTCCTTACGTTCGGCCATAGATTCGCAAGTATAAACCTGAGTCAATCCTTGGTGAAGAATTTCTTTCCTTGCAAGGAAACGAGGCATAATTCCAATGACTTTTCCCGATTCCTTCAAGCAAGCATCGGCTAAAGCCTTCATGGTTCCTAAGTTGGAACCTCCATACACCAAGGTTATACCTGCTTGGGCTATTTCTTTTCCCAGATTTTCTGCCATTTGTCTGTAAATGGCATGATCCCCCATACTTGAACCGCAAAAAACACCAATGTTATGAATCTCCATCTTATTAAGCTGAATGAGCAAAGTTAGGAAAACCCTGTTAATTTGCACTAAAACCTGCTGGTTCGTAAAAATCATGTATGAGTTCTTAACTTTATGAAGAATTGAAATGCCATGCTGCTTCGATTGAAAAATAGTATTTTTGTTGTGATAATTCATAAACATGCCGACACTCTATCCTTTGAAGTTCAGGCCCATATATAAGGATAAAATATGGGGCGGACAACGATTAAAAACCCTTCTGAATCATGATTTCAGTCCTTTACCAAATTGTGGCGAAGCTTGGCTGATTTCGGGCATCGAAGAGAATAATTCTATAGTTTCCAATGGTTTTTTGGCCGATAATGAATTGAATGAACTGGTGGAGGTTTATATGGATGAGCTTATGGGTGAATCGGTGTTCGAAAGATATGGAAATGAATTTCCTTTGCTTTTGAAGCTTCTGGATGCCAATGATTGGCTGAGTATTCAGGTTCATCCAAATGACGAAATTGCCAAGGCAAGGGGATTGTCTGGTGGTAAAACCGAAATGTGGTATATTATCCATGCCGAAGCAGGTTCTGAATTGATTGCTGGCTTTAAGAAGAAAATCTCGCGATTTGAGCTTCAGCAGTTGATTCATCAGAAACGCATTTCTGAAGTCTTGAATTATGAAACGGTAAAGGCAGGAGATGTTTTCTACATGCCTGCAGGGCGCATCCATTCTCTTGGCCCAGGAATCGTATTGGCCGAAATTCAGCAATCGAGCGATACAACCTATCGAATTTATGATTGGGACCGTGTAGATGACAATGGCCAAAGCCGGCAACTTCACCTCGACGAAGCCATCGATGCGATCGATTTTAACCTGTATACCGATTATAAAACAAAATATACTATTATTCCCAACAGAACCACACATCTGGTTCAATCTCCCTATTTTACTACCAATCTACTGTATCTGAATCATGCCATCGAGAAGGATTATGGATATATCGATTCCTTTGTGATTTTACTGGCGGTTGAAGGAGAAGTCGGAATATCTGACGAAACTGGTAATTATTCTTTGCGTACAGGCGAAGCCATGCTTTTACCTGCTATTACCGAAAAAGTAATCTTTACTACAGCAACGCCTTCAGCCTCTATATTGGAAACTTTTATCGATTTGGATTAAATCATACTTATTTCCATTTTATGTTAATTCATTTTTATAGAACAACATAGACTTTATTTGCAATCGAATGGTTTGCTACGTTTCGGTTTTGTCCTCATGTTATGCAATAATAAACAGCAGAGAGTTTTTAAATTACGGGGAAATGTTGTAGTTTTGTAGTATCGATGAAATGAAGTTTAGCTGATTTATCAACCCATAAAAACCATTGAATTATGATGACGGAAAAAATTTCGGATAAATTAAAGCCTGGAGTAGTAACAGGTGAAGGAGTAAGTGAAATATTTCGTATTGCTAAGAACAACCAGTTTGCCTTACCAGCGGTCAATGTCGTAAGTTCGCACACTATTATTGCTGCCTTGGAGGCTGCCAGAGAGGTTCATTCTCCCATCATCATTCAGTTTTCGAATGGAGGTGCAGCATTTTTAGCAGGTAAAGGTTTGTCGAATGAAGGTGAGCGGGCAGCCATACTCGGGGCTACTATAGGTGCCAAATATATCTGGCATCTTGCCGAGGCCTATGGTGTTCCTGTAATCATACATACCGACCATGCGGCAAAGAAATTGCTTCCCTGGATTGATGGCCTTCTCGAGGTTGGGGAAGAACATTTCAGGAAGTATGGAAAGCCTTTATTCAGCTCCCACATGCTCGACCTTTCCGAAGAACCACTCGAAGAAAACATTGATATTTGCAAGAAATATCTCGAAAGAATGAGCCGCTTGGACATGACTCTGGAAATCGAACTCGGGGTTACCGGCGGTGAAGAAGATGGAATCGACCATACAGGCATTGAGAATGCCCGCCTTTATACCCAACCCGAACACGTCGCCTATGCTTATGAGCAGCTTCTAAAAATCAGTCCGAATTTTACCATAGCCGCTTCATTCGGTAATGTGCATGGCGTTTATAAGCCGGGTAATGTTATATTGAGGCCTATCATCCTTCATAATTCTCAACAATACATCGAGAAAAAACTCAATACTCCGCCCAAACCCGTAAATTTTGTGTTTCATGGTGGCTCTGGTTCGAGTCAGGACGACATTCGTGAAGCCATTAGCTATGGTGTAGTCAAAATGAACATCGATACCGATACTCAATGGGCGCAATGGTGTGGTATCTTGAATTATTATAAGAAATATAGCGGGTATTTGCAAAGTCAGATTGGAAATCCCGAAGGTGAGGATAAACCCAATAAGAAGTACTACGATCCACGCAAATGGATGCGCGAGGCCGAAATATCTATGGTAAACCGGTTGAAACAAGCTTTCGACGACCTTAATGCATTGAATAGATTTTGAAAATTGTTTTGAAAGCTAAGCTTCTAAATATAAAATAGCAAAATTATTTGCTTCCTGCTCTTCTTCCATATATCGTACAAGAGGAAAGAAGACATTTTACGAGTTATAAAAGGGCAGAGACAATGGCAAAGTGTGATGGAAAGGTTGTTTTAATGGTCGTGGATTTGCCTTATAATTATGAACTTCTCATAAATATTATTAGATTTCGGCGAGGATTTAGATAGTATGGGTTGAGAATGGCCCTAAGGCCACTCTTTATGTAGAAGATGAAAACAGCTCCTTTAGATATTTTTCGAGGAATATTGATTTACCTATTGAATGTTTATGTTGGCATGAAAACGATAAAGCACTTGAACCCGCAATTGTCTATTATCGCTCGAATGGCTTATGTTTATGAAGGTGAACAGGAATGAAGTCGTGAAAAAGGCTTGCATGATTATATCCTCGCAATTATGCGAAGGGAAATCCTTTTCGAAAAGATGGAAAATTTTCAGAGGTGATCGCAATTAGAAGAATCTTATCTCGACATAACACTAATCAAGTCTTTTGGGCGAATACTCATAACAGGAATAGGAGAACGGTGAATCATTTGTTCGGCGTAGGGGCCGAGAAATAAATTCTTGAACGAAGTGGTTTGATCGGTCATAATTACGATGAGGTTTGCATCCACTTTAGTAGCATATTCAATTGTAGCATCGGTTGGGTTTTTACATTTTACCGAAGTCATCAGGAATTTGATTTTGTTTTTTTCGAGATGTGCACAGGCTTGTTTTGCGTACTTGATTACCTTATCCTGAATTTCTTTCATGCTACTCTGGAATAGGGCCAAGACATGGATCTCGGCATCAAACAAGCTGGCCAAAAAGGTGGCATGTGGTACTTTTTGTCGAGTTGTAAGGGTTTCATCAATGGGAAGGACGATACGGCGCAAATCGCGTTCTGGTTTTACTCCTTCGCGTAGAGTTATTACCGGACAATTGGCCGAACAAATAATCCGGTAAGCATTGCTTCCAATCCATAATTCCTCGAATCCTGAACTGCCATGCGTGCCTGTTACAATCATCAAAGCATTGCTTTCATTGGCTTCGGTTACCACTTCTTTGTAAACCTTGCCCTCCCTGATCTTGTATAAAACCGAATTTTCGGGCAGCATAGGTTGAAATTTGCCTTTTAACTCCTCGAGTAATTGAGTGGCTTCATCAATAGGATCATGGTATTTGAAAATGGTTTTTTGATTTTGGTTTTTATTAAAAACATACACCAGTTTTAAATCGGTCATGGCATGTGCAGCAATACTTAAAGCATGTTCGGCTGCATTGACAGAACATTCCGAAAAGTCGACAGCTGCAATAATTTCTTTCATGGGTTTGGGTTTTAAGTTGCTTTAATTATTATGTGTAATAGTTATAATTTAATATTTTACAAAAATTCTACAATTTCTTAATTTTGAATTTTCTCGAAGTAAACATTATCGGGAACTATAAAGGCATTGGGAAAATCCTGAAGCAGAATTTGCCGAAAAGCTTCGGCCGACATTTTATCGCGAAAATCACCCACCCTAACTCTGTAGTAAGGTTCGTTGAAAGTTAAATAAGCTCCGTAATCCGGATAAAGTTCTTCGAATCGTTCTTTTATTCGATTAGCCAATGTACGGGCTTGATTGCCAGATTCGAAGTAGATTTGAATGCGATAGCCTTCGATGGTAGGTTGAAGTTGATTGATTTGAATATGCCTTTGAATAAGAGTATCGATCAGAGGGTCTTGTATAATTTCGACCTTTCCATTGAATTGTCCGAAAGAATGTAGAACGAAAGCGGCCAATAAAAGAATAAGCAATGATAATTTTTTCGACATTTTGGGCTTAAGCTTAGATTTTAGTGTTGGAATGCGAGCTGAGCACTGGTACTGAAGATTCCTTGATGACAATTCGGGCATTGGGCCCGAGTAGAGCTTGGCTTTCACCTAATTCTTGCTCGGTCATTATAGATATCAGATCGGCTTTAATATTTGTAGCGTAATCTAACAAGGTGGCAGTAATATTTCCTGTTTCATAGACAGTTAATTGACTCTTTACGTTGTATTTTTCCAGATATTTTAATGCTTCGTGGGTATTGGCTTCTGTTCTCATGCGTAAGGTACGTAGTTTCTCGGTTAGAAGCGAAAGAACATGTACTTCGGCTTGAAAAATTCGAGCAAATTCAACTGTAATTCCTAACTTTTGCAAAGTATCAGGCGAATTGTCCACCGGCATAATGATTTTCTTGAGAGAAAATTTTACAGGAGAAACAAATCTAACGGTAATCACCGGACAAGGTGCATGGGTAACTAAGCGATAGGCATTGCTACCAATCCAGAATTTTTCGAAGCCACTTCCACCATAGGTTCCGGCAATAATCAGATCGGCTTCCTTTTGCCTGGCCAGATTGCATACTTCGGTGTATACCTTTCCTTTTCGAAGTTTGTATTCGAGTTTACCTGAAATTTTTTTTTGATATTTTTCGATTATTTCTATCATTCTTGCCTTGGCTTCTTCTCGCATATCGTTACTGGACGAAGCCATAAAGGGCAATTGGTTTACCTGATTATCGACCCAAACAAGAGTAAGATTCGATTTAGCTTTAGAGGCAACTCCCACGGCATATTTCAAGGCATAGAGTGCCCCCGCCGAGAAATCTATTGGTACGATGATATTTTTCATAATTCAGGAATTTACGCTAAGAGACTACAATCTAAACGATAAGGCCTAAGCACGAAAGGTAACATAAATAGATAAGCCGATGAGTTTTTCTGTATGTATAATCGATGAAAATCAATTGTTTGCATTTATCTAATGATCATAAAATTGATAAGGCTAATTTAAGGCAAATTATATTAGAAAGAATGGAATAGGCTTGAAAATGTTAATTTTGCTTAGGCGAAAAAGTGAGATGAATCAAAATTTGGATGCGAGTGGAAAGTCGTTGACTCCGGCCGAACGGGAAATTGAGAAGGTATTACGACCCTTGGAATTTTCCGATTTTGCCGGGCAAACGGGTATAGTAGATAATTTAAAAATTTTTGTGGCAGCCGCATATCAAAGAGGCTGTCTCTTATACACATCTGACGCTGCCGACGAACTACTCTGTGTAGATCTCGGTTGACCCCG
>ERZ1026814.1053-NODE-1053-length-11660-cov-3.891442_pt1 | contig 11660 bp, 11 predicted proteins | sample MGYA00520871_ERZ1026814 | MGnify/ENA primary metagenome ERZ1026814 (study PRJEB33270, sample SAMEA104284478) | anaerobic digester metagenome | biome: Anaerobic digester microbiome; feature: mesophilic sludge digester; material: Anaerobic digester biomass... | reverse complement strand
GTGTGTTCTTGTGTTTTTTTTTTTCAAGCAGAAGACGGCATACGAGATCTAGTACGGTCTCGTGGGCTCGGAGATGTGTATAAGAGACAGGTTTAGAGCAGCTACGCCGGTCGGCGCTAAAACCGGGGCTTTAATTTTTCCTTGTTCCACAAAATGTCGCAACAAGGTGCTCTTACCCGTGCCCGCCCGGCCGGTGATAAAAACAAAAGCTTTGCCGTTTTCCATTTTTTGCAAAGCTTCCTCGAATTCCGGGGTTATTTCCAGTTTCATTGTCCGTAATTGTGGGAGCTAAACATCCGAGTGTCAAATGCCGGCGCATTGTTTAAGGTGTGGATTATTGATATAGTAAAGTCATTATCATCTATGAAAATCATTACAATTATTTTGAGTTTTATGGGCTTGGTACTGGCTTTTTACCTGTTGTATATCGGTAAAGCCATCATCATTCCTCTGATCATAGCCATCATTATCTGGTATATTCTGATTGCCTTGGCCGAGGGTTACGAAAAAATTCGTCTAGGCTCCAAAAATGTACCCTATTGGCTGGCTTTGATTCTATCTTTCGCCACTTTTGCTTTGGCCGCCTGGATATTTGTCGGTTTTGTTAATAACAGCGTCAACGAAGTTATCGCGTCAGCTCCAAAGTTTCAGGCTAAATTTCAATTTTTTATCAATGATTTAAATACCCGCTTTGATTTGCAGGACAGAATAACTTATAGTGAATTTTTAGATTATATTAATTTGACCACCGTGGCCACCACGGCCGCGGGCATCATCACCACGGTTGCCGGCTTTGCCACCATGATCAGTATCTATGTACTTTTTTTATTTTTGGAATATCGCACTTTCAATTGGAAGATCAAAACCCTGTTTCCCAATCCCAAAACCCGTTTAGCCACCGAGAATTTGATTAAAAAAATTCAACAAGACATCAATACTTATCTTAAAATTAAAACCTTGGTCAGTTTCGCGACCGCCATCGCATGTTATGCCGTACTCATGGTTATGGGCATCCAATTCGCGAGTTTTTGGGCTGTTTTGGTTTTTGTTTTGAATTTCATTCCCAATGTCGGGTCTTTGGTGGCTGTATTTTTGCCGGTTTTGTTCACGGTGGTGCAATATGATGTGGCGCACGCTTTTTTGCTGGCCGTCTTATTGACCACGATCCAGATGACTCTGGGTTCGATTATCGAACCTCGCCTGATGGGCAAGTCTCTTAATTTGAGCCCTTTGGTGATTATTATTTCTTTGGTGGTGTGGGGATCTATCTGGGGGGTGGTAGGCATGTTTTTATGCGTACCCATTATGGTTATCATTAATATTGTCTTGGCTAAATTCGATTCCACGCGCCCTATCGCGGTTTTACTTTCATCTACGGGCGATGTGAGCGCTGATTAGAAAGGCGAGGATTTTTAAAATTGAATAATTAATAAAACTTCAGGCGTGCCACGTGAAATCGCATTAACAACCGGGCAACGTGATCGAGTTTGACTCGATTTTAAGCGGCATTTAAAAAATCGCTTATTAACTAAGTGATTTTTTTAAGTGGCAGGTCCTGGCTAGAGCCAAAAAGGAAAAAGATAATAAAAAATCGACCACGCGGTCGACTGAGTCAGATTTTCCTTCCCAAGGAACACGCCCCACATCCGTCCAGCTTTCTCCTCCTCGCGGCCGGTGATGGTATAGGCTACCGCCAGCCCATCTCGACTTTCTTAGTCATTTTCGTCGCCGCTGTGGCTGTGTAGCGAATTCAAGTAACCGAAGTCGCTGTAACGGTAGACTGTATAATGTCTTGCCCTGATCCAGCGAAAAGCTCGGCACACGCCGCTTTTATCTGTTCCGGCCCGCCTGCTTTGATGTTTGGGTAAATGTGTATCCCTTGGCTGCCGACTAAAAATCCCGCTGTACAGTAATTGGGGTTGAGGATGATGACCGCCTTCTCGCGCACATCATTCTTTTTAAATTCCTCGCAGAGATCTGCGTAGGCAACCGGTTCCGTTACCGGCTCGATGCAAGGTGTGGTGACCCGCCATTGTTTTTCGCGGGCGCTCCTCTCGCTCCGGTTTTCCAGTCCGCAAACAGGACAGCGCCTTTCTTCCCAAAAATTCCCGTTATGGCTTGTTTTCCGCTCCCATTGATGTTCTTTGACAGGCGTTTGGCTATTGACCATTTCCGGGCCTCCATTGCCAAAAGTATCCGCCTCGAGCTTAGTATATTCGATGTTTTTTATAAATCAGATGATGACTCTTTTGGAACTTCCGAATCGTCAGTTGACAACGGTAGGGTGCTGTTAATATACTGAAATTGCGGGGTGACAGGGTATCCTCCGCCGCCCACAAGGCGCAACCGTTCATTCCCAACATAATTGTTTCTGTAGAGAGGTACCACCTTCCGATGAAGAAAATCGGTTCATGGCGCGGTGCGTCATCTGTAGCACTTCTTGTCCTCGCCAATGCTTGCGGCGGTGACAATTCCGAGCTGTATCCGTCAGTGGACGAGCATGCGGCTCAAAATAGTTCTCCCGTAGGGAGTACTAAGTGTAGTAGCGACTCTCAGTGTGCCGCTTATCAGCATTGCCTGAACGGCGCCACGCTTTACTGTTCCCATGGCCAGTGTTACTTCAACGGTAGCATTTCCGGCGGGGACATTGAGTGCATCAAAGACACCGACGAAAGCACTTCGTCAGGTAACCAGTCCGCGACTTGCGGCACAGTAAGCGCTCCTCCGGAGTGTGATCCCAATGACCTCGTTTGTCACTTCGAGAGGGGGTTGGAGTCCGGCTACAACCAAACCCGGCCCTGGCTCCAGATTACGGCCGATTCGCCGAATTCGACCGTGACCATCCATGAGCTGTCCGGTTACTGTATTCGTCACGACGGAACCGTGGTGGTCAACAGCGGCACCGCGGCCGGCGCGAGCGGGATCACCTGGGCCGCTTGGTATGACCGCAAAGGCTGGTACAACGGCAACGAACCCGACGTGATTTACAATAATGTATTCCAGAGCGGCAAAATCACGTACGACGTGCCGCTGAATCCCTATTTGCTCCATCTGGGGCACGAGGGCTGGGATATCACGGGATGCCGAGAAGTCGTGGTCAAGGCGGTTATCAGCACGACCGGCGACGCCAAGGTGGAAGCCGGCCTCAACTACAACCGCGACGGCAACGACTTTACTTACGAGAGCGGTGTGAGCGGCTGGAAGGCGTGCGTCAATGGCAAGGTCACGCTCACCACGCCGCGCAGCGACAGCAAGGCCTGCGTAGATATCGTGGCTACGGCTTGCGTACCTACGGTCGAAGTCTGCAACGGTAAGGACGACGACTGCGACGGTTGGATCGATGAGGGCAGCGTCTGCACGCCGCCGCCTCCGGCCAACGGCTGTCCGGCTACCGGTATCCGCGTCACTCCCGGGCCCGAGCTTTTGCACCCGTGTCCCAATCTAGTTGTCGAGACCTGGGACGGCAACGGGAACGTGCTCAAATCGGCTCCTGGACAATCTCTCACGTTCGACGGTTGGTGGTACGGCTACGCGTACCTTGAGGTGGTATGTAACGGCAACGAGCATAACTGGCCTCCCGCGTACACCACCAATCAGGCGGCCGGCTTCGTTCAGATTTGCCTGAACGGCCAGGACGTGACCTCTAATACGCTCGTCTGTCCCGATTTGCACAAGCCCAAGACGCGCCCTACCGTGCCGACCTTCAAGGACGGTCTCGGCAAGTGCCCGTAAATTGGTGCGTCCTCACGATACCACTGGGTATCGTTTTTTTTATCAATATTGCATTATTTGCAAAATTTCAGAGCCGGCTTTTCCGCAAGTTTTTGATGTAACGCGGATTTGAATTTTTCATCAAATCCGACGGAGCAGGCGCAGCAAAAAGCTCGCGTTTTCGCACAATTTAACCCCTGGGAAAATTGCCCCTCATAGGGGGATTTATTTATGGTTGCCGTACACCACCCGATAACCATCCTGGCTCTCGGCGTCCATTTTTTGCTTACTCATTCTTTAAACAAAAAACCCTCCATGTTGGAGAGTCTTTTTTGGTAGCCCCAAGGGGAGTCGAACCCCTCTTAACGGCTTGAAAAGCCGCTGTCCTAACCGATAGACGATGGGGCCAAGTATGGTCAATCATCAGTCTTTAATCTTCAATATTGAAGATTAAAAAGTGTGGGTATTTTAGGTGTAAATACGCTTTGTGTCAAGCCGGGGTCCAGCCTGGACATGAGTCAAATTTTGGGCTAGGGTTGGGCATATGGAACAGCTCAAGCTCCTTTCCCAATTCCTGTTCGAGATGGGCCACCTCCGGCGCGTGAAGCACGAAGGCTGGCGGCTGGCGCAAGTCGAGCGGCCCGATTCCGTGGCTGAACACTCGTTGAGGGCCGCGCAGATTGCCTACATACTGGCTCATCTGGAAAGTTATCCAAATCCGAGCGAAGCGGCCGCGGCCTTGGTTTTTCATGACTGCCACGAAACGCGTATCGGAGATCTGCATAAGCTGGCCCGGCGCTACGTGGAGGCTGACGAAGACCGGGCGGCACGCGAGCAGCTGGAGCCTTTGGGGGGCGTGGGGCAGGCTATCTATGACCTGTGGCGTCAGGTAGAAGTCCGGGAGCCGCCCTTGGGCGATATTCTGAAGGACGCGGACTACTTGGAATGCGCTTTCACGGGCAAGGAATACTTGGAACGGGGCTATGCTGAAGCGCAGGACTGGATTACCAACGTGGGGCAGGCTCTGCGCACCGAGTCGGCCAAGCGGTTATTCGCCGCCATGCGCGAGACGACCTCCACGGCTTGGTGGCACGGTCTCAAAAAACTCACTTAGCTCTGACCGGCCTTAGCCGGCCGGGCTCATTCGCCTCGCAAGAGGTATTTTTTTACAATAATCCGTCTTTAATATAATCTGGGACAGTTGTTATGGCCAAACGGGGAGGTGATTCGTGAAGCGCGATGAACAAGCATTGGACAGCTTGAGGCCCATGGCCTGCCCGGCCTTGCCCAAGACCATCAGGCCCAAGCCCAGGGCCGGCCGGTTGGTGTATGCCACCATGAGTGTACAGCTGACAGCCATCAGCATGGGTGCGTTCTTTTACCTCTTGTTTTTGGACCCGGCCCTGGGAGACTACAGGTTGTATTGCGGTTTGGTGACATCACTGGTCTTTATCAGTTCCATCTCGGCTCTGGTGACCAATCTGTTGTTGCTTCGGGCCATTAACAAACGTCCTTAGCCCGGTGTGTTCAACCGGGCGTTTTTATTGAATTGTATTTGAGTTAAAGCATCATCAGCCCGGCGCCAATGGTCATTAGTAAAGCGCCTATGCCGACTTGCCAAGTAATTTTTTCCGACAAAAACAAGGCGGCCATCACAACCACTAATACTAAAGACAGTCTGTCCAAAGCTGCCACTTTGCCGGCAGGCCCGTCTTTTAAAGCCAGGAAATAAAACAGCCAAGAAAGTGCTCCGAAAACAGCGGAGATGATAATGGCCCAAATAGCCGAGTTATTGATTTGTCCCAAGAGTTTGTGTTTTTGCAATGCCATGGCTGTCACCAACATGAAAACGAACATGATGAAACTGCGAAGAGCGGTCGCTAAAGTGGGATCCACTTGTTTGAGTCCGATTTTAGCCACGATGGTCATGATGCCGGCCGTGATCGCAGCCAACAAAGCATAGAGGATCCACATAAAACAAAGGTTGATTATTCAATGATTGACTAAGCCGAAATTTTAGCTATAATTAGTCTATTATATGCCAAAAAAGACGGTCAAGCAAAAACAGATGAATATCTTGGGTATAGAAACCAGTTGCGATGAAACCAGCGTGGCGTTGCTTCAATTAAGAATTAAAAATTCAAAATTAAGAATTGGATCCGGAGAAAGGACGCGGGTCAAAGAATCGGTTGCGGTTCCCGAGTACAGCGTCTCGATCAAGAAACATTTTATTGCCACGCAGATACCCATTCACGCGCGTTATGGCGGAGTGGTGCCCGAAGTGGCGGCCAGGACGCACGTAGCTGAACTTGTTTCTTTGCTGAATAAAACCATTAAAATCAAAAATCAAAAATCAAAAATCAAGAAGGTTGATTTTGACGCGGTGGCTGTGACGCGGGGTCCGGGACTGGCCACGGCGTTGAGGGTCGGCTTGGAAGGAGCGAAGACCTTGGCTTGGTATTACGACAAGCCTTTGATTCCCATTAACCATCTTGAGGGTCACTTGGCTTCGGCTTGGCTGGTTCCTGGCAACCGCAGGCACTGGAAATATCCTCTTTTGTTTCTTTTGGTATCAGGCGGACATTCGGAATTGGTGCTCATGCGGGATTTTGGTAAATATAAAATTTTGGGCCGTACACGGGATGACGCTGCCGGTGAGGCTTTTGATAAAACCGCTAAACTGCTTGGCTTGGAATATCCGGGTGGCCCCAAGCTGTCTCGTTTGGCTATGCAAGGCAATCCGCTGGCTTTTGATCTGCCTCGTCCCATGTTGCACGATCCGTCTTTGGATATGAGTTTTTCCGGTTTAAAAACAGCGGTCAGAGTTTTGTTGGAAAAACTAAAAAAAGACAAACAGGTTTATAAAATAGAAGATGTCTGCGCTTCCATTGAAGCGGCCATTGTGGACGTCCTGGTTTTTAAAACCGTCAAAGCTGCGCTTAAGTTTAAACCCAAGGCCGTGGCCGTGGTGGGTGGAGTTTCGGCCAATGCCTTGCTTAGGAGCGAGTTGAAGCTTGCTGTGCGCGAATCTTGTCCGGGCGCACGGTTCCTGTCTCCGGCCAAGGGCCTGCATACGGATAACGGAGCCATGATTGCGGCTGCCGGTTTGTGGCAGATGATTAGCCGGCGTAAAATCAAAGACTGGAAGAAATTGGACGCTGAACCTGATTTGGATCTATAAACAAAAATATGCATAAACAAACTCGTCGAGTGGCTCTTTCGCTGGCTGATGGCCGGCAGAATATTCAGGTTGACCGAGTGGAGGACTGGGATGCGGTTGCTCAACCTCTGCTCAAGAGTTTGGAACCGGGTTCCATTATCGCTTTGTCGGGTGAGATGGGAGCTGGTAAAACCACCCTGGTCCAGTCTTTGGCTAAACTGGCAGGCGCTCAAAAAAGAGCCTTAAGCCCCACTTTTGCTTTGATGCGCGTTTACCCGGTAAAATATGAAAATATTCGTCGTTTGGTACACGTTGACGCCTATCGTTTGGAGAGTGAAAGAGATTTGCCGGCGCTGGATTTGGATGAGGAGCTGTCCGAACCGGGAACGGTTTTGGTTATCGAGTGGCCGGAGAATATTCAAAAATGGTTGACCGGTAAAAAGATTATCAAGGTTTTAATCAAATAATACAGTTTCTATAAAGTATTAAGTTTGGAGATCCTGAAATTAATTCAGGATGACGGGCGGGTCTAAAGGGGTTTGGACAGTAATACTCTTTGAGGGAGAACTACTCTTCAGGTACATCTTCGTTAACCACTTCCATACCCGCCACGCGCAAAACTTCTTCCACCGAGGTTAAGCCTCTGGCCGCTTTGATCAAGCCATCTTGAGTCATGGTTATCATGCCGTATTTTTTGGCCACAGCCAGCATGTCGTATTCGGAAACCGAACTACCCAGAATCATATGTTCAATCTCTTTGTTCATGGTGAATATTTCGTAAATGCCCAAACGTCCTTTATAGCCCAGGCCATTGCAAGCCTGACAAGTCTTGGTTTTATCTGAAGGGGCGTAGAATTTTAAATTGTTGACATCCAGATTAATATTGGAGTCCTTAGGCAGGTCTGTCAGTTCGTGTTTGACTTGAGTCATTAAAGCTTCATCGATTTCCACCGGTTGTTTACATTCATTACATAATAAGCGGACCAATCGTTGTCCGATAACGCAGTTAAGCGCGGGTGCCAAGAAAAACGGTTTAACGCTCATGGACAGAAAACGCGGAATGGCGCCGGCCGCGTTATTGGTATGAATGGTGGAAATAACCAAATGTCCGGTCAGGGCCGCTTGGACGGCTATATCCGCCGTTTCCGTGTCTCTGATTTCACCCACCATCACGATATCCGGATCTTGGCGCAAAATGGAGCGCAAGCCTCTCGCAAAAGTATAATCTCTGGAGTGGTCTATTTGGCTTTGATTAATGCCGGGCAATTTATATTCAACCGGATCTTCCAAGGTGATGATTTTAACTTCCGGTGTATTTAATCGTTTTAGGATGGCGTACAGAGTAGTTGTTTTACCCGAACCTGTGGGCCCGGTGGTGACGATCATGCCATTGGGCCGGGCGATCTCCTCCTTCAGTCTTTCCCAGGCCAGACCTTCCACTCCCAGTTGTTCAAAATCCAAAGAAATGGATTTGGGCCTAAGCAAACGCATAACCACTGACTCGCCGTAAGCCGTAGGCAAAGTGGAAACGCGGATTTCTATCTTCTCGTTGGTCAAATAGATGGTAATGCGTCCGTCTTGGGGCACGGAATCAATATTGATTTTCATGCCGGCCAGCAGTTTGATGCGCGAGATGATTAATTTCCATTGCGTGCTCGGAATAACCGCGGCTTCGTGCAGGATGCCGTCTATCCGGAGGCGGACTTTTATTTCTCTTTCTTCGGTTTCAATGTGAATATCCGAAGCATTGCCCTTTAAAGCTGAACCGATGATCAAGGTTACCAAATCCGTGGTCGAAACTTTTTTCAGTTTTTCCTGCAGGTCTTTAAAATTGGACAGTTCTTTTTCAAAGCGTTGTAAATCTTCAGCTGAAATTTTTACTCCGTAGACCACTTCGATGGGTTTGGGCAGAGCTTCGTACAAAGATAAACCGAACTGAAAGCTGGCCTCCGAGCAATAATATATTTGGACATCCGATAATTGATCCGAGGCCAGTTTTTGAGCGATTTTTTCCACCTTTTCTCCGGGTTGGCTGGTAGCCAGTCTTATTTCATCCGTAACCTTCAGGAAGACGATGGTTTTGGCATCTTCAGCTTCTTCTTTGGTGATCAAAGACAAAGCTTCCGGTGAGATGGGAAAGCCTTTTAAGTTGATATAGGGCAATGAATGCGAGCCTGCCTCTCTTTGAGTCAGTCTTTCTATTTCCGAAGTCTGTATCTGCTTCATTTTTTGCTCTAGCAGTTCGAGCTGGCTCATTTCGGACAGGCTTTTGCTTTTCTTTTTTTCTTCGCCCGGTAATTTTTTTGCGCCTTTAAACAACCCGGGACTGGTTTTTTCAGTCACAACCGGGGACTTGGCCTTCTTCAGCAAATCTTCGATGGAGGGGGTTTTGGGCTTGGGAAGGGGATTGGCCATATTTATCACTCCGACTCAATTCTATGATTGCGGAACGCCGGTTCTTTTGGTTAATGAACGAAACAGACGGTGTATTTTGGGCACCACTCCGCCCTCTCCGAATTTACGGAACATGAGGGTCCAAATGGCGTATTGAAAGGTGACCAAAAAGCCGGTTAACACGGTTAAAGAAATGATTATCAAACCGATAAAGATGCCAAAGCTGATATAGAACAAAGGCAGGCTGTTCAACATAAAGGCCAGAACATAGAGAACGCCCGAAGGGAAAGATAAAATCAGAATAGCGATAAAAGCCGCGATAGCCAAAACCATCATCAAAGCCGCTTGGATTAAAGCGGTTTCAAGGGTTACCAGCCAGTGATCCTTCAGAACCACCCAGGCTCTTTTAAAGGCTTGCGCCAGAGTCGCGCCCTGCAAGAACATAGCGTTTAAAGCGTAGATCTGCATGATGCTCAATATCATGGCGGCCACGAAAAAAACTATAAAAGATACCAAGTAGACCGCTGTAAAAAGATAGCTTTCTTGTCCCAGGGCGATAGCCAGGGGCAGTGAGATTAAAAAGCGCACCAGCCAAACCGAAACCAATATCAAGATATTTAAGACCGCGACTGGGATCAAGGCGCGGGCCGCCACAGTCAAGCCTTTTTTCAAATGATCCAATTTGCCGTCTTTGTGATTGCCGATAGAATAAATAATCACGCCTTGGCTGACGCAGGAAAAAGCGCCCACGGCCAGCAAGATGACGGTCAGTACGACCAGGGCCAAGAGCGCTTGCATAAATGGCAAGGCGCTGAAGCCGCCCATAAAAGCGGTCTGCCAGATGTTGACGGCCAAATCGCCGATAAATAAATCCGAACCTTGAGTCCGAACAGAATCCCAGAATTTCCAAATGACATCCAAGGATCCCCCGGTATTTAGAACGGCGGCAAAAATGCCGAAAATCCATAGCAGGGGGTTGCGCCATGAAATTTTTAAGGCCTGCGGTATAACTTCGCGGTATACCGGGCGGTCATGTGGAATGATCGATTTTCTTTTTAACATACGTCCATATAATAACATAAAAAAGACCTCCTTGGCAGGAGAGTCTTTAGTGGTTTGATTTATGCTTGTTATTAAGCCGGTTCTTGAGTGGATTATTTTGAGTCTGACTTAAACATATTGTTCGGATTGGCCGGCGGGATGCCCACGGCTTCCAGGAAAGCTTCGCGTTCCATGGTCTCTGTTTCCAACAGCTTTTCAGCCACTTTGTCCATTATTGATTTGTTGTCGGTAATGATTTGTTTGGCCCTGGCCAGACCAGATGATATCAATCCGTCTATTTCGTCATCAATGGTTTCGGCGCGTCTTTCCGAGTAGTCGCGGTTTTCATGAATATTGCGGCCCAGGAAAATCATGTCTTCGCGGTCTCCGTACACGCGGGGTCCGAGTTTGGAACTCATGCCCCATTGAGTGACCATGTTGCGGGCCAATTGTGTGGCATTGCTCATGTCGCTCGAAGCGCCGGTGGTGATGTCTCCAAAGATAATCTGCTCGGCCGCGTAACCGCCCAGCATGACAGCCAGATCTTCGGTGTATTCTTCCCGGCGGCGCATGTATCTGTCCGAGGTGGGTGTTTTAATGGTATAGCCCGCAGCCCGGCCTCTGGAAATAATGCTGACTTTTTGGACCGGATCAGCGTGGGGCAGCAAATGGGCCACTAAAGCATGTCCTAACTCGTGATAGGCGGTTATTTTGCGTTCCTCCTCGCTCATTACCCGGCTGCGTCTTTCCGGGCCCAGCATGACTTTTTCGATCGATTCCAAAAGCTCATCTTCTCCGATGCTGGTCTTTCCGCGTCTGACGGCCAAGATGGCCGCTTCGTTCATCAGGTTCATCAGGTCGGCTCCGGAAAAGCCGGGTGTTCTTTCGGCCAGCTTGCGTAAAGATGTGCCTTTGGACAAGGGTTTTTGTTTGGCGTGAATTTTAAGAATAGCTTCTCGGTCATCAATGTCGGGCGGATCCAGTACGATGCGCCGGTCAAAGCGTCCCGGCCTTAAAAGTGCGGGATCCAGCACGTCAGGCCGGTTGGTAGCTGCAATTACAATCACCCCGGCATTGGGTTCAAAACCGTCCATCTCCACCAATATTTGATTAAGTGTTTGCTCGCGTTCATCATGCGATCCTCCCAAGCCAGAGCCTCTTTGTCTGCCAACCGCGTCTATCTCATCAATGAATACGATGCAGGGGGCGTTCTTTTTGGCTCTGGTGAACAGATCTCGCACACGGGACGCGCCCACGCCCACAAACATTTCCACGAATTCAGAACCGCTCATGTGGAAGAAGGGCACATTGGCTTCGCCCGCGATGGCGCGCGCCAGTAGGGTTTTGCCGGTGC
>ERZ1026814.1052-NODE-1052-length-11672-cov-4.025639_pt1 | contig 11672 bp, 12 predicted proteins | sample MGYA00520871_ERZ1026814 | MGnify/ENA primary metagenome ERZ1026814 (study PRJEB33270, sample SAMEA104284478) | anaerobic digester metagenome | biome: Anaerobic digester microbiome; feature: mesophilic sludge digester; material: Anaerobic digester biomass... | reverse complement strand
GGAATGACACAGGACGCGCCGGAGTCCCCGTCATTCCGAGGAGTCCCGGAGTCCCCGTCATTCCGAGGAGTCCGCGACGAGGAATCTCACGCCACGACGCCCGCCAGCACCGCCGAAATCCAGGGCAGTTGGCGGACGATGAGATTCCTCACACGGAGTTCGGAATGACGGATAGCACGGCGGAATGACAGAGCCAGATCAGAGTGCACCGTCATATTCGCAGATTTGGCCTGAGCGGCGCTTGCGTTTATAATGGGCTCTGTAAGCGACATTTCGCGTTCGCGGCACGGACTTGCGAGCGCGCTTCGAGAGGACTACGTAATGAGCAGACTACCCCTTTGCATCATAGCCATCGGCGCCGTGCTTCTGGCAGGCGCGGCCGCCCAGGCGGCCGAAGCGCCCGTCGGAGGCCCCGCCGTCACATTCGCCGCTTCCGACTTCACTCTGGCGCAGACAGCGGCCGCCCTGACGAAATCGGCCGGCATTCCCGTTGTCGGCGACCCGGAGTCGAAGGTGAAGGTCAGCGCTTCGTTCACGAGCACACCCCTGGAAAGGGTGCTCGACACGCTCGGCAAGACCGCCGGGTTCGAGTGGTGCAAGGTGTTCGTCAGAGGCTCGGAAGGACAGGGCGCACTGGCGAAGGAGGCCCTGGATGAGGCCCGCAGGCAGGCCGCAATCCTGAAGCAGATCGTGCCCGCTTCAGCGAAAGAGGGAGGCGCGCCGGCTGCCGCTGGGGGCGCGGTGCTCCTGTATGACCCCGCCGCAAAGACGCAGGTGGTTGTGACCGTCCAGCAGGCGGACTCTCAGAAAGCGGACGATGCGGCCGCGGCGCTCGGGCTGAAGCCCGCGTACGTACTGATGGCCAAAGAGTCCGCTCCGGCGGCCTCCGACGCCGAATCTGGTGGAGCCAGCGCCCAGGCCTACGCCAATCTGAGCGCGCAGCAGTCCCACCAGTTCGTCCAGATGTCGCCGCAGCAGCGTGTCGAGGCCCTGCAGACGTCCATGGAGAGCGAACTGACCATGTCTCCGCAAGAGGTGGCTGCCATGACCACAGCTCGCATGCAAGCCTATCGGGCTCTGATGGAGAGCAACTCGCCGGTCGTGGAGCGCTGGCGTCAGCAGCGCCGCGAGGTTTGGGAATCGCTGCGCTCATCGGGCGCGCTTCCTGGCAGAGACGGCGGCAGAGGCCGGGACAGGGGCGGCATGATGATGGGACCCGGCCCCGGCTTCTAGCGCCTCGCCGGGGAACATAAGCCAGCGTCTGGCCAGTCATTCGATTGAGACCTGCTCGCGGAGCCGGAGGTGGGCCCCGCTGGAGTCTCAGGAACTCGGACCAGACTATGGCAAGCCAGGGAACAGACGAATCTATCCTCGAAGTATGGCGGGACTCCGAAGCGGACGACAGCGAAGTGTCACCGCAGGTCACGGGCTCGCACGGGCACACGCGACGCTACACCGATATCCTGTCGCCAACGCGGCAGGCGCTTACGGCCTCGCTGCTGGCGCCGAGGGAGGTTACGAACGACACCTGGCTGAAGGTCCTGCGCAGAGTCTGCTGGAAGACTGGCGACCGGCTTCCCTGACCCTGCCCCCTCAGGCGCCTCATCGCGTTTTTTTAACGCGCTCTGCGTTCGCGCGAGCGCGGCGCGCGTGTTCGGACTCACGATAGCAGTGGACTTCCCGCGGCGGGCTGACTATAATGACAGCGCGATTGATGCGGGCGAACGCGGCCCGGTGAGATACTTCAAAAACCACAATCGGAGGCTACACGATATGGCAGACACAGCAGACAAGAGCGGCAAGGGCGTTGCAACGCTTCCGGGATGGCGGGATTTGGCCATCGGCGGGACGATGATGGAAGGCGGCAGCGCTGCCGATTACAGCACAGGTGACTGGCGCACAAGCCGGCCGCTGTGGGATGACAAGAAGTGCATCCACTGCCTCATCTGCTGGGTTTTCTGCCCCGACACGGCGATCTTGGTTGAGGACGGGAAGATCGTCGGCATTGACTACGAGCACTGCAAAGGCTGCGGCATCTGCGCCAGCGAATGCCCCTCCAAGGTGCAGGCGATTACCATGGCCCCGGAGGCCGACTACCGCTGAAAAGGCGCTGATCGGGCTTTAGCTGAAGGAATTGCGGACGGGCCGGAGCAACCATGCTTCGGCCCGTTCGTTTGTACGCGGCCGCACAACAGCAATGAAACAGACTGCTGAAGGCCAGCCGCCCAACAGAGGAGACCGACGCGAAAGATCCTGCCTGCAAACGCTCCGCGGTCAGGCAGGAGCGGCGCTCGTGCTCGCGGCGCTGGCGGGGGCGCTTTCCCTGGCCAGCCGCAACTTCGCTACGTTCGACAATCTCGAGAACATCCTGCGCCTGTCGAGCTTCATCGGCATTGTGGCCGCCGGGGAGACTCTGGTCATACTCACCGGCGGGATTGACCTGGGCGTGGGCTCGTATGTGGGACTGACGGGGTGCCTGGCGGCGGGTCTGATGACCGGTTTCGCCGACGGACCCACGCTGCCGCCCTCCGCCGCGCTGGCCATCGGCATCGGCGCGGGCGCGCTGATGGGTCTGGTGAACGGAGGGCTCATAGCTTTCGCGAAGATGCCGCCGTTCATCGTGACGCTTGCCGCCATGATGATTGCCCGCGGGCTCGCGGAGGTGTACACCAACGGCCAGACGGTGTCGGGCCTGCCCGCAAGCTGCAACTGGCTGACCGGCGAGATCTACCCGTTCGGGCCTGTTCTTGCCGTGCCGGTGACAGCCATCGTGATGCTTGTGGTATTCGCCGTGCTCGCCGGGCTGGGGGCGCGGACGTCCTTCGGGCGGAGCATCTATGCCGTGGGCGGCAACCAGGAAGCCGCCCGTCTATCGGGGGTGAACGTCGCGCGGGTCAAGCTGCTGGTCTATGCGATCTCGGGCGCGCTTTCGGGGCTTGCGGGGGTGCTTCTGATCTTCCGGCTGCACGGAGGAATCTCCACAAACGGCGATATGTACGAGATGGACGCCATCGCAGCCTGCGTTATCGGCGGCACCAGCCTGTCGGGCGGCGTCGGAACGGTGGGCGGCACGCTGATAGGCATACTGATTATGGGGTGCGTGCGCACAGGGCTAACCCTTCTGAACGTCTCGGCGAACTGGCAGAGGGTCATCATAGGACTCATCATTCTGGCGGCGGTCGGTATGGACCTCATCCGCCGAAGGATGCGCTCGGAGGCCTAGGCGCCCCGGGGCATTAGACAGGGCGGGCTGGCGCGGCCTATAATTGCGGCGCCGAACATACTTGAGCCGGCGCGCAAGGAGCATGACGATGAAACTCAGAGCTATCGCTTTCGCCTGTCTCGCGGTTGCCTGTCTGGCTGTTTCCGGATGCGGGGGCCAGAAGTCCTCGCCGGGCGTGGAGGTTGCCCTCGTTCCGCCCGGTTTGAAGAGCCCCTTCCACACACAGACAGTGATGGGCGCCCGGGCCGTCGCGAAGGAGCTTGGCTGGCAGCTCACCGTGCAGGCGCCCGACAAAGAGACCGACTTCAACGGGCAGATCGGCATCGTGGACGGGATGATCGCGCGGAAGGTGCGGGCAATCAGCATCTGCGCCATCAACGACAAGGCCATCGGCGAGGCGATTCTGAACGCGAACCAGAAGGACATTCCCATTTTCGTCCACAACAGCCTCACGCCAGTCGCGGATGGCAAGGTCACCGAGTATATCGGGTACAACCAGTTCGAGGGCGGGCGCAAGTGCGGTCTCCACGCGGCAAAGCTACTCAACGGCAAGGGGAAGGTTGTCATTCTGGCGGGGATACCGGGCTTTCACAACACGCAGCGCACCGGGGGTTTCAAGGCGGGCCTGAAAGGGTATCCGGGCATAACGGTTGTTCAGGAGCAGGTCTGCGACTGGCTCCGCGAGAAGGCGGCGAACGTCAGCGCCCAGGCGCTGGAGCGCACGCCGGACATCGCCCTGTTTTTCGGCGCGAGCGACGAGATGGCGATCGGCGCATCCATCGCCGCCCGCGAGAAGGGCAAGAAGGTTTTCACCATCGGGATTGACGGCAACGAGGCCACGCTCGATGAGATTGCGTCCGGAGGCGTTACAGCGACGCTCGGAGTGTACCCGGACCGCATGGGCCAGACGATTGTGCGGCAGATGAAGAAGGTTCTGGACTCAGAGCAGGTGCCGGAGTACGTGGAGGCGCCGGGGGTTATCGTTGACAGCTCGACGCTGGCTGACTATCGGGCGGGAAAGCTCTGGTCGGAGCCGAAGGCCGCCGGCCCGGAGATTGTCAGAGGCCTCGGCCAGCCCTGACAGCCGGCCGCATCAGCGCAGCGGCAGTTCGGCGCGTTTGCCTACTCCCGGCGAGTCGGCGACGTAAACCGACACAATGGGTTCGCGCTCAACGTACTGCAGTGTCACCTGCCGCGCGATCTCCCTGACCCGGGGGGCGATGTCGCGGTCCACGGTCGCGGGCAGTTCGATCTCGACTTCGTCCCGATCCACGAACCGGACCCAGGCGGCCCGGATTCCGATTTCGGCAAGCTGCTCGCGAATAGCATCGGACGCGCGGTACTGCTGCTGACCGGGAAACGGCGTCCGCCGCTGAGTGGCGGATGTGGCGCTGTGGTTGCGTTTCACGTCCTCGTCCTGCTTGCCCAGTGCCCAGACAAGGAACGCGCTTACCGCCAGAACGGCGAGGAACGTGAGAAGCCAGAGCCGATTGTCGCGCTTTATGCGCCGGCTGAGATCGCTGGGGGCTGTGTCGCCCAGCATCGTGTTTTCGTCGTCACGCACTATTGTTGAATCCACCTGAGTAAGCTTTTGGGAGTGCGGCCGTGTTGGTCGTGAACGCCGCCGCCAGGGAAGCAAGGCGCTTCCGGGGCAGTACAATCATCGGCTGCCGGCGCGCCAAACGATAGCCCCGCAGCGCATGCGCGGGCGGGTTTGCGCCGATCTCTCCCCGACTCGCAATTATACCTGAGGGCGGCGGCGCAGCGCCATAGCTGGCGCGCGCAGTTGCGCCCAAGCGGGAGGTCGGCTAGTATGAACTGGTTCGCTGGCCTCTCAGTCAGGCATCCACCAGATCGCACGAAACCACTCCCGGAGGACACCCGTAACCCATGGCATCCAACCAGAACAAGACCCGGCGCCGGATTCCGAAAGCCTACGCGGACAGCGAGTTCCTCGCAAGTCCGGACGCGCGGACAGTGCGGATTCTGTGCGAGTATTTTCAGCCTCTGCGCAAGTTCCGCGAGAACAAGGTGAAGGACACGATCGTGTTCTATGGTTCGGCGCGGACACTGGAACGCGCGCCCGCCCAGGCCGCCCTCGAGCAGGCGCGTGGCCTTCTGGCGGCCGATCCCCAGAGCGAGCAGATCCAGGCGCGATTCCAGCGGGCGGAAGCCGACCTGCGAATGTCGCAGTATTACGAAGACGCCCGCACACTTGCGCGGCTGCTCACGGAATGGTCGCTCGCCCTGCCCGGCCCTTGGGGGCGATTTCTGGTCTGCTCGGGCGGCGTGCCCGGCATTATGGAGGCGGCCAACCGGGGGGCCTCCGAAGCCGGGGGCAAGACGGTGGGACTGACGATCAGCCTCCCGTTTGAGCCTCAGGGCAACGAGTACATCACGGGCAGCCTGGCGATGGAGTTCCACTACTTCTTTATGCGCAAGTACTGGTTCGTGTATATGGCGCGGGCGCTGTGCGTTTTCCCGGGCGGATTCGGGACCATGGACGAACTGATGGATTTGCTGACGCTGATCCAGACCCAGAAGATCCGGCGCAGGCTTCCGCTGGTGATGTACGGCAGCGAGTACTGGAAGGAAGTGCTGAACATCGACGCTCTGGTGAAGTGGGGGATGATCAGCCCTCAGGACACGAACCTGATCACGTACTGCGACACGCCGGAGGCGGCGTTCGAGTATCTGACGTCAGCGCTGACACACAGCAACGGCCTGCCGCGCAGCCGGAAGGCGCGGGGAGGGTAGCTGCCGTTCCGCCAGACTCAGGCCGGGCCCACAGGCGCACTATGCTTGCATAGTACTATGCTTCGGCAATTCAGTTCGGCGGAGACCGGCGGGCCGGGTGGAGTGTGCCATTGCCGAAGCGAAACCGGCCGCAGGAGGCTTCGGGGATTCAGGCTGTGGGTCAGCGAGACTGCTGAGGATGTTGCCATTCGCGAAGGATATGGTTCGTTGGGACGCCCACAAGGGGCTATGCTACGTATCTCGTGCTGCTGCGGACTTCTGTACTAGGCCTTTAGCCCTGTCAGCGCGATCCCCTGAATGAACGTGCGCTGGGTGAAGAAGAAGAGGACGACGATGGGGAGAGTGACAAGGGTCGAGACCGCCATGAGGTAGTGCCAGTAGGTGCCGTACTGGCCCTGGAACATCGCGAGGCCGAGGGCGAGGGTGTAGTTCGTCTCGTTGACGAGATAGATGAGCGGGCCGACGAAGTCGTTCCACGCGCCGATGAAGGCGAACAGGCCGACGGTGGCGATGGCGGGGCGCGCAAGCGGCATGATAACGCGCCAGTAGATGCCGAACTCGCTCGCGCCGTCCAGATGCGCCGCCTCGCTGAGGTCCTTCGGAATCGCCTGGAAGAACCTGCGCAGCAGATAGACGTAGAAAGCGCTCAGGAAGAACGACGGCACGATGAGCGGCTTGAACGTGTCTATCCACCCGAGCTTCACGAACAGCGTGAACAGCGGCACCATCACGACCTGATACGGCAGCATCATCGTGCTGATGATGGCGATGAACAGCACCCTGCGCCCCGGCCAGTCAATGCGCGTGAGTCCGTAGGCGACAAGCGAGCTGGAGAGCATGGAGCCGATGGTCGTGAGGACGGCGATGGTGAGCGTGTTGCGCAGATACAGCGGGAACGGACGGAACTCCCACGCCTCACGGAAGTTCGACCACATGAACGGGCGCGGGATCCACTCGATGGGATACGCCATGAGCTGTTCGGGCCGCTTGAGCGCCGAGGTTACGAGCCAGAAGAACGGCGCGGCGAAGACGAGCGAGCATACGATGAGCCCGGCATAGGTGAGCGCGCGCGTCAGGGGACTCATCGTGACACCGCCGGCCTCGTCGTCGAAAGCCGCGGCGGCGGCCCGGCCATCTCCAGCTTTGCCCGAACTGCTAATCGGTCTCTCCTTTTGCGACGGCTCCCGGCGCCGGGGCGCCGCGAAGCATGCCTTCCGTGCTCAGGTCCTCATCAATGTCAGGCCAGTGGAGCCCGTAGCCTCCGCCGCAGATTTGCCAGTTCGACCGCTGCGCCGGTGAGGCCGCCAGAAGCCGCGGGTACCAGACGAGCGGCACGCTGATTGTGCGCCCGTCCATCAGATCCACGGTGATGTTGTCGTCGGTAGACTGAACTTCCCGGATTCGCTCACGCCTCACTTGTCGCCTCCGCGAAGCGGCCGGTGGCGCGGAAGAAGATGAGCGTCCCGGCGAAGATCAGCGCGAACAGCACCCACGCCAGCGCGCAGGCATACCCCATGTGGAAGTACGAGAACGCCTGCTGGAAAAGATACAGGCTGTAGAAAAGCGTTGACCCCGCGGGCGCGCCCGACCCGCCCGTCATAACGAACGCCGGCGCGAAGAACTGCGAGGCGCCGATGAGCCCCATGACCGCGATGAAGACGATATGCGGCGCCATGAACGGGATGGTGATGGCGCGCAGCATGTCGAGCCGCCCCGCGCCGTCAATGGCAGCGGCCTCGTACATCTGCTTCGGCACGTCCTGCAAGCCCGCGAGGAAGATGACCATCCAGCCCCCCACCCCCCATGTGCTCATAAGGATGAGTGACGGCTTCGACCAGGCGGGGTCCTGCATCCAGCCCGTGCCGCTGATGCCGATCTTCTCCAGAATGGCGTTCAGCATGCCGCTGTCCGGGTTCAGCAGCCACAGCCACAGAACCGAGCTTGCGACAACCGGCACGATGGACGGCAGGTAGAAGATGGTGCGGAAAAACGCCATTCCACGCACCTTGGCGTTCAGCAGGATCGCCAGCAGAAACGCAGTGATCATCCCGGCCGGCACCGAGAACACGGCGTAGTACGCGGTGTTGTAGAGCGACTGGTAGAAGAACTTGTCGTTGACAAGCGCCCCGTAGTTGCCCCAGCCGATGAAAGAAGCGGGCTTCAGCACCGAGTAGCTGCACAGGCTGTAGTAGAAGCTGGCCAGCACCGGATAGGCCGTGAAAATCAGCAGCCCGGCAATGGCGGGGGAGCAGAACAGCAGTCCGTTTATGAGGTTTTGCTTCTGGCGGCGGGTCACACGGCGACACTACGACGGGGGCCGGCGGTTTTCCTGCGCACGGGGACAGCATTTCGGCCGCGGGTTCAGATGCCCGGCATCTCCGCTGCACTCGAGGGCGCCCGGGAAGGGACATGGGGGGTCCCTTCCCGGACACAAGACCTCGGGCTGCCTCAGAAGGCTGGAATCTCCTGCGCCCGCACCTGCGGGAGGAGTTGATCGCCGGACACGTAGCACGAACTTGCTCCGGCCGCCATGACAAACTGGCCAATGGCAGGCGCCGTCGCGGCAGGGGGCAGCAGCACCCGGACAGCACCGCCCGAGCCGTCGTCCACGGTCACCCAGAGTATGGTCGGGGACGGGTCAACGGCCACGACCTTGCCGAAGACGCTCACCGGCAGCCCGATGTTGTTGACTCCGCGGCCGCCCGTGACACCCCTCTTGCCCGCGCCGGTGAAGAAGTCCTGGTCGGCAGTATCGGCGCCGCCCAGATACGCCCCGCGCATGACGAACGGGCGAACGGCGCCCGCGCCAGCACCCACCGCCGACGCTGCCTCGATGAAGCGCTCAGCAACCGCGTTGACCTTGAGAACCCCGGCCACGGCCGCGCGGTCTCCCTTCGAGAAGCCGTGATCGGCAAGCGACACCATAATGCCCGAAGCGCGGTCGTCGGACTGGATGTAAAACAGGCCGGGAAGGGCCACCGACACCAGCGCCCCCGGGATATCCACGGTACGGCCCGGTGATATGGCGATAGTTCCGCCGATTGTTGTGACCGGCGGGTAAACGACATACTCGTCCGGGCCGATGTCAGGTCCGGCTCCAACCACCCTCGGATCGCCATCTATGTCGGTCTGGCCCTCGTAGTTGCCCGCCGGGTCGCCCGTGTCACGGCACGGCGAATCCGGACCGATGTGATAGTTGCCAACGATTCCCGGGTCCGCGCTGATGTTGCTCCCCCCGACATACGGCGCGCCGGCCGGCCAGCCGCCCTGGACGTCACTGTAGTACACCCCGATCATCGAGTAGGGGGTGCCTCTCCACCAGATCGAATCCCACTGGTTGGGCGTATTCCCCCACAGAATGCAGTTGACGAACGTCCCGTTGTAGCGGGTGCTTATTCCCTGGCTATCGCTGAAAACGCCGCCGCCCGCCGGCCACGCTCCGCCCACCGAGGCATTATTCAGAATGACGGTATTTCTGCAGACGGGCCCGGCCCCGTCCGAGCTCTCACGCACCCACATGCCCCCGCCCCAAACGTTCTGGGCGCCATAGACACGGTTGCCGGCTATCACGGTGTTGTTGATCTGCGGCGAGCTGTAGTAAACAGCAACACCGCCGCCCGAGGCCGAGCCGTTGCCGGCGTAGTGGTAGGCGTTGTTGTTCTCGATCACGCAGTGGGAGATGGTATCAGCCGACGCCGACGCGGTCACTATGCCGCCCCCGTACGCCTGATCATAGCCCTCGCTGTACGCCTGATTCCCGGCAATGTAGCATCTGTGGACAAGGCTCGGGCCGCCAGTCATGGAGATAGCACCGCCCCTGAAAGCCCGGCACGCGGTGATGCGGCAATCGCGCACTTCCGCGCTGGCCTGATCAATCAGAACGCCAGCTCCGGAGGGGTTGCTGTAGACGCCGGAAAGGGCATTGCCGTTTCTGATGCTGAAGCCTTCCAGAACGGGGGTGATGGTCCGGTTGTTGACAATGCGAAAGGCGCGACCGGCGCCCCCGGCGTCCACAATGCACCGCGTCGGCCCTCCGCTGCTGCGGACAGTGATTGCCTTGTCCGCGATGGTGATGTCTTTCTCGTGGTAGATGCCATCAGCCACCACGACCTCATCGCCAGCCACGGCAGCATCTATCGCAGCCTGAATGCTGGGGTACTGCGAGGGGACCGCCCGTGTCGTCGCGAATGCGGGTCCTGCTGCCAGAACGCAGAGCAGACCCCACCGAAGAAGCTCCCTCAAGTTCATGTTTGTTCCCTTCCCTGCGAAGATCGGCGCAGCGTCACCGCTCGACAGCGCCCGTGACACAAGCCCCTGGCGCCAGAAGAAGCGTGTGCGCGGTAACCAACCCACGCCATTCCTGTCCAAATATATGAGACAGCGGGATGCACGTCAAGAGCTCTTTGAAAATCCTTTGATAGTTCGGGTATAAAAGCACGAGGACGCGACACCCTGTCGCCGGACATTCAACCCGGAGAGCATCTCCGGGTCGATCAGATTGAAGGCAAACAATGAGCGACCTGGCCAGGATCACGAAAGCTATACTCGCCGATTATGTGCTGCCGGTGCACGGGATTCACGGCGTTGTTCACTGGGCACGTGTGCTCGAGAACGGGTTGTCCGTTGCCAGGAAGACCGGGGCCGACTGCGAGGTAGTCACCTTGTTTGCTTTGTTTCACGATTCGCGGCGAGTCAGTGACGGCCATGACCACGGCCACGGCCTGCGGGGCGGCGAGCTTGCGCGCTCGCTACGGGGTGACCTGATCCATCTGGACGACCGGGCGTTCGAGTTGCTTTTTGAGGCATGCCGGCTCCACACCGACGGGCTGAACGACGGAGATCCCACATTGCTGGCTTGCTGGGATGCCGATCGGCTGGATCTGGGCCGGGTGGGGATCACCCCACATCCAGGTCGCCTCTGCACAGACGCTGCCCGGGGCTTGCTGACGTGGGCGCACCGCCGCTCTGTCAACGGCTGGCTGCCAGCCGGCGTGCTGTCGGCGATGGGGGTGGGAACGCCTGATCGCCCGGCAGATGCTCTGCCGGGTGTCGTCCGGCGACATGTTGTCGCTTCTCCCGGAAGGGGATTGCATCCCCGAGAGCCTGATCTGCGCAAGGAAGGTGGCAGGTGAGGACACCTGCACGACAGGAAGTCCAGACCTCGCCGCAGCCGTCACCCGGCCCCTCCTCGCCCGCGAGGCGCTGATGTCCGTAGACCGCGCGCGGAGCACGTTCGCCTATGATCCGCAATACCGCCCGGGGCCGTGCTCCAGGTCGAGAGGCGAGCGATCAAACGCACACCAGGTTGGGACAGTTGGCCTGTCGGTCAGGTGCAACGCTGCGTCCATTCCACGAACTCCCGCCTGCTCCGCCGGGCGATTCTACTGATCCGGCCATTTCGGCATGAGGAGACGCCCCATGTCCTTCAGTCCCACGCACTCGCTGTAGCTGTAAGGGTAGTTGTAGTGATGGATGAGCTTGGAGTGACCGTCGGCGAATGTGTAGATGCCGAGGGCCTTGCCGTGCCCTGACTGTCCCTCGCCGTCAGCCGCCGACCCGACGCCCCCGCCGATGCACGAGATCAGAATCTGTCTCTTATACACATCTCCGAGCCCACGAGACCGTACTAGATCTCGTATGCCGTCTTCTGCTTGAAAAAAAAAACAAAAAATACCGACATCATCAGAAACAA
>ERZ1026814.1046-NODE-1046-length-11724-cov-4.715444_pt1 | contig 11724 bp, 17 predicted proteins | sample MGYA00520871_ERZ1026814 | MGnify/ENA primary metagenome ERZ1026814 (study PRJEB33270, sample SAMEA104284478) | anaerobic digester metagenome | biome: Anaerobic digester microbiome; feature: mesophilic sludge digester; material: Anaerobic digester biomass... | reverse complement strand
CCGGAGGACTCGTTCTTCCGCATGGTGGACGCCCTGGGGACGATGGAGGACGAGACGCGCCGGGCGGCGCTGGCTCAGGACGTGTTCGGCCGCGGGGCTATGGCGCTGATCCCGTTGATCGAGGAAGGCTCCGGCGCCCTGCGGCAGTTTGCGGCAGAGGCCCGGGAAATGGGCATGGTCCTCGACGACGACGCCTATGCTGCCGCCGACCGGTTCCAGGACGCAATCCAGCTCATGCAGGCGCGGCTTCAGGGCGCGCTCATGGAAGGCATCGAGCCGTTGCTGCCGGAGCTACAGGCTACCGCGGAATCGCTGGTCGCGATAGCGGCCGACGCCATCCCGCAGTTGATGGAGGCCCTCACGGAAAGCATGCCGATGATAATCCGCTTCGCCGAATGGATGGGCAAGGCCGCCGAAGGCTGGACGATGCTGATGCAGGCCGGGGCAGGGTGGGATCCGCTACACGGCGGATTCAGCGTTGACTTCGGCAACATCGTCGATGCCGAGGCCGCGAGAATGACAATTGATCCCGACCTGATGTCGCACGAGGAGTATCGGATCGCCCTCGGGAGGGACCGCCTTGCCATCGAGCAGGAGATTGCCGACAAGCAGGCGGAATACACCGCCTCACTCACGCAGGAGCTTGACCTGATCGGCGGCGGTGGTAGAGGAGGCGGGGGTGGTGGGGGCGGTGATACCATCCTCGATGCAGAGCGCGCCCGGAATGAACTCCTCCGCCACCGCATGCAGATTCTGGAGAAGCAGCAGAATCTGGAGGAGCGGCAGGCGGCTGCCGTGGCCGAGGCGTTGCAGGCGCGGATCGACGAAAAGAAGGCGATGCAGCAGGCCGAATACGACGCCCAGCTTGAGCAGACGCAGGCGTATGCCGACATGACGACGCAGATCATGGGCGCCGCATGGGATTCCCTGTTCAGCGATACCCGGCAGAGCTTCGGCGACATGCTCAAGGACATGATGGCGGACATGTTGAAGAGCGGCTTCCTCAACCTGATCCGCAAGGGCATTCTCGGCGGAGCAAGCGGCGGCCTCGGATTCTTCTTCTGACGGAGGGGCAACGTGAGATTCGCGTGGAACGGCTCGACATGGACGACGGGTGTTGATGACACTCCCGCCTATCCGCTGGATATCGTGGACGAGACTGCCGGCGGAATCCAGCGGAACTACGGCGGAACCGCCCGGCTGCACTACCGCCATGACAAGCGCACGTTCTCGCTCGTCTGGCCGCAGGTCGGGACGAACGCCCCGCAGGTCTACGTCCGCGACATGATCACGTCGGCGAGCACGGTCGAGCTTGCCTACCACGGCGGGACGTACACCTGCTATCCCGTCCCGGGTTCCCTGCGATGCTCCGAAACCGGGTACTACGTCTATGACATCTCCGCGCAGTTTGCCGAGGTCTAGACGTGGGCGATAATCTCCTCCACGTCGAGGATTGGGGCAGTGCGCTCGGGACGGCTGGCAATGGCGCATGGGTGCAGTATGCTGGCGATAAATTCGGGACAGTGAGAAGATGGGCAGTCGATTCGGGGGCGTTGCTCTCGCCAGACTCCAATGGTACTGCCGCAAACTCCATGACGCAAGTCATCGACTGGACTGGTTCACAGACACACATTCTACAATATCGGTCACTTTCACCTGTGCGCTTTATTTCGCGCGCTTCCGGTATGTCGGATGGCACCAGCTACTGGTGGGAATCTTACAACTCCTTTCCGGCCTTCGGATCCTTCCGGCTCGTGAAGCGCACTACTACGGCATGGTCCGTGGTCGCCTCTGCCACGATGACCGTCAGGGGTTCGGGCATCACTGGCACCATGACGGGATTCTATCAGTCTGGCACGCTGATAGGGACGTGGACATGCGGCACTGAAACCCTGACCATTTCTGCGGGTATCGGAACAGCCTACGCGCCCGGGACAAGCATCCTCCCCGCGATCGGCTTTCGGCAGACAGACGGCACAGTAGCAGTCCTTACTTCGACGTGGGAGTACAACGACAACGCCCCTACGATCCTGCGGTTCATCGGTACGTGGGCGAACGGCTCCGGCACCTACGAGTGGGGCGGGGATGTGCTGGGCTATCCCGGCGACGTGCAGGACCGCGCATACGGCCCGGACGATACCGCCGGCTGGGCGTCCACCGTCGGGGTGACGATCGACAACTCCGCCGGCCAGTGGGGGTCATTCGCGGGCACGACGCAGCTTCCGTTCGACGGCCTCTGGAACCTCCGGCAATACTGGACCGGGAGAGGGACGGGCACGGTCAACGCGGGCTCCTGGGTCGACCTCTTCACCGGCTACCTTGAGCCTGACGGGGTGTCGTTCGACTACGGCCGTTCGCAGGTCCGGCTTACGCTCCAGTCGACGATCGCCCGCGCGGCGCAAACCGTCGCCCGGATGAATGGGACTATCTCCGCGCCGTGCGAACAGGAACTCGTCGGGACGGTCACATACGCCGACGCCGACACGGGCACGGTGCGCATCGGGAACCACGACGGCCACTACTGGGAGATCGAGAATGGCTGCGCACTGTGGGGCACGACGGGCACGCTCACGCCGTCGGTGAAGATCGGCTCAAGCATCACGCCCGCGGGGGAGTTCACCTACGGGGGCACGGGAACAATCGTTGTCGATGGCGACTTCCCCCCGTGGCTGACTGTCGGAGCCCCCGTGTGGGCGACGCTGCCCTGGCCGTCTTATGTCGACAGGCGGAATCCCTCTGTGATGGTTTCGACGCTCGTCAATTCGTTAGGCCTGACATGGCCGATAGATAACAGTCTCGTCTACCACAAGCAACAATCGTTTTCCAGCATCGCCCCGAACGACCGCCTCTACGGCGGCGAGAAGCTGACTACGGCCCTATCCGGGATCATGAAGGCCGTGAATGGCTTCTACTCCGTCGATCCAACGGGGCAGTTCCGGGCATTCTGCCTCATTCCCCGGTTCTCCGTGGCGGGCACGGTAGACTTCAACGCGGCATTCGACTCCGACTGGCAGATGACGTATGAGCCGGCATACTCCCGCGTCGAGGTCGATTGCAGCTACAACGTCGAGGCCGGGTCTTTTACGGAGCATGTCAGCGTCGGCGGCACCCAGGCATGGGGCGAGGTCAAGAAGTACGAACTCAAGTGGCTTGGCAGCGGGATCGAGGCGCAGAGCATGGCCGGGCGGCTGTACCGCAACGCCTACCTGCCGCGGCCCTCGCTGACCCTGCGGCTGGCGGGCTCGAGTTGGGCTGACTACCAGCCGGGCAATGTCTACGCCATCCACAACCTCCCGGCGCAGCTCGGCGCAGTCCTCGCCGGCACGAACATGATATGCTACTCCCGCACATACTCATGGGCCGATGATCTGACCGCAATGGAGTTTGTCGCGCTTCCCGGCGGGAACTATGCGGTATGGGATGGCACCCCGGCGGATTACTGGGAGGGCTCCGGAAAGGTTTGGTACTGATGGCTACTGACATGGATGTTACGACTGCGACGTTCGGCACGGCCGCGCTCCTGCTCGCCTCCGGCGATCCGATCACGGACGATACCGGGTCGGCATGGGGGGGGCAGGTCGCGCAGAACACCGGCTGGCTCTACTATCAGCCGCGGACGGTGTTCAACGCGTCATTCACGTTCTCGTCGCTGTCGGAGGTGTGGGGCTATGGCACGGCTCAGGCCAGCGTCTATCTGCCGGCGGGCACCTACTCCGTCTATGGCGCTGCCGCGGTGACCCCCGATGAAGGACTGACGGATCAGTATGGTTCGCTGTCATGGGACGGGACCGCGCTTGTCGCGACAGAAGACGCCCTCACCACGGGCTCGCTCTGTGGCTGGTCGGTTGGCACGGCGGGATGGGTGACGTGCAAGCTGATCGGCGGCATTTACGATCAGGGCAATGAGCGCGTCGCGTGGGGTGGCATCGCCATCCGCTTCGGGAGCTACGCCCCATGAGCCAGGACATGACCGGCTCGAGCGCCTATTTCACCACGGCGAACATGCTACCGGAAAAGGACGAATTCCTCGCCGCGGCATGGGCGCGATCGCTCGCCAACAATACCGGCTGGCTATCGTGGCAATGGGGCCTGCTCGGACAACTCCGCGGCCCCGACGGCACGCAGGGCTACGCATTCGTCGCGGCGGGTGCTTATGTGGTACAGGGCTACGCGGTAGGTTCGCAGAGCGTTACATTCGATGGGACGACAGTTGTAAACGCCACAGCCGGAACGGGGTCGATCACATGGGCCGGAACAACAGACTGGTATCCGATCACGACAGACGCAGGCGCGGGAGAGTACGCGAGCCTCTGGCTGCGCCGGGCATAATCCGCCGCCACGCCGCCGCGGGCATCCGCGCCGTAGCTGCCGCCGTCGTAAAGGCCTCCGCCCGGGATACCCTCTGCCCGGCCTGCCGGGGCATCGGCGTCCGGCAGCAGCGCATCGGCGGTGGCAGGACAATCTCGCGCATCTGCGAATGCCAGGAGGGATATGATGCGGAGGTGTCGGCGGAGCTGGGGATACCTATATTCGACCCCGAGGAGGTAGACGATGCTTGACCGCTACGTCATCTGGACGCCGGCAGAACTCGCCGGGCTGACTCGCCCGCTCTGCACTCCGCAGTATCCCGCCTCGTCGATCGTAGTGCATCACACCGGCGGCGGCTCGCAGGAGACCCCGCAGGGGATCCACGACTACCACGCCCGGCCGACATCGCAGGGCGGGGCAGGCTACGGCGGCTGCGGGTATCACTACCTGATCGACCGCGCGGGCGACGTCTGGCGGGGCAGGCCGGTATGGGCACGGGGTGCGCACTGCCGGGCAAACAACGCGGGGCGGATCGGCATCGCGCTCATGGGCGACTACTCCATCGACCGGCCATCGCGCGACATGGTGACGGGACTGTACCATCTTATCGAGGCGCTGCGGGAGGTCTACGGCCCGCTGCCGATGCTGGCTCATCGCGACGTGCCGGGGAGCTCCACGGACTGTCCGGGCGAGGCGACAGTCCAGTACCTGCCGACCGTCGGCATGCAGTGGGGGCGGCCGTGAAGCCGTGCCCGTGCTGGAGCTGCACGCTTTACCGCGCGCTGCGCCGCGCTCGCTGGCTGTTTACGCACGCGCGCCGGGATAGACTCGACGAGGCGCTCGGACATGGGATCAGCCTCGCGGAACAGTGGGGCGCCTGCCAGTATGACGCCAGCCGGGGCCTGCCAACGATCATCGACGGCCGCCGGTACGTCCCGGCAGAGCGCAGGCCGACGGACGAGACGGAGGGGGAGGACACCGTATGATGCAGATACGCGACTGGCCCGCGCTGGCCATGATCATCGTCCTCTGCGTCTGCGTCGCGGCCGGTGCCGTCATCGGCGCCCGGTGCGCCGGCGGGTCTGACGATCTACCCGGAGTAGGTAGCCCGGTACCCGGAGTGGGTACGATCGCGGAGCCGACCTCGCAGTCTGGCAAGCCCGTGCCGACGACAGGCCCGAAGCCGGTCATCGCCGGAAGCGGCGTCTGGATCGCGCCGGCACCCGTAGCGGCAGGCGACAGCATCCCGGTAGAGCTGGCCGTCGTGCAGTCGGGGGAGCATATCGGGGTGACGGTCAGCATCGACAGCGTGCCCGTCGTCTGGCAGGAGCTGGCCCTGATGTGGCCTCGAGAGCGGTTCGGTATCTACGGCGAGGCCGCATGGATCGGCGACAGGTTCCGCCCGGCTGCTGGACTGTCGTGGAAGCCAGTTGTGCTCCTCGGTGCAGAGGTCGGCCCGGCGGTGTCCGTCGGGCTGGATCGGCCGACGTGGGGCGCGGTGTCCGCTCGAGCATCGCGCCGGGTGTACTCCACGATCGAGGCCGGGCTCGAGGTCGGCTACCGGATCGGAGATCATCCCGGGCTGCACATAGGATTCGGCGCGGGGTTCGCGTTCTAACCCCGCCGGGGTGAGCAGCCCCGGTCACGGCGGCCGTCCTTCGGGGCGGCCGTCGCCTATCAACCTCCCATCAACTAACGATTATCCGCAGCTAGTCGCTATCCGTTCGCTATGATACCAGCCGCCGCGGGCCATCGATCAACCATCGTAGCCGCCCATTGACACTCCTGCGCCGGTGCAGTATACTACGGTCATGGAACGGACACATAACCCCAACGCAGAGGAGAGAACGATGAGCGAGTACACTGACGGCACCTACACGATCTACTCCGAGCATGTCGGCAGCTGCGATGAGGCGGAGCGCATGGCGACTACTCTCCAGGCCCTGTATCCATCCGTGCAGTTCATCGTCCTGCATGGAGTAGAGGGTTGCGGCGCGGGCTACGCTGGCGACAATGAGGCGCTCGGGCTGTCGATCGACACCGTATACGAGCACTACACCGACTGAAGCCGAAACGCCCCGCCCGCGGGGGCGTCTGCCGGGGGCGGTTTCCCGGTACTGACGAGGCAGCCGAAGGGAGAGAGAGATGAGCGCTACACTGAGGGCCGATGATCCCCACGCTGGCGAGGTCCGGCGGATGAACCTGACCGTGACGAACATCGAGCCCGGCGTCATGCACGGGACTATCGCCATCTGGTGGGCCGATGGCCGGCACTGGTCGGGCTCCTGCGACGGGCGTACATGCCACGAGGCCGCGACGGGGTGCATGGCGCTGGCGAGAGAAGAGGGGGTGGAATGATGACACACGAGGAGCTACAGCCGACACTTGACGCGCATCGGGAGTGGCTGACGAGCGGAGGCGCGCGCGGGAAGCGGGCGGACCTCTACGGGGCGGACCTCACCGGGGCGGACCTCACCGGGGCGGACCTCACCGGGGCGAAGAACATCCCCAACATGGCCCGCCTCCGCACGCAGATAGTGCCCGATGACGGCCCATTCCGGGGCTACAAGAAGCTCGCCGATGGCTATGTGGCGATACTCGATGTTCCAGAATCGGCACAGCGGAGCAACGCGACCGGGCGCAAGTGCCGCGTCTCAGAGGCCGTGGTCCGCCGCATCTATCATCCCGACCACCCGGAAGCCGACGTGCAGGAGGGCCGGAGCAGACATGACGCCGCGTTCATCTACCGCGTCGGCGAGACTGTGCGGCCGACGGAACTTTTCGACGAGAACCGCTGGAACGAATGCGGATCGGGCATTCATCTGTTCATCACCCGCGCCGAGGCGGAGGCTTACTAATGACCCGGGGCATCAACCTCCGCGGCCATTCACCCGACCGCTACCGCCGGGAGGTGCGGGAGCCGATGACGCGCCTGCGGGCGTGGCTGCCCGGGCCGTGCGTCTGGACGAGCTCCCGCGTGCGCGTCGTGCTGGAGTCGATCATGCAGCAGTACCCGACCGTGGGCGAGATCCCCTACAAGCCCGCCCCGGCGACGCGCGCGGGGCTGACCTGCTGCCACCTGCGGATAACGCGGCAGCAGCGGGGGATGATCGACCTGATCGCCCTGCTGCATGGCGTGTCGATCAGCGAAGCACTGCGCGGGATCATCGCCGCGTGGATGGAGGGGCAGGAATGACCGATATCGAGCGCCGCCACGACCTCCCGCGCTGCCCGTTCTGCGGGCAGTGGCCGGCGGATGCGGGGGAGTTCTACGTCTGCTGCGTGACCGACGGCTGCCCGATGTCGAAGGCGGGGTGCGTCGAGATCGAGGCATGGTGTCAGCGCCCGCTGGAGCGGGAGTACGACGCTGACCTCGCCCACGCGCGGGAGGCATACGAGTATCAGCTGTTCGCGCCCCTTGACTGCGCCGACGCAGTAGACCATATTCCCGAAGCCGGGGCGGGCCCGGCGGAAACGGAGGATGTGTGAACATCACGAATCGCATGAATCTCCCGGCGGCGCTAGTATCGGCATGTCGCCCCTACCCACCGACGCCCGGGCGCTACAGCGTGACCGAGCTGGTCGGGCCGGCGATGCTCGCCCGGTTGCGCCGGGAGCACTGGGACGAGCTGGAGGAGGACGTAGCGGATCGGCTGTGGGCGATCATGGGGAGTGCCATGCACGGGCTCCTCGCAGAGCACGGACAGGCTGACGAGCTGACGGAGGAGCGGCTGACCCTCGAGATGGAGGGCATCACCGTGTCGGGCCGCCCGGACACCTACGCGGATGACGGCACGCTGTCCGACTGGAAGTTCACCACCGTCTACAGCCACGGGGAATTGAAACCGGAGTGGACCTCGCAGCTCAACATCTACGCCCACCTCCTGCGGGCGCATGGGTTCCCCGTCGAGCGGGCGCAGATCATCGCCATCTATCGCGACTGGTCGCGCCGGCACGAGGCGCAGGGGATACCGCATGCGGCTGTGATCCCGGTGCCCCTGTGGGCGCCGGCCTACGCAGACGGCTACCTCCTCGGCAGGATCGAGGCACACCAGGCCGCGACTCCACCGATCTGCCTGCCGGACGAGCGGTGGGAGAGGCCGACAACCTTTGCCGTGGTGAAGGCGGGCCGCAAGGCGGCCCTGCGCGTGCTGGAGAGCCTCGACGCGGCGCAGGCGTGGAAGGCCGAGAACGGCGGGGACCGGATCGAGGAACGCCTGGGCGAGTGTGTGCGCTGCATGAGCTACTGCCCGGTGCGGCAGTTCTGCGAGTTCGGCCGGAGGCTGGCCGGCGGAGAGGAGACGGAATGACACATTCGGAGTCCACTGCGAACATCGCCGCGGCGCTAGCTGCCGCGCAGGGGGAGTTGACACCGGTCGCGTTCGACCGCGACAACCCGTTCTACCATTCGCGGTATGCCACCCTGACGGCGTTGCGGGAGGCCATGCGCCCGGTGTTCGCCCGGCATGGCCTGTCCGTGGTTCAGGGCGCGGCGGAGAACGGGGGCATCGAGACGACGATACTGCACTCGTCGGGCGAGTGGATCACGTCCGACGGCCTGCCGATGAAGCCCGCGAAGGACGATCCGCAGGGCATCGGCAGCCTCATCACCTACGCCCGGCGCTACGGACTGGCCGCGGCGGTCGGGCTGGTCGCGGACGAGGATGACGACGGAAACGGCGCGACCCACGGCAAGCCCCCTCAGAGCCCGCAGGACGTACCGACGCATTCCGGGGCATCCCAGAGCCCGGAACCCCCGAAGGGCGTTAACGCAGAAGGCTCAGGCGTTAACGCAGGGGTATCGCGGGTCAAAGGCGGAGCGGCGGCCATCGTCGGCTGCCTCTCATCTGCCCCGAAGTTCCGCACGATCACGGTCAAGGGTGCGGAACAGGAGATCGTGGAGTTCTTCGTCGATGGCGTGCCGGAGCATGGCGAGGTCAAGGTCGTCGGTTGGCACGAGGGCCGCGACTACATGCACGCAGGCGACCACAAGATCGGCGACGTGCTGGAGATCACCGGGCGCTGGGACGAGTACCGCGGCGCGTGGAAGGTCAACACGAACGACATCCGCGACGGGATACCCTGGTAATGCCCCGCCTCGGATTCCACGATGACGGCGACCGGGCGCGGGATGACGACGACGCCTATCGCCAGGACTGGGCGGAGGCGCACGGCTACATCCCGCGGACGGAGCGGCCCCCACTCCCGCCGGCGCATCTGTGCCCGGCGCAGTACGGCTACCTCGTCCGCGGCAGCCGGGAAGGGTGCCCGCACTGCAAGCTGCCGGCGCCACTTGACGCCGGGCCTGGAATCGAGTAGGATCAGGGCATGAACGATGCAGCGTTCAATCAGACAGTCCGTCCGCGCCGCCGGTTCCGTGGGTGCTGCATCACCTCGGGGCCGGCGGTTTCTATTCTGCCACGCCGCGGATGCACACACGGCAGGGCGTGGAGGACCCATGGCTAAACTTCCCCGCGATGCTGTGAAGCAGTATTTCCCCTTCTACCCCGACCGCTGGTTGACCTCGCGCCGGCTTCGCGTCTGTTCCCCTGCTGCCCGTGGCGTCTTGATCGACCTCATGGCGATGGCATGGGAGGATGGAGGCAAGGTTTGCGATGACCTGGACGTGTTGGCCGTCAGCATGGGACTGACGCCTGACGGATTGCAGGTCCTTCTGGACGAGCTCGTGAAGCGGGAACGGATCACGATCACGAACCGGAAGGGCCTACCGCCGACTATCCATGTGCCCCCCCTGGAGGCTATTTATGCAGAGGCTATCGCTTACATCGCAGCCCGGCAAGCTGACGGGAAGAGGGGGGCTGACGCACGATACAAGGGTGCCCATAGGGACCCTATAGGGTCCCTACAGGGTGCCTATCCACTGACCGGAACTGACCGGACCGGAACTGACCGGACCATACCGGAAGAGAAGGCCGAGAAGCCAGTGCGCAAGACTCCCGCTCCGCGGTTCGTCCCGCCGACCGTCGCAGATGTGCGGGAGTATATCCAGTCACAGGGCTACGGCTTCGACGCGGAGAGCTTCGTAGCTTACTATCAGTCGAACGGCTGGAAGGTCGGACGCTCCGCGATGAAGAACTGGAGAGCGGCCTGCACGACTTGGGAGCGAAGGCGGAAAGAGGGGTCGCATCCCGCCTCCGGTTCCGGCCATGCCTTTCGCCGCGCCTCCCAGGCGGTCACTACCGACGGCCCCGGCAGCACCCTCGAAGGCGTGCTGAAGATCGTGGAGGGATAGCATGGAGCGGATCGGCGCACGATACAAGCACTGCACGTTGGACAGCTTCGACGCGGCCGACAACCCGCTGGCCCTGGAGGCCGCCCGGGCGCTGGCCGACGGATCGCTGGAGATGCTGTTGCTCTTCGGCGGGGCGGGCCGGGGGAAGACTCATCTTCTCATAGCTGCCGGCCGTGACTACGAACGGCCGGCCGTCGCCGGGCATGCCAGCGAGCCGGACGAGCGTGGACATCGATACTGGATTGATGGTATCCCCGCCCGCACTTCCGCGTTCTGGCCTGTGCTGGAGCTGGTCGGTGCCCTGCGGGGATGCGCGGGCGGGCGGTGCGATGATCCCGAGCCGTCCTGCCGCCGGGCGGGCCTCCTCCTCCTAGACGACTACGGCGCGGAGACCTGCACAGACTACGCATGGGAGGGGTTGCAGAGGATACTGGACTACCGATATCGGGAGAAGCGCGGAGTCGGGATCAGCACGAACCTCACGCCCGAGGAGTGGACGCAGCGGTACGGGGATCAGATGCTTTCGAGGCTGTCGGAGGGCGGGCGGATAGTCCGCATGACCGGCCGGGACCGCCGGCCAGAGAGGGGGAGATCATGAAGCGCTGTCCGTTGATCGGCCGAATCGTAGAGCACCCATCCGGATGCGATGGCTGCGACGGCTGCCGGGAGGCAGAAGAGCGGCGGCAGCGCCGGGAGGACGAGCAGGCCGACGCCGGAATGGATGCCCGGCGGGAGAGAGGAAGATGATGGACCTGACGCGGGAGTATTACGAGGCAGTACGAGACTGCACGCCGGAGGATTGCGGGGATTGCATCCTGCGTCCAGCTACGAACCGGGCCTGCTACACGGTCGACGTCGATCCGGGCAAAGAGGCGCGGATGATACTGGGCCTGATGGACGAGCGTGACGCCCTCCGCGCCCGCGTTGCGGAGCTGGAGGCGGAGAACGCCCGCATCATACATGACTGTACTAGAATGGCAGGGGACTGCGCGGGGCTGCTACATCATAGCTGGCAAGGCCCTGGAGCCGCGATGCGGCCGACGACGAACGCATCCGACCCTGGCTGTCTCTTATACACATCTGACGCTGCCGACGATCTACTCTGTGTAGATCTCGGTGGTCGCAGTAGCATTAAAAAAAAAACAACACAACACCACAAGCAC
>ERZ1026814.1045-NODE-1045-length-11733-cov-2.515682_pt1 | contig 11733 bp, 10 predicted proteins | sample MGYA00520871_ERZ1026814 | MGnify/ENA primary metagenome ERZ1026814 (study PRJEB33270, sample SAMEA104284478) | anaerobic digester metagenome | biome: Anaerobic digester microbiome; feature: mesophilic sludge digester; material: Anaerobic digester biomass... | reverse complement strand
CCGCTCTATCTGGCCAACGATGACCCGCGCTACTATCCGCTGGGAGACTTCCTGGCTGCGTTTCGCATGGTGCCAGCGGGCCAAATCCACCGGCTCGAGCTGAAGGAAGGTGGCCAGTGACGGCAGTCCGGGTGCTGGAACTGGTGGCGTCGTCACGCGGCGGAGGCGCCGCTCACGTCCGAGACCTCGCGGCTGGCCTGCAGCAATTGGGCTATGACGTTTGGGTGGGTATGGCTCAAGATGGCGGCAACGTGCGGCCGGAGGACCTGGAGGCGAAAGGAGTCATCTTTCATCGCCTCGATTTCGCTACGGGGTTCTCTGTGTCAGCGTTGGGCAGACTCAGAGGTCTGCTGGCTGATGTTCAGATCCTGCACCTGCATGGGGCCCGAGCGGCTCTCTTCGGACGCTTGGCACTGCTGTCATTGCCCAGTGGCAGCCGCCCGCGCAGCATCTACAGCATTCACGGGTTCGCGGCACCGCACTATGCCTTTGCGCGAAGGCAACTCCTGCTGGGCGTCGAGCGCTTGCTCGCCCCGGCCACGGACTGGTGGGTGTGCGTCTCTAACGCGGAGCGCCAGGCACTGCTCTCTACCGGAATTGCTGATCCTCTGCGGGTGCAGGTAATCTGGAATGGCATCGATACCTCGCGCTTCACACCCGAGCGCACGGGTCAATCTGATACCAAAAGGGACCTGGGTCTGCCTGTGGACGCTTATGTGGCGACGACGATCTGCCGGCTCTTTCGCCCGCGGGATTTCGGCACGCTGCTGGCAGCGTTTCGTAGTGTAAAAAGCGAGCTAGACTCGGCTCATCTGCTGATCGTGGGCGACGGTCCACTGCGCAGCGAAGTGGAGAATCAGGTAAGAGCCCTGCAACTCAAGTCTAGCGTTCATCTGCTCGGGATGAGAAGGGACATTCCCCGGCTGCTTCAGGCTTCGGACGTCCTGGTATTGTCCTCTCGGGGCTGGGAAGGGCTCCCGTTGACCGTGCTTGAGGCCATGGCCTCGGCCTTGCCCGTGATCGCCAGCGATGTTGGAGGCACGCGTGAAGCGCTGCAGGACGGTGAGACCGGCTACCTCTATCCCCCCGGCGATGCTGCGACGCTGGCCAGCCTGTTGCTGCGCCTGGCCAGTGATCCTGCTCTCGCCGCAGCAATGGGCCGCAGTGGTCTGGCCCGGGTGCGACAGTACTTTGGCGTAGGGCGAATGGTGCAGGAAACTGCCGCTCTGTACGAGCGACTGGTCTAGGGCCTCACCGGCTGATAGCAGCGGTAGCTTGGTGGATTGCGCTCGCCAGTCTATAATCCGACCGACGAGCTAGAGCGATGAGAACATGGGTTGGGAGGATTCTCCCTGACGCTGGCCTCCACTCCTGGCGCAAGCACTGGCTCTGGGCAGCCATTGGTTTGGCCGGGCTGGCCATCCATGCCGGCACGGCCGCACTCAGGCTGACCACCTTTTTCCCTGTCCCTCGGCTATTTGATTTCTCTGCCTTCTATGCCTCGGCCTGGGCTGTGCGCCTGGGTATGTCGCCCTACAACCTTCGGGGGGACTGGCTGGCAGGCTTGCAGGCTGCTCAGTCGATTCCGTTTGTGCCTCCACCAATCTACCATCCTCCTTTCTGGCCCTGGCTGCTGGTGCCATTGACCTGGTTCAGTTTCCCCGTCGCGGCCTGGATATGGCTGGCTCTCAACCTGGGGCTGCTCGTAGTCTCTGCTATTGCGCTGGCCAATCTGGCCGGATATCAGAGCTGGCCAATGCGCTGCCTGATCTTTGTTCTGGTGCTTACCTTCGGGCCCACTTTTCTTGATCTGACATTGGGCCAGGCCAGTATCATGCTGATGGTGGCTGCCCTGATCGTTGGCAGGTCTATGAGCAGCAGGCGGCGTTGGACAGGGCTGGCCGCCGCGGGAGCAGCCGCGCTGGCAGCAGGCGTCAAGCTTTTTCCACTGAGCTGGGTGGCAATCTGGCCCGTGCTGGGGCGATGGCGGTACGCGCTGCTGGCCGGTGTTCTCGTACTGGCTTTGGCGGGCTTGAGCCTGGCAGCGAGTCCGACCGGGAGCAGAGCATACTGGGTCTATCTGACCGAGGAGCTGTTGGCGCGTTCTTCTGCCATGCCCGGCGTGGATGATCAGGCACTCACTGCCTGGCTGGGCCGCCTGGTGTTGCCGCAGGTGTTCGACGTGTCCGGGGTGGGAGTGGAGCAGCGGCAGACCGTGTTCTGGACTCCGCCGTGGTCGGTGAATGCAGCAGCGGTTCGCTGGCTGGGTTATGGGCTCAATGCCCTACTGCTTGCTATCGTGCTGTTGGTACTGCTGCGTATCGGCCGGCAGCAGGCCGGCGGCGACCAGGATCGTCGCGGACTGGATGACGACCGAGGCGAGCACCGTCCCGATAGCCGCGGCGATGAGTCGGGCCAGGCCCACGAGCGGCCACCACCGTGGGATGCCAGTTCGGCGGCGGCTGTTCGGCCAGGCCGAGCAGCTGTCGCACCAGGTACTCCTCGGAGCCGCCCACGCCTCCAGGTACGCACCACAACATGTTGACGAGCACCGCCGGCACGCTCAACCGGCGAGCTCCCGGTAGGCGGCGGCAGTGAGGGTGGCAGTGGCCGCCCAGCTTCGCCGCTGGGCACGAGCAAGACCTTTGGCCGCCAACTCGTTGTGCCGGCGTGCCGCTTCGTCGATGCCGCGGGCGATGTCGTGCGGGTCCATCGGGTCGACCAGTACCGCGGCATTGCCGGCAGTCTCCTCGGTGGCGGTGCCTCGGCTGGTGACGACCGGCGTGCCCTGTGCCATCGCCTCCAGCACCGGCAGCCCGTAGCCCTCACGCTCGCTCGGGTAGCAGAACACCGCAGCGCCGCCGTACAGGCCGGAGAGATCCTCGCTGGGCACGAACCCGAGAAAGCGCACCTGGTCGCTCTCGGTGACCCCGCTGTCGCCCCATCCATCGGCGCCCGCCACCACCAGCAGCGGTGGGTTGCGAAGATGCTCGAGCGCCGCGACGAGGCCCTTCAGGTTCTTCCGCGGCTCGACCGTGCCGACGAACAGCAGGTACTCGTCGGGCAGGCGGTACACCTGTCGCACACGTGCGATCTCGGGTTCGGTGGCCCGCTCCGTCTCCACGCCCAGCGGCACCAACCGCAACCGATCGGCGGCGATGCCGGCAGCGACGCAATCGTCCATCGTGGCCTGGCTGCAGCACAGCACCAGATCGGCGCGCCGCTTGATCTGCGCCAGGCTGCGCCGGAAGACGCTGACGCCATGAGCGGTGAACTGGCTGGCATCGTGCAGGAACGCCAGATCGTGCAGCGTGACCACCAACTTCGCATCGGTGGGGCACGGGATCAGCGTGGTGGCGTGCGCGATGTCGACCCTGCCGGTTGCCATCTCCACCTTCGGCCACTGAGCCCGCAACCAGCACTCGTAGAGCCAGGGCGACGCGATGGGAAGGTGCGCCACCGGGATGGTGGGCACCCACGGTTCGGGTGGCAGGTGACGGTGGCGACCCGCGACGCCCACCAGGCGCACGTCGTTGTGCGGGCCCAGCGCCTCGGCGATGCGCAGCGCGGCGACACCGGTTCCGCCAGGAATTCGATGCCAGCACTGCTCGAGGGTGTATGCGACGCGCACGAACCCCATCATGGCCCGACGAGTCGTAGCATCGTGGTCATGACAGGTTTTTGGAGTGGCCGTCGAGTCGTCGTCACAGGAGGCGCTGGGTTCCTCGGGCGGGTCGTGGTGGCCAAGCTGCGCGAGCAGGGGGCGCAGGTGGCGGTGCCCCGCAGCCGCGACTACGACCTCACCCGGCCGGGTGAAGCCGAGCGGTTGCTGGCCGACACCACACCATCGCATGTGGTGCACCTCGCGGCACGGGTGGGTGGCATCGGGTACAACCAGGTCGCGCCGGCGCCGCTGTACCTCGACAACCTGATGATGGGCACGTACGTCATCGAGGCGGCGCGTACCGCGCCGTCGGTCGACAAGACGGTGCTGCTGGGCACTGTCTGCTCCTACCCGAAGTTCACGCCGGTGCCCTTTCGCGAAGCCAGCCTGTGGGATGGCTACCCGGAAGAGACCAATGCCCCCTACGGCATCGCCAAGAAGGCCCACCTCATCCACGCGCAGGTGAACCATCAGCAGTACGGGCAGCGGTTCGCCTACCTCATCCCCACCAACCTCTACGGTCCCGGCGACAAGTTCCACCCGTCGGTCAGCCACGTCATTCCCGCTCGCATCAAGCGATGCGTGGAGGCCAAGGAGCAAGGTGACACGAAGATGGAGGTGTGGGGCACCGGCACGGCCAGCCGCGAGTACCTGTACGTGGAGGACGCTGCGGAGGCCATCGTCATCGCTGCCGAACACTACGAGGGCAGCGAGCCGGTGAACCTGGGCACCAACCGCGAGATCACCATTCGCGAAACGGTCGAGCTGGTGGCGTCGATGGTCGGCTACCACGGCGAGCTGGTGTGGGACCCCACCAAACCCGATGGGCAGCCTCGCCGCCGGGTCGACCCAGGCCGCGCCGAGGCCCTGTTCGGGTGGCACGCACAGATGCCCTTCGAGGAGGGCCTGCAGCGCACCATCGACTGGTACCTGGCCAACCGCGAAGCAGCCGAACGCGCCCCGTCGTGATCGACCCTCCCTCCCCCGCTTTTCCGTCACGGCTGTCGGGCGGTGAGCCGGGGCTGTGAGCCGAGGTTCTTGACACAAAGCCGGGAAGTGAGCCGGCGTCTCGACGCGGGCGGGCGCTCCACTAAGGTTTTCACATGCGCACACAGTTGCCTCCCTCCGGCCTTGCCCGTGACGCTCGCTTCCACCGCATCACCACCGCCGAACGCTTCGCCGACGAGCGAGTGAACGGGGCCGGCGAGGAACGACGCATGGATCCGGCCTCCAACGATGTCGCCGACAGAGCCAGGCGGCAGATGCACGGCATCTTCGTCGGCGAGATCCAGGCGATGGAGGGTGCCGGGCGCACCGCGTTCGACTACTCGATCGCAGAGACTCCGTTCGCGATGAAGCTCGACATGGCTCGGCAGTGCTGGGACGAAGCACGCCACGTGGAGATCAGCCTGCTGCTGGGCGACCACATGGGCACCGACGTGGGCGAGTACAGCGAAGCAGTGACGCTCTTCGAGGCCGCCTGCCACCCCGACCCCGTGTTCCGCCTGGCCGGAGTGAACAGGGCACTGGAAGGCCTCGCCATCGACGTGTTCACCACCATGCGCGACTTCGCCACCGAGATGAACGACCCCGTGCTGCACTTCTGCGAGGACTGGATGCTGGCCGACGAAGTGACCCACGTGACGATGGGCAGCACCTGGCTGCGCGAGCTCACCAAGGACGACAAGGAGCGCCAGACCAAGGCGCTCGAGTTCCAGCGCACCGTCGATGGCCTGTTCAACTTCCGGGGCATGCGCGGCGAGAACCGCGATGCGGCGATTCGGTTGGCACGCAAGTTCCGCGAGATGGCCGGCTTCGAGAGCGACGAGATCGACGACATCGCCGCGATGGCGGCCGAGCAACGCGCGCAGTACGCCACCGCCTACTAGCAATTCGCCCGCCGGCCAGCACCCTCGTCGGTCACACTTGCAGCCATGACGCACCCTGTCTGGCCACTGTTCGATCTGCAGGTGCGCACTCCGCGCCTCGAGCTGCGCTACATCGACGACGAGATGGCCACCGAGCTGGCGCTGCTGGCGGCGAAGGGCATCCACCCACCCGACTTCATGCCGTTCGCCATGCCGTGGTCGGAGGAACCGTCACCGCAGCTCGAGCGCAACACCATGCAATTCTACTGGCGCTGCCGCGCCGAGCTCTCGCCGGCGAAGTGGAACATCCCGCTCGCCGTGCTCGTCGAGGGAGCGGTGGTGGGCACCACGGGTTTGATCACGCACGACTTCCAGGTGCTGCGCACCTTCGAGACCGGCTCGTGGCTCGGCCGCGAGCACCAGGGCGCGGGCATCGGCAAGGAGATGCGCATCGCCACGCTGCACCTGGGCTTCCTGGGCTTCGGGGCGCAACGCGCAACCACCGGCGCGTGGGAGGACAACGGCCCCTCGCTGGGCGTCACCAACAGTCTCGGCTACGTGGCGAACGGGCATCGCGCTGCAGTGCGCAAGGGCATCGAGTGCAGCGAACGACGATTCGAGATGATGCGCAACGACTTCCTGACCCGCCTGCGCCGCGACGACATCACGGTGAGCGGGGTCGACGACTGCCTCGCGCTGCTCGGCCTGGAGCCCACCGACGGCTGACTCCGTCCACGTCAGTAGAAGGGCAGGTACTCGGTGAGCTCCCAGTCGGTGACGTCGTCCACCGTGAAGGTGTTGCCGGTGGCGTCCCAGCGCGCGAGCTCGTCGTTGCGGATGGCCAGGTACGCGCGAGTGAGATCGTTGCCCATGGCTTCGCAGAGCACCGCGTCGGCCTCGTACGCGGCGACAGCCTCTGCGAGGTTGTGCGGCGTGTGGCGATCGGTGTTGGGCGCCTCGTCGCCGTCGCCCGCCTGCGGGGTGCCGCAGTCGAGGCCGTCGACCACGCCCAGCAGCGCGGCGTTGAGCATCACCGCCGCCGCGAGGTACGGGTTGGCGCTGCCACACGGCATGCGGTTCTCGATGCGCGTGGCCGCCCCACGCTCGTACGGGATGCGGTACGTGCTGCTGCGGTTGTCGAGGCCCCAGTTGGCCCAATAGCCGGCGATGATGCCCGGCACCAGCCGCTTGTAGCTGTTGACCGTGGGAGCCGACATCACGGCCAGGCCCTCGTGATGAGCGATGAGACCACCCAGGCACTGGCGTGCCAGTGACGACAGCCCGTACTCGGCGCCCGCCTCGTCGAACGCGTTGGTGCCGCCACCCACGGGCACGAGCGAGAAGTTGATGTGCAGGCCGCTGCCCACCATCGCCGCATTGGGCCGGCCCATGTACGTGATGCAGTAGCCCTTGTGCGCGGCGAGCTCGCGGGTCATGTCCTTGCAGATGAACGCTCGATCGGCGGCATCCATCGCCTGGCCGTACTTCATGTTCAGCTCCATCTGACCCGGATGGAACTCGCCCATGATGCCCTCGAGATCGAGCTCGGCGACCTCCGCGGCATCGAACAGGTCGAACATCAGGCCGGTGGTGTCGCCACCGGTACCGACGCCATAGACGCGGTGCGACGGGATGTGCAGCGGGCCGAAGCCACCCGGCGCATCGGGGTCGGCCTGCAGCACGTAGAACTCCATCTCGAAGCCCAACATCGGCTCGTAGCCCAAGGCCCGCCAGGCGTCGACGGCGCGTTGCAGTGCGTTGCGCGGGCCGATCGCCAGTGGCTCGCCGTTGAACTCGAGGTCGGCGATGACGACATCGGTGTCGACCTCCCACCCTGTGCGCCGGGTCTCCACCAAGGGCACGGTGGACAGATCGGGGAACCCGACATCGGCGGCATACCCGTCGACCGGCAGGATGTCGCGATTGATGTTCATGCACAAAGTGGTGACCGCGTGGTGACCGTGCTCGTGCAGCCGGCGTGCCGGCACGTAGCGCCCGTGCGACAGCCCGTTGAGATCGCTCCACATGACTCGTACTCGTCGGTTCCCCATAGTGGGGCGACGTTAGCAAACGAGCAGGCCCAGATCGTTAGGTCACGAAGCACCGGCGCGGGCCTTGTCCGGCAGGCTCGTGACGATCGTTCGTTTCCTAACTACTTCCTTCGACTAACATCCCGATGTTCACTCACCGTCGCATCTGGCGGAACATTCCAGGGGGAGTCCATGAGGAAGCGAATCATCCCGGTCGTGCTGATGTCACTGAGCATCGTTGCTGCGGCCTGCGGCAGCGACGACGAAGCGGCCAGCACCACCGCGCCGGCCGAAAGCACGGCACCCGACGAGACGACGGCGGCCACCACCGCCGACACGGCCGTTGCCGGCAGCGACACCACGGTGGCCGGCGGCACCGGCGCGTGCACACTCGACACACCGCTGAAGATCGGCTTCGCCGCCGACCTCGGCGAGCTGGGCGCCTTCTCCGACGTGCCCGGCTCCGAGGCAGCGCAGGTCATGGTCGACATCCTCAACGATGCCGGCGGCGTCGGCGGCCTGCCGGTCGAGTACGTGATCAAGGACATCCAGGGCGACCCGGCCGCCACACAGCGGGCCGCGCAGGAGCTGCTCGACGAAGGCGTCAACGCCATCATCGGCCCGCCCTTCGCCAGCACCGGCGCACCCTTGCTCGATGCGGTCGACGGCCAGGCGCCCGTGATCTACATGGCCTCCACCGACCCCGCGCTGGCCGACCCGTCGCGTGGCGCGTTCCTCGCCAGCTTCAGCGACCAGGTGCAGTCCGCTGCCATCGCCGAGTGGGCACTCGCGCAGGGCCACACCACGGCCGTCACGCTGAGCAGCACCGACGACGTGTACTTCTCGGGCAACCCGGAGTACTTCACCACCGTCTTCGAGGAGGGCGGCGGCACGGTGGCGGGTGACTATGCGTACAGCCTCGCCGACGCCGACTTCTCCACCCAGGTCAACGAGATCGCCGCGCTCAGCGAGCCGCCGGCGGTGCTGTTCACCGCGATGGTGATGCCCCAGACGCAGGTGCTGCTCGAGCAGCTCGACGCAGCGGGCCTCGGCGACGTCATCGTCACCGGCGTCGACGGCTTCGACGCCTCGGTGGTCTGGAGCGCCGGCGATGTCGCCGAGGGCGTCGTCTTCGCCGCGCACACCTTCCCTCAGGACGGCAACGGCGTGGAGCAGTTCCTCGCCGACGCCGCGGCCGCCGGCGCGAACATCGAGACCATCAGCTTCGGTGCGCTGGCCGCTGACGCGGTGCAGATCATCGCCGCCGCCGCCACCGAGGCCTGCTCGGTCGACGGCGCCACGCTGATCACCACCATCGACGGCTTGGTCAACGTGCCGGTCACCACCGGCACCGTCACCTACGCCGGCACCGGTGGTGTTCCCGAGAAGGACGTCGTGATCCTCGAGGTCAAGGACGGACAGCCGACCTTCGTCGAGGCCGTCCGCCCGACGAACATCCCCAGCTGATCCGTCTGTCCCACGAACGCCATGCTCGAGGTCGATCAGATCACCACGCGCTACGGCGCCATCACCGCACTGCACAGCGCCTCGCTGGAGGTTCGTGCGGGTGAGCTGGTGGCACTCGTGGGGCCCAATGGGGCTGGGAAGACGACATTGCTGAACACCGTGGCCGGGCTCTTGCGCCCGGCCACGGGCAGCATTCGCTTCGAAGGCAACGACATCACCGGCACCGAGCCGGCCCGCCTTGTGCGTGCCGGCCTGGCGCTGGTGCCGGAACATCGCCGCATCTTCAAAGATCTGACGGTCGAGGAGAACCTGCGGCTGGGCGGCAGCACCGCTTCGGCGCACGACCGTCGCGAGCGGCTCGAGGAAGCTGCCGACCTGTTTCCTGTGCTGCGCACCAAGTGGACGACCTCGGCCGGGTACCTCTCCGGCGGCGAGGCGCAGCAACTGGCGGTCGCCCGCGCACTGATGAGCAACCCGCGCCTGCTGCTGCTCGACGAACCCACTCTGGGCCTGGCGCCGACGATGGTCGACGTGGTGTTCGACCTGTTGCAGCGGCTGCGCGAGCAGGGCCGCACCCTGCTCGTGGTGGAACAGAACGCCACCCGCGTGCTGCAGCTGGCCGACCGCGGCTACCTGCTGCGCACCGGCAACATCGTGGCCACCGGCACCGGGGCCGACCTGGCCGCCGACAACAGCCTGTTCGATTCGTTCATCGGCCTCGAAGCACATGGGCGCGAAGCATGACCAAGCTGATCCAGACCATCGTCGACGGCCTCGGGGTGGGCAGCACGTACGCGCTGCTCGCGCTCGGCATCTCGCTGATCTTCGGCGTGATGCATCTCGTCAACTTCGCCCACGGCGAGCTCATCACCGTCGGCGCCTACGCCTCGTACTTCTTCTTCCTGCACGGCGGGAGCTGGTGGTGGATGCCGTTCGTCATCATCGGCAGCGCCGTGCTGGCCTCGGTGGCGACCGAACTGGTGGCGTTCCGCTGGGTGCGCAACGCCAGCCCGTTCACGTTGCTGCTCACCTCCTTCGCGCTCGAACGGCTGTCGCACGCGTTGTGGCAGATCTTCGTCTCTCCCAAGCAGCGTGCCTTTCCGAAGCCGGCGTGGGTGTTCAACCAGTTCAAGGTGGCCGGCGTCAGCTTCGAGGTGATGGACGTGGTCACCATCGCCGTCACGGCCGCCACACTGGCGCTCACCGCGGTGGTGTTCAAACGCACGCTGTTCGGCATCAGCGTGCGCGGTGCTGCAGAAGACTTCGACGCTGCCCGGCTGATGGGTGTTCGGGCCAACCGTGTCATCTCCGGCGCGTTCGCCTTCGCCGGGCTGCTGGCCGGTGTGGCCGCCTGCCTCATCCTCATGCGCTCCCCCGCCGCCGAGCCCAGCATGGGCTCCGACTGGTTGCTGAAGGCAGTCATCGCCGCGGTGATCGGTGGCCTCGGCAGCTTCACGGGTGCGGTGGTGGGCGGCTTGGTGCTCGGGCTGCTGGAGACGCTCACGCGTGCCTACCTGCCCGAGCTCGCCGTCGGCTGGGACAAGTTCTCCACCGCGGTCGTGTTCGTGCTCATCGCCGTGTTCTTCGTGATCCGCCCCGACGGCGTGTTCAAGGTCTCGCACGCGGAGCGCGTCTGATGAGCGGTGTCAACGCAGGGTTGCTGCGTCTCACGCGCAGCACGTTGGCCAGCGCCGCGTTGGTCGCCATCGTCGCTGCGTTGGCGATGGCCTACACCAGTGGCGGCGGCGCCAGCCGCGACTCGCTGATCGCCGAGATGCTGAGCAACTTCATCCTCGTGCTCGGCATGCAGGTGTTCATCGGCAACACCGGCGTGCTCAGCTTCGGCCACATGGCCTTCGCGCAGATCGCGGCGTACGCCACCGCCGTCGTGGGCATTCCGCTGGCCGCCAAGGCGAAGGCGTTGCCCGACATCCCCTTCGGCCTCGACAGCGTGCACTACGGCCCACTGGGCGCCACCGTGTTCGCCATCGTCGTCACCATCATCATCGGCGGCATCTTCGGCATCGCGGTCAGTCGGGCCAGCGGGCTGGCACCCACCATGATCACGCTGGCGGCGCTGTTCGTGGTGGAGCAGCTGGTGAAGAACTGGAAGGAGCTCACCCGCGGCGCAGGTGGCCTGTCGGGCATTCCCCGCCTGGAGGGCAACGGGTGGCTGTGGGTCGGCGCGTTCGTCGCTCTCGTCGTGGCTCACCTGTTCCAGGAGACGCGCATCGGTCGCTTTGCCATCGCCACGCGCGAGGACGAGCTGGCCGCTCCCGCACTCGGCATCCGCCTGTTCAGCGCGCGCTGGGCGGCGTGGGTGGTCAGCATGGGCCTCATCGCGCTCGGCGGTTCGCTGCGAGCGCAGTCGCTGGGCAGCGTCAACCCGAAGCAGTTCACACTCGATTCAGGCATCCTCATCCTCGTCATGCTGGTGGTGGGCGGCATGCGCTGCGTCTCGGGTGCAGTGCTGGGCACCGTGCTCATCACGGCGGGCAACGAACTGTTCCGTCAGCTGGGCGACCCGCAACGGCTCGACATCGAGCGCTTCCCCGACCTGTTCCTCGGCGGCACGATGCTGCTGGTGATGCTGCTGCGGCCTGTCTCTTATACACATCTCCGAGCCCACGAGACCGTACTACATCTCGTATGCCGTCTTCTGCTTGAAAAAAAAAATTCCCATAAACACTGCACATACCAGCAC
>ERZ1026814.1044-NODE-1044-length-11737-cov-4.448234_pt1 | contig 11737 bp, 9 predicted proteins | sample MGYA00520871_ERZ1026814 | MGnify/ENA primary metagenome ERZ1026814 (study PRJEB33270, sample SAMEA104284478) | anaerobic digester metagenome | biome: Anaerobic digester microbiome; feature: mesophilic sludge digester; material: Anaerobic digester biomass | place... | reverse complement strand
TTGTTTCTTTTCTTTTTTTTTTTCAAGCAGAAGACGGCATACGAGATCTAGTACGGTCTCGTGGGCTCGGAGATGTGTATAAGAGACAGAGGTAGACCGACGCTCCGGCCTCGTACCGGGAGAGGACGACGCGGTAGGTGACCGGCCCCTGGCGGGCGGGAGAGAACGCCAGCGTGAGCGCGGTCCAGACGTCATTGGCCGCAAGCGATTCGGTGCTACGAATAGTCGTGACCGTATACACTCCGGCCGACGAGAGATATTCGGCCTCGATGGCGAGCTCGGCGGCCGACGGGAACGTCGTCCATCCAGCCCCGCGAACGTAGACGCGGCGGGTTTGCGGGCCCGCGGGAACGTTATCCTCCCGCCAGCGGCAGAGCTCAATGCCGTAACCGATGCCGCATTGGGAGAGCGGTTCGGCCCGGAGCGACTGCGTGGCACGGCGGTGGACGGTGGAGTCGTTAACCACGGTCCCAAACTCCCCGTAACGCCGCATGACCCCCGGCGTCTGGCCGTCGTCAAACGAGTGGACGTCACTATAGTAGAGACGGTTGTTTCGGTTCGCAAACGTCAGCCCCGCCGGCGCGTACCTGGCCCCGCGGAGGATGACATCGGTTTGGAGTTGATGGTTGTAACATTCAATGTCCGCGGCATTGGGCGAAGGGCTTCCGGCCGCATCGTACCCCAACGCTCCGGTGACCACGACCCGCTCACCGCAGTAGATGGCCCGTGAGCACGAGTACACGGCCCCGGATACCGTGTGACCCGAGCCATACATGACGCCGTACTGGCACGAGTACACGGCCCCGGATACCGTGTGACCCGAGCCATACATGACGCCGTGCTGGCACGAGTACACGGCCCCGGATACCGTGTGACCCGAGCCATACATGACGCCGTACTGGCAATTTCTCATTACGCCATCTATGACCGCGCCGCTCCCCCCATCAAGCCCCCGCGCCAATCCGGTCAGCGTCGCGTCGCGGATGACCACGCCCGCCGTCGAGGAATTTAAAATTCGCGGGCGGAGGGTGTTGTAGTTACCGATCACCGTCGACGCGCCCAATTTGCCGATCCTCACGTTCCGGCTGACGTTCGTCACCGCCCCCCCGGTCAAAAACGTCCCGGCGGGTTTGGCTTCGGTGATCTCGATAGCCGTATCGCCGCCGCTGAGCGTCAACGCCTTGATCGTAAACAGCGCGGTGTCGGTATTGTAATGGCTATACGTCCCGCCCTTGCCGACGGTGATTTCCTGGCCGACTTTCCATTTGGCGGTCCAGTCTCCGGCGACCGCAAACGTTTGCCCGGTTGTCCAATCGGCCGCGATCACCGCCGTGTGCGCGCCCCCGTAATACCCCGGGTCTCCCCACACCGCCAGTTTTCCACCCGCCTCAACCGCAATCCCGTTTGCGCTATCGGTCGTCGTGTTCCAGAGCAAATCACACGTATAATCTTTCGGGACAAGCGCCGCCTCCGCTCCAACGCGTAGCTCCCCTCCGCTTTTTATCGTGATGCTATTGTTGCCCTGTACCAGTTTCGTGTTCCGGTCCCGCGCAACTGACAGCACGCCGTATACCGTTATGGCCCCCAGCTCGACGGCGCTGTCCAAATCGTATACAACCTCGTGTCCCGCCGTCACCGTTGCCGTGTCCCCGGCCGATGTCGGCGCTCCACCCCCGCCCCAGGTTGCCGCCTCACTCCACGGCCCGCTCCGGGCGCTGATGTAGTTTGTTGCCATTTACCCCTCTTGTTCGATCCATCCCAGTAGGTATATTTGTGTCGTTCCCTGACGGCTGATCTTGTACGTGACCCGCTGTTCGGCGTCCACCCGCTGGATCCACCATTCCGAGTACCGGTCTATCTGGCCGCCCTTTCCCGTGTCCGCGTCATTGACGCAAAGCCCCCCATCGTGATCCCAGTTTGCCGCCCCCTTCTTTTTCCACTGCGAGTAGACCCACTTCCCCGTCCCGCTCTGCCTCAGCTCCAAAATCACCGCAATCGCCCGCGCCGACGTCGCCGACGTAAAGTCGTAATCTTGCTCCGTATTATTCATCGTCAGCGAGAGCGCCGTTGGATTACAAAACCGGAAATAGCAGGGTTTTTTTTCAATGCTGTCCCGAACCAGCGACCAGATCCCGTGTACGGTCCTGGCGTCGTCTCTCACGTGAGCCGATAGATCCCCGGCCCCCGCAAAATCTTTTTGTCGTCCGTCCATGTCCACCTCCCTCTAGGCCGTCACCGTCACCGGCCGAATCTCAATCCTGCATTTCCCGGTGCTCGGGTCCTTACTCAACTGTACGATCTGATAGAGCCGATTATTGGCCGTCCCCTGGGCGTCAAAAAACCGACCCCTCGTTAAATAGACCGTATCGCCGACAGATCGGGCCAGCAGGATACGCGACACCACGACCCAGATCGTCGGCAGATTAAGCGCGTCCAAGATCTCGTCAGCCAGCGCGTCGGCCCCCGCCTTGTCAGTCAGCGTCGTCGATAGCGTCAGCGTGCCCTGGACGCCGCTCGTCCACTGTTCCAGCATCGCCTGTTTCTCAATCCACCGGTATCGCTGAGTGCTCGGCCATTCGTCGTAATTGATTTTGAGCGCGCCGAACGAGGAATCAACAGCCTCGTCACGGCCGATGTCGACGATCCTTTGTTCTGTGAGATAGACCGTATCCGACGGAGCCGCCGCCGGAGAAACCCGAAACCCGATTTTCCCTGCCGCATCCTGAAATGAATACGCCAGGCACGATTTTTCGAGAAGGCCGACAAACTCCTCTGTGCTCGTCTCCTTGTACAGTTTCGCCCCTTGCGCCGTCGGCCGCGCCGCATGGGCCTCCCATATCGATTCCAGGTTCAGGTCCGCCCATCCCAGGCCCCAATCCCGCCTGGCCATATCCAAGAAAATCATCGGCCCCGTCTCAATCGCCGCCCCGCACTCGTCGGCCTGGCCCGAAAACGAACACTCGAGCGAATCCTCGGTCACGCTGTACCCTAGCGTTTTTGCGAGCTGGATCCGCCCCAGCGTATAATCGACGACGTAGTCCGTCCCCTCCGTCAGCGCGGCGCCCCGGAAAAGAACTTCTGCCACCGAGGTAATCCGGCCGTCGTGGAGCTCGAAAATTAGATTTGCGGTGTCAACGCAAACCGGTATAACGTGAGTGACGGCGCCATAATATCGCGGCCGCGGGACTCCCGTTGCGCCCTCCTCCGCTTCAAAGCGAAGATCGAGCATCGGGAAATCGGTCAGGTTGTACGCCCGCTTCGGCAGGTTACAATGGAGCCCCTCGCGGGCATCTTTAAGCGAAACCGAGAACCGATAATCGGTGATCGACGTTGACGAGATCAGGGCCGTGGCAATAGGCTGAAAGTCAGAGTAGTCGAACCCCTCTCCGCCTGCCAGTTGGCGGACCTTGCGATTTCGCCAGGTCCAGGCGGCGCATCGGTCATCAAAATAGTGGCCCCCGCCCCAGGCCCGAGCCCGGCCGTTGATCAGCGAGACGCTTCCGCACGTCGCAATAACCGAGCCTCGATAATGGGCCTCAAGCGTTTGTGTAATTTCTGACAGGCCGTCAGCCGGGACAAGCGGCAAATAGCGTCGGCCGTTATAGACCGTCGAACCTCTCTGCCAGTTGGTAAAAAACACCCACGCGGACGCGACCACCACCACATTCACCGGGTCCGCCCCGGACGAAATGCGGACGTAGATTTTCCCCGCCGCCGCGTCGTAATACCAGCCCCCGCTTGTTTCAACGGACGAAATCGACGTCCGCTTGACGAGTGCGACCCCGTTTTCGGTGACGGCGTCTATCTCGATTTCTGGCCAAGAGACGCCCGTCTCATACGTATATGTCTGGCCGGAAGTCAGCGCCCAACCGGACAACACGATGGCCGGGTTGACCTCCACCAGCGAGACGATCTTTTTTTTCGGCTGGAGGCACAGTGCCTCAAATTTCGTCGGAACGTACGCCTCCGGAGTGGTACAGGTGACGGCCGAAGATTCCGCCGAATACCCCCCCACCCCCCGCGATTTGATTTTAAACCAGTACGCCGTCTTGGCTACAAGTCCCGTCACCGTGATTCGATCACACCCCGCCGGCGGGCGGTGCGTGTAGTCGCTATAGCTTGACCCGTCGGTCGATATCCTGACGACATACTGGACCGCGCCGGGGACTGGCGTCCAAGCGAGCGGGACGCGGTCCGGCCAACGGAGATCTCCAATAGTCAAGCCCGATGGCACAGACGGCGCGGCCGCTATCGTACAGGATGCCGCGTCTGATAGATCCGTCGAGGTCGCCCCTTGCCAGGCCCGGACCTTATAGGCGTAGGTTTTACCGGCTTCCACCGCCGAATCGTAATAGACGTATTGATTGGCGATCGTGTCCGCGAGTTTCGAATAGGCGCCGCCGTCAACGCTCCGCTGGATCTCGTGCTTGTCCTCCTCCACGGAGTTATCCGCGAATCGGACCTCCACGCGCAGGGCGCCCCCGATCAGCAGGGGAGTCGCCGCAACGTCCGTCGGAACCGCAATCGCCGCCTTTGTCCGACACGTGACGGCGGTACAATAGGCGCTGTTGCCGGAAATGTTGTAGGCCCTGACGCGAACATAATAGAGCGTGTTTGACGAAAGCCCGGTGAGGTCGAAAGTCGTGACGTTGACGCCCACGGTCCCAACCTCTGTATAGGTGGCCCCGTCGGTCGACCGCTCGATTTTAAAGCCCGTCTCATTGTTGGCGTTGTCGGTCCAGTTGGCCCGGATCTTATCCGTACCGATGGCGCCAAGCGCGAGGCCGGACGGAGCCTTCGGCGGGTCCGACGTAAAAACCTTGACCTCCGCCGTTTTGCCGGAGGAGTCGGTTGCATTGAAAGCCTCAATCTGGTATTTGTACCAGATCGCGGGCGTCAGCCCCGTTTTCGTGTATGAGGTCTCGTTCTCCCCGGCCGTGTAAATCAGCGTTCCGTTTTGATAGATTTTAAACCCGGTCTCATTGTTGGAATTGTCCTGCCAGGTAACCTTGACCGACGTTGACGAGAGCGCCGTCGCCTCTACGTTCGTCGGCAGGGCAACCGCCTGGGGCGTCACGTTGGCGACATTGGAATAGGCGGAGTTTCCCGCAACGGCCTCGTAAGCACGGACCCGGTAATAGTATTTTGTCCCGGGAGTCAGCCCCGTGTCCGTAAACGTCGTGACGTTCGCGCCGACCGTCGCAATCTGAGAAAACGAATACTCGCTTGACGATGTCGACCGCTCGATTTTAAACAGCGATTCGCCGCTGGAATTATCCTTCCAGGTTAACGCGGCCGACGTGGATGATTTTTGCGCGGCCACGAGGCTGGATGGAGCGGCCAGTGCCTTGGCGGCTTCGGCGACGTTGGACCAATCCGACGACGTGTTGTCGTTCCAGCACTTGACCCGGAACCAGTATCGGGCCTCGGTCAGCCCCGTCACCTCTTTCGATGTGACGAGATCATCCAGGACGCCGATGACCTGGCTGAAATTCGTCCCGTCTGTTGATTTGTAGACCTGCTGATAGAGCGCCTTAGATGAGCGGACCTGCCAAGTCAGCGTACACTTGCCGTCAATTATTTGCGACGCCGCCAGCGAACCCGGAGCCAATAGCCACGTGTAGACCGGCCCGTATATAGCCCACTCTGACCAGAAGTCCACCCCGGCGACCGCCTGTTTGCCGGCGATATAGATCCAGTAGCACCCGCCCTCGGTCAACCCCGTCAGCTGATAGGATGTCGCCGATCCCGCAAGGTAAATCGTGTCCGATGTTGGCCCGCCCGCCGTAGGGCCGGTCCGGATCCTAATGGCCGAATATGCCGCGCCGTTGGACCAGGCCAGGTTGATCTGAGTCGGGCTTGGGGCCGCCGTTGCCGACGATATTGCCGGAGGAGTGACCGTATATCCCATCGTCAGGGCTGTCCTATGAAATCACACGTCCACGACCACCTGTTGGCCGATATGTTTTCAGCCAATGGCGGGTCGACCATCCGGAACCAATACGAGTTGTTCATTGGGTCGGACGCGTTCGTACAAACCATCAGGCAATAGACGCCCCCGCATTCCCTTACGGCCTCCTCGATGTACGCCTGGGCCGCGTCCGAAAGGTTCGTCCACGAGCACGACCACGACCGAACCGCCGGCCGGGCCTGAGTCAGGAAAAGATTCCGCGACGGCGTCTCCTCGCTGGCACTGTCGTTGACATAGCCGCGGCCCCAGCCGCGCCGGAACGGACCGCCGAGGTCGCGTGATTTTCCAAGCACTATTGTCCCGATGGATATATACAGATTCGAGTTTGGCCGGTTGATGATGTGGATCCGGTAATATCGTTTCGTTCTCGGCGCCGGCAAGATCCAATATCCATTGGCCGCGTTATACGCCAAGACGTCCGTGGTCAGGTTGGCCGTAAACGCCGCGTCATCGGCCCCAAATAGGGTGATTGTCGCCGTCGCCGTGAAGTTATGATTGAGGAGGGCGACAAAATCAACCTCCGCGGCCGCGCCGACGTCAAGGTCGATAAACTCTTCGGTGTGGATACGCCTGTTGTCCGCCGTATAAGTTGCCGCCCCGGTCTTTGTCTCGGCGTTGAACCCAAGGGCGTCCGATGTCGTTCCGCCGTCTGCGAAATAAAGCGTGAAATTCCCCGCCGGCCGGGCGATGGTGAATTTGCCGGTCTGCTCGCTATACGTACACGTGTAATCCCCGCCGGCGGCCGACATCACCGCGGCGATATGAGCGGCAAGGGTTTGGCCATTGTAATCGCCGGCCGTCAGCGTGGCAATGAGCCTCCCCCCGCCCTCGTCGAAACATATTAGCCGGTTCCCGGCCGACACCGGGCGCAGGCTGAGCGTGTCGAAAAACACGGTTCCCGCCGCCGCCGTCTGCTGGTTACAGCGGAACTGCACGGTCCCGGTCGTCGTCGCCAAAAAATAATACGATATCAACTTCCACGTTCCGTCGGTCGTAATGGTTCCGATGGCCTCGTTGCTCCCGACTTTAAGGTCGACCGTAACCGCGCCGCTGGTTCCGCTTTTAGCGTAGCCTGAAACGTAATACCATTGTCCGGCAACCAGGTTGACGTTCTGGTAAAAATAACGGTTGGCGTCGGCGGATGTCGTCATGCGCAGACAGTTTCCGGCTTGGCCGTCGGCCCATACATCCAGCGACGCGCCCGAAATTGGAGTGAACGGAGCGGCCGATTCGCAATCGCCGCCCGTGAGAATCGAGGAACTGAGCGTCATAAACAGCCGGAACAAGCCATTGCCCGATCCCGCTCCGCTCCGGCTCCTCCACGTCAACGCCGTGTCATCGTCCTGCGTCGACTCCGCCGGGAACTGCGGGTTCTGTGACGACCGGGCGATGATCGTTCCGTCCCGCCATAAATTTTTGTACAGGATTCGAGAGTCCTTCAATTTTTACTCCCGCGTTAACTCGGCCTTACGTTTCGACCGCGGATCGCCAGCCGTCCCAGATCAAGGCCCTCTTGAGAGATGGAGATGATCTCCTCTTTGATTTTTTTTGTCCCGATATAGATGGGCACGGTCAACGCGATGGGCCGGCCATGCGCTCCGCCCGCTCCGCCCGCGCCCAGGGCGCTCCGCATTTCGTCCCGGACGATCCGCCGAAGCGTCGCCTCCGTCGCCATCACCTCCAAGCCCTTTTCTCCGGCCACGTACCGCCGCCCGCCGGTGAAAAGCTCCGTCGGCTCCGAGAACACCGCGCCCGAGGCCAGCGGGATCGGCTGCTGCTGGATCTGAGCGATTTGGGCTGCCCCCATCGCCGCCGCCGTTGCCGCCATGATCAGGCCCAGCGGAAAAAAAGGCTTGACCTGAAGGGCGGCAATGACCGCCTGGGCTACTCCGCTAATGGCCTGGGCAACATCAAGAGCCTTCTGTTTCCGCGCCGCCTCCCGCTTGGCGTCCAGTTTTTTCTTCTCGAACTCCGCGTCCAGCGCGGCGATAGCCTCCGCCCTCAGCGTCTCGTCCGTGATCGTCTGATCGATATATTTCAAGCGGGCCTGATATTCGGCGTCCAGGTTCGCCAGTGTATTACTCAGGGATTGCTGGGAGATCGAGACCATGCCGCCAATCAACGTATTCAGCGCCGAAAATGTGTTCTGGATGATTCCCTGGACGTCCGCGCCCCAGTCCTGCCAGGATTTGATTACGGGGGGCGTGAGGGCATTGGAATACTCAGCAAGCTGTGCCACCGCCGCGGCCGCGTCCAGGTATGCGACCTCCAGGTCATCGACACTGTCGGCCAGCTTCGGGAGCTTGTCCTCGGAATGATCGAGCTCCAGCGCCCCAAGCTCACCGAGCGCTTTCTTGAATTCTTTCTGCTGCTCGATTAATTCCTTTCCCGGACGGAGCAACTCCTCGGTCGCCCGCTTTGCCAAATTCTTTGCATGGGCCAGTTCCCGGATTTGCTCCGCGGTCTTGGCTAGCCACCGGTCCAGTTCTTTGACGCCCTCGCTGGCCGGCGCCGCGTTTTTGCCGACCTGGTCAATTCCGTCCGCTGCCTCTACGTATCCCGCCGCCGCCTCATACGCTCGTCCCCCAACGTCTTTGAGGATCTCCTTGATAACCGGCCCGTAGTTGCCGCGGATGATCGCCTCGAACGCCTCTCTCGAATTCCCGCCGTAGTCCTGCCAGATTTTACCGAGGTCGACAACCTGACCCTTTTGGTCTTTTAGCTGGACTCCGAGGGCCGACGCCCGCGCCGCCGCGAGGTGCTGCCACTCGGACCAACCGCCCAGGGTTTGATTGAGGGTGTTAAAGGCCTTCGCCGCATCGCCTGCCCCGTCGACCACGGGGCCGAAAAGCTTTTTCCGGATGTCCGCCGGAAGCTTAGCAACGGCAACCCCCACCGAAATAATTTGCGCCGCGACTTCCGCGAACCCCGCCGCGAGCGCCCGCAGATCCGGGGCAAGATCCTGAACCAGCTTCTGGACCTTGGCCAGGGCCTTACGCACGCTTTCGTTTTCAGTGACCGCCCGGCCGGCTTCTTCAAGGCTTTCGTTCCAAGCCTTCGTCAACTGGCCGATCGTTCCGCCGTAGGTCTTGATCTCCGCTTCAGATCGGCCATAAAGAGTTTCAAGCTGTTCGAGCATTGCGGCCTGTTTCTGTTCCGCCGTCAAGCTTTCATCGACCTTGATTCCATACCGCCCGAGAGCCGTATAGTTTCCTTCCATCGCCTTCATGACCATCATTGAGGCCGATTTCAGATCGGTCCCCATGACGGACGCTAAGCCCATTGATCCCTTGACCGCCCGATCAATCCCGTTCCGATCGAGATTGGTCATCTGTAACAGCAGGGCCTGGGATGCCTGAATCTCCTCGTCCGTATATTTGGTCAGCAGTTGTTTTGCAGAGGCGAAATTCTTGTAATGCCCAAGGTTGCCCTCGATCGTCCGGCCGGATAGTTCCAGGGCAGCCCGAAGGTTTTGATCCGCCTGCTCTTGCTCTATTGCATTCTGCACGGCCGCCTGGCCAATGCCGATAGCCCCCCTGAGAACGGAGGTCATCGCAGCAACGGCCACCTGGGCCAGCGCAACCTGTACCCCCAGCCCCGCCATTTTCGGCTGGGCCGCCTCTGATGCTTTACCGGTCCCGTCAATCGCCCCCTCGAAATCTTTGACGGCCTTGACCGCTCCGGTGGAATCAACGGTAATTGAAAACTTGATGTCACCCATCGTTTAGTCGTCCTCGGAGCTTGATCTCAACTCCTCGTCAATCCTCTGCATCGCCTCAATCCACAACGCCCGCGCCGGACCCCGGAGCCTCAACCGCTCGAACTCCCGCGCTGTAATTCCTACCCGCGCCGCCCATCCGCCGGCGTTCGCCGTGTACCAGCTCAAGGCCGCGGCTTCGAATGGGGTCATCCGCGCTGCCGCTTCGTTTACCAGACAGTTCGGGCATCGGCTTCGGTCCTCTCCTGCCCCGTGCCGGTGCTCCTCAGCCCGAAGGAGCGTCCGGCGCCAATCGGCGCATAGCGCGAGGCAGCGGATTAATTTTTTAAAAAATTCTCCGACCGCCGTGCGACCTGTTGGATCTCCGTTGCCGCAAACCGGTCGCCCTCCCCGTCCTCCACAACGCCATCACCCGGACCAACACGCCGCTCGACCCGTGACGCCAACAACACCTTGAGAAACGCAGCGTGCTCCGCCTTGACCTCGTCCGTGCACGGAAGCGCCCGGCCGCTCTCAGTCAAATCCCATTCCGCAATCGCGGCCAACGCCGAGGCCAATGTCAGCTGTGACAGCCTGACGACGCCGGCCTCAGTGTACGCGTCCATCATATCGATTGCCGTCAGCGGCCGGAGCCGAACCCTCAGCACCGGCGGATCGATGATGTCGGTCGCCAGGTGAAGATCCATCCACCCCGTCAACGGTTCCAGCTTTTTGATTTCGCTCATGCCTTACGCCAGGTAATCCGCCGATTGTTTGTTGACGATCTCGACATAGGGCCGCAGTTCGCTCATCCCGGTCGGCTTTGTCGCGGCCTGTTCCGCGACCAGCTCGATCGAGTGTTTGATGATTTTGTCCCGTGTCGGCTCCGGGTTGACGACGATGACAGACGGGAAAAAGAAGGTCATGGAATAGTAGAACCCGGCGCCAGCCTCAAGCGGCGACGTAAATTTGACGGCGACTTTTTGCGGCGTCCCTGCGATATGGGCGGCCAGAAATCCCGCGTTCTCGGACGCAAACCGGGGGAACGCAAGTTTCAGCGACACGTCCGGATAATCGTTGTCCTCCGGCTGGATAATCGTCGGCGAGCCGGCCGCGTGTTGGGTGTCGTAGGCCCGCTTGATTCCGAGGTCGATCCCGCTCACCACAAGAGGAGTCGTCGTCATTACGTCCGTTGCGACGTCCCGGCCGTTCACGTAGATCGCGCAGTGGGCGAACGTTACGGGGATATCAGCGGCCGCCGGGGTCAGGGCGTCAATCTGCGTATGCGTATTTACCGACGAGTCGTCCTTACAGACGTTTCCGCGGCCCTTGGCCTCGTAGGCAATTCGCCCGCCCTCGAGTTTGAGTCCGAATTCCACGGGGAGCACAGAGGGGATCTCGTAGATGGCGCCCGGTAATTCGGCGGCGAACGTGTAAAACCCGGCGCCGAAATCAGCGAATTTCAGGACGTGCTTATAGGCGGTCGTCGCCCCCTGTTTTTCGGGGGTTCCCGCCGTCCCCATCAGCAGGGCCAGGTGACGGCCAATCGCCCCCAGCTCGTAACTCAGGTTACCGCTGATGCCAAGGTCGACCGGCTTGTAATCCGTCATCACCCCGGCGGGGCGGAACGGCGCGTCGGCGTGATCGCCGGGAGAGTAATCGCGGACGGATTTCAGGCCCGTGATTTTTTTACAGGGGAGTCCATCGCCGGCCCCCAGCGCAACCGCGGTACCCCATGTCGCCGCCTTTTTCAGGCCGGCCGCCTTGTTCAACTCGGTCGCGTTCGTCGGTGTAGCCATTAGTTATTTCTCCTCATCGTTTGTCGTCGACTAGGGTTGCGTGTCCCGTCCCGATCCACTCGGCAAGGACATCCACGTCGACGCGGTTTGAATCGTAGGTCTTGCCATGCTCCAGGAGGAGCTGAGCGGCCGAAAAAAATCCTGTCGGCCCGTTCCATAGGAATTGAGCTTGACGGGGTTTCGCCTTGCCCTCTTCGGGCGTGGAGGGCGGGCCCGCCGCCGCCGTGCTTGATTTTGCCATCATCGGCCTCCTTGCCCGGTCCGTTAGAC
>ERZ1026814.1039-NODE-1039-length-11788-cov-2.787154_pt1 | contig 11788 bp, 10 predicted proteins | sample MGYA00520871_ERZ1026814 | MGnify/ENA primary metagenome ERZ1026814 (study PRJEB33270, sample SAMEA104284478) | anaerobic digester metagenome | biome: Anaerobic digester microbiome; feature: mesophilic sludge digester; material: Anaerobic digester biomass... | reverse complement strand
GGCGACGGTGGGGGGGGATCCGGGGGGGGGCGGCGGGATCGGTGTGCGGGGGTTGGTCCCAGGCGAGGCGGCGCCCGCAGGCGCGGTCTTCGGGCCCGAGTCAAACGGGGCGACCGGATCGGGCGCGGGCACCGGAGGGCTGGCCGGCTTCACCTCCGCCGATTCGTCGGGGGCCTCCATCGCCCTGCCGGTGGCGCGCATCGGCTTGGCGTCCTCGGTGGTCGCTTTGCCGGTGGCGCGCATTGGCTTGGCGCCGGCTGCCTGTGTCTTTGCAGGTGCCTTCTTGGCCGCTGCCTTGGCCGGCGCCTTCTTGACAGGTTCCTCCGGCTGCTCGTCACGGGTCAGGCCCTCACGCTCGGCCTTGCGACGGACGCGGTCTGCCTGCGCCTCGATCATGCCGGAGCTGTGGCTCTTGACGCCGACGCCCAGATTTTCGGAGAGCTCCAAGACCTCTTTATTGGTCATACCGAGCTCACGGGCCAGTTCGAAGACCCGAATTTTCTTTGCTGCCAAGATGATCCCTGTACTTCGCGTGATGTGGTTGCTGTGCTGAACGCTGGAGTGATGCTGTGCCCACCGAGACCAATCGTGGCCCGATGTTCAAGAGGTGTGGGGCGCAGATCGAAACGCTGATTCCCACGACTTGGCCATGCTGGTGCCTCGTCGGGGGGCGATTCGTGACTGAGCAATGAACGCGTCCGCTTTTGGGCGGACGATCCAGTCTCGCGCGTGCGGCCCTATCGCGCCGAACGCTCACCACCCACTAGGTGGTCTCGTCGGCTTCGGCCGCCTCATCGCCGGGTTGGTCGATCGCAGCCTCGTCGATGTCACCATCATCGGTGTCGGCAGGCGCGTCGCCGTCTGGAGCATCCTCGGAGTCGGCGCCACCGTCGGCTTCCGGCTCAGCGGCCGTCTCGCCTTCAGGCTCAGCGGCAGCCTCGCCTTCGGCGTTCATCTTGTTCCACTCGTCCAGGCTGATCGGGTCGCTGCCGTCGGCAGGCTGCCACATCTGATCGCCGGTCGCCTCGTCCACGACCCATTCGCCGTCGGCGTAGTCAGCGGACTCCCCATAGGGCTGGTACTCGCTCTGTGCATCCTCGGTCTCGGATCGGATGTCGATGCGCAGGCCGGTGAGGCGGTGGGCCAGGCGGGCATTCTGACCCTCCTTGCCGATGGCCAGGCTCAGCTGGAAGTCGGGAACGATCACCTCGGCGGTGCCCAGGTCACGGTGGATGCGCACCTCGCGCACCCGTGCCGGTTGAAGCGCCTTGGCAACAAACTCGATCTCGTCATCGGAGAACGGCACGATGTCGATCTTCTCGCCCCGCAGTTCGTTGACCACCTGGCGCACCCGTGCGCCCCGGGCGCCGACGCAGGCACCGACCGGGTCGATGTTGGGGTCGTTGGACCACACGGCGATCTTGGTGCGCTGGCCTGGTTCGCGGGCGCACGCCTTGATTTCGACGATGCCGTCTTCAATTTCCGGCACCTCCATCTCGAACAGGCGGCGGATCAGACCCGGGTGTGTGCGGCTGACCACGATCTGGGGGCCCTTCGCCGTCATGCGCACCTCGACGATGTAGGCCTTCACGCGGTCGCCCGCATGCGCCCGCTCGTGAGGCACCTGCTCGCTCTGGGGCATGAGTGCTTCGACACGGCCCAGGTCGAGCAACGTGTACCGGCTGTCGGTCTGCTGCACGATGCCGGTGACGATGCCGCCCTCGCGGCCCGCATACTCCTCGTACTTCATTTCGCGCTCGGTCTCACGGATGCGCTGGTTCATCACCTGCTTGGCGGCCTGCGCGGCGATGCGCCCCATGTCGTTGGGGGTCACGTCGTAGGGCTCGCCGAGCAGCTCGTAGTCCTCGCCCAACTCCTGGGCCCATACCCGAATCTCGCCGGTCTCGGCGTCGATCTCGGTCCAGGCGAACTCCTCGGCCCCGGGCATCTTCTTGTAGGCGGCGTCGATGGCGTCGGCCAACACCGTCAGCAAGGTCTCGGTGGAGATGCCCTTGTGGGCGGCCAGTTCGTGCAGCGCTTCCATCATGTTCGGGTTCATGGCTGGCTCTGTCCTCGGTCGGTCGGGGTGGATTCACCCGGGTTGTTCGGAGTTTCGGTCTGGGATTCGTTCACGTCGGCCCCCGGCTGCGCTTTTTTCGCGCTGGCCTTCTGCTTCCCGGGCTTGGAACCCTTGCCGGGCTTCGACCCCTTGCCCGGTTTAGGCGCCGGACCCCACTCGAAGTGGGTACGGGCCCGGTCGATGTCGGCCAACGCCACGGTGCGCTCGTCTCCGGTTGCGGTGCGGATGGTGGCGGAGGTCTCGTCGGCGGCGATCAGCTCGCCGTCGGCGCGCCGCTCTCCGGCAGTTCCCGGGTTGAGTTTCACCTTCACCGACTCGCCGATGGCGCCAAGAAAATGGTCACTTCGGCGGAGTCGCCGCTCCAACCCCGGGGTCGACACCTCCAGGGTGTACTTGCCGGGGATTGGGTCGTCCTCGTCGAGGTGCCGGCTGATCGTGCGGCTGATCGAGGCCACCTGGTCGAGGTTGATCCCATCAGGGCCATCCACCATCACCAGCAGCGATGCACCCCGAAATTCGGCGTCGTACAGGGTGAATCCTGCGGCGCTCACCACAGGTTCGATGATGTCGATCAACTTCGCATCGTCGAGCATCGGCACCTCCCTGTGGTTGTTCTTGCATCGGTTGGGAGCCTGCGCCAGACAAAGAAGTGGCGTGGGCCGGCGACCCACGCCCCACTCAGGCGACTCAAGCTTCACCCATGCTAGTCGGCCGCACTCCTGCCTCCATTGCCACCCGACATCCTCCCCACGTGGCGGCGCTGGTCCGCCGGGTCGACGGTACGCATCCAGCCCCTGGTGTCGGCCGTCCGCCCGTACTGGATGTCGAGCAGCGCGGACCGCAGGGCCATGGTCAACCCACCCGGATCCCCAGTTCCCACCACACGGGTGACTCCGGCGTCGATCAACCGTCCGATGGGCACGATCACCGCAGCGGTGCCGCAGGCGAACATCTCCAACAGCGTTCCGTCCTCGATGCCGTCGCGAACATCCTCGATGGAGGTCGGCTCCTCCACCACCTCATCGATGCGCAACTCACCGCCGGAATCCCGGGCGACCTCCAGTAGCGATGCACGGGTGACACCCTCCAGGATCGTGCCGCTGAGCGGTGGCGTGGTCAGCACCGTGTGCCCGTCGCGCTCCCACAAGAACATCACGTTCATGGCGTTGAGTTCCTCCACCCAACGGTGCTCCACCGCATCGAGCCACAACACCTGGTCGCCTCCAGCCGCGTCCGCCCGGCCGTGGGCCCTGAACCCTGCGGCGTAGTTGCCCGCAAACTTCACGGCGCCGGTACCCCCCGGCGTGGCCCGAACGTCGACGGGTTCCACCGCCACGCTGATGGCCCCCAGCACGGGCCCGAAGTACGAGGCCACCGGCGACGCGATCACCGCATACAGGTATTCGTTGGCCGGGCGAACCGACAGGTGTGCCTCCACCCCAAAGAGGAACGGCCGCACGTACAGCGCCGACCCATCCGACGTGGGCACCCAGGCTCTGTCGGCATCCACGAGTGCCACGCACGATTGCTCAAAGGCTCCTTCGGGCAGGGGCGGCATGGCGAGGCGCTCGGCACTGCGGTTCATGCGGGTGGCATTGGCCTCGATGCGGAACACCGCCACCGACCCGTCGGCCTGGGCATATGCCTTGAACGCCTCGAAGATCGACTGCCCGTAGTGCAGCGCCAGCGTCGCCGGGCTCAGCGACAGCGGACCGAACGGATGCACCTCGATCGGCCCCCACGCACCATCGGCCCACCGCATCAGCACCATGTGGTCGCTGAACGACTCACCGAAGACCGGCGCGTCGAGTATCGCTTGACGCTCGGCATCGGGGAGGGGGGTGGGCCGGCCAACGCGAACGAGGGGATGCACCCCCACATCATCGCGCCGACGACACCCCCGGGCTCGGCCGGTGGCGTCATGCACCTCTGGATTCACTCTGTCCACGAACCCGGAGCTGCTCGTGTTGGCGGCGGTCGGAGTGCTCGTGCGGCTTCGCCAGTATGCGTCCGGACGATCGTTGTGGCTCGATGAGGCCACGTTTGCCAACAACTTTGTCGACCACAACCTCGGTTGACTGCTGAGCAACCAACTCGACGGTTACCAGTCGGCGCCAGCGGGATTTCTCGGGGCGGTCAAGTCCCTCAGCTGAGTGCTGGGATCGTCCGGTCAGGCGCTGCGGATGGTCCCGTTGATCTCGGGCACTTCCGGCAGCGTTCACGCTGGCTTCCATCAGGGTGGTGCTCGGGCTGGAGGCGCTGCGCAGGCAGCGCTACCGACGGCTCGCCGTCCTCGGTGCCACCTGGGGCGTCTCGACGGCGTTGGCCGCCCTGTGGCCGGTGACCACGACATCGGGCCGCGACGTGCTCGGAACCTACTGGGTCGACGGCATGGCGCCGCTCTCCTTCCGGGAGTACGGGTGGTACTGGTCGCGGGCGGTGCGACTGGTGCAGCTGGACGTACAAGCCGACGGTCCGCCCCTGAGGTTCACGCCGCTCGACGGGTTCATGTGGCCCCAGATCATGTTGGCCGTGGCCACGCTGGCCGGCCTGGTCTACGGGTTGCGTCAATTCGGCCCCCTGGGCGACATCAGCCGCGTCGCCGTCCTCAGCCTCGGTTGCGCGGAGGGCAAGCGGGCGGTCACCGCCATCTCGGAGTTCGCTCCGATCGTTCAATCGGCCGAACACCTCAGCGCTGGTGTGTACCTCTTCGATTTCAACGCAGCGTTCGCCGAACGGTACCGACAGGCTCAGACCGGTTGACCTCTTCCCCATGGGGGGACTCTGACGCGTTCCGGCTCCGCAGGTCTCAGTAGCTGCGGTCGCAGCGGCCGCATCCGATCACCGCTCGTCAGCCTCCCGCCTCCAGCCAACCAACGCTTCCCGATGCGCCACGGCATCGGGGTGATCAGGTCCGATGACGCCGTCCTGTCGATCGACCACCTCCTGGAGCAGTGTGATGGCGTCGTTGGTGCGTCCCGCCTGCCGATAGGAGGCGGCGAGGTTTGCTCGGGCGGTCAACGTGGACGGGTGATCGACACCGATCAGCCGTTCACTGTCCTCGACCACCCGCTCCTCAATGGTGATGGCGTCGTTGGTGCGTCCCGCCTGCCGATAGGAGCCGGCGAGGTCCGCTCGGGCGGTCAACGTGGACGGGTGATCGACACCGAGAAACTTGTGCGCAAATCTCTCGACGACTTCAAACAACGGTACCGCGCTGCGATTGTCGCCACCGTACTGACGAGCCGTTGCCACCCGATCGGCGAGTAGGCGAACCGCCATGGCAAGCTCGACGCTTGGGGACTCAGCCTGATCTACGCCCTCCAACAGCACGCGGACATGCGGATCGAGAACGGCAGCCGACGGCCAGCCATCTGGATGGGTGACATCAGCAGGCAACGCCGACCTCGGCGGCTCGCTGCGTCCGTGTACCCACCGGCCAACTCCGCCGGCCCCCTGCGCACCACATCCTGCAGCACGCGGTGAATCGAAACGGTGGGACCGCTGCCGGTTGGAATGCGCTCGATGAGACCCCAACGCTGCAGCGTCGCCAACGCATGGCGGGGGGAGTCCATCGGTGGGTCAAACTCAACGCTGTCGAGATGCCCAACCGGGATACGGTCCGGCGCCAGAACCGAGAAGAGTTCGAGCAACCGCTGGGCGGGCAGGTTGAGGCGCGGCAGGGTGTTCTGCCAGAGCGCCCCGATGGTGACATCGCGTCGCGCCGCGTTGAACTCGGGGAGACCAGCCAACACCTCGGCCGGGCCGTAGCCATTCGCCAGTTGGTACCCCACCAGGTCAACCGCAATCGGCAGAAACCCGACTCGCTCGGCCAACGTGGCGAGCTTCTGATCGTCGATCGACAAATCCGGGACGCGCCGGCGCAACAGCTCGAGGGCAGTCTGTGGGTCGAAAACATCGACGACCAGCGGTTCCGCGGCCAGTGTTTCGCCCAACTGGCGATCCCGGGTGGTGATCACCAACTGCCCATTCCCTTGCCGGGGGAGCAGGTCGGCGAGCGGCACCTCGGGCTCAGCGTTGTCGACGATCAGCAGAAACGAGCCCCCACGACCACCCTCGAGCGCTTCCCGAATCCGAGCAAAGAACGACTCCGCCGGTTCGTCGTCTTGAAGCGGCGGCACTCCCAGCCGTTCGGCGACCTTTGTCAGGTCGGTGATCAACCGTGGCGTCTGGTCGGCCACGACGAACCCCACCCAATCGACGAGTTGGTGTTCCAGCAACTCGTAGGCGTGTTCCACCGCCAGTTCGGTCTTTCCCACTCCCCCGCCGCCGGCCAAGGAGTCCCTCACAACCGTGGTGCCCTGTCGCTGGGACGATTCGGCCAGCTTCCTCAGCAGATCCCGGCGGCCGGTGAAGTAGGGGAAGCGTGGGGGCAGCGGCCCGACGATGTGTGCAGACGACGGACGTGGATCCGCGACGACACGAGCTGGTTGGCCGATCGAATCAAGCGGCCGGCCTCGCAGCCGCGCCAGCAACCCGCTGACACCGAGGGCGGTAACGGCCGGAACCGCCACCCAGTTGACCGACCGTTCGGCCGGAGGCATGTCCCCCTGAGTCCGCCCATCCATCACCGCCCACACCAGGAAGCCATTGCCCGTTCGCTTCTTGCGATCGATGATGGCGCGGGTCTCCTCCCGCGCACCGAAGTTGCCCTGGCCGCTGTCGGTACCCAGCTGTTCGGTGGTCCAGGCCGTCACGTACTCGGGCGAGGCCATGCAGACGACGAAGTCGCTGTCAGTGCATCGGGCGGGACCGTACACGGCCCAGTCGATCGACTCGTGGGCATGACGCTGGTCGATCTCGGTGGCGAATCCGTGGTCGTCCAGCAGGTCGGCCACGGAAAGGGCTTGTTCGGCCCACGCCGGGCCTTCCCCTGCCTCGTGTGCATAGGAGATCATGACGGTCGGCTTGGTGGCGGAGGTACCGGATGTGCTGATCTGCCCTGCCCCCTAGCTCGCGTGAATCGTCACGACGATACCCGAACTCCGTGCAGCTTCAGGCCGATGACGGGCCCGGTCAGTAGCTGCGGCCCACCACAGCGATCAGGTCGTCGCCGTCGTCGCTCTCGGCCACTCCCCCATCGGCCGACAGCAGGCAGCGCACCGTGATGGCGTGCTTGCCTAATTCGTCGACCCCGGCGTCGCCGACGGCGCTCCACGGCAGGCGGGCAAACCCGGTGGCACCGGCCTCGATTGCGTCGGCCACCGTGGCGACATCGGCCGTGCGGCTCTGCTGGAAGGAAAGCGCCTCGTCGAACAGCGCCTGCTGGATCTCATCGAGCAACTCGGCCACCCGTCCGGCCACCTCGACGGTGGGGACGGGGGTCTTCTCGCCGGTGTCGCGACGCACGATCACGGCCACGCCCTCGTCCAGGTCGCGCGGCCCCATCTCGATGCGCACGGGCACACCCTTCAGCTCCCATGCGGTGGCCCGGCGGCCAAAGCCGGTGTCGACGTTGTCGTCCACCTTGGCTCGGATACCCCGACCCACCAGGTCGCCGGCCAGGTAGCGGGCGGCCTTGCCCACCCGATCGTGATCGTCGTCACGCACCACCATGACCACCGCCTGGGTACCGGCCACCTTGGGCGGCACCCGCAGACCGGCGTCGTCGCCGTGGGCCATGATCAGCCCGCCCATCATTCGGGTCGACACACCCCACGAGGTGGTCCACGCCAACGAGCGCCGGCCGTCCGCCCCCTGATAGCCGATGTCGAACGCCTTGGCGAAGTTCTGGCCCAGCTCGTGACTGGTACCCATCTGCAGCGCCTTGCCGTCGCGCATCATCGACTCACAGGTGAGCGTGTTGGTGGCGCCGGGGAAGCGCTCCTGGGGGATCTTGCGACCACGGATCACCGGGATGGCCAGGTACTCCTCCATGAAGTCGGCGTACACCTCGTGAAGGATGCGCACCGCGTAGCGGTTGGCCTCCTCCTCCGACGCGTGCGCCGTGTGGCCCTCCTGCCAGAGGAACTCGCTGGTACGCAGAAAAATACGGGGGCGCTTTTCCCAACGCACCACGTTGCTCCACTGGTTCAACAGCATGGGCAGGTCGCGGTGGCTCTGGATCCACTTGGACATGAACTCGCCGATCACCGTCTCGGAGGTGGGGCGAACCACCACGGGGTGCTCCAGTTCATTGCCCCCGGCGTGGGTCACCACGGCCAGCTCGGGGCTGAAACCCTCCACGTGTTCGGCCTCCCGGGTGAGGTACTCCTCGGGGATGAACAACGGAAAATAGGCATTCTCAGCGCCGGTGGCCTTCAGGCGGGCGTCGACCTCGGCCTGCATGTGCTCCCAGATGGCATACGCGTACGGGCGGATGACCATGGTGCCGCGCACCGGACCGTTCTCGGCCAGCTCGGCCCGATTGATGACGTCCTGATACCAGCGGGGAAAGTCGTCGGCCTGGGGGGTGAGTACTCGCTTGGGTGCCACGGGGGTCGATGGTAGCCAGGCTGCCGGTGGGTCAGGCCTTTCGGTTCGCCGCTCGTGCGACACTGGGGCCTCCAGATTGAGGGAGAAGCTCCATGTGCGACACCTTCGCCGTGACCACCCGCACCGGCACGCTGTTCGCCAAGAATTCCGATCGACCGGTCGCCGAGCCACAACTGATCAACTACGAGGGTCCACGGCCGGCGAGCAACCGGCTGGCCACCCAATACCTGAAGCTGGGTGAGGACCCGGGGTCGGTCGGCACGTTGATGACCCAGCCCGACTGGCTGTGGGGCGCCGAGACGGCGCTGTCCACCCAGCGGGTGGCGATCGGCAATGAGAAGGTGTGGACCACCGACGACCCGGCGGCGGTGGCGCCGGGTCTGATCGGCATGGACCTGGTGCGCCTCGCCGCCGAACGGGCAACGGACGCCGCCCACGCCGTGTTGCTCATCGGCCGCTACCTCCATCGTTACGGCCAGGGGGGCGGCGGCGAGCGGGGCGACGACCCAAGCACCGGAACCGAGCCTTACTGGTCGTCGTTTCTCATCGGTGATCCGTCCACGGTGTGGCAGATGGAGACCAGCGGCGCAGCCTGGGTGGCGCGCGAACTGCCTCTGGGCGGTGCGATCTCCAATCGGTTGACCGACGACGTCGCCTGGGACCGATCGGGCGGCGGGGCCGACCCGGAGGTTTGGGGCACGCGGCGCCACCCGGACGTACCCACCGAACTGGCCGACCATCGCCTGGCATGCACGTCGGCGTTCGTCGCCAACCGCCATGATTCGCCGTCGGTCGCCGACGCCGTCGCGGTGTTGCGCAGCCACGGCACCGCCCCCTGGGGGGATCCGGTCGCGCGCGCCCACAACGAGGGCCGGATCGTGCCTCCACCGGAGGACGTGCGCGACGACTTCTCGGGTGTCAGCGTGTGCATGCACGTGCGCGGCTACCAGCGCACCACCGCCTCGCTGGCCACCTGGATGCCGGTCGACCGGGAGGAACGACCTCTCACCGTCGCTGCGCTGGGCTCACCCTGCTGCTCGATCTTCGTACCGTGTGGCACCGGTTGGGTGCCCGACGTTTTGGGCGATTCGACGGCATGGGCAACGGTGGCGGCCATCGCCGACGCTGTCGAGGCCGAGCCGGGTGCCCTCGCCGAGGTGCGCGCCGCGCTCGACCCAACCGAGGACCACATCTGGGACCAGGCGGCGGAGCGGCCCGGGCGCCCGCCCCTGGACGGCGGCGACGCGTGGTCGTCCGAGGTACGAGCGGCATTTGAGGCCGCCGCGACGGCTCTGGGGGTCGGAGGCACCTCGTGACCGGCCGATCCGGTGGCGTGGGCGCCGTGGCGTCGCTGGTTGGCCGCCAACGGCGTCACGTCGGTGGCACCGACGTTCATCACGGGCCCCTCGACAAGATGCTGACGCAGGTGGAAGACGCCCACCGCCACGCTGGGGCCTCACCAGGCTCCGCTCAGGCAGGCGCCCGGCTGTTGGGTGCTCACCTGGAAGGCCCGTTCATCTCACCCGATCGGCTGGGAGCCCATCGGGCCCAATGGCGGCACTATCCCGACTCCAAGCATCTTGTCGCCCTCGCTGGCGTGACCCCGGAGCACTGGGCATTGTCACGCTGGCACCTCGGCAACGCCCAGCGTGGCCTCCACCAACGCGAACCCGGCGTGCTCGTCACCGACGCGGTGGCCGACGCCGGGGTGAGCAAGGTCGCCCCGACCGTGAGCACCCACCCGTCAGGCGCCGACGACGCCCCCGTGCTGGCGGGCGGCATCCACACCGGGGCGATGGTGGTGGCCGGACTGATCAGCGCCGGGTTTGACCCCGGCTGGGTCGTGGACTCGTTCACTCGAGTGCCGGCCCGCACGATCGGGTGCGATCAACTGGGCACCCTCGAGGTGGGCAGATGGGCCGATCTGGTGCGCTGGACTTCGGACTGGGCCGTCGAGTCAACCTGGATCGCAGGTGAGCGCACGGCCAATCGGACGGGGGTCAGCCCCAGCGACCGAAGCGACGCGCACACCGGGTGAGGATGCCCCGACCCGGCGGGCACTCCCCCGCCGACCGGGCACGGCCCCACACATCGCCCTCGACGGGACGCCCATGACCGGGCAGCAGGTAACGAACATCCAACGCCCGCAGTCGCTCCTCGGTGGCGGAGTGCGCCCGTCGATCCACCCACTCGGGGTTGAACCAGGCGCGACCATCGTGTGTCAACACCTCGTCCCCGGACATCAGCGTGGCCGAATCTGCGTGGTACAGAGAGATCGAGTCGTCGGTGTGCCCCGGGGTGGCGATCACGGTCCAGCCGGGCGCGCCGGGCACCGGGTCGCCATCGGCAAGGTACCCGGACGGAATGAACGGCAGGGCAAACGTGGGGCGCCGACCGTAACCATCGGTGCGGCCCACTTGGGCAAGCTCGCGCAACGCGCCCGGCTTGAACGGGTGCTGCCCCATCATCGGAAGAAACCGCACGTTGGCGTCGACCCCGAAGTTTCGTGGCGTTTCGCCCTCCAGGTAGTGGCGACACCGCTCAGGCAGCAGCGCCCGAGCCGCCGTCTGGTCCAACACCGTCGACATGCCGCCGACGTGGTCACTGTGACCGTGCGTGGCCAGCACCGCAGTGACGTCCTCCGGCTGACGACCGGCACCCCGGAGGGAGTTGAGGGCACCCTGGGCCGATGACGGCAGCCCGGCGTCCACCATCACGACCGACCCGTCGTCGCCCAAGATGGCGTAGCACGTGAACATCCAGCGGGACGCCGCCAGCACCGGCAGGTCGAACACGCTGCCGTCGGTCATCTCCGCATCAGATGGTCTTGCGGATCAGCTCGACGACGGCCTCGGAGTCGTTGGCGTCGTCGCCCCGGTCGCCAAGGTTGCGGGCCCGATCCTCGGCTGCGGCCTTCTTGGCCTCCGCCTTGGTGTGGCGGGCGCGTTCCAGGGCCGCCTCGGTGCCGTGCTCGACGATGTAGTCGGCCCACTCGACGAGGGTGTCCACCATCTCGTCCTCGGGCACGACCGCCACGTTCTCGCCCTTGACGAACAGGTGGCCCCGTTTGTTGCCGGCTGCAATGCCAAGGTCGGCATCACGGGCCTCACCCGGGCCGTTGACCACACAACCCATCACGGCAACCTGCAGCGGGATCTGCCGTTCCCCGAAGGCCTTCTGTGCGGCTTCGGCCACGCCGATCACGTCAACCTCGGCCCGGCCACACGACGGACAGGCGATCAGGTCCACACC
>ERZ1026814.1037-NODE-1037-length-11797-cov-5.028449_pt1 | contig 11797 bp, 12 predicted proteins | sample MGYA00520871_ERZ1026814 | MGnify/ENA primary metagenome ERZ1026814 (study PRJEB33270, sample SAMEA104284478) | anaerobic digester metagenome | biome: Anaerobic digester microbiome; feature: mesophilic sludge digester; material: Anaerobic digester biomass... | reverse complement strand
GTATAAGAGACAGAGGATGGACTGACCACTATCAACTTTTTGCCTGCGAGCGCGCTGCAGACAGATACGCGTTACTATTGGCGCGTAATAGCAGAAAATGTCTGTAATGCCACCAATGAAAACGAGGTCTTTACCTTCCGCACACAGCCCGGCCCGGGTGACTGCCCAGCGGGAACAACTCCACGGATCATTTATCTATCAGATTTTGAGCAGGGTGCTGCAGGCTGGCAAGATACCTCAAGCGACTTATTCCACTGGTCCCTGAGCACTGTGCAAGCACACTCACCGATGACTGCTTGGCTGAGCAGTGTGCCTGCACAAATTTCTGATCAGCGATTGGTTTCACCAAGCTTTAGTCTTCCCGAGGAAGAGACGCCTCTTTCACTCTCTTTCTGGCATCGCTGGACGTTTGATAGTGCTAGCGTCTGCAACGACGGTGGTGTGCTCGAGATAAGCACGAATAATGGGGTTACCTGGAGCCCAGTCCCAGCCAATGTATTGCTCACCACTCCTTATACTGGCGTCATTCGCTCCGGGGTCTTTAACCCACTGGCACGCCGGCAGGCTTGGTGTGGCGTAACAGATTGGTCTTGGACGGTCGTGGACTTGGCGGGTTATGCTGGTCAAAATGTAATCTTCCGCTTTCGCATGGGTAGCGGCAGTGCTGGCGTCGCGGAAGGCTGGTATGTGGATGATGTGCGCGTGCAAAGCTGCATCCAGCCAGCCCCGCAGCAGCTCTTCCTGCCGTTGCTGATGAAGTAAAAGTAAAGTGTCTCCAAAACGCGGGACTTGAGCGATCAAGCCCCGCATTTTTTTACGGCGGGGAGGCCTTTTGCGCTGCATTTTGCGCTGCATTTAATCACACTGGGATGAATGCGTTACAATAGCGCGGAGAGATACACTCTGAAAAGGACTCACAATCGCATTATGAAGAAGTTCAAGGCTTTGCAAAACACTCTCATCCTCATGCTTGCGGCACTGTTTCTGCTCTCGGCATGTGGGGCATTAAGTTCAGCACCTACAAACCTTGCCAATACAGCTACGGAAAACAGTTCTAAAGTTACGCCAACACAGGTGGCATCTCCTACCGCAACGCCAACCCACACGCCCACGTCTGAAGTTGTAAGCGTTTACGTGGATCCAAATTTACCCGCGGCGTTCAAAGATTCTTTGCAGTTAGCTGCGGCTGGCTTTGTGCTTGCCGAAAGCGAAAACGCAACAGCCAAACTCACTTTCGGCTCGGAGGCGCCAATCAGCACTTGGATTTATGCTCTGGTGGCGCCCTTCCCAACGATTACGGATGGGATTAATGCGACGGAATTGCAAGCTTTTTGGCAGGAAGCCAGCCCAACTGTTTATTTTGACCGCTTGATTCTAGGCCAAAGCAGCTACAAGGCTATCGAAAGCCTGTGGGGTAAGCCGGCTGGAACGGTGGAAGTGCACGCAGACACAGATTTGCTTAACCTTGCTTGGAACACACCAGGCACCTGGGCAATTATCCCCTTTGAAGAGATTCAACCGCGGTGGAAGGCGATCGCACTGGATGAGCAATCCCCATTGCATAAAGACTTTATGCCAGAAAGTTACCCGCTTAGAGTGCCGATTTCGCTCGTGGCTGTGGAAGGAAAATCAACAGATGCGATAGCAGTGAGCCTAAAACCAAACGTAGCTCAGACTAACCGTGATGCAGATAAATTAGCTACTGTCATTCTTACAGGCGTGACAGCACTCGTGCGTGGCACAGCCAGGGAAATGGAAAAGCTGGGCATCACCCGGCCGGCGGAGGTCATTGGGCCGGCTTTGCGCGGTGCAGATATTTTGCATATCAGCAATGAAGTGCCTTTTGCAGTGAATTGCGGCGAGCCGGCACCACAAAACATCGATAAGCTGATTTTTTGCTCGAAGGACGAGTATGTGGAACTCCTCAAAGCGGTGGGAACCGATGTGGTGGAGTTGACAGGTGATCATTTTGAGGATTGGGGACCCGAGGCGATGCTGCACACCTTGGAGCTCTATAAAGAATTAGGCTGGCTTTATTATGGCGGCGGGCGTAACCTGGAAGAAGCCAAACAGCCGCTCAAACTGGAAGTGAATGGCAATAAGATCGCCTTTTTAGGCTGTAATGCAAAGGAATGGATTTATAGCAATGCTACCGAAACTAAACCCGGAAACTTCCACTGCGATTGGGACTATATGGCTGCAGAAGTGAAGCAACTAAGAGCAGAAGGCTACTTGCCCATCGTTACTTTTCAACACAATGAATATTACGTTTGGGAGGCGCAATCCCAGCTAGTGGAGGATTTCCACCGCATGGAAGCTGCCGGCGCTGTGATTGTCAGCGGCAGCCAAGCGCATCAGCCGCACGCTATAGAGATTACCGACAATGCTGTGCTGCATTACGGCTTGGGGAATTTGTTTTTCGATCAATATGGCCTCACGCTAGATACGGATGACGCCTTCATCGACCGGCATGTGTTTTATGATGGCAAGTACTTAGGCGTGGAGATGCTGACTATTACGTTTAGGGATTTTTCCCAGCCGCTGTGGATGGACGCATCCGCACGAGCAGCCATGCTAGAAAAGCTCTTTTCGGTGAGTAAGTGGAACATGCCCATCGAATAACAAGCGGTAAGCAAAAAAATAAAAGCAGGAGGTGGATCTCCTGCTTTGTGCCCCCATCGAGACTCGAACTCGAGTTATAGCCTTGAAAGGGCTGTGTCCTAACCACTAGACCATGGGGGCTAAGGTGGAAAAATTTTATCATCAGCCTGAGCATCGGTCAAGCAAAAAAAGTAGACATTTTAGGGAGTGGTGTAAAATTCCAGTGGTCAGCAAGCTCAATTATGTATAAGGATTATTTCATAAACCCATAATTAGCTGGCAATTTTGCTTGACATTCACCTTAGGTGCATTTATAATAATTTTTCGTTGCCCCGGCAATATCTTGCTGGGGTAAATTATGTAAACCAACTTACCCGCAGCTGAGCGGTGAAACGCGCAGGATGTGGCGAAGTGAAGATTGGAGAAAAATGAAATATGCAATTGTTGAAACTGGCGGTAAGCAATACCGCGCTGAAGAGGGTAAAACGCTTACTGTTGACCTTCTTCCAGCTAAAGTTGGGGATAGTGTTATCCTTAAATCAGTCCTTCTCGTTGTTGATGACGATAAAGTAATGGTTGGCAGCCCCAAAGTGGAAGGTGCCAGCCTGAAAACCACAGTCGTCGATCAGATTAAAGGCAAGAAAATTTTGGTCTTCAAATATAAACCTAAAAACAATTATCGCCGGCATACAGGGCATCGCCAAAAGTACACCCAGCTGCTGGTGGAATCAATTTCTATGGAGTAAGTCAAGATGGCACACAAAAAAGGTGGCGGGTCCTCCCGCAATGGTCGTGATAGCCGTGGACAACGGCTTGGAATCAAAAAATTTGGTGGCGAACAGGTAATCAGTGGCAACATTTTAGTTCGGCAGCATGGCACCAAGGTACATGCTGGCTGGAATGTTGGCTGTGGTCGGGATTACACGCTTTTTGCCACTGCCGACGGAACCGTTAAGTATGAAACACTTCCGGGCGGACGCAAAAAAGTGCACGTGATCGTTTCTCAAGATTAACACGGTGCCGGAAAGGAACTATGAAAGCAAAAATTCAACCTAAATATTATCCGGAAGCCAAAGTAATTTGCGCTTCTTGTGGGACAACCTGGACTACAGGTTCAACTGTGCCGGAAATCCGAACCGAAGTTTGTTCTAACTGCCACCCTTTCTATACGGGTCAGCAAGCACGCTTGCTTGACCGCGAAGGGCAAGTGGATCGCTTCTATAAGCGCTTACAGGTGCGGCAGGAATATGTTGCCGATCTGAAAGCCCAAGCTGGAGCAAAAACCTCCCCTGAACGCCCGATTTCTGAACTAGAAATCTCCACAAAGGCGATCAACGCGCTGACCAAAGCCGGCTTGAATACGGTTGGAGATATATTAGCTAAGTTGGAATCAGGTGAAGAAGCCTTGCTCGACATTGATGGTTTCGGACGCAAATCCCTTATTGATATCAAGAAACAGCTGCGTAAGTTAGGTTATAAGCTGCCATCAACGGCTGAATCTTCTGAAGATTAACACCACAACTTGGCTTTTTTTCGGTAAACTTAACAGGCAGGCACACCACCTGCCTGTTGTCTTTTCTGGAGGGTATTATGGCTCATCAATATGGTTATGTGGAAGTCATTACGGGTTCGATGTTTTGTGGAAAAACCGAAGAACTCATTCGCCGCCTGCGCAGGGCTGTGATTGCGCGGCAAAAAGTTCAGGTTTTCAAGCCGGTTATTGACAGCCGCTATGCGTATAGCAAGGTCACCTCTCATTCTGGCGCAGATTTCGAAGCATTGCCGATCAATTCAGCTGCGGAAATTCTTCAGAACTTAGAGCCAGAGGTTACCGTAGTAGGCATCGATGAAGCTCAATTCTTCGATGACCCCATTGTAGAAGTGGTCGATCAGCTTGCGAATCAAGGCATTCGCGTGATCGTTACCGGACTGGATACGGACTTTCGGGGAGAACCTTTTGGCTGCATGCCTGTGCTCATTGCCAAAGCGGAGTATGTGGATAAGCTCAATGCCATTTGTATGGTTTGCGGGGAGCCAGCCAGCCGCACGCAGCGCTTGGTCAATGGCAAGCCGGCTCATTATAATGATCCTATTGTGATCGTGGGCGCCTCGGAAATGTACGAAGCCCGCTGCCGGCGCTGCCATGAAGTTCCACGTGATTGAGAGGGAAGTATGAAACCCTATCAGGATTTTTTAGACGAAATCATCATTACCGAAGAACAGTTGCAAGCGCGTATTCGCGAGCTCGGAGCCGAGATTTCAAGAGATTATGCCGGTAAGGAGCTATTGGTCATTTGTATTTTACGCGGCGGGGTGATGTTTTTGACCGATTTAATCCGCCAAATTTCCGTCCCATTGGCGATAGAGTTTATGGCGGTAACGTCTTACGGCAGTGGAGCGCGCCAGTCTTCAGGGGATGTACGCATTACCTTAGACCTCAATACAAGCATCAAGGACCGGCATGTCCTCATTGTGGAAGATATTATCGATAGCGGCCATACCTTGGCGGCAGTGATCGAGCTGCTGCAAACCCGCGACCCGGCTTCGCTTTACGTCTGCACCCTGCTGGATAAAGTATCCCGTCGGGAAGTAGACGTACCCGTGCGCTATCGTGGCTTTGCCATAGAAGATAAATTCGTATTTGGTTACGGGCTGGATATGGATGATTATTATCGCAACCTACCCTTTATCGGAACTGTTAATTTGAAAAAGTATGAAGATCCAGCTTGATCCAGAAACCCGCCAGCTTTTAGAGCTTGTACGTAACAATGCACCAAAGGACTTACCGGTGCATCTGGTTGGGGGTGCCGTGCGCGATTTTGTGCTGGGCAGACCGGTGAATGACTTCGACTTTGTCGTTCCGGCGCAATCTTTGGAACTGGCAAAAAAGGTGCGTCAGCAATTACACGCTGTCGGCTTCACCCTCGATGATGAACGCCAAACTGGCAGAGTTATATTGAACCAGAGCAAACCCAATGAAATCATCTTGGACTTTGTGATTTATACCGGTGGAAGCTTGCTTGAGGACGCAAAAAACCGGGATTTTACCATCAACACTTTGCTTCTCGACTTGCTGCAACCGGAAGAGGTGATCGACCTGCTTGGCGGCTTACCGGATCTAGATGCTAAAGTGCTAAAAGCAGCATCACCACAATCTATGCAGTTAGATCCACTGCGCGTTCTGCGCGGCATACGCTTCAAACGCACTTTTAATCTGGATATTGAACCACAGACTGAAAGTTTGATGCGCGCAGCAGCGGAGGGTTTGGCACAGATTTCGGGCGAACGCATTCGTGACGAGCTTTTTAAGATTTTAGCCCAAGGTGATATTACGGGAACTTTCAGGCTGATGGACAGCCTCGGAGTTCTTGCTCCGGTTTTCCCTGAGTTGGCTGTAATTAAGCCACAACCTGCAATTTATCCGCATGTGCATCCGCTGTGGGAGCATACTTTGCAAGTGATTACCTATTTAGAAATTATGCTCGGATATAGGGCTAACCCTGAGGGAAGCAAAACTGAAAACTACATGCAGCTGGCAAAAGAGATGCTCGCCCCATATGCTGAGCAAGTACGAGATTTGCTCAGTCAGCCAATACAAGCTGGAAGACCGCGGCGCAGTTTACTGCTATTGGCAGCGCTGTACCATGACGTGGGGAAACCCCTGACACAAACCCAAGATGAAAAAGGACGCTATCACTTTTACGGGCATGATAAGGCTGGCTCCGAGCTGATGGAAAAGCGCGCACGGGCACTTATGCTAGGCAGGGAGGAGATTGCATATCTCACATTGCTCGTCAGCCAGCACATGCGCATTCATCATTTTAGTAAACCTGGCGTTGAGATGACCGATCGCGCTGTTTACCGGTATTTTCGTGATTTAGGTGCTGCTGGTGTGGATAACGCCTTACTCAGTTTAGCCGATACCTTAGCAGCTTTCGAGGATACCCTTCAGATGGAAGCGTGGGAGCGCGAAGTGCAGGCTGTCGACAAGCTTTTAGCTGCCTGGTTCAATCGTCAAGAAGCCCTTATTCAACCGCCCAAGCTGCTGGATGGAAAAGACCTGCAACGTATTTTCGGGCTCGAACCTAGCCCTTTGCTTGGCGAAATAATAGCAGCATTGCTTGAAGCCCAAGCTGCAGGTGAAGTGAGCGACGAAAAAGCAGCGATAAATTATGTTTACCAATTTTTAGAACGCAAAAAACAGGAAGGAGAACCACATGAAGATCAAAGTGAATGATATCAGCATGCATATTGAGATTGTAGGTGAAGGTAAGCCGATTGTTCTACTACATGGTGTAGGTCTCGATCACACTATTTGGCTGGAAATGGCACAGCTTTATCAAGATCAGGCGCGCTTTGTTCTGCTGGACCTGCGTGGGGAGGGTCAGTCTGAAACGGGTAATGCCAACCATACTTTGGAACAAATGGCAGAAGACGTACTTGGCGTGCTTAACCAGTTAGGGCTTGACCAAGTGCTCTTAGGCGGGCACTCTATGGGTGGCTATATTGCCTTAGCTTTTGCCGAGAAGCACCCTGAACGTTTAGCGGGTTTAGCGCTGATTGCTTCTAACGCTGGCAGCGATTCGGAAGAGAAGAAGGCACAACGCTATGCAGACGCTGAGGCAATATTGAAACACGGGAGCCACGTGCTCGCTAATTCGATGAGCCCCAAGCTTTCTTTCGACCCACAAATTCAGGAGTATACGCGTAAATTGATTGCAGCAACCGACCCTCAGGGTTTGGCGAACACGCAATTCGCTATTGCCCAGCGGCCCGAAAGATTGAAGGTTTTAGCAGCTTTGGCTTGCCCAGTCTTAATTGCTGCAGGCAAAGAAGACCAAATTATTCCCGCAGCTGCAGTGCAGGCGATGATTCAGGCAAATCCAAAAGCTCACAGTGTATTTATCCCTGGTGCTGGGCACATGCCGATGATGGAGGCGCCGCGCACCTTGGGGGCTTTGCTCGTAGCATTGTGAGAGGTCTCTCGTGGAAGCGTTGGATTTAATTTTCAGACGGCGGAGCATCCGAAAGTTTACGGATGAGCCGGTGAGTAATGCGCAGATTGACCTGCTCCTGCAGGCGGCGATGGCAGCACCTACTGCGATGAACCTCAAACCTTGGCACTTTGTGGTTGTTACCGAGGCTGAAATCTTGAGGAGAATCAACCATACATTGATTTTTGGAAAGATGAAAGCCCCATGCGCCGTTAGCGTGTGTGGTGATCTCCGTGCTGGCAAGCGGGTGGAGAAGTTTTGGATTCAAGACTGCAGCGCGGCTACAGAAAACTTGCTCTTGGCTGCTACTGGGCTTGGCTTGGGAGCCGTATGGTGTGGCGTTACGCCAATCGAGAGGTATCAAAAGCAAATTGCCGAAATTCTCTTGCTGCCTCAGGGCGTTATCCCTCTCAACGTCATCTTCATAGGTCATCCTGCTGAGGAAAAACCGCCACGCACACAATACGACCCAAAGAATATATCTCACAACGCCTTTGGCAATCCTTGGCAAGTGAATTAGAACCTTATCAAAGTCAAGTAATCGGCTTAGTATAAGAATTACCTAAAAATCACAAGCTCAGGCAAAAAAATTGGCGAATCCCCCTATCATTATGGTAAAATAACGGCTTAGTGGTTTTGTTTTGGCTGTAATATTCATATCAAATTAGCAATCCTAGGAGGATCTATGGCAAACAAAAAATGGATATACCTGTTCAATGAAATTGATCAGGCTGAAGCTTACGCAGGCAGTTGGGATGGCGTGCGTGGATTATTAGGAGGTAAAGGCGCCGGCTTGGCAGAAATGACGCGCATCGGCATTCCGGTACCGCCTTTTTTCACAATTACAACCGAAGCTTGCAACGCTTTTCAGGAGACGAACGAGTTCCCAGAAGGAATGTGGGATCAAGTCTTGGCTGCGATGAAAGTTATCGAGGGAGCAACTGGCAAGGTCTTTGGAGATCCTAAGAATCCGTTGTTGGTTTCTTGCCGTTCTGGCGCTAAGTTTTCTATGCCGGGCATGATGGACACCGTTTTGAATATCGGTTTGAATGACGAGACAGCTAAGGGCATGGTGGAGCTAACCGGGAATCCGCGCTTTGTGGCAGATGCGTACCGACGCTTGGTGCAGATGTTTGGCAGCGTTGTGCTTGGTGTTGAAGATGAAGCTTTTGAAGAGGTGCTCAACGAATTTAAAGCAAAAAAGGGTGTCAAACTCGATACTGAACTCACCGCAGAAGATTTGGCAAAGCTGACCGAGGAATTTAAAGCTGTAGTCAAACGTGAAACTGGTATGGATTTCCCCCAAGATCCATACAAACAACTGGAATACGCAATTAGAGCAGTGTTTAATTCGTGGAATTCAAAGCGAGCCATCGATTATCGCCGCCGTGAACACATTCCCGACACGCTTGGAACCGCAGTAAATATTGTTACGATGGTTTTCGGTAATATGGGTGATGATTCGGGTACTGGTGTTGCCTTCACACGTGACCCTCAAACTGGTGAGAAAGTCATTTTTGGCGAGTATTTATTAAATGCGCAGGGCGAAGATGTGGTCGCAGGTATCCGCAATACCACCAAGATCGAAAATTTGAAAAACGACATTCCAGAAGCTTATGAAACTTTCATTGAAATTGCGCAGAAGCTTGAAAAGCACTTCCGCGATATGCAGGACGTAGAGTTTACGATCGAGCGCGGTAAGCTTTGGATGTTACAGACCCGCACCGGCAAACGCTCAGCGAAAGCAGCGATTAAGATTGCCTACGATATGGTCAATGAAGGCATGATCACTAAAGAAGAAGCAATCATGCGCGTGACGCCCGAACAAGTGGATATGATGCTGCATCCCCAATTCTCACAAGAAGCAAAAGATAAAGCTATCCGGGAAAAACGCTTCTTTGCAAAGGGCGTGAACGCTTCCCCGGGCGCAGCTGTTGGTCAGGTTTACTTTGACGCAGACTTAGCTGAAAAGATGCACAAAGAAGAAGGCAAAGATGTCATCATGGTGCGGCCTTTCACCAAACCGGATGATGTGCACGGTATGTTAGCTGCCAAAGGCATCCTCACCAGTGAGGGTGGCGCCACTTCTCACGCAGCGGTGGTGGCACGCCAGTTTGGCGTCCCGTGTATTGTGGGTGCATCGATGATCCAGATTGATATGAATAAACGGGTGATGATGTCCAACGGTATGACCGTCAAAGAAGGCGACTGGATCTCCTTGGACGGCGCCACAGGCGAAGTTTTCATTGGCAAGCTCGAATTGACTACGCCGGATGTTTCTCAACAGAAAGAGCTGATGGCATTGTTGAGCTGGGCAGATGAAACCTCCCGTTTGCAAGTTTGGGCGAATGCAGATTACCCCCGCGATGCCCGCCGAGCACGCGAATATGGAGCCAAAGGTATTGGCTTGTGCCGCACTGAACACATGTTCTTTGAACCTTCCCGTCTGCCTTATGTGCAGGAGATGATTATGAATGCAGAACCCACACAGGTGAAGCTGGACATCCTCGAAGGGCTGCGCAATGCACTTAAGGTTGGGCGCTTGGAAGGTCGGGTACTCAAGGAGGACGAAAAAGTTGCCTTGGAAGAGCGAATCAAAGCAGCTGAAAAAGAGTTAGCAGAAGACCCTGGTGCGCAGGCTTATTTCAATGCTCTGAAATTTATCCTGCCATTGCAGCGGGATGATTTCTATGGCTTATTCGAAGCAATGAACGGCTACCCCGTCATCATTCGCCTCATCGACCCGCCATTACATGAATTTCTGCCTTCGCTCGAGACCTTACTCACCGAAGTCGCTACGATGCGAGCCAAAGGTGAGACTGAGGGCTTAGCCGAGAAAGAAAAGATGCTCGAAGTAGTGGAACGCTTGCACGAAAGCAACCCCATGATGGGTTTGCGGGGCATCCGCTTAGGTATTGTTTACCCGGATATCATGAAAATGCAGGTGCGTGCGATCTTTGAAGCGGCTTGTGATGCAACCAAGAATGGCATTGTGGCTAAACCTGAGGTGATGATCCCCTTGACTGGTCATATCAATGAGCTTAAGGCTGTTCAGCCTATTCTCGAGGAAATTGCTAAACAGGTGATGCAGGAAAAGGGTATAGATGTTTCGTATAAATTCGGTACAATGATCGAAATTCCACGGGCTGCTGTGACCGCAAGCGAAATTGCTTCCATGGCGCAGTTCTTCTCCTTTGGGACGAACGACCTCACCCAGATGACCTTCGGCTATAGTCGAGACGATGCTGAGCGCAGTTTCTTGGTGCGTTATATTGAAAAAGGCATTCTTACCCGCAATCCATTCCAGCAATTGGACCGTGAGGGTGTAGGAAAACTGATGGAGCAAGCAATCATTGATGGCCGTGCAGTTCGCCCAGACTTGGAAGTTGGAATTTGCGGCGAGCACGGTGGTGATCCGAGCTCTATCGAATGGTGCCATATTATTGGCAATAACTATGTGAGCTGCTCGCCTTTCCGTGTCCCGATGGCTCGGCTGGCTGCTGCCCAAGCAGCGATTAAGAATCGCTAAAACTTTCCAACCAATTCAAAACAGGCGGTCTTATAATCGAAGACCGCCTGTTTCTTTATCTGAAATTGTTATTTGCAATAAATTCGTACATATTGAGCGAAGATTTCGGCAATGCTGCGAATATAATCCCGCGATTCCAGGTAGCGCACAGAGCCGAGAAACAAATCTGGATCATCACCTGCAATTTCTTTCCATTTCAATGCATTCCCTGGTCCGCTGTTATAAGCAGCTAAAGCGGCGTAAATATCGCCGTCAAAGACGTGTAGCTGGCGGCTAAGGTAATTGGTCCCTAACATGAGGTTATAGAGCGGCACAACGAGATCTTCCTCGCTAAAATTGGGTGGATAATTGATTTCGCTGGCAATTTGGGCAGCTGTGGCTGGCATGAGCTGCATCAACCCTTGGGCACCGGCAGAAGATTTCACATAAGCTTGGAAGCGGCTTTCTTGATAGATCACACTAAACAATAGCAGAATGGGTACATCATAAGTCTCTGCAGCAGCTTGCACCCAAGGAAGGTAATATGCACCATAACGGACGAGGTAAAAGTAAGAACTGTCTCTTATACACATCTCCGAGCCCACGAGACCGTACTAGATCTCGTATGCCGTCTTCTGCTTGAAAAAAAAAAAAAAACACAACAAATATAAACATCACACAACATACCACACAA
>ERZ1026814.1032-NODE-1032-length-11884-cov-3.451561_pt1 | contig 11884 bp, 10 predicted proteins | sample MGYA00520871_ERZ1026814 | MGnify/ENA primary metagenome ERZ1026814 (study PRJEB33270, sample SAMEA104284478) | anaerobic digester metagenome | biome: Anaerobic digester microbiome; feature: mesophilic sludge digester; material: Anaerobic digester biomass... | reverse complement strand
TCGCTGTACTCGTAGCCGCTGGTCAACTGCGTGGCCCGCGCCAGCGCAAGCTGAATGCCGGCCTGGGTTCGGAACCAGCGCCGGGCCGTCATATACTCGTCCTTGTAGGCATAGGCGCCGGTGAACCCCAGAATGCCAATGCTCGCCTTCAGCCCCAGCGATTTCGATCGGTAGTACCCGACGTTGCCCTTCCCGTCCTCCGGGTTCTCCGCAAAAGCGGCGACGATGCCCAGGCTCTTCCATGGGCTCAGCGTCAGATCAAGTTGCGCCGTGTCCACGGACTCACCCGCGCCGTCCCGCGTCTTGTACCCGCCGCCCAGCTTCAGGTAGGAGCTCGGTGTGGCGGTGGCGGCGATCTCGCGCGCGACGAGCGTGCTGCTGCCACTGTCGGTGAAGGCGTAGCCGCCGGCGAGCGTCAGGAAGTCGAACGGCTGCGACTCGAGGCGCAGATCGCGCGTGCGCAGGCCGAGCGCTTCGGTCTGGCGGTCGGTGAGGCCCGCCGACACCTTCAGGCGCGCATTGGGCGCCGCGGCGATGCGGATGCCCCCGGAGTTATCGGCCCCGCTCTGGTCGCTGCCATGCCCGGAGAATGTCGCCACGACATCCACCGCTTTGTGTGGCTTCGCCGTTATCCCCACATCGAGGTCGCTCGCGGCGCCCTTCGCGGAGGTCTGGGCGAGCTGGTAGGCAGCATTGAATGCGACGTTGTTGACGAGACTCGACGTCACCTTGAGCACCTTCGTGGACGAGGTGTCGCGGGCGCCGCCGCTGGCGGAGGTCTGGTCGGTCCACGCCAGCAGCACCTTGCTTTTCGTCCCGAGAGCGCTGTCAATCTGAAAGGCATCGGTTACGGCGCTGCTCTCAACGCCGTTTGCGCCCGAACCGACAGCCTTTCGCGTGAAGAGGAACTGCCCACCGGGCGCGAACACGTACTTCAGGCTGTGGTTGAGCGAGGTCGTGGCGTCGCCGCCGGCATCCTCGCGGCTCACGCGCTGGTAGCCGGACGAGAACGACAGGCGGCCGGCCTTCGGCCCGTAAGAGAGCCCGTAGGTCTGAACGTCCTGCCCCGCCGCGAACCCGTAGTCCTTGCTCCCGCTGAATGCCCGGCCGGCGCGCACGTACGAGCCGGTGAGCTTCACATCTCCCAGGCTGCTGGCGGCTCCGAACCGCGCGGCCGACCGGTCGCCGAAACCGCCTCCACTGTCGCCGCCCTCCGGGGTCATTCCGGTGAATAGCGCCGTTGTGATGGAGGTGGTCTGCGACACCTGCGTCTTGCCCTGCAGCCCGAGCACGCCTCCCGTGTTTTCGGACTGCCCGGCGCCCTGCTTGTACAGGCCGGTCAACTGCAGGCTGGACCGGCCTGACGCATAGAGATCGAGCGCGACAGGAACACTCGCGCCCGCCGCGTTTCTGGTGCATCTCTCGGGATCCACCGGATACTCGACCTTCGCAAGCCCTGTGGTCTTGAGAACCGACGTGAAGGTGATGGTGCCTTTGGCGTTGTCCAGGACGTAGTCAACGCCTCTCAGCGCCGCCCGTCCGTTCACCGACACCATTTCGCGGGAAGCGGGAATGCCCGCCCACGAAAGCCTGTACGGCCCGCGCGAGTTGTTGCCGCTGATGATGTCGCGGCAGTACCCGGGCTGCAGGTCCGAGGAGGCTGAAGCGCTGACGGTGGTGACCGGCGACAGGAGGTGCAGGCCTGTCATCTGGGCGGCAGCCGGACGCGAGCAAGCGGCGGCGGCAAAAGCAGCCGCCGCGAAGACGAGCATCCGCCTTCTTTTTTCGCGTGCGTTCAACATATCGGTGTCACCATGATATGAGACGGCTGGCGGCACGAAAGGTTTCCGTTTGAGCACGGAACGCCCCCTTCGGCGCCCGCCACAGAAGCAGGGATTCGCATGTGCTTTCTGTAAGTGCACTGCGGGCAGGCCGCGAAGGGCAGTTCCCGCGCGCGGCCCCGCAGAAAGACAGCAATTGACAGAACCGCTCCGAACCATCCTCCCCGGCCTCATCGTTTTCATGACCACCTTTCAGCAGGGGATCACGGGCTTCGGCTGCACTGTTCTGGCCCTTCCGTTCGTGGTGCTTCTGCTCGGGATGGATGTCGCCGTAAAGGTGATGGTACTGCAGGCGACGATCCTTTCGACATACATCGTCGTCACCTCGCGCAGACACATCGTATGGCGCGAGTACGGGCACATCGCGGCCTACGCCCTGGCCGGGCTCCCGCTGGGGATGATTCTGTATCGCGTACTGCCCGAGGCGTGGCTGAAGGGGGTGCTGGGGGTTTTCATGGCCGGCGTGGCCATTCAGGGCCTCCACGGACAGGCACGGCGCATACGGCCGGCGGCAGTAGAGCGCGGAACCGCCGCGGCGCGTCTGATGGACGGCTGCCTGGTTCTTGGCGGACTGCTGCACGGAGCCTTCGGGGCGGGCGGCCCGTGTGTGGTGATCTACGCGGCCCGGGCGATTCCGGACAAGTCGCTCTTCCGCGTCACGCTCTCCGTTGTCTGGCTGACGCTGAATGCGCTGATGATAGCGCGATGGATCGTTGCCGGGGCGATCACTCCGGAGGTTCAGCTTCAGGCGGCCATCTGCGCCCCGTTCACCCTTGCCGGCGTCATCGGCGGCGACCATCTGCATCACCGCGTCAACGAGTTCGCGTTCCGGACGCTTGTTTTTACGGTGCTGCTGCTCTCCGGACTGGCTGTGCTGTACGCCGCCGCGAGCGGCCCCAAGGGCTGAACCGCACCCGGGGTGCGTTGACACTGACAGTCATTTCTGCCAATCTCAGCAGAGACCCCACTCGAAGGAGAAGACTATGCAATACACGAATCTCGGAAGAACCGGGCTGAAGGTCAGCCGGTTGTGCCTCGGCACGATGAACTTCGGGCCGCAGACGGCAGAGGGTGACAGCCACGCGATTATGGACCGCGCTCTGGAGCACGGCATCAACTTCTTTGACACGGCGGACGTGTACGGCTGGAAGATGGGCGAGGGCTGGACGGAGCAGATCATCGGGCGCTGGTTCGCTCAGGGAGGCGGCCGCCGCGAGAAGGTGGTGCTCGCGACGAAGCTCTACAACAAGATGGGCGAGTGGCCGAACGAGAGCGGCCTGTCCGCGCTGCACATCCGCAGGGCGTGCGAGGACAGCCTGCGGCGTCTCCAGACCGACCACATAGACCTCTACCAGATGCATCACATCCACCGCGAGACCCCGTGGGAAGAGATCTGGCAGGCGATGGAGCAGCTCGTGCGTGAGGGCAAGGTGCTTTACACCGGCAGCAGCAACTTCGCGGGGTGGCACATTGCGAAGGCGCAGGGAGCGGCCAGAGACCGCCGCTCCATGGGGCTGGTATCGGAGCAGAGCCTTTACAACCTGAACGACCGCATGGTGGAGCTGGAGGTGCTTCCGGCGTGCCGGGACTTCGGCCTGGGCGTCATCGCGTGGAGCCCCCTCGGCGGCGGCCTGCTGGGCGGCATCCTGCAGAAGATCGAAGAAGGCCGGCGGGCGTCTGAGAACGTGCAGAAGGAGTTGGAGAAGGCGCGTCCGAGGATCGAGGCTTACGAAGCGCTCTGCTCGGAGATAGGCGAGCGCCCGGCGGACGTCGCGCTGGCGTGGGTGCTGAGCAACAGCGCGCTCACCGGGCCGATTGTCGGCCCCCGCACTCAGCAGCAGCTCGACGAGTCGCTGCGGGCGCTTGAGATCGATCTGTCGGCTGAGACACTCAAGAAGCTGGACGAGATCTTCCCGGGGCCGGGCGGCGCCGCGCCGGAAGCTTACGCCTGGTAGACGTTGCGCGGGACTGATGTCCCCGAACCGCAACTGGCAGAGCATCTGCCAGTCGATCAGCGGACAAACACGTCATCCCGGACTTGATCCGGGACCCACGGTTCCGGAGCCGGATGGGTGCTGAATCAAGTTCAGCATGACGTGTTCCCAATCATTGCCGCGCCCCCACGTCATCCCGGACTCGATCCGGGACCCACGGTACGGGTCCGGATTGGTGCTGAATCAAGTTCAGCACGACGTGTTCCCAATCATTGCCGCGCCCCCACGTCATCCCGGACTTGATCCGGGACCCACGGTTCCGGAGCCGGATGGGTGCTGCAGCAAGTTCAGCACGGCGTCAATCAGCGCGGCAGTCCGCCCTCAGGCGAGCATTCCGCGGAGGACGTCCTCGCGGGTTACGATGCCGACGACCTTGCCGCCGTCCACCACGGGAACGCGGTTGATGCGCTTGTTGACCAGAACGGCGGCGAGCGCATCGAGCGCGGCATCGGGCGGCACGCTGATCACCTTCCGGGTCATCACGTCCCCCACCCTGAGAGCCAGCCCGTCCTCATAAGCGCGCAGCAGCGCTTCTTCTTTGACCGGAGCAAGGCCGAAAAGCGCTGTGCGGGGAAGCGCATTGCGCCGCCGCCCGGTGTTCATCAGATCGGACTCGCTGACGACTCCCGCGAGCGCTCCCGCCGCGTTCAGCACGACAAGCCCGCTGACTCCGTTGTCAATCATCGCCTGCCCGGCCTCGCGCACTGTCGCGTCTTCGGTCACGGCAATCACATTCTTCGTCATCACGTCCGCGGCTGTTTTCATAGTCTGCACCTCATCACACACGCATACTGACTTATTTCGCGCATTCTGCGCATTCTGCGCCCGGGGCTGCCTCGGCGCCGAAACCAGACATCATCCCTCCAGCAACGGAAACTCGGTGATCCGCAGCTTGGCGCAGCCATAGGGGATAAGCGTCAGGTCTTCGAGCGGCTCCGACGAGGTGACCGGGCTCTCAGGCACAGGCCCCGAGCAGTTGTCCTGCATCCCCCACTCGGGAATGCGGCGGCCCTTCACCCGCAACTCGACCGGCGCGAAGTCCGGGCCGTAGATGACGTCGCCGACGCCCTTCTTCACGACCTCAACCCGCGGATCGTCCGGGTCCACAAGCAGACCGTAGTTCCATGGCGTCGTCGGATAGACAGCATAGTCCGGGCAGGGGTCCTCACCCCGTACGCGCTCCCAGCGCTCGCCGATCTTCAGCGAGTACACCAGCGGCCCGCGCGTGAGAGTAATGGAGTCGCGGTAGCGGCGCTCGGCGCGGACCTTCATCGGGAAGTGAAGCTCGATCGTCTCGCCGTCCTTCCAGACGCGGTCGAGAGTGTGAAATGTGCCGGGGAGCGCGGAGAGGATTTCGCCGCAGACGGTCACGGTTGCGCCTTCAGCCCAGCCGGGGATGCGCAGCTTCAGAGGGAAGGCAGACTCCTGCGGCAGATGCAGCGTGATTCGGATTGTCTCGTCGAACGGGTAGTCCGTCTCAACCTTCACCCCCACCCGCCTGCCGTCGCGCACCATCGCCGCAAGCTCGCACGGAGCGTAAGCCACGGCGGCGAGCCCGTCGCCGGCCGTCGCCATCCAGAGGTTGGCGGCAAATTTCGGCCACCCCTGATGGAAGTTCGCCGTGCAGCAGCCATACTGCGGCTCGAGCCCAAACACGTTCGAGTCCATGTTGTTGTTCGTCCACGGGCGGGGCTCGATGGTGCACAGCACCTGGTTCGCCTGCTGGTCGTACTGATGCGCCTTCATGTCGGCGGAGAACGTTCCGGGAAGCGCGTTGAACGCGATCTTCTCGAGCCGGTCGCCCATCGCCGGGTCGCCCAGGATCTGAATCAGGTTCTCGAGCGAGAACATGTACTCGACAACCGCGCACACCTCGGTGCCCTGAATCGGGTCCTTCCCGGCGTAGTGCTCGTCACCTGTGAAGATGCCGGCGGCCGTGCCGTGATACTTGTCCAGCACCCACATCGCACGCTCCGCGCCCTGCCGGTGCTCCTCCCAACCCGTGAGCAGATACTGCACGCCGGGCGCCTTGACGCCCATCGCGTTGTTCACGACGTGCGTGCGCATCGGGAAGTTCTTTGTCTGCTTCTCGGTGTGCGCGAAGTCCCAAAAGTGCCAGCTCCAGTCGTGGCCCTGACCGCGCACCATGTTGGCCAGATCGAGAAGCCCGGCGTCACCCGTGCGGTTGTAGAGCCAGATGATCGAGAGGGCCATATCCGCCCAGCGCACAATCGCCCACGAATGCATATGGTTGTGCCCAAGCTCGCCCTTCATGTAATCGAAGAAGCGCTTCATGAGCGTGATGACGCGCTCGTCGCCGGTCGCTTCGTGGTACTGCGTCAGCACTTTGAGCGCCACCGCGAACGGCCACCAGTCGTTCAGCGACTTCGGGCCGAAGTGCCCGAACGCGTCCTGGCTTCCGAGCATCCACTCCAGCCACTGGCTCACGCGCGCCTTGAGCTTCTCGTCGTCCAGCAGATACGCGAGCGGCACGAGGCCGTCGAGATAGTACGGCCCGCGCTCCCAGCTCTCGCCCGTGCCGCCGAGCCAGCCGCTGTTGGGGCCGAGCGATTCCCAGAACTCGGGCAAGAGGCCGGTCTGTCCTTCGGCCTGAATCCGGAGCTGGCGCCTGAGCCATCCGGCGGGTTTGACGGCGCCGAGCGGCAGAAATGCGAATTCCGAAGGCGGAAGAGGTTTGCGGGGACCGGGATAATAAGTGTTCATTGCGCGTTGTTGACTCACCTGTCAGTTTGGGGGCGCGAGACTTGAGCCGCCCTGTTGGAGAGTATGACGGCGGCGGTTCGCCCTCCTGCCTCGTTTGCGGAGCATCCGGAGCAGCGCCCCTTCTTGATTGTGAAGAGGCGGGGTGCTATACTCCGTAGTGGCAGCAGCGCTGAGGGGAGCCGCAAGAGCTTGCGAGTTCGCGTGTCCGGCGTTCGGAGAGCAGGAGAGCGTTGCCAGGAGATTCGTCCCGGCAATCCGGTTGACACCGCAGAGTTATTCGGTGCTTGAAGCAATTATCCATTCATCCTGACAATGCGGGATTAGAACACGGGAGCGTTCTTCTGATAGTATGAGCGGGATTGACGTGGCAGACAGCGAGCGGCGCCTTCAGCAGGCGAAGAACCACAAGGCGAACGGGGAATACGACGAGGCACTTGCGGTCCTCAACGAATTGCTGGCCGTCGAGCCGGACAATGCGGATGTGCACCGCGAGATCGGGCTGATCTACGGGTTCCAGGGCTTGTTCGACGAGAGCGTCGAGGCGCTTGAAAAGGCGGTTGGACTTGACGACTCGCGCGCGGACATCCTGTGCGACCTTGCGATGACTCACGCAATGCTCGGGATGTTTGACGAGGCGAAGCCAGACTTCGAGAAGGTTCTGGCGATGGACCCCGAGAACAAGGTAGCTCAGCAGCAGATGGTTTATTTTGCTGACATGGCTGCTCTGTAACAGGCGGCGGGGCCGAAGAGGCTGCCCGCCCGGAGATTCGAACCAACCAATACGCGGAGGATACGAATGGCCAATCTGAACGAGCTGGCCGAGGCTATCATTAAGGGGAAGGCCCCGGTGGCCAAAGAGCTCACCGAGCAAGCGATCGCTGAGGGCATCAGCCCCCAGGAAATTTTGAACGACGGACTCGTCGCGGGGATGTCGGTGGTGGGACAGAAGTTCAAGGCGAACGAGTTCTACGTGCCGGAAGTCCTGATCGCCGCGCGGGCGATGCAGGGCGCCATGCAGGCGCTGAAGCCGGCGCTGGCCGAGACGGGCGCCCAGCCTATCGGGCGCGTCGTTATCGGCACGGTGCAGGGCGACCTGCACGACATCGGCAAGAACCTCGTCGCGATGATGCTGGAAGGCGCGGGCTTCGAGATCTACGACCTCGGGGTGGACGTGACGCCTGAGAAGTTCCTCGAAGAGGCGAGGATGTCCGGCGCGACAATCGTCGGGATGTCGGCGCTTCTGACCACCACCATGCCCGCGATGGAGAAAACCATCCAGCACATCCGCGAGCAGGCGGACGGCGAGGGCATCAAGGTTATGATCGGCGGCGCCCCGGTGACCGAGGAGTTCGCGAACAAGATCGGGGCGGACGGATATGCTCCGGACGCGGCCAGCGCGGTGGACGTGGCCAAGACCCTGGTCGCCGCGTGAGGCGCGGGCGCATTCGCACGCAGACGATGTGAGCAAACGAGCCTGCCGGGCGACCGGCAGGCTCTGCTTTTCGGGCGGAACAGGACAGGTGGCGAACACAGCGGAAGTCACACGTGAGCAGCTTGCGGGCGGGATTCGGGCGATGGGGGTGCGGCCGGGAGACCTGCTGCTCGTCCACAGTTCGCTTTCGAGCTTCGGGCGGATGGCGGGAGGAGCAGAAGCCGCCGCGCGGGCGCTCGTTGACGCGGTGAGACCGGACGGGACGGCGTTCGTTCCCGTGTTCTACTGGGGAGACGAGCCGTTCGAACCCGAGACGACCCCTTCACACGTCGGCGCGATTACGGAAGCATTCCGGAAGCTCCCCGGCGCCAGGCGCAGCCTCTGCCCGAGCCACTCGGTGTGCGGCATCGGCCCGGCAGCGGCGGAGATGTTCGCGGGTCACGACCGGGCCCACCCCTTTGGCGAAGGCAGCCCATTGTGGCGTCTGCTGGAGCGCAACTGCCACGTGCTGCTCATCGGATGTGACCACCGCTCGAGTTCGATGATCCATGTGGCCGAGGAGAAGGAGGGCGTGCGGTATCTTGACCGGCAGCGCACGGTGCTGGTCAGAACGGAGGATGGGGCGAGGCAGGTCACACTGCGCAGGCCGGGGTGCAGCCGGGGTTTTGGCGCGGTGGACGCGCCGATGAGAGCCGCCGGAATGATCAGCGAGTCTGCAGTCGGCCCATCACGGCTTCTGCTGATGAAGGCGCACGATCTGGTGGAGACAGCGCGGGCGATTCTGAAGGAGGATCCCGCGGGGCTGCTCTGCGGGCTGGACGATTGTGAGGGCTGCCGCGAGGCGCGGCGGATGATCGGGGAGGCGTGAGATTCAGAGGAACCAGGTGGACACGATGAAAGCTGGAACAGCAAAGATAGCGATTACGCCGGAGGGCGTTGTGGACCTGTCGGGCTTCGGGGCGCGGGAGCAACCGTCGGTCGGGGTGCACGACGACATCTTCGCGCGGTGCGTGGCGCTGGAGCAGGACGGGAGGAAACTCGCCATCTGCTCGCTCGAGATTCTCGGCCTGGACTTCGAGCAGGTGGACTGGCTGCGCGGCGAGCTTGCGCAGGATGGCTACCGGCCCGAAAACCTGCTCTTCTGCGGGACGCATACGCACGGGGGACCGGCGGTGCAGTCGCTGCGCCTGTGCGGAACGGCGTCGCCGGCCTACGAGAAGCAGCTCCTGAAGGCGATCGTGAAGGCTGTCCGCGAGGCCGGCAAACAGATGAAGGAGTGCCGCGTCAACGTGGGGGCGGCGCCGTGCGCTCTGGGAGTCAATCGCCGCAAGCCGGGCGTCACCGGAACACAACTCGAGCCTAACCCCGGAGGCGATACGGATCCGGAGCTGGTGGCGGCGCAGATCCGCTCTTTCAACGGCGAGCCGATTGCGACGATCTTCAACTACGCCTGCCACGCCGTCATACTGGGCGGCGACAACAGGCTGGTGACCGGAGACTGGCCCGGCGCGGCGATGGAGAAGCTGCAGTCAGATGGCTTCGGGCTGACGCTCTTTCTGCAGGGATGCTGCGGCGATGTGAACCCGGTCATCCGCGGCACGTGGGAGCACAGAGAGAAGGCGGCCGAGATGGCTGTCGCGGCGGTTCGCGAAGCCCTCGAACACGCCTCGGACGCCGCCGAAGGCGGGGCGGCAGGCGCGATGTATCCGGTGTCGTTGCCACTGCTTCCGAACCCGAGCGACGAAGAGCTTCGGGCGCGGCTGGACGAAATCAACGCTCTTGCGCCGGATCAGCGGGGCTTCGCGGAATGGCGGGACCTGATCTGGTGCGCGGACGTGATCAACGCGCCGGAGAAGTCGCGCCGGACGGAGCTTCCGATTGCGACCGGCGAACTACGCATCGGCGATCTGGTCATCGCCTGGCTTCCGGCCGAAGCCTTCAGCGCCTATTCGAGAGCGATCAAGGCGGCGAGGACACCCGGCAAGACCATGGTTGCTGCGTACACGAACGGCAACATCGGCTACCTGCCGACCGCGGCGGCATACAGCGAGGGCGGCTATGAGGTGCATGACGCCTACCGCTACTACGCGTACCAGATGATCGCGCCGGAATCGGAGGACCTCGTTCTGGAGACGTTCGGGGCAGCCTGACCGGGCCCCGCGTCCGCCGTGAGGGTCCCGCACGGCATGTCTGACCCTCACGGCCTACCCATCTTTTCACTTGCCCTTGACATGACGCGCGCTTGCATGATATCATTACAATATCACTACGATATTAAGGAGGGCACTATGTCGAGTGAAGTTGAAGCCCGGGCGTATCCGGGTTGGCCGTTGCTGGTTCTTGACATCGTTCTGTTTGTTGCGGCCGGCTGGTTGTTCTACTGGATGGCGCGGCAGAGTTCGCTGGGAACACAGCTGCCGCTGGGGTATCTGATCCCGCTGGACATCCTGTTGTTGATCGCGGCGGTGCTGATCGCAATCGGGTTCTTCGTCATCGAGCCGAACGGCAGCAAAGTGGTTCTGCTCTTCGGCAGCTACAAGGGGACGGTCAAGCAGGCGGGGTTTCACTGGTGGAACCCGTTCATGGTGCGCCGGCCTGTATCTCTCAGGGCGCGCACTTTGAATGGCGAGAAGCTGAAGGTGAACGACCTTGCGGGAAACCCGGTCGAGATCGCGGCGGTCGTCGTCTGGCGCGTGCACGATACGTTCAAGGCTATGTTCGAGGTTGACCGGTACGAGCAGTACGTGGACATGCAGAGCGAGACCGCCGTGCGGCATCTGGCGTCCTCGTATCCGTACGACGCGGATGACGATACCCTGTCGCTGCGGCGCAACGCGGACGACGTCTCGAAGAACCTGCAGGCCGAGCTTCAGGACAGGCTGGCCCGCGCGGGCGTGGAGGTGATGGAGGCGCGGCTCAGCCACCTGGCGTACGCCCCCGAGATCGCGGGAGCGATGCTGCGCAGGCAGCAGGCGTCGGCTATCATCGCGGCCCGCCAGCGCATCGTTGAGGGTGCGGTCGGGATGGTCGAAATGGCGCTCGACAGGCTGGACGAGTATGGCAAGCTGAAGCTGGACGACGAGCGTAAGGCCTCGATGATCTCGAATCTGCTGGTGGTGCTGTGCAGCGAGCATGCGGCGCAGCCGGTTGTCAACGCCGGGACGCTCTATCCGTGATGCGAGATGGCTGACAAGAAGTCGTTTGTGCTGCGGATCAACCGGGAGCTTTGGGATGAGTTGAGAAAGCTGGCCGCCGCCGAGTTCCGGAGCGTAAACGGGCAGATAGAGTATATGCTTCAGGACGCCGTGCGCCGCCGGGGGCGCCGGGGGCGCGGCGATGAAGACGAGCAGCCCGACAACTGAAGGCGTGCACGAAGACGGGGCGTGAGAGAATCACGCCCCGTCTGGCGTCTGGTTCGGATCAGGCCTTGCCCTGGTTCGCCACGGCGGCCGCGGCGGCGGCGATGGCCTCGGGGTCGCCCAGATAGTAGTGCGTCAGCGGCTTGAGATCGTCGTCCAGCTCATACACGAGCGGGATGCCGGTGGGGATGTTGAGCCCCACGATCTCTTCGTCCGAGACGTTGTCGAGATACTTCACCAGCGCGCGCAGGCTGTTGCCGTGCGCCGCAATGACGACCCTCTTGCCGGCCTTGATGGCGGGCGCGATGTCGCCATGCCAGTACGGCAGGAAGCGCGCGACGGTATCCTTGAGGCACTCGGTGAGCGGAAGCTCTTCGGGCGTGAGGTCCGCGTAGCGCCGATCGTGGCCGGGGAACCGCTCGTCGGAGGGCTCGAGTTCGGGCGGCGGGATGTCGTAGCTGCGCCGCCAGATCAGCACCTGGTCCTCGCCGAACTTCGCCGCCGTCGCCGACTTGTTCAGCCCCTGCAGCGCTC
>ERZ1026814.1031-NODE-1031-length-11895-cov-2.956577_pt1 | contig 11895 bp, 7 predicted proteins | sample MGYA00520871_ERZ1026814 | MGnify/ENA primary metagenome ERZ1026814 (study PRJEB33270, sample SAMEA104284478) | anaerobic digester metagenome | biome: Anaerobic digester microbiome; feature: mesophilic sludge digester; material: Anaerobic digester biomass | place... | reverse complement strand
GGTCGCGGCCTGCCATTGCCGACCGGGCGGCGCTGACGAGTGCCTCCAGGTTCGGCGCGCCCCCGGCATCGAGCTGCCACACCGTCAGGCGGAGGTCGTCGCCCGGTCGCAGGTGGGGCGACACGCGCCGCACCACGTCGCTCAGCAACTGCCGCTCGCTGGCAGCGGAGAGGTGAGTGCGGATCACTTCCGCGTAGATGGGGTGCGACAGACGCAGTTCGAGGTCGGTGGCGGGACCGGAGGTCGATACGACCCCGGCTCGCATCAGTTGGTCGAGCGCACCCAACTCCTCGCCGTCGAACATCGCCATCGGCAACGGCTGGCACAGTGCCAGCATGTCGGCCAGGTGGCGAGCGCCGGGCTCGAGGCTGCGCACGCTCTGCAACAGGTACTCGGTGAGGTGCATCGAGCCCACCAACGGCTGTGCCAGCACCCAGGTGCCGCCATGCTGCGCGATGCGCCCGGCCGCGACCGAACCGACGACGAGCTCGCGCAGGTAGAGCGCGTTGCCGCGCGATTGCTGCCACAGTGCTTCGTGCACCTCCGGTGTGACCGCACCCATGATGCACCGAACGGTCTCGTCGCACGCCGAACGATCGAACGGGCCCACCTCCAGGCGCACCAGCCCGGTGGCGGTCCACAGCGGCACCGCACCATCGGGCAACGCCTCGCCGGTGCGATAGGTGGCCAGCAGCTGCACGGGGGCGTTCCCGGTGAGCTGCACCAGCAGCCCGCACGACGCATCGTCGAGGTGGTGCAGATCGTCGACGAAGACGACGAACCGTCGGTCGGCGGTAGCGCCCGAACGCAGGATGTGCTCGGAGACCATGGCGAACACGCTGAGCTGCTGGGTACCGGCCGCGACCGCTGCCATGTGGTGCGCAGGGATCAACCCGACGAGCGCACCGAACGGCACATCGGCCAGCGACGAACTGGCGACGCAGCGGCTGCCCGATCCGCCACCGGCCAGATGCAGCTCCAGCGCTCGCTCGGCGAGTCGGCTCTTGCCCACCCCGGCTTCACCGGCCAGCAGCACGGTTGGGTGACTCCCGCTGCCCAGCAGTGCCGCCAGCGCGTCGAGCTCCTCGCCGCGCAGCATGAAGCCCCAGCCGCTCACCGGGGTGGTGTCGTCTGCGCGCACGACCGAACTCTTGCACACATCGCGCCGACCCTCGAGAGTCCCGAATCCGTCCAAGATCTGTCCAGGTGTCGTCATCCCCGCTGCACAATTCCGGGCATGTCGCCAAACCTCGGCCACCGTCTGGGCGTGTCCCACCTGTGGCGACGATGGCAGCGATGATGGGAGAGGCAGCGGAAGCCGGCGATGTCGTCGTCGTGGCCAGCCTCGAGACCCTCTTCCGTGCGAACTACGCGCGCCTCGTCCGCACGCTCGCCGTCGTCTCCGGCAGCCAGGAGTCGGCAGCCGATGCCGTGCAGGAGGCCTTCGTCAAGGCCCACGTGCACTGGCGCCGAATCGAGCGCTACGACGACCCCGTGGGCTGGATCCGCCGGGTCGCCATCAACAAGCTCCGCGACGATCACCGTCGGTCCGGCCGCAAACAACGCGCGCTGGAACAGCTGAAGAGCCACGATCGCCCGGAGGCCGTCGATTGGTCGAACGGCACCGATGTGGCGGCGCTGCTGGCCGACCTGCCCCGGCAGCAGCGGCTCTCGATGGCCCTGTTCTACGTCGACAACCTCAGCATCGCGGAGGTGGCGGCCACCCTCGGCCTCAGCGACGGAGCGGTGAAGTTCCACCTCCACCAAGGACGCGACCGGCTGCGTGGGCTGTTCGCGGTACAGCAGGACGCACAACCATGAGCGACTTCGACGACCCTGAGCTGGAGCGCATCCTCGGCCGCTCCGGTGGCCCCTTCCCCGATGTGAACCTGGCGTACCAGCAGGTGCAGACGCGAGTGCGCCGAGCGAAGCGACGCCGCGCAGCCGTGATGGGCGGCACCGCCTGTTCGTTGCTGCTCGCGCTCGGCGTGCTGGCGGCTGTGCGCGGCGGCGACGGCCGCTCCATCCAGCCCGGCGGCAGCAGCGAGCTCACGGGGCCTGACAGCAGCCAGCTGCAGCCGGACCACACTGCCGGCGAGAGCCACGACAGCAGCCCGAACGCAACGGCCGGCAGCACGCCGTCGAGCACCGGCGACTCCAGCGGCGACGGCACCGGGCCCACCCCCTCGATCACGGCCACCAGGTCGTCCACCGGCGACGCGTCGCCGGCGTCCAGCAACCCAGCTGCGGGGTCGCCCAGCAACCCCCCGCCGACCCCGGCCACCTCCATCGCGCCGCCACCCACCGCCACGCCCACCACCGTCGGCACCACGACCAGCACCACCGCCAGCACCACCACCAGCACCACCGGCACGCCGCCCGCACCGATCACGCAGACGTTCACCGGCATCGGCGGCAGTATCACCGTGCGTAACGACGGCGACACGCTCACGCTGGTGGCCAGTACGGCTGCTGCCGGCTTCACGACCGAGGTGCGGCATTCGTCGGGCGGCCACGTCGAGGTGCGGTTCGAATCCGATGCGCATCGCACCGATGCCCGCGTCGATCTGGTGAACGGCACGATGACGAACAACTTCACGGAGTCGCCCCGCTGACGGCCGACGGCCGTGTCGAGAGCATCGCCGGTCGTCCATACTGACCGGGTGGCCACCCACGAGACGACCGATTGGAACCCTGTGCTGCGCGGCGAGTTCGCGAAGCCCTACTGGCAACAGCTGCAGCGGTTCGTTGCCGAGCAGCGCGCCAGCACCACCGTCTTCCCACCTCACGCCGACGTGTTCGCGGCCCTGCGCCTCACCGCCTACGCCGACACGCGAGTGGTGATCCTGGGGCAGGACCCCTATCACGGGGCGGGCCAGGCGCACGGCCTGTGCTTCTCGGTTCGCCCCGGCGTGGCGCTGCCGCCGTCGCTGGCCAACATCTACAAGGAGCTCCACAGCGATCTGGGCATCACCGTTCCGCGGCACGGCAACCTGGAAGCGTGGGCTCGCCAAGGGGTGCTGCTGTTGAACACCACGCTCACCGTGCGCGCCGGGCAGGCTGCCTCGCACCAGGGCAAGGGCTGGGAGATCTTCACCGACCAGGTGCTGCGCGCGGTGAACGACAAGCAGCAGCGGGTGGTGTTCATCCTGTGGGGCGCCGCGGCTCGCAAGAAGAAGTCGTTGATCGACCTGTCACGCCACGTCGTGCTCGAATCGGCGCACCCCTCGCCGCTCAGCGCGCACAACGGCTTCTTCGGCAGCCGGCCCTTCAGCAGGGCCAACGCGGCGCTTGCTGCAGCCGGCCAGCGCCCGATCGACTGGGCGCTGGCCGACTGAGCTCAGCCGAACGTCAGCCGGCGGGGCTGGGGTAGTCGCCGCGCTCTTCTCCAGCGGGTGCTGTCTCGTAGATCGCCACCGCTCCGGCCGGATCGAACATCTTGTCGTCGGTGGGCCACTGGCCCGGCAGGTAGCGCAGGCCACCGTCGACGTACTGGTACATGCCAGTGCCTTCACGGCGGATCTCGTCGGGGCCCGTCGCGACGGGATCCCACCAGAACGCAGTGGCGTCGTCGACGCCCTGATAGTCCGCCACGCCACCCCAGTAGCCCTTGTCACCATAGGAGAGGTACGGCTGGCTGATGCCGGGCCGGGTGCCTTCCGCGGCGAACAGCGTGTCGCGGAACGTCTCGGGCGACAGGTTGGGGCCGACGCCTTGCACGACGGCGAAGAACAGCGCCGGGCTGGGTGCGATGACCCCGATGGAGTCGTTGGCCGGCGGCTCGACACCCGTGAACCACTCGTAGTTGGCGTAGGCGCCGCTGGTGGTGGGGTTGCTGCGTGCGGCCAGTTGGGTGACCCCGAACGCGTGGGCCCACTGCTGCTGGTCGTACGTGCGGGCAAACGCGGTGACATCGACCAACGTGCTGGCCGCCACGACCCACTCCGGGAAGTACTCCTGTGCGGTGGCTTCGTTGGTGAAGTCGCGCGGGGCAACCGGGTCGCCACTGAACACGATCGTGGTGACGCCGGCCGCCTTCATCTTGGTGATCACCTGTGATGCCGTCTGCTGGATGGTCGCCGGGTCGAGCTGATAGGCGGCGACCGCGGCGAGCGGTGAACCCATCGTGTCCATCGCGGCAGCGAACGTGTCGGCGAGGTCCTTCGAGGCGCCACTGCTCTCCAGGTACACCAGGCCGAAGCTGCGCGGCAGGGCCTTCACCGCATCGCCACCGTGCTCGGCGTTCTTGCCGATCAGTTGCTTCTCGATGAACTCGAGCACGTGCGCCTGCTTCTGCAACGCGCTGCCGTCGAGGCCCCAGACGTATGGGTCGCGGTCGGTGTAGAAGTTGGCCGGCTGGCCGGGCGTGCAGCTGATGCACAGCACCTGGCGCGCTGCCAGCTCGTCACCGAAGGCGCTCGTGAGCGCAGGCCCACCCAGCACTGCGAACGGCGAGTACTGCTCGGCGATCGTGGCCGCATCGGCGCGCGCCGCCACTTCGTCGGTGGCACCGCCGGTACCTTCGAACGTGACCAGGTTGATCTTGCGGCCGTAGAGCTCGTAGTACGCCTCGTAGTAGGCGACGAGGCCCTTCATCGTGTCGGCGTACTGCTCGTTGGTGTCGTCGTTGTCGATTGCATCGGTGATGTAGGCGATGATCGGGTCGTTCGCCTGGCCGATGTAGTTGACGACCGTGATCTCCTCTGCGGTCACGCCGGTGGCCGTGACCCCACCGTTGTCGCCGGTGAACGGCGCCATGCACTCCGGTGCGAAGTAGTCGGGCACTGCCAACCGACCGGTGGCGGTGTCGCAGCGCTCGCCCCACTCCACATCGCCTTCGATGCCTTGCTCGACGGCTTGCGAGTACGACAGCGGGAACGTGATCTCATCGGTGGGGGCGCCAGTCGTGTCGACCCCGGTGTCGGGTGCGCCAGTGTCGGGCGGGCCGGTCTCCGGAGGCGTCGTCGACTCGGCGGCGACCGTGGTGGTTGCTGCCGTGGTGGTCTTGCTGTCGTCGTCCTTGGTGGCCAGCAGCACGCCGCCACCGATGGCAACCACCGCGAGCACACCCGCGATCGGTCCCCATCTTTTCAGCTGCCGGTTGCTGCCCCCATTTGCTCCCGAAGTGCTGGCCGGTTGCATGGCTACCCCCTTGTGCCGGAGCGCTCGCGCGCCGCTGCGTTGTTCCCCAAATAGCTCTCTATCACGTCTGGATGACCCAGTACGTCAGCGGGTGCGCCCTCGGTGAGCACAGCACCCTGATCCAGCGCGACCAGTCGATCACTGATCGACGAGATGAGCGGGATGTCGTGTTCGATGACCAGCAGGCTGGCGCCCATCTCGTCGCGCAGTCGTCGCAGCACGGGTGCCAACGCCTCCACCTCACGCTGTGCGATGCCACTGCTCGGTTCGTCGAGCAGCACCATCACCGGACGGTGCGCAGCGATGCAGGCGAGGTCGACGACGCGACGCGTACCGGTGCTGAGCTCGCGCACGAACGAGTTGCGATAGTCGCCGAGGTTCATCAACTCGATCAGCTCGTGCACGCGCAGCCTCGTGCGCTCCTCGTCGTCGAACACCGCGGGCAGCCGCAGTGCCGCGGCGAGCGCGCTGCGGCTGTTGACCCATCGCTCGAGGGACACCGCGAGGGTCTCGCTGACGGTCATGTCGGGGAACAGCCGCGCATCCTGGAAGCTGCGCCCCAACCCGGCGGCGGCGCGCTCGCTCGCGCCCAGGTTGGTGATGTCGCGCCCCTGCAGCTCGATGCGACCACTGTCGACCGCGACGAACCCGCTGACAAGATCGAAGATGGTGGTCTTGCCGGCGCCGTTGGGGCCGATCATGCCGACGATCTCGTGCGACCGCACATCGAAGGTCGCGCCGTTCACCGCCCGGTTGCCACCGAACGCGACGGCGATCTCGTTGACTCGCAGCAGCGGCGCCACGTTCTCATCGGTCGCCGAGTCGCGGCGCACGGCCGTCGCGGTGCCATCGGGCTCGGCGGCGCCGGACAGGAACACCGAGCGCAGCAGATCCTTGCGCCCGAGCAGATCTGCGGTAGGCCCGCTGAAGCGGATGGTGCCGCGTTCCATGAAGTACGCCCGCTCGGCAACCGACAACGCGACGTTGACGCTCTGCTCGACCAGGATGACGGCGGTGCCCTGCTGAGCCACGCGCTGCACGATGGGAAGGAGCTGGCCCACCACCACCGGTGCGAGCCCCAACGACAGCTCGTCGATGAGCAGCACCCGCGGCTGCGCGACGAACGCCATGCCCAGCGCCAGCATCTGCTGCTGGCCGCCACTGAGGTCGGCCGCCGGTCGGTGCAGGCGCTCACGCAACAGCGGGAACAGCACGAGCACCTCCTCCATCGCCGCGTCGCGACCCACCGGGTCGCGGTGGCGGGTCCAGCCGGCCAGCTGCAGGTTCTCCTGCACCGTCAGGCCGCCGAACACCCCTTGGCCGCCGGGCATCTGGCTGATGCCGAGGGCCGCGATCTCGTTGGGCGGAGCATGCGTGACATCGCGGCCGTCGAGGATGACGGCCCCGCGATCTGCTTCCACCACCCCACTGATGGCCTTCAACAGGGTGCTCTTCCCGGCGCCGTTGGTGCCCAGCAGCGCGACGATCTCGCCTTCCTTGACGTCGAAGTTGACGCCGAACAGCACCTGTCGACCGCCGTAGCCGGCGTCGAGGTTGCGGATCAGCAGCAGGTCTGCCTCGCCGTGGCGGCGTTGGTACAGCGCCTCGCTACGAGCAGCCGACGCTTGCCACACCTGCGCGATGTCGCCGTCGATGGTGTTCTGCGCGGTGCCCAGGATGAGGCTGCCGATGATGAACAGCGGCACCAGCGTGAGCATGCCGACGCGAATGCCCACGTGGCTGCTGATCCAGCCGATCAACGGCAGGATGAGCAGGCCGGGGATGACCCACAGCGATGCCACGGAGAAGCCGGTGGCGCGAGCGCGCGACGGAATGGCGAGGGACAGTTCCACCAGGATGCCGGGGCCGACCACGGCGAGGGTGCCGGAGATGACGCAGTTGAGCGCCACCGCGATGACGACGTTGGGGGCGAACGCGAAGCCGACCGACGCGACCGACGTGCCGATGGCGACGCGCGCGATGAAGCGGATGAGCCCACGCATGTCGGCCATGAATCGCTTGGTGATGTAGCGCGTGCCCACCACCAGCCCCACGAGCTGGAACGGCTCGGCGACTGCCGCCGCCACACCGCGACCACGTTCGTCGAGACCGAACTGCTGCTCGTAGAGCAGCGACGCCAGCACCACGAACCCGATGAGGGCGGTGGCGAGGAAGGGCAGGCTCCACCACAGCCGCTGCAGCGTGGGGATCTTCTGCACCGTGCGCCAGCTCTCCGCGAACGACGGCACCGTCTCCTCGGTGTTGGCCACTTCGTCGCTGGCACCCATCGCCGCGCGTTCCCACTTGCCGCGCACGGGCTCGCGCAGCCGCAGCGCCAGGAAGGCGAAGATGAGCGTGGGCACCACGAACACCAGGAACGGCACGCGCCAACCGAACGCGTACGCCAGCATGCCTGCACTGAGCGGGCCGACGAAGGCCCCGACGGCGTTGGCCGCGCGATGTGTGCTGAACACCTTGCTGCGGGCCTCGATGGGGTAGTAGTCGGCGAGCAGCGAGTTGTGCGTGGGGTCGATGACGGCCTTCCCCAGGCTGCTGCCGCTGCGCGCGATGGTGAGCACCACCACTCCCCCGGCCAGGCCCGTCATGCCGCTGAACGTGGCCCACACGAGCGCACCGACGATGGCGAGCGGCACTCGTCTGGAACGGTCGGCGTACTGCGCGATCGGCACCTGCAGCGCCAGCGCCGCGATCGACGAGAGCGCCACCAGCCCGAGCACCTTGGTGTTGTCGAGCCCGAACTCGTCACGGATGTTGGGGAGCAGGATGCCGAAGGCGGTGCGGTCGAGCTCGTCGACCGCGTTGAGACCGAACAGCACGGCGAGCGGGTAGGCCGACTCGCCGCCGCACACGCCTCGCAGCCACAGCATGGGGTGTGCCACATGACCGAAGAACTTGCGCACCGCGCTCATGCAACCTCTTCCACGGGCTCGAGTGCCACGCCTGCCGGCTGCGCAGTGATCGGTTCGGCGAGAGTGGCGAGGGGTTCGTCGACGCGTTGCCCGGTGAGCAACCGAACCACGACGTCGCGCAGCTTCACCCACAACCCGCCCAAACCACCGGGCAGGATGAGCAGCACCAGCAGCACGCCGGCCCCGGTGGACAGCGTCTGCCACGCGGGGTCGGTGATGAACCAGCGGGTGCCACGCAGGTACAGGGCTCCGAGAAACGCCCCACCCAACGAGCCGAGACCGCCGATGACCGCGCTGGTGAAGACGTTGAAGCTCTCGCCGGTGGTGAAGCTGTCGATGGAGAACGCTTGCTGCTGGTGCACGAACAGGGCGCCGCCGACACCGGCGACGAAGCCGGAGATGACGAACGCGGTGAGCTTGGAGCGCACGACGCCGACCGAGAAGCTCTGCGCGGCCCGCTCGTTTTCGCGAATGGCGATGATGACCCGGCCGGCGCGCGACCGACGAATGCCACGCAACGCGAAGTACAGCAAGGCGAAGACCGCGAGCGAGTAGAAGTAGTAGCGCGTTGGTGTGGCAACGCTGACGCGACCGAACAGGGGCGGCCGCTCGAAGCGCTCCTCTCCTTTGGGGAACCACGTGAAGAAGCGATCGTTCAGCAACCAGAACTGGGTGGCCAAGCCGAGGGCGAAGGTGGTGACGGCCAAGTACAGCCCTCGCAGGCGCAGTGCTGGCACACCCACCGCGAACGCGGCCGCACCGCCGGCGACACCACCGATGACGAGCGCCAGCGTGAGATCGACCTGCCAGCGCGAGGTGACCGTGGCGCTGACCGCCGCCCCGATGCCGACGATGGCCATCTGACCCAGCGACACCTGGCCGGCCCAGCCGGTGAGCACCACCAGCGAGAGCCCGATGATCGCGAATGCCAGCAACGCCGACGCCTTGATGACGTTGCCGACGCCGAGCAGGCGCGGCAGCAGCAGCACGAACATTGCCGCAGCGGCCAGCAACGTGTACTTGACGGTGACCACCCACGGGTTGGTGGCCAGGTGCTCGGGCAGCGGGCGCACCTCCTCGGCGCCGCGCCAGCTGCTGGTGGCGTCGTTGTCGCGCCGCGAGCTGCTGCCTCGCTGGGCCAGCAGGGCGGCGAACATCGCGCCCGCCATGATGGGGTAGGCCAGGTACGGGGTGTCGGCGTTGCTCTGCACGCCGAACTCGAGCAGCTTCAACGCCACCGCCGCGGCCGCGATGGTGCCCAGGTTCTCCAGCCTGCCGATCACGAGCGCGCTGAGTGCGATCAAGAGCGTGGGCAGCCCTTCCGCGAAGCCCAGCGGTACGCCGGTGATGCCACTGCGCAAGAACAGCGCGAGGAACGACAGCGCTGCCGCCAGCATCCACACCACGGTGTTCAGTCGGGCCACCGGGATGCCCAGCATCGCCGCTCGGTCGCTGCGTTCTGCCGCAGCACGAATGGCCGTGCCGAGCCGGCTGCGATTCAGGAACCAGGCAACGCCCAACAGCGTCAACGGCGCAACGATCATCGCGATGATGTCGTTGCCGCCGAGGATGAACTTGCTGGAGTCGGGCTTCCAGGGGGGCCAGCTGACCGACAACGTCAGCTTCCAGTCGAGCGGCGATTCGAGGCGCTGGCTGGCCAGGTTCTTGCCCCACCAGCGCGGAACCAGGATGCCCAGCACCACCAGCAGCTGCGTGACGCCCAACGTCGCCACGGTCATCACCATGCGCGGCGCGTTGCGGAAGCGGCGGATGATCGCCATCTCGACGACCAACCCCAGCAACACCGCGATCAGCATCCCCACGCCGAGACCGATCAAGTACGGCCACTGCCAGAACAGGATGAGCGCCGCCGCGAACCCGGTGGGCACCGTGCCCAGGTCGGCCTGGGCGAAGTTGACCACTCGGTTGGCCCGGTAGATCAAGGCCATGCCGACAGCCAGCATCGCGGCCAGCAGGCCGAGCACGAAACCGCGAGTCCACAGCCCCAACGGCATCCCGAAGAACACGAGTTGGATCGCGAAAAGAGCGACGATCGTGAGCGTTGCCACGATCGTGGCAGCACTGCGCTGAGCCCCCAAGCGTCGCACCCGGTGGACCGTACAAGATGCGGCGAGCCACGCGGGTACTTAGCTGCCCTACCGCCGGATTCGGCCGCGCCACGACCACTGCCGGCCGGGAGGTGACTTGTCTCGGTGCTTGCGAGTCGGCAGGCTGGGTGCATCATGCGGCGTCGCACACCCGATCAACGGCACATCGTGTGGCGCTGCGCGCTCGTCGGCGTGCTGGTGCTGCTGCCCGTCGCCTGCAAGAGCAGTCGCGCCCCGGCTGCCACCACGTCCGTCGCCATCACCACCACCACCGGCTCCACCAGCACCTCCACCAGCACGTCCACGTCAACCACCACGACCACCACGTTGCCGCCAACCACCACCACCGAACCGCTGATCGTGGAGGGAGGCATCGTCAAGGTCGCGAATGCGTCCGGCGTCGACGGCGCTGCACGCTCGCTCACGGGCGAACTGGCGGCGCTGGGATTCACCACTCGCGACGGCACCAACGCTGCGGGGATCGACGAAGACCTGGAGACGAGCAAGATCTACGTGATTGCCGGCAGTGAGCCGGTCGCCGAGTCCGTCAGCAGGTTGATGGGCGGCCTGCCCGTCGTGCGCATGCCCACCCCGGCCTGGATCAAGGGCGGTACGGCCGGCCTGGGCGACGCCACCGTGCTGGTGATGCTCGGACACGATCTGGCCGGCACGCCACTTGCCGAGATGCGCGGGTGAACCGCTCCATTCCGGCAGCGCCCTAACCTGCTTCCGCAATGGCGAAGGCGTCGTGGACCACTCATCCCAAGGTGCTCGGCGTTCGGCGCCGTTCGGCACCGGCCAACCTGCTGGTGCGTGCAATGGAGAACTTCCGCAACCATCGCACCGGGCGCAACGCCACGCTCGTGGCGCACTTCGGCTTCCTCTCCGTGTTCCCGTTGCTCCTGGTGTTCACCGCCGTGCTGGGCTTCGTGCTGGAGAGCTACCCGAACCTGCAGGAGTCGATCATCGACTCGGCATGGAACCGCATTCCGTTCGTGGGCCAGCAGTTGAAGACCGAGCCGAGCCAGCTCAAGGGCAACGCACTGGTGCTGGTCGCTGGTCTGCTGGTTGCCCTGTGGGCCGGCATGCGCGCCTTCAACGTGTTGCAGATGGCGCTCGACGATGTGGCCGAAGTGCCACGCGATGCGCGGCCCAGCCTGGTGCGATCACGAGCCAGATCGCTGCTGGGCATCGCCTTCGTGGGCGGCGCCCAGGTCACGACGGCCATCCTCACCAGCCTCATCGGCGTCGCCGGGGTGAGCACCATCAACAGGGTGCTGCTGGCGCTCGGCGCCGTGATCGTCAATGCCGCCGTGCTGGCCGCCACCTATCGCTGGTTGTGCATGCGCGAGCAATCATGGCGTCAGGTCGCGCCCGGGGCGATCGCCGGTGGCGTGGCCTTTGCGGGGTTGCAGTACACGGGCACAGCCATCGTCGGTCGCGCCATCGCCAATGCCGGCCCCGTCTACGGCGACTTCGCGACCGTGATCGGGTTGATCACGTGGTTCAGCCTGCATGCGGCCATTGCACTGCTGGGCGCCGAACTGAACCACGCGCTGCCGGCGCGCCGCTACACCGCCGCCGACGCCGAGCTCGCCGACGCCGCGAGCAGCCCTCAGGCACCGACCACCTGCACGCTTCGCTCCAGCGTCTTGGTCATCGAGTCGACGCACTTGGATCGCAAGCTGCGCACCGACCACCGGTGGCGCCCCTGG
>ERZ1026814.1028-NODE-1028-length-11922-cov-5.495125_pt1 | contig 11922 bp, 9 predicted proteins | sample MGYA00520871_ERZ1026814 | MGnify/ENA primary metagenome ERZ1026814 (study PRJEB33270, sample SAMEA104284478) | anaerobic digester metagenome | biome: Anaerobic digester microbiome; feature: mesophilic sludge digester; material: Anaerobic digester biomass | place... | reverse complement strand
ATTGATTTGGTTTTTTTTTTTTTTCAAGCAGAAGACGGCATACGAGATCTAGTACGGTCTCGTGGGCTCGGAGATGTGTATAAGAGACAGATGCTGCGGATCGATCGTGTCTTGGGCAGAACAAAAAAAGCCTTCTGATGAGGATTTTCGCCATAACGCAGCGTACGCTCCACTCTGCCTACAAGCGAAAAAACGCCGCCCGGCTCTTCATTGCCCAACTCAGCGCCAAATGAGGTCAATCCGGCAGCCGGCAAGGCAAATTCATCGGAATTTAGGCTTTCAGCATTGCTCTCTAAAAACCATGCTGCAATCGCAGCATCATAATCTCTGGTTCGAGCAAAGGCCTTTGCTGCGAGTGCTCTCAAAGTAGATGATGAAAGACCTCCTTTTTCTATTTCGCATGCAACAAGGTCATAATCTAACGGATCACACAAGGCTCCTACCCTTGCATGATTCTTCGCCGCAGCACGCAGCAGGGCGACACCTCCGATATCGATCTGTTCAATGATTTCGGATTCATCAAGCGAGGCGCTCGGCACAATCTCAGCCGCTTCGGCATCCATAGTATTATTAGCGATTGGAGCCGTATTTGCATTTATAGTAATAGCATCGGAAACCATTCCTTCATCAATATTTGGCACCTTTGTATCGGCCAACGATCCAGATGGCTCTATTTTTTCCCCTTTTTCAGCAAGCGCTTTTTTACCCATCTTAAGCCTTCGCACAGTCTCTTCGAAAGGATATAGGTTCACCACTACGAGATCGATGGGTTCATAACCATGAGCATGCAATTCCTGGAGATCATCCTCTGATGATCGTGCAAGAATGCCGGCATGGATTGCTGGATGGAGAGTCTTAACTCTTCCGCCCAATAGCTCCGGAGAACCAGTATAAGCCGCGATATTCAATGGTTCTAGTTTTGCCTCTCTGAGAGTTGCGGCAGTTCCTCCTGAGGCAAGAAAGCGCCAACCACAGGCTGCAAGCCGCTTTGCAAAAGGCACAAGTCCTGTTTTGTCATATACCGATATCAATGCGATAGGCATGCCCTGACTCCTTTTCTCCCAATTTATCTTGATCTCTTGTTTCTTGCATCTCTTGGCTTTGAATCTCTTTAGGCCTTGGGTTATTAGCAAGCCGCCGTGCAAGATTTATGAGTTCTCGATGCTCGACACTGTGTATTCGTTCTTCCAGAATGCTCAATGTGTCGCCTTTATTGATAGGCACATGTACAACACTCAGCACCGGCCCGGAATCGATACCCTCATCCGGCACAAAATGCAGCATGACGCCTGTATTTGCGATTCTTCCTTGATTAAAGGCTTCAAAAGCCCTTTCTATTGCGTTGGTACCGGGGAATGCCCCCGGTAAAGCGGGGTGAAGGTTTATGACTCTGAATGGAAAATTCTCCAGAAAAGTCCGTCCCAAAAGTCGCATCCATCCCAACAGAAAAATAAAATCAGGCTTGTAAGAATTTGCTACTGCCGCAAGCCTCTCATCATAGCACCTACGCTCAGGAGAAGAACGCTTTACCTTTTGCGGAGCCGGCAAAATATGCGAAGGAATACCATGGCAAATCGCCCTTTCGATACAATGAGCCCCTGGTTTGTCACATAGAAGAGCCTCAATACGCATATTCTCTATCCAGCCTGATTCGATAGCATCGATTAGAGCCTGCAAATTGCTCCCTTCTCCCGAAGCCATGACGACAATGCGCACAATGCTATCTGAAACTCGATTACCATCGTTTTTGGTCATCATACGAGAACCACATTCCCTCTACCCGAGACTAGTCTTCCTATCACAAAGGCTTGTTCAGGCAGCATATTCAAGAAAGAGTTGAGCTGGCTTTCTTCCACTATCGCAACCATACCGATCCCCAGATTGAAGACCCTACGCATCTCTTCATCTGGCACATTCCCCCAGCGTTGTAAAAGCAAAAAAAGCGCTGGCCATCGCCAACTCTCCGCATATATTTGCGCATCGAGATAAGGGGGAAGCACACGGGGAATGTTCTCGATCAGCCCGCCTCCGGTGATATGTGCCAGAGCTTTAATCGGACATGGGTTTGCATTGAGAATTGCTGCTAACAAAGGAAGATACGATCGATGAGGACGCAAAAGTGCCGATGCAAGGCTTTCGCCCAGTTCCGGGTATACTCTTTCAAGTTCCATCGAAGAAGTAATCGATCGTGCCAGGGAATAACCATTGGTATGAAGCCCTGAAGAGGCTAATCCAATCAGAACATCCCCTATCGCTATATCGGATCGGGGAAGAAGCTTATCTCTTTCGACGATCCCTACGATTGTCCCCGCGATGTCCATTTCATCCTCGCGGTATGTCCCTGGCATTTCGGCTGTTTCTCCTCCTAGTAGCACACAATCTGCTTGTCGGCAAGCTTCGGACATTCCTTCGACAATCTTTGCGACCTTTGCCGGGTCGATCCTATCCGCGGCTATGTAATCCATAAAGAAGAGAGGACGGGCACCCTGCACCAGGATGTCGTTAATCGAGTGGTTGACTATGTCAGCACCAAGCCCGGTGAGCCAAATGCCTTTATTCTCTTCGGACCCGTTATTCCTTTTGTCTTTAGGCTCACCGGACTTATGTTTACCATGACTCAGTCTATCGAGCTTAAGAGCAAGGCTAGTCTTGGTACCTACTCCATCGGTAGAGGCAACGAGCACTGGCGCTTTGCAATCTTTTACAAGTAAAGCATCATATTGGCCTCCGAAGGCCCCAATTCCTGCGATTACTCTGGAATTATAGGTCGATCGTACGGCTCTCTTCATTAGCTCAACAGCCATATTGCCGGCATCGATATCGACACCCGCTCGCACATAAGCGCTTGATGGATTGCTTTCCTCGACTTGAGCATAGACGCTTGATTCTTTTGTCCCTGCCGAAAGCGCTCGCTTTACAGCCCACTCGACCCTTTCGGCCTTAGAGCCGATGTCGCGGCGAAATTGCTTGCCTTCGAAATGGACCTGCGAAACAGCATCATAAGCTGCTCTAAGCGCTTCAGCCCGCGCTGAACCTATTCCCAACACCGAAACCACCCTACCTCCGGAGCTTACAAGTATCCCATTTTCAAGTCTTGTTCCCGCATGCAAACAATAAGCCTTCTCGGGCAGATCTCCTATCGTTATGGGCTTTCCTTTTACAGGTTGATCGGGATATCCTAGAGAGGCTAAAACTACACAAGCGGCATGTTCTGCCTTAAATCGCGGTCTTGCATCACCCAATCTTCCATGAGCGCAAGCCGATAACGAAATTAGGACATCGGAATCGAAAAGCGGTAGAATCACCTGAGTTTCAGGATCACCTAAACGGGCATTATATTCCAGCACTTTTGCCCCTTCAGCCGTAAGCATAAGGCCTGCATAGAGCGCCCCAATATACGGATATCCCTCTTCATAGAGTCCAGAAAGCGCAGGAGCGATTGTTGCACAAGCCATTCTTTCGGCATCTTCCATAGAACAGGCTGGAGAATAGGCTCCCATTCCTCCGGTATTAGGTCCTTTATCTTCATCCAGAAGGCGTTTATGATCTCTAGCCGTAGGCAATACCACATAGTCTTTGCCGTCGCAGAGAGCGATCAGAGAGAGCTCTTCACCTTCCAGGCGCTCTTCAAGGACGATTTCTCCTTCGGCTGCTAATCGCTCTATAGCGGCCTCGGTCTCTTTCCAATTCTCGGGTACAATCACACCCTTGCCAGCGGCCAAACCAGAAGCCTTGACCACCAGAGGTCTACCAAAATCCTTAGCCCAGGCTTTTGCTTCCTCTGGATTTGCGAAACTTTTGCCTTCCGCGGTAGGAATGCCATGCCTCATCATAAAAGCCTTGGCAAAAGCTTTGGAACTCTCGATTTGCGCTGCTCCGGCCGATGGTCCAAAGCAAGCTATTCCACGCTCTGTAAGCCGATCTACAAGGCCTACGGCTAGAGGTGCCTCTGGCCCAATCACAACGAGATCGGCGGGAATGTTCTGTGCAAGAGAACAGAGCCCTTCGATATCCTGCAGACCGATATTCGCTATCTCTCCAACATCCGCCATGCCTGCATTGCCTGGTGAAATTACCAGTCTTTCACATTCCGCTGAAGCCGCTATCGCTATTGCGAGCGCATGTTCTCTCGCCCCTGAACCGACGAGCAGCACTTTCATAATGCCCCCTTACTTACACACTCGAAGCATTCTTTTTGAAAGCCCTCGTTTACTGGTATTGGGTAATTCCCATCGAAACAAGCTTTACACAGCCCATCTACGCCAATAGCATTTGAAAGCCCTTCTATACTGAGATATGCAATGGAGTCGGCTCCAAGAATCTTTGTTATCTCAGAAAGATTCCTTCCTACCGCCATAAGGTCACTCTTGGTCCCCATATCGACACCCATATAGCAAGGATAGAGAATTCTCGGAGAGGCTATCCTGAGATGTATCTCGCGAGCTCCCGCTCTTCGGCAGAGTGCAATTATCTGAGCCGTTGTTGTACCGCGGACTATTGAATCATCGACTAGCACAATCCGAGCTCCTTCAAGGGTTTCTCTGAGCGGGCTGAATTTTAGTGCTACTCCCTGCTGACGCAAGGCTCTTGTGGGCTCGATGAAGGTACGCCCAATATATCTGTTTTTAACAAGTCCTTCCCCAAAAGAAATACCTGACCGCTGAGAAAATCCTATGGCTGCAGCAATCGAAGAATCAGGCACAGGAATGACAAGATCGGCTTCTGCTGGTGCCTCGTCAGCCAGTAAAGCACCGAGCTTGCGACGAACAGCATGAATATTCTTGCCATTCCACACAGAATCTGGCCTTGAAAAGTAAACATATTCAAAGCTGCATGCTGCTGTTTGGGCCTGAATATCAGCATGGCCGCGCTCGACAACTCCATGCTCTGTGAGGTGGAGTACCATACCCGGCGGAATCTCCTCGAGTTCCGAACAGCCCATAACTCTGAGAGCCGAGGTTTCCGAAGCAACAGCATAGCCACCCGAAGCTATTCTACCCCAAGCGAGCGGCCTAAAACCCCAGGGATCCCGGGCCGCAAAGACTCCCTCATGCGTCAAGATAACGAGCGAAAATGCACCTATCCAGGATCGCATTCCACTTAGGATTCTTTCTGTCCAATTTGCTCCATGAGTTCCCGCAAGCATCATGGCCAGAAGCTCGCTGTCCGAGCCTGTCATTAGACCAAGCCCTCTTGCAAGCAGCTGATTCCTTAGCTCCGGAGCATTGGCTATATTGCCGTTATGCCCTAATGCGAGAGGCCCGTACTGTGTATCGATTAGAAGAGGCTGGGCGTTGCGGGCGCTTGGCCTTCCTGTGGTTGAGTAACGAGTATGGCCTATTGCCATATTGCCCTTAAGGCCTGCAAGATTCTGGTCTCTGAAGACCTGTGATACAAGACCCACATCTTTGTGGAGATAAATGTTCCCCTCATCGAGTGTGGCGATGCCTGCAGATTCCTGGCCACGATGCTGAAGGGCAAAGAGACCAAAAAAGGACAATCTCGCCGCTTCTTCTCCCACGACCGCCACTACGCCACAGCTCTCCTTGGCCTCTTGCTGTCCTATCATGGGCGGGGCCTCTCCTGCATAGGCTTTTTCTCCATAGTCTCGTTCTTTTCAATGAGCCGATCTTCTTCGATAAGTCGATCGATCTGCTGTTGCTGGAATCTGCGAATGTTTTCGCGCAATGCCTCGTCTTTCAGAGCGAGCAGCTTGGCGGCGCAGAGAGCCGCATTTACTGGATCTAGAATTAGAGCGGAAGCTATGCCAGAAGGCATACGAAGGCTCGACCAAATATCGTATGCAGACCACTGCTCCGAAGGAGGTGGACAAGCTAGAACAGGATACTGAGTTGCCGCATCGACTAAGCCCGATAATGCATTAGATCTGCCTGCAACAGTTATATACACAGTGGGAATTCCCTCTGAATCGTAACTCTTTATCATATCGAGAAGCCTTTTTGGGGTCTTGTGCGCGGATGCGATGCGCGCCAGGCATGGAATCCCAAATACTTCGAGAGCCTTCTGGATTGTTTCGAAATGTGCTTTGTCTGCAGGCGATCCTGCAAAAATGATAACTCTGACGCGATTCATCTTATGTCCTCCGAGCGGCGTCCTTTTCTTTTAGCTCTTCCACGGTTCGCAGAATGCGCTCTTCCGCAGGGTAAGAACACGGCACAAAGGTCAGGCCGGTTAGTTTTTCATATAATTCTTGATACAATATACTAGTTTGAATCCATACCGAATCAGGAAGTTTGGGTATGTCACCGTCGCCACTATAGCCCAACTCCGCATACAAGAGGCGAACGAATTCCTTGTCTCTGCTTTCTGGCTCAAACCCTGCTTCGAGTCGTTGCTGATAACTAGAAGCAAGCCAGAAACGCGAAGAATCAGGTGTGTGGACTTCGTCGATCAGCATGAGCGAACCGTCGGGAGCAATGCCGAATTCATATTTGGTATCCACCAGGATAAGTCCTGCGCGCTCCGCACAATCCGTTCCAGTAGAAAAAAGAGCAAAAGCCGCTTCCTGGACATTATTCCATGTGGCAGCATCCAGGTAGCCTTTTTCGAGAACTTCTCGAGGTTCGAGCCTTTCGTCGTGGCCAGAAGGGCTCCCTTTTGTTGTGGGTGTGATGACTGGATGCGGAAGCTTCTCATTCTTGCGAATACCTTCGGGAAAACGCTGCCCATAGATTATGCGTTCACCTAGCTCATACCGCCTCCAGAGAGCAGTGGAAGTGACTCCAGTTATATAGCCCCTGACCACCACTTCGATCGGGAGCGGCTTGACCTCTTTGACCACAGCGCAATTAGGATCAGGCAAAGAAAGTAGGTGATTGGCAATGATGTCCTCAGTCTTTCTAAACCAGAAGGCTGAAAGCTCATTGAGTACCTGCCCCTTAAAAGGCACGGCCGCAAGTACCCTATCGAAGGCGGAGATTCTGTCTGTGGTTGCTATAAGCCTTTTGTTGCTCGACAGTTTCCACCATTCTCTGACCTTGCCCTCTCCTTCGGCTTTTCTTGTTCCTCGAAAAGCAATTGGAAGAAGCTGCCTTACTAGATCTTCCGAAACCATGCTGCCTCCTTTTTACAAAGCCGCATAACGCAATCCATTTTCAAAAAGCCTGCGTGCGCCACTCGCAGCGGGAGAGGCCAGGGCTAGAGTCTGCCACTCGAAAACCGCATTCTCAGGATGAGGCATTAGTCCGAGCACATTGCCTTCCGGATTGCAGATGCCCGCAATGTCTCTCATAGATCCATTGGGATTCTCCGGGAAATTACTATGGGCAAGCTTCCCCGAAGAATCTGCATATTGCAGAGCGACGCAGCCCTTTTCCTCCAGCTCATCGAGGGCCTTGGCCGAGCTGGAGCGGAAGCGTCCTTCGCCATGAGCTATCGGGCAGAAAACAAAATCTATTCCCTTTGTCCAAATCGAATTGGAAGCTGGCGCCAAAAGAGTAACCCATCTGCACTCGAAACTCCCGCTCTCATTGTGCGCAAGAGTAAATTTGTTGGGTTCAAATTGTTTGCCTGGTAAAATTCCCGCTCTCACTAATACCTGAAAGCCATTGCAAATACCTAGCACCGGCCTGCCAGATTCTACATAGCGGCTTACTTCTTCCGCAAAGAAGCGCAAGAAGTCTAGAGCAAACAGCCTTCCAGCCCCTAATGCATCTCCATAAGAAAAGCCTCCAGGAATGACCAGCATACCATAGTTCTGTAGTAGCCTTGCATCGCTACGAAGGCGAGAGATGGGCAGAATATCTGCATAGCCTCCAGCTTGTTCTATTGCCGACTGAACATCATAATCTCGATTTGTGCCTGGAGCCTTGAGAATAATGGCTTTCATGGAAGCAACTCCTGGCTTGCGGTTTTCCATGCGTCGAGCATTTCTCCTATAGAAACCATAAAAAGAAATGGATCCACGATTTCGAGAGAAGGTTCCTTCAAAACTTCGCCAATCCTCTTAGCCAGATTATTTTGTTGCAAGCTTGTCTTCGAAGAATTAGGAGCAAATCGCGCCGCAAACTGCTCTTCTTTCCCAGCACCGACCTCGACCAGAAGACAACCCATCGTCTCACCAAATAGGGCGAGCCGTAAAACACCAAGAATAGCATTATCGGTTTCCGTGGTCTGACTTATGGGAATATTCCTTTGCTCATAGATATCGGACAGCGCGATCCGAGCGCCTAGCCTTCCTCCAATACACATCTCCGCAAGAGCTACTGCAAGGCCTCCTTCTGAAAGATCGTGTGCGGCGAGCACTTCACCTTCTTGAATCGCATCAAATAGGGAAGAATAGACCTCTTGCGCTCTTAGGCTGATTTCAGGCACTTCCTCTTGCCAAATTGCGCTAGGCTTAAAGTCTCCCACAAGCCAGATCGAATCGGCTGGGTGCTTGAAAAAAGTGGTCACTACCCGTTCCACCTTGGGCACATAAGCCAAAGCCGAGATTAGTAAAGATGGCGGAACCGCGTGCCTGCTTCCATCTGCGCCCAGGTATTCGTTGTAGAAAGAGTCTTTACCGGAGATAATTGGAGTATGAAAGGCTAAGGCAGCCTCTCTTAAGCCCCGTGCACTCTCCAGAAGCGACCACATTACTCCAGGATCATTCGGGTCTCCCATGCAAAAATTATCGAGAATTGCTGTCCGGCTCGGATCGCCGCCACTTGCCACTATATTCCGCATGGCTTCGTCCACCGCAGCCCATGCCCCTCGATATGGATCCAGTTCCCCATAATCCGACCTAAAACCATTGGAAAGCGCTATTCCCCATTCACAGGCTGCCCCTTTAGGCTTCAGAACCGCGGCGTCCGAAGGCGAATCGCAGAAAGCTCCCACGAAGGGCTTGATAACGCTATTGCCTTGCACTTCATGATCATAACGGCGCACTATTTTCTCGCGCGATGCAATTTCTCTGCTGCCGAGCAGCTTTAGAAGTTGCTCTTTGAGTTCGATCAGTCCTGGACTCGCTTGTCTGTTCTCATCCGGACCCTGCAATTCCGAATGAACATTGGAGGCCTCGGTGGTCTGTATGCCCAGGGTATCAAGCCTAGCTTGATACCCATTTGCTTCTATCGATTTTTGTAGCCGTTCTTGTGGCGATTTTGATAGCGGTTCTTTCGCCATAAGCAGCTTTTTGGGCAAGCCTTGATGCAAGAATATCATGCTCAGATCGAGTACAAGCTCGCCCTTCACCCTCACTTTCAGTTCTCCATCGCTTCTAAATGCCCCGATATCCCAGAATTCGCATTCAAAAATACTGCATAGCTCCGAGAAAGCCTTGATATGCCGAGGAGGTATGGCTAATACCATGCGTTCTTGAGCCTCGGAAAGCCAGAGCTCCCAGGGGGCAAGGCCTGGATATTTGGTGCCAAGACCAGATAGATCGATTTCCGCCCCGAGCTCTCTTGCCATTTCACCAACAGCAGAAGAAAGCCCTCCTGCCCCGCAGTCCGTAACTGCGTTGTATAGTCCTGCATCCCGCGCAGCCAGGAGCACATCCAGAGCTTTTTTTTGGATGATAGGATCTCCTATCTGTACCGATGCGCCGGCAACCTCTCCGGTAGAACCATCCATCTTCATCGAAGAAAAAGTGGCTCCGCGAATTCCATCTCGGCCTGTACGCCCACCCAAGACTATCACATGATCGCCTGACTCTGGTTTATTTCGATGTATGCCTCGAGGCGCAAGTCCAATGCAACCACAGTACACAAGCGGATTTGCCGCATAGCCAGGATGAAAATGAACCGCTCCGTTGACAGTTGGAATACCCATCTTGTTGCCATAATCCTCGACACCCGCTACAACGCCTCGCGCTACGAGGCGCGGATGAAGCGTCCCCTGAGGTAGTTCGTCTTCGGATATATCGGGAGGTCCAAAGCAAAGAATATCGGTTACTGCTATGGGCTTTGCGGAAACACCCATAATATCACGAATAACGCCTCCTACACCGGTATTAGCGCCCCCAAATGGTTCAATTGCAGAAGGATGGTTATGTGTTTCTACTTTGAATGAAAGGTCCCATCGGTCATCAAAACTCACAATACCGGCATTATCGACAAATGCAGACTTTACCCACGGAGCTCCGATTTCCTCGGTGGTATTCTTAATATAAGTGTTGAAGATACTATGTATAATTCTTGGAAACGCCGATTCTCTATCGCTTGGTTTGGAATCTCTTATTACCTCGATGTCGGCTTTGAAGCTCTTGTGTACGCAATGTTCGCTCCATGTCTGGGCAATCATTTCAAGCTCAACATCGGTAATCTCGCGTCTTTGTGCAACAAACCAAGCCTGGATGGCCTTCATCTCGGTAAGATCGAGTGCCAATCGCCTCTCGGAAGATAGAGAGAGCAGAGAATCATCATCCATGATTCCAAGATCGTATTGCTCAACCGGGGGAACAAGAAGCTGTCCCTCTGGGAAAATGGGATTGATTTCCCCAAACTCCCATCGATCAATCAACGAATTCGCCAAGAGCACTCTGGTGAGCTTCAATAGTGAGGTTTCATTTAGCCAATCTGCCTCCAGCTCCCAACGGATACCTGTCGCAGCCCTATTGAGACATGGGATTCCCATCTCTCTCGCTGCTCTGACAAGCTCATTTGCGACCGTATCAGTAACGCCTGGTTTTCGGCAAATCTCCACAATCCGGACTGTATCTGGCTCCGAGATCGAGCCATGTAACGCTTGTCGCGACACCTCTCGCCATTCAAAAGTCTCCTCTACCGGATCGGATAAAAGAAAACGCCCGAGAAGACAAAGCTCCTCGGGCGCCAAATCGCCTTCCACAAAGTACAGTGCCGTGTCGCGCGCACTGCGCAATATCCCCATCCCTAGCGCGCGTACATCCGCTTTCAATGCTTCTATGCGCGGGCTTCCGGCTCCTCTGGTTCGGACCTCGAACCTATAAAGATTTTCTCCGTTAGCCATACTACTATCTAGCGCGATATGGATATATTGTCAAGCCGCCAAGAAATCTTTGGCAATGGTGGCTTTTTTAATTTGGACCAATAATCGCTTTATAATACTTGCCAATTCCGGCCTTTTGAAATTAGCGACCGATAGTCTTTTCTGGAATATTGGTAAACAGCCGATTTTATCATGCGCCTTTGACCCAATATATGGCAACCTATAACCCTGGGAAATAACCTCAAGCCCACACAAGCCAGACAAAGGCCGATGCCGCAATAGTCGTTATAATAGTAAAGGGCCCTGCGAGCTTGATCCATCTCCAGAAACTAACCTTGCATCCATGTTTTTCCGAAAGTCCTACTGCAACTATGTTAGCCGAAGCTCCAAAAGGTGTAAGATTTCCACCGAGACAAGACCCAATAAGGAGGCCAAACATCAACAGGTCGGGCTGAATCTGCATTGCATTTGCAAGCGCATTCGCAACCGGAAGCATCGCGGCAATATATGGAACATTGTCAACAAATCCCGAAATAAGCACAGATATTGCTACAATTAGCGTAAAACCCAAAAAGATGTCACCCTTAACCCATTGAGCCAGCTGTTCTGCTAGCTGATTTAGGAGACTCGATTCAGCAAGTGCTCCCACCACAATGAAAATGCCAATGAGAAAAACAAGTGTCATCCAGTCTAGATGGATAATGAGGTTCTTGGCTTCTTCCTTCTCTTTTTTTGCAAGGACAAGCCATGCCAACCCCACAAGCGCAAGCACAAAGACCTGTCTCTTATACACATCTGACGCTGCCGACGATCTACTCTGTGTAGATCTCGGTGGTCGCCGTATCATTAAAAAAAAAAAAACAAATAACAACAAACTAACACAGGAAAATATACAACAAGTGCAGACACCATTAAATACAAGTGATGCACACTACGTGATGATAACACTACAGAAAACCACACACATGAATATATTAACACACGTCGCAAAACTCTAACAACAAAGTA
>ERZ1026814.1024-NODE-1024-length-11963-cov-4.248226_pt1 | contig 11963 bp, 12 predicted proteins | sample MGYA00520871_ERZ1026814 | MGnify/ENA primary metagenome ERZ1026814 (study PRJEB33270, sample SAMEA104284478) | anaerobic digester metagenome | biome: Anaerobic digester microbiome; feature: mesophilic sludge digester; material: Anaerobic digester biomass... | reverse complement strand
TCGTTGTAGTATATTGTGTATGAGTGTGGTGTCTGCGTAGTTCAGTATGTAGTATTGTCTTTGTGTTCTGTGGTTTCTCGTTTTGTTGTCATTTTTATTATTTTTGTTTTTTTTTTCAAGCAGAAGACGGCATACGAGATCTAGTACGGTCTCGTGGGCTCGGAGATGTGTATAAGAGACAGGATTCAGGGCGCTTCTTTGACAGATGTGCTGCCAGCCATCTTCTGGCTGTTCCTGATGGCTGTTATATTAGTTTTCATATCAGGCATTGGTTTCCGCCGGCAATATATATAGGTAAAGCAATGCGAAAATTGATCGCCATAGCCTTGAATGATGTCAAAATAGAATTTTCAGAACCTTCCACTCTGATATTTTTTCTGGCATTACCTCTGATCTTCACATTCATCATCGGGGCTGCCCTATCCGGTGGTGGAGGAAGCAGCAGCGATGATCCCCGCCTGGCTTTCGTTGTAGTCAACCATGATCAAGGCAGTTTTGGAGGGAAATTAATCCAGTTTCTCGAAGAGTCTGATACAGTTCGTCCGGTTCAGCGTTCAGAAGAGGAAGCTCTTGAAATGGTAAACCAGGGTGCCAATGCAGCCCTTTTCATTCCGGGTGATTTTTCATCACGACTCGAAAACGGTAAAGAAATATCACTTAAATTAATTGTCCAACCCAATAATAACATCCCCATTGGCGTGGAGCAGGCAATAAGAACAGCCAGTCAACGGATGAGTGTAATGTTTACCATCGCAGAATTATCGGTTGTGGAAGCCCAAAAGCTGCGTCCATTTGGTGATGCAAGTGAACAGGCTGCCTATTATCGAGCCAGCCTTGAACAATCAGAAAACGCCTTTTCCTCCCCTCCAGTTGACATAAAAACAACGCGCTCCATTCAAGTGAATCCACAAATCGCTGAGGGTTTCTCCCAATCATCGCCTGGTCAGCTTGTGACCTGGGTGTTAATCACCCTCCTTGGCGGGTCGGAAGTATTCGTTAGTGAAAGGTTGGGCGGGACTCTGCGCAGGTTATTGATCACACCCACCCGGAAATCGACAATCCTGACGGGGAAAATCATCGGGCGCTTCAGCATGGGCATGGTTCAAATGATGATATTGATTTTATTCGGTGGCTTGGTGCTGGGAGTCAACTGGGGACGTTCACCCGGCGCATTGGCTATCATGCTCATCTCTTTTGGTCTGGTGGGCACATCCCTGGGAATGATGTTGGGCGCCTTTGCTCGAACCCGCAAGCAAGCCGGTGGTCTGACCACATTATTCTCAATGTTGCTGGCATCACTGGGAGGAGCCTGGTGGCCATTGGAAGTGACGCCAATGGCATATCAGCATGCAGTCAAAGCCCTTCCCTCCACATGGGCAATGATCGGCTTAACGGATGTGATCGTACGCGGTCAGGGAGTTATCCAAATTTTACCGGAAGCAGCCATCTTGCTTGGTTTTTCCGTTCTGTTCTTTACAATTGGAATTTGGAATCTGAGGTTCGAATGAGCTGGGGCACCAATTCCCCCACCAGTCCCCTGGGAGTCCACTCCGCCAGCCGCACAGCTGTGATTTGATTCGTCAATCGTTCCTGTGAATTGATGACTACGCGCAAATAATTATCAGTTAAACCATGCATTCGCCAACCCTATGGTCCATATGAATCCGTCGACTCCCACAAGACCTGCATGATCTGTCCCAGAACTTGTTTTTGGTACCCTTGCGATAATTCTCCGAATAAATATCTCAGGATGGCGTTGCGTTCCTTGCGGATTTTCATTGGGACTGTTCGAGGTAGTTTTTCAGCAGCCGTTCCGGGGCGGGGTGAGAATGTGAACACATGCCCTCCGGCAAAATTCATTTCCCGGATAAAATCCATGGTTTCCTGGAATTCATCAGTGGTCTCACCGGGAAATCCAGCAATTACATCCGTTGTTATTGCCATCTGATCCACAGTCTCCCTTGCTTTGGCAACCAGCAAAGAAAATGATTCTGGTGTCACCTTTCGTCCCATCCGTTGAAGAACGGTCGGCGATCCTGATTGCAAAGGGAGATGCACATGCCGGCACAGGCGGGGATTTTCCCACAGGGACCAAAAATCCATCTCCAGGTCCCAGGGCTCCACTGACGAAAGCCGGATGCGCGGGATATCAGTTTCTGCCAATAAGAACCTCACCAGCTGTGATACATGTTGCCCGGGTTGAAGATCTATTCCCCATGAACCCAAATGCACACCGGTCAGGACCACCTCTTCCACACCCCCCAGTTGTGCAGAAATCACATCCCGCAATACATCTTCCTTAACCCGGCTGCGTCCTTTGCCGCGTGCCAATCTTGTGACACAAAACGTGCAAAAATTATCACACCCATCCTGCACCTTGATAAAACTGCGGGTCCTTCCCTGAATCCCTGGCAGGGGCTGTCGAGCCAGCGGTTCCAGGTCAAATTCCGACATTTCCATGTTTAAAATGACCCCAACCAGGTTGTCCTTGTTTGCATTATCGACAACCCATTTGACATTGGGAAGATTCGCAGCACCTGTGGGATCCAGTGTTGCCCAACAACCCGTTGCTATGATACTGGCTTTTCCCCGGCGGGCTGCCTGTCGGATTTTTCCACGGGAATCTGAAGCTGCCTCACCAGTAACAGCACAGGTGTTGATCAAGACGAGATCAGCTTCCTCGGCTGATCCAACCAGTTGATGCCCCAGAGCGCGAAATTGAGCCGCGTAGCTTTCCACTTCGGCTTCATTCAACCTGCATCCAACCCAATCAAGGTAAATTTTCATGCCAGAACAAAATTATACCAGCTAGTTTCCTTCCCTTTATGGTTGAATAATAATGAAATGGTCAAAGGCAACCCCCACTCCACCCTCGGAAAATGACCCCGCAAGCAATCCAACATTTCCAGTTGTATATGAATTGTCAATGACTTCCTCCACAACAACACCGTTCACCCATAATGTTAATTGTTCACCCACACAGTCTGCCCGGATTGTGTTGGATTGGTTTTCAGTTGATATCTCTGGATGGAATTCCAACACCGAAGCGCTCAGCATTTTCACCCCCTCCGGCTCTTTTTTCCAAATGCCACCGTAACCGTCACTCCCAATCGTGAAAGCGTAAAAGTGTTCCTCATCCTGGTAACGACAGATCAACCCGTACTGGTTATCATCCGGTCCGTTGTTTTTTTGACCGATGACCAAAATTGTGGTGTCGGTATATGTATCACCAACCACTGACCATTGATCCAGGTATGGATCGTCTACCGAAAACACCAATTTTCCTTCCTCACATTCCACCCTAGTGCCATCCATGCTAATCGTCTTCCAATCACCTGAGGAAAAGTTGAATTCATCCAGAAATAATACAGATCCAGAGGGCATTACCGTGGGTGTTGGAGTGCCTGCCAATGAACAACCACCCGTCATGGATATAACGGTGAACGAGAGAAGTACCAAAATCAAGCGAATCCACTGCATGGTCATTGACTTCCCACCTCCTTCAATAAATTTTCAGCAACCAAACCGACAGAATTCCCTTCTGCAATCTCTACAGCCCTTGTCAATACCTGCCTCGCATCAGATGTTTTATTCAATTGAATATAAAGTTGTCCCAGGTGCAGCCAGCCGGAGACGTTTCCCTCATCTTTTTGAACCGACTGGAGGAGGAATTTTTCAGCGTTGACGGTATCTCCAACAACCATCAATCCCCAGCCCATCAGGTCCAGATTAGTGGAGTCACCCGGTCCTAATTCGAGCGCTTTTCGTACCGCTGGTAAACCAATATCCTTCGTTTGAATATTTGAATTGAATGAAAACATTGCCAGCGCCTGCCAAAAGGAAATATTTTTCGGTTCCAACTCAATAGCTGCCAGATAATGGTTCAATGCCTGATCCAGCAGCCCCATTTGCATATAGGTTCTGCCCAGCTCCACCTGCCAGACACCTGATTCCGGTTCCAATTTACATAAACCCTCCAGATATGCCAATGCTTGGTCATATTGACCATGATCCCGCCAATATGCAGCGGCAGAAGCCTGGACAATTATGGAATCTGGTGAAAGTAATAAAGCCCATTCCAAAGCTGGTTTCCCGTCACCGCCCTGTTGTTCCTGTGCCTGGCTGAGAAATGCCCAAGCCTCAGCCGATTTCGGGGCAAGGTACACCGCCCGGATGAGAGCCTCCTCCGCAAGATCCCACATCTCCAGTTTTGCCAGCTCCCGCCCAATAACCACCTGTTGATATGCCGGATCGTCGCTTTTCAATGCCAGTTGGATTGTCCTTGATAATTCGTACGCCCGAACCTGATAAGCTGAGTCCAATCCGGAAGCTGCCTGCAGCTGTAATCGAGCCCTTTCCAAATCAACACTGGCAAACAGCACTCCTCCAATAAAATTTGCCCTGCCGGAGGTTGAATAATGATTTACCCATTCTTCCACATATTCCCTTGCTTGATTAAAATTTCCAGCTGTTCTTTGACTGATTATCAATCGGAAATAATCATGCTCCGTTAAATCATTCCGGGATGCCAATGCCTTCCACACTCTCCCTGCTTTTTCCTCCAACCCAACATTGGAGTATAGATCTGCCAGTAGAAACAGCCTGGATGTTTCCAGGGGTTGGATTAAATCCGCTTTTTCCAATGCAGATATTGCAAGATTCAGGTCTCCGGTAAATTCCGCCTCATCAGCCAATGACAACCATAAATCAACCCTGTCAGGATTGAAACGCAGAATCTCCTGCAAGGCATTGATTTTTCGGATGGGATTGTCATGGTTATCCCTTTCCCCCAATATATTCCAGCTTTCCATTAAAGACATCGGAAGAGGAACTGGTCGTAAAACCAGCAAGAGAATTCCAATGATTGCTGCCTGAATCAAAATAATCATTCGCCGGGATTGCATGTTATCCTCTGCATATAATGACACCACCCAGGGTCGTTATGGCAAAACCTCCATCCATCAGTATTCGCCGTTCGATTTCGTCACACAATTTTCCCATCGTCTCTTCAGGCGTTTTTTCCAGTATCCATAATGAGTGCAGGTAATCCTTGATTGCCTGCGCTTCTGTAACCCATAACTTGTTCGGAAATGAAAATATGCTTACATGCCCAAACACTGGTGCAAGATATTCGCGTGCATTTTCCAGATAATATCTTTCCGAACCGGTGCCATTGACCGGTAATTCTGGCACAAATTGACGGATGAGGTCATACAATTCCTTCATATGATTTCCTCCATTGGTTGCGGTGCAAAGCCAGCCGCCGGGTTTCATCACGCGTTGAAATTCATCAATTGCCAGAGGGATATTCGGAACATGATACAGCATATGATTCGCCAACACTCCATCCACACTGGATGATTCCAATGGAACAGCCTGCGCATCCCCCGGAAAAAACAAGAAACGCCGGTCATCCCCCAGGATTCCACGTACATCACCCACCATGCCGGCAGAAAGATCCATCAACCGGATATGCAGGTTTTGTGACAGGCGGTCCCAATTTTCCTGCCAGAATCTTCCCGTCCCACAACCCACATCAAGGATTGCCTGGTGGGGAGCAATTGGGAGATGATCAAACATCCAATGATTCCAATTCATCAGGTTAGTCCCAAACCGCTCGTGCAAAGAGGTGCGGGCGTTCAACCGGTTTCCCCGATGATATTGTTTTTTTGTCAAATAATTCTGATCAAATATATGATCCATGGATTCTCCTGATATTATTTTACCTTGACAGACATAATAAGACATGATAAAACAGAACGCGTTGGATGGTGCCTGCCATCCGGAAATATTTCAAGAAAGAGAGAGTAAGCAGGAATGTCAGAACGTATTGTTGGAACGGTAAAGTGGTTCAATCCAGCCAAAGGATTTGGTTTTATTGGTCGGGATGATGGTGATGATGTATTTGTCCACTACACCGCCATCCAGATGGATGGATATCGGCAGTTAAAAGAAGGTCAACGGGTTGAATTCTCGGTGGAAAAAGGCCCCAAGGGTCTGCAGGCTGCCGAAGTAACACCCATCGCCTAATAATATTATCCATAAGAATTAAATAAAATGAACGGGTCGCAATGCGACCCGTTTCTGGTTAATTTCAACCTCGCTTGAGACCAATTAAATAAGCAAATAGTTTTATATATTCCTGCACGGTCATCCTCCAGCCCTGGTAACTGAAAAACCAGGTTGTTGCGTGGTACCAGTGTCCCCGTGCGGGATGTACACGGATGGTCATGCCGCTGGTTCGAAATACATTTCTGAAAATCAGCCGGGTACGAAATGTATGATAGGGATCCGTCACGACAATGCAGGATTGAAGATCGTAAATCCCCATGATTTCCTTGACCCGGCGGGCTTCATCCGATGTACTAGTGGACACTCCCCGGGTAATCAAGATTGAATCTGAGGCTACTCCCTTTTCAATTAATTCCAACCGCATAAAGCGTGTGGCTGACTTATCGGACATGGAAACCGACTCTCCGGTCTCGGTCAGGACAAAATAAACAGCCTTTCTTTCACGATATAAACGTAATGCTTCATTCAACCGTACATGATCACCACCGCTTAATAAGACAATGGCATCCGACTCCTTCACTGGATCTGAAACAACCAGGAACCATCCCGCCAGGATGAGAACAGAAAGAACAACCAATGGGATAGCAACCAGAATGACCCCAATTTTAGTCACAGATGTACAACCCTTCCGAATGGATCCGGATTGTGGGATATTCATCGGCTCGCCAATGCGTTTTTCATTCGGTGCAAACCTTCCATCAACATCGAATGCGGGCAGCCGAAATTCAACCGAACAAAACCCTCCCCTCCCGGTCCAAACATCCTGCCATCGTTTAGTGCCACTTTCGCATTTTCAAGAAAGAATCGATAAGGGTCATCCAAACCTGTTTTCCGGCAATCCAGCCAAGCCAGATAGGTTCCTTCCGGCATCGGCATTGTGATGCCTGGCATGGATTGTCTGATAAATTCAACCAAATCATCCCGATTTCTGCGTAAATATGCCAAAATATTTTGCAGCCAGGGTTCACCTTCCCTGTAGGCTGCTTCCGCAGCCACCTGACCCAGGCAATTCACCCAACCAACCAAGCCTTTCGTTCCATTTTGCATGCGGTCCCGAAGAGTAGAATTCTGGATGATTGAAAAAGAACATTCCAAACCGGCGATATTGAAAGTCTTGCTGGGTGCCATGAATGTTATTGTGGATTGCCCAATTTCATTTGATAGTGAAGCAGTCGGGTGATGAACATGGGGGGTATATATTAAATCCGCATGGATTTCATCTGACACGATCAAAATATCGTGCTTCATGCAAATCTCAGCCATTCGGATTATCTCTTCGGGGTGAAAGACCCTTCCCACTGGGTTGTGGGGACTGCATAAGATAAATAATTGCGGATTCTTGGAAGCTGCAGCTTCAAAGGCATCCCAATCAATTGCATATTGCCCATCTTTTTCGGGCAGGATGGGAGTGGTCAATAATTCCAACCCCGCATTTCCCGGCGCGCTAAGGAAAGGAGGGTAAACCGGTGTCTGTACCAGCACACTGCCGCCGGGTTCCGCCAGGGCATGGCATGCCCAGTTGAGTCCGGTCACAACCCCCGGCAGGATGATAATTTCCTCCTCCTGAACTTCCCAATTGAACCGTCTTTTTAACCAGGTTTGGATTGCCTCATTGAGACCGTGATTTTTTCCCGGATACCCAAATACTCCGTGATTAATTCTCTTCTGCAAAGCCTGCAGCACCGGTTCTGGAGAAATGAAATCCATGTCTGCCACCCACATTGGCAGCACATCCTCCGGATACGCGTTCCACTTGACACTTTCCGAACATCGTCGTTCAACCACTGTATTAAAATCAAAGTCATTTTTCATCTTTTTTTTCACCTCGCAGGTTCGTCCCGATTGTACCACCCGGGAAAGATTGTTTCCGATGTTCAACCTCCCCTCCTCCCTAGCTTTCGAATATAATCATCATATGCCCAACCCACCAGAACTAAAAATCCTTGACTCAAAAAATTGGCGGGACTATGCCTTACTGGACAGCGGTAATGGGCAAAAACTGGAGCAATATGGACAATACCGATTGATCCGCCCGGAAGCAGAAGCCGTCTGGCAACCGGCTTTGCCTTTGAGGGAGTGGGAATCAGCTGATGCGGTTTTTCTGCCGGCACCGGAAGAGAACGGCGGACATTGGGCAGTTAAAAATCGGAAAATCCCTCAACGTTGGCAGATGCAGTATCGGGATATAAATTTTTGGATTGCCATGACATCCTCACGCCACCTGGGTGTTTTCCCCGAACAGGCTGTCCAGTGGGATTGGATTGCGGACCAGGTTCGTTCCAGCAGACAACCCATCAGGGTGTTAAATCTCTTTGGTTATACAGGGGTCGCATCGCTGGCTGCAGCACAGGCGGGCGCCCAGGTCACCCACCTGGATTCATCCCGAAAAGTCATGACATGGGCACACGAAAACCAACAACTTACCGGTTTGCCGGAAAATTCCATCCGCTGGATTCTTGATGATGCGTTGAAATTTGTCCACCGGGAAGCCCGGCGGGGATCAACCTACGATGGCTTGATCCTCGATCCGCCCAAGTTTGGACGAGGTCCCAAGGGAGAGGTGTGGGAATTTTACAAATTGCTGCCCAACCTGCTTTCTTCCTGTCATCAAATCCTGGCTCCTAAACCCTGTTTTGTTATCATTACTGCATACGCGGTCAAAGCTTCTGCACTTACCCTGCAATATGCCCTCTCGGACATGGTGTCTGGAATAGCCGGCACGATGGAAGCCGGAGAGGTGACCTTGAAGGAAAAAGATCGTTCCCGTTTTCTCTCCATGGCAATATTTGCCCGTTGGAGTTCACTGACTCTGTAGATTTATTCAGTACCTTCGTCGCATCCATCAATCTGTTAAGTAATTTAAGGAGGAAAACATGTTTCAAAAAATCAGCAACAGCTGGGAATTGGTTAAAACCAGTGCCAGTGTCCTTTCAAAGGATAAAGAACTAATCATTTTCCCCGTCATTTCGGGGATTGCCCTATTTCTGGTTTCGCTCACCTTCCTGCTCCCCATTTTCTTGAGTGACATATTAAAAAGTTTCAGCGAGAATTTCGATATCCTGGGGATCATCATTTTGTTTCTTTTTTACATTGTCCAATACACTGTCATGTTCTTCTTTAACACCGCCCTGGTTGGAGCATCCATGATCCGATTGAATGGCGGCTATCCGACTGTCAGGGATGGTTTTCGAATTGCCTTCAGCCGGATGGGTCCAATCCTTGGATATGCCCTGGTTGCTGCCACGGTTGGTGTCATTTTAAAAACCGTATCTGAAAGGAGCAAGGGATTGGGTCGCGCCCTGATCTCCTTGATCGGACTGGCATGGAATATTGCCACCTTCCTGGTCGTACCTATTCTGGCAGTTGAAAATGTGGGACCCTTCGAAGCCATCAAGCGAAGCGTGGTGCTATTAAAGAAAACCTGGGGCGAACAGATCGTTGGCAACCTGGGGTTGGGCGCTTTCTTTGGATTGATCACCTTCCTCACCATCCTGATCTTTGTGGGTGCTGGAGTCGGATTATCAATCTGGTTGAAAACAGCCCTGCCGGGTATCCTGATTGGAATTGCCCTCGTTCTGGTTCTCGTTGGCATCGGTTTGGTGCAATCCACACTGAATGGAATTTATACCGCTGCAGTCTACCAGTACGCCACCGGTGCACAGTTGACCAGTGATTTTAAGCCTGAATTGGTTCAGGAAGCTTTTCGACAGAAGTAAAGAATTAATCCCGTCATCGTTTACAACAGAAAGGGATTCTTTTCTGTGATTTTCATGTTCATTTATTCCTTTTTTTATAAAAAATTCATTATGTGAAAAAAATGACTATTTATTCAGATCTGTATTGAAATGACCTGGTTCCTTGCAGCGGTATGTTTTATATCAATCGCTCGCCTTCTTCAACTACTGAATCCTCACGGTAATGACACCCGCGGCTCCGACGGTTATGCAATGCTGCCTGGGCAACAATCAACGATACCTCCACAGCGTTACGCAAGCCTATCAGCCCATCGCTGAGTTTTGTGGTTCGGTAAAATGTTTCTATCTCATTCCACATGTGCCGTAATTCCCGAATGGCGCGTGACAACCGCTCATCGTTACGGGCAAGTCCTACATAATGCCACATGATATTCTGGATGGTTTGCATGTCACCCTGGATCAATGAGAAATCCGGTTCTGCAATTAATCCACTCTCATCCCATTGAGGCACAATATCATACCAGGGTAGTCTCTTGGGAGTTGGATCATCCATTGTGTCCGTTATATGGCGTGCAGCCCGATCTCCCCAGACCAATCCTTCCAAAAGCGAGGAGGAGGCAAGCCTGTTGGCACCATGCAGACCAGTACAGCTGATCTCGCCTACTGCGTACAGGTTCTGGATATTCGACCTTCCCCATTCATCCACCAGAATGCCTCCACAAAAATAATGGGCAGCGGGAATGACTGGGATGGGTTCTTTCGTGATATCAATTCCAACCTGCATGCATTTGGCATATATATTAGGAAAACGATTGCGGATCGTGTTTGCGTCCAATCTGGTCGCGATATCCAACAGGACATGCGAATATCCATGCTCCTCCATTTGATGATGGATGGCTCTGGCAACAACATCCCGGGGTGCAAGATCCTTCCACTCTGGTGAATAATCCCCCATGAAGGCACGACCTTCCGGTGTGAGTAAAACCCCACCTTCACCTCTGACCGCCTCACTAATTAAAAATCCCTCGGCACCGGGAACTGCAAGGGTGGTCGGGTGGAATTGAATATATTCCGCGTTGACGATTCGGGCTCCAGAGCGATGTGCCATGGCAAGCCCATCCCCGCGCGCACCGGGTGGATTGGATGTGTTTCGGAAGATCCTCCCCAATCCCCCGGTTGCCAAAATTGTCGCATTGGATATATAGCGGTGAACAGTTCGAGCCTGGCGGTCAAAAGCATACGCCCCATGACAGGCAATCGGTTCATAAACTGCCAACGGATCATGAGTATGATGTGGTGATGTGATGAGATCCACGGCAGTCATATTGGAGAGAATGGTGATATTTTGACAACGGCGCATGGCTTGAATCAAACCGGTCATGATTGCCTGACCTGTTCCATCACCGACATGCAAAATCCGCCGGCTTGAATGGGCTGCTTCTCTGCCGAATTCTGGCTCCCCGCCTGGCTGGCTGTCAAAATGAATGCCCGCTTCTTCCACCAAAATTTTCTGAACCAAAGCAGGACCTTCATCAGCTAGCATTCTGGCGGCTTTAAGCGAGCTGGCACCCGCACCAGCAGCAAGGATATCCTTTACCAGCAAATCAACATTATCATCATTTCCCCGCCCAATTATCCCTCCCTGGGCATAACGCGAGTTTGATTCGCATGGGTCGGGATCCCGGGTGATAACCAGAATCTTTCGGGATGGATCACGAGCCAGCCTTAATGCTGCAGTCGCTCCTGCAATTCCACTCCCAATAATTAATACATCCGTCTGATCCATATGCAGATCACATTATCCTATGGCAATCATCCGCTCGACTGCCCGGGCGGCGCGTTGATGAATTTCTTCAGGAACGTGGATCTCAATTTGGTTGGATCTTAACGAGTCAAGTGTTGCTTCCAGGGTAATTTGAGCCATGTGTGGACAGCGAACTCCATGCATCCGAATTATTTTCTTATCCGGATTTGAAGCCATAATATTTTCAGCCATTGCACATTCAGTCAGCAGATAATAACAAGGGGCGGAAGTCGTCTCGATATATTGAATCATGCCCTTCGTACTGCCTGCAAAATCAGAGGCATAAGTAACCTCCGGGCTGCACTCCATGTGGGATAATATCAAAACCCCGGGAAATTGTTCACGCACCTTCAGAATGTCGTTCACTGTGAATTCTTCGTGAACTTCACAAC
>ERZ1026814.1023-NODE-1023-length-11965-cov-4.207383_pt1 | contig 11965 bp, 16 predicted proteins | sample MGYA00520871_ERZ1026814 | MGnify/ENA primary metagenome ERZ1026814 (study PRJEB33270, sample SAMEA104284478) | anaerobic digester metagenome | biome: Anaerobic digester microbiome; feature: mesophilic sludge digester; material: Anaerobic digester biomass... | reverse complement strand
TTAAAGAAGTTATTGCTGAAAATGATAATTATTATTTAAATGAAGTATTGCAGGAAGGAAGAAGTGTAACTCGACTAACCATAAAAGATAGAGAAGAATTAAGTAAATTATTTGCTTCCCATTATCTTCAAAATAATGCTGTATTTGTATATGTTCCGCCCAATTTGCAAAGAACAAAGTTAGACCTTCCAAGGAATTATATACAGATTTCGCATTTTAGAAATATTTTAACAAAACCCGAACAATTATTGAACAATAGAGGATTTAAATTAGGAGGATATTTAAAACATGAGACTATAAAAAAACAATCCACGATAATTCCAAATAGAGTATATAATATTACTACTATATATCGCCCGCTTTTCCATAAAATTTCAGAAGAAGAAGGTTATTTTATAATAAGAAATTGTCGGTTTGTATGTATTACGGTACATTATGAGAAAGACGGAATATTTTATTTTAAAATTAATGCATATATCCAACCAACCAATTAAATTAATAAAAGAATGTATTCTTGAAGTTTTGCAGGAAAACCTGTTAAATGAAGGATTTGATCCGCTTTCCCAAGGTCCTAATTCGGTTTCTGAAAATCCGTATCCTGCATGGAATGAACAAATGCGGAGGTTAGAAGAAGAGTCGGAAGAAAATGATTTAGAAGAAATGTATTTACCTAATAATTTTAAGGAAGAATCGGATTTTTTTATTGAAAATAGTGGACTTACTTATCCTGAAAGAGTTGTGGTACGATTGTATATGGAATTGGGCACTATTTCAAAAATGGTACAAAGAATTATTGATGCTAAATATGATTTACAAGGACTTACAAAAAAACAATATGGTGCTAAATTAAGACGAATATTAAACAATGCATTACAAAAAATTAGGTATAATAAAAACAGGTATCGTGAAGGTATAAAAATAGATTTTTCTGGATTTGAAAAAAATTTCTGGTCTAAACAAATGTATAAAAATTATTATGATGAATTATCACGTTTAAATCTCGAACTGCCGTTGAACTTAAATTTAGAACATCATCCACATGGTCGATATGCACAACAAGCCAATGCTACACCATTTTTAACTCCTCAAGATTATTAATACTATGATTAAATATTTTATACTTTTAATTGGATTGATTGTTATTAGTTTATCTGGTGGTTGTTCAAAAGCAAACCGAAAAGATTTATTACAGGCACCTCCTCCGGCAAAGTATGAAATGATGGAGGGGGTTTTCTTACCAATGCCCGGCGAAACTGAAAAGGTGCATACGGGAGAATATTCGATAATGACTGCTACATCTTCAGATATTGGAGATGCTTTAGAAAAAGCTGGAGTGCCTAGAACTACATATGTTCCCCTCTCAAATATATATGGAATATTAAATTCTAAGTGGTTTTTAGGAGAGTTTACAGATGCATATCAGGCACATATGAAAGATTTAAATGCAAAATATACGCCGGAATTATTTGTTTGTGGACAATATGCTACTTTAGCATGTAATTTTGCAATGGAATCGGCTATTCGTACCGGCGATGCTCTTTATCCGTCGTTGGGATGGATTATATTAAATTTGGGCGAGCCAGGAAGATATAATTTACATGCAATAAATGTATATTATGATGGAAAAAAAATTATTTTTTATGAACCCCAAACTATTAATGGATTTTCTTTTAGAGAAGTAAAAATACCCAGAGAAAAATTGGCTTCGACAATGGTTTGTGTATTTTAAAACGATTTCAAAATAAAATAAGTTGATTTGGTTTGTAATTTCGTATATATTGGGGTCTATATGTGCAAAGATTGTACTTGTATTTATCTTTGGTGCGGGAAGAAACCCCGCCTGCTTTAGCGGGTGGGTAGTTCATTAAAAAGTTATGAGAAAAAATAAGTTATTTACATATGATTCAATAGCATTAGTTCCGAAATATTCTAATTTAGAAAGCAGAAAATTGGCTAACACTTCGGTAAATTTATGTGGATATAATTTTAATTTGCCAGTGGTTCCATCAAATATGATTGATGTAATTTCTTTTGATCGGGCAAAGGAATTATCAGAAAAGGGATTTTTTTATATAATGCATAGATTTGAAGGGGCAACAATGAAATTTGTAGATTATATAGAAAAAAATGATCTTCCTTTAGTTTCGTTAAGTTTGGGAATAAATGGTGAATCAAAAGTCGACTTAGAATATGCTATTTCTACACTTGGATACGAAAGAATCCATTGGCTATGTGTTGATGTGGCACATGGACATCATAAAAAAGTGGGAGAAATGTTAGAATACATTAGAGGATTGTTTCCACATCACGGATGTCCTAAAATCATTGCCGGGAATGTTGCTACGGCGGATGGATATAAATACTTAGCAGATAATGGTGCAGATGTAGTAAAATGCGGAATTGGACAAGGTTCCATATGTACTACCCGGTATAAAACGGGTTTTCATGCTCCAACTGCATATTCAGTTTTAGATTGTGTCAAAAACGGAGATCGAGATGTTCCTATAATCGCAGATGGTGGAGCGAAACATTTTGGAGATGTAGCTAAAGCGTTGGTGCTAGGTGCCGATATGGTTATGAGTGGACGGTGGTTTGCAGAATGTATTGATTCTCCGGCTCGAATTGTACACGGAAAGAAAATTTATAGGGGTTCTACATCATATGAGTGCAAACATAATAATGATAATATTGAAGGGTTAACAATTGAATTGGAAAGGGGATGCACTTATATGGAAAGAATAGCGGAAATCACGCAAGCATTACAAAGCAGTATTTCCTATGCCGGAGGTACAGATTTAAGTGCTTTTAATTCGGTCGACTGGAATTTTATTAAATAATTTTGTTACGATGAAACAATATATATTATCTTTACCTACGATTGAAGCCACGGATAGAAATTTGTATTTAAGTAAAGAAGTAAATCAAAGTTCTATTGAAGAATTAGTTAAAAATATCATTAAAATTAATGAAGAAGATGAACAACATCAAAAAATATATGATTTTTATAAATTTCCATACGAACGTCCACCAATAAAAATTTATTTGGATACTTATGGAGGATTATTATATCAAACATTTGGGTTGGTATCAGTAATGGAAAGTAGTAAAACTCCAATTCATACTATTGTTACTGGTTGTGCTATGAGTGCGGGATTTATTATTCTTATATCGGGACATAGACGATTTGCATATAAAATGTCAACTCCATTGTATCATCAAGCTAGTACAATATTGATTGGTGAAGTTAAAAATGTTGCGGATTCATATATAGAAGCAAAACGAGTTCAATATATGATGGAAAAAATTGTTGTGAAAAAAACTCGAATTACTCGTTTGAAACTTAGAGATATTTATAATCTTAAAAAAGATTGGTATATGACTTCCTCCGAGGCTAAACGATTGGGGGTTGTAGATGAAATTATTTAATTTGGCAGAATTTTCTCGACTTTTTTCAAATATGTCGTATAATATATGGCATGAATCTAAAATGGATTGATGCACATACAATTTACGTTACATTACATGGTTCACGGGCGTATGGTCTTGCCAATGAATTTTCGGATGTAGATGTTAAGGGAATTTGTATTCCCCCACCCGAAATAGAGTATGGATTGTTTGATCGTTTTGAGCAAGCAGAAAATTATCCAGCTATCGAATCAACATTACAACATTTAAAAAATCCTAACAATCCTAAATTTGAAAGTTCCATATATTCATTGAGGAAATTTTTTATTTTGGCGGCAGGCGTTAATCCAAATATTATTGAATTATTGCACACTTCTCCCGAACAACATTTTATTAAAAAGCCAATAATGGAGAAGGTTTTAGAGAATCGAAATTTATTTTTATCAACTAAAGCTCGATTTACATTTTCAGGATATGCCAGTGCTCAAGCCAAAAAAATTGAGCGGCATAGAAAATGGATTGTTATGGGAGAATTAAAAAAGCCATGTCGTGCAGATTATGGTTTGCCCGAAATTTCCAAGCGAGGGGTTGGAGAAGTATTTGATTACCTTAAAAGTAAAGTGGAAAGATGGAATTTAAACCAATTTACAATGGATGAAATGCAACGGTCTGAACTTAAAGATGTCATTTGGGATTTATTGTCTAGCGTAATAAATAAAGAAGTTTCTGTTTCCAATTGGCCCGATGTTTATTCTGATGCAGCCTTTAATAATATGGCTCAGGATTTCAATTTTTCCGATGAAGTTATTGCATATATCCAGAGGGAAAGAAAATACTTTAAAGATAAACAAACATATGAGTCATGGGTAAAATGGAAGACGGAAAGAAATCCGGAAAGAAGAGCCTTGGAAGAAAAATGTGGATATGATTCGAAACATGCTTCCCAGTTGATCCGGCTTATGAAAATGGGAATGGAAATTATTTACGAGGGGAAAGTATTAGTTAATCGACAAGGTATAGATGCCGATGAAATATTATTCATTAAAAATGGTGGATGGACATTTGATAAAGTAATGGAATTCAAAGAAGAAATGGATAATAAATTAGAAGCCGAATATCAGCGACATAAAAAACTTATTTCCGAGGGCAAGCCCACGCCAATTCCACAAAAAGTGAATACTACAAAAATAAATGAATTGTATAATAGTATTTACTCCGAATATTGGAGAGGATGGACTCCAGACGAATTGCACGACATTCCAATATAATATGAAAATTAATATATGCAACGATCCTGTTACAGTGCCAGAATATGCGGTACATGAGGATGGAAAAATATATGGATTTTTTGGTCCATTTAGTTTTTTAAGTAATTTTTATATACTTGAAACGGCGGTATGTTTAGAGGGATTATATTTTCCATCGGTAGAACATGCTTTTCAAGCTGCAAAATGGCCCCCTCATTTGAGAGAACAATTTACACGGTGTAGTTCTGGCAAAGCAAAAAGATTGGGACGAAAATCACCATATTTTGATGAAGAAAAATGGAATAAAAAAAAGTTGGGACTTATGAGAGAACTGTGCTTTCAAAAGTTTACAAATGATTCAAAACTTAATAAAATGCTGTTAATGACCGAGGGATATGAACTTAAAGAGACAAATAATTGGGGAGATACATATTGGGGATGTAATGAAGCGGGAGAGGGCGAAAATAATTTAGGGAAAATTTTAATGGATATTCGAGAAGAGTTGTTAAAGCTAGAAAAAAAGAAAAAGAAATTTTTTAAAAATGAAACCGCCGATTAAATATTTTGGAGGGAAATCCAATATGATTTCTAAAATACTTCCCCACTTTCCTCCGGACAGTCATTATAATATTTATCTGGAGCCTTATGGAGGCAGTGCTTCAGTACTTTTATCTCGTCCTTTAACTGGTCATGTAGAGATATTTAATGATATAAACGAAAATATATATTCTTTATTTAAATGTTTAATAGATCCGGATTTATTTTCTGAATTTAAAAACAAGTGTGATTTGTCTTTATATTCGGCGCAATTGAGACGAGAATATAAGGAAAAACTTAAAGAAAAATTGTCTCTTATAGATCGGGCATATTATTTTTGGTATGTTAATAGAAGTTCTCATAATGGTATAGGTGGATGGTCGATAAATTGTTGTATCCGTCGTAATATGAGCAAATCCACTTCTGATTTCTTATCCAGTGTCGATAGATTAAAAGAATTACATGATCGTCTGTCTGCCGTTATTATCGAGAAGAGGGATGCAATAGAGTTGATGAAAAAATATGATGATCCTTCTGTATTCGTATATGCCGACCCTCCTTATCATCCTAGTACTCGGGGAAATACTCGTTATGAAAACGATTATACCATAGAAGATCATGTAAAATTTATAAATTGCGTTTTGGAATTAAAATCAAAAGTATTAATTTCTGGATATAATAATTTAGAATATGGGCCGCTTGGAAAAAAATTTTCTCGTATTGATTTTGATGTAAAAACAACAACGGGAACTCATAAGAAAAAAACTAAAACCGAATCTCTCTGGAAAAATTATTAAATGAAAAATAATTCAATTTCTGGAATTTTTCTACAATATATGCGACATCTTAGAACAAATACCCATTTGTATAAATGGTATAAGCGAATTTATTTAAGAAGGAAAAATAAAAGATTTTGATTATAAATTATTATGTTTTTTTGAATTTTTCCATGCATTCCGGACATATACCGTGAGTAGTTCCGGATGAATCCGAAGGAGATGTCCCCATAGGTTTTTTACACCAAGCACATATTCTTTCTAAATCTTCTAATTGTACTACTTTTTCAGCATCTTTTTTTGCTTTGGGCGTAGTATCATAATAACGTTCATATAAAAACATAAGATCTTCATATAAAACTTTTAAATGCACTTGATTTCTATGGCATTCATTAGCTAATTTTTGAAATTCCATTACTTTTTTCTTGGCTTCTTGAAAATTTCTTTTAACAATCGATTGATCAAACCACTCTTGGCATTCAGTCAGGGCGTATGTTTCGGCTAATTCATGAAATTGAACAAGATTTTTTGTGGTATTTAAAATCTCATCCATATTATGAAATACTTTCCCGAATTCTTCAAACGTACAGGCCATTTCCAATAGTTGTTTCTTTTGGTCAGGAGTTAATTTTTTAAGTTCTCCCATTGTTGATGGAATTTTATCAACATTTTCAATTATTTGTTTTAAAGTGATTTTTTTAGTTTTCGGAATTTTCATATGCCTATAAATATATTCAAAATTATGTATTATATGTTTTTATCAAAAATTGGTTGACTATAATTATCAAAATAGTCAATTACATCATTAAAAGTTTTAAATCTTTTAATTCCTCTTTTAGGTTCATCAATAAAAAAGAAGATATACGTTTTACCATCCCCATCTTTATCTTTCTTTTTATAAATAGTTATTTTATTTTTTCCTTCTTCATCCGTACTTAAATCACTAACCATTTTATAATCATCTTTAAAAGAAAATCCCATTGATACTAGATAATCAACGTCGGGCCATCTCCAATCGTCAAGATTAATATATCCGTCGTTTTTTTCTTTTTCAATATTATGTAAAATTTCCGTTAAAGTTATCATAAATTTAATGCTTTAAGAAAACGTGATAAAATATTTGCGCCTTCTGTCTCATTATTAAATATAATTGATTTACTAATTCGTATCGTATCACTTACTGTAATTTCATCTTCTTCGGTTTCATCATCATCATCTTGATTGGAAGGAGAATTTTTCAAAGGCTCGGGTGTTGCTTGAGTCGCCGGAGGGGTTGGAGCCGGTTGAGTTGGAGCCGGTTGTGGGGGAGTGACGGATTGGGGCATCGGTTGTTGGAGGGATTGTTCTTTTAGTTCATCTTCTTCTCCTTCTTCTTTTTCTTTATCCGGTTCGTCTAATTCTTGTGAATCTTTTTGATTAGCCGATTCAAATTTTGAAAATGCAGTCCAACAAAATCCCCCACTTTCTTTTAATTTTTTTATAATTGTTGTATTATTATTTCCAAATGGGTCAGTAATATCATATTTTACATGAAAATTATCTATTTTAGTTGGACGAAATTTTTTATAATTATATATAGATTGAATTTCTTTGGCAGTAAATTGAATTCCTCTTCGCTGTCTTATATAACTATCAAAATCGGCCCCTGTAACAAACACTTTAGCAATAACATTTGGTTCGGTTGAAGATGGATTTCCGGTTCCTGTAAATTCGTTTTCGCAAACATTAAGGTTGTCGGCGTATGTAATATCCGTTTCTCCGCCAGGATTTCCACTAGATTCTTTTAATATTTTAAGAATTTTTTGTTTGTGTTCTAAAGTTAATTTATGCCTCACTTCCAATAATTTTAATAAGGAACGTGATTTATATAATTTATTGTTCATATGTATAAATATACTTTATTTTTCTTAATATTCTAATTCTTTTATTCAATTCATAGTAATTTTTAATGAACTACCCCTACGCTAAAGACGCAGGGGTTTCGGCTCCAACCAACTGCCCATTATTTCTAACGGGTCTTATGTCAGGACAAGCCACTAACTCCGTAGTTCCTACGGTTAAATTTAATCCTTGTCGAAGGATATTTTGTGAGGCGTTCCAATCTCTATCCAAATGAGTTTGACATCGTGGACAATCCCATTCTCTCATGTTCAATGAGAGATTGTCATTCACAAATCCACAATGAGAGCAGGTTTTGGATGACGGAAAGAACCTATCAATCTTCACAAATCTCCTTCCATACCAATCTGCCTTATAGGTTAGTTGCCTTACGAGTTCGCCCCACGATGCGTCTCCGATGGATTTAGCAAGACAATGATTTTCCATCATATTCTTTACAACAAGGTCTTCGCAAACAATCGTTTGGTTCTCACGAATTAGTTTGGACGTTATTTGGTGAAGATGATTATGACGAATGTTGGCAATCTTCACTTGGACCTTGCCAACCTTCAATCGTGCTTTGTTTCTGCCATTGGAGCCTTTCTTGGAACGACTCAACGCTTTCTGTCTTATTCTTAATAGTTTCGCATACTTTTTGGTGGTCTTAATGTTTTCAAATCGCTGCCCATCGGAGCATGTCACTAATGACTTAATGCCCAAGTCAATCCCAATGGTCTTATCTGCTTTCGGTTTCTTCTCAATGTCTCTGGTGACTCCAATACAAGCATAATACTGACCCGCCTTATTCTTGATGATGGTAGCATAGTTAATCTCACCTTCTACTTCACGATGCTGGTCAATCTTTATACCTTCCTTAAACTTTGGGAAGTATATCCTTTCTTCGCTTACTACTACGAATTGGGGGACACGAAATGACTGCTTATTCTTCTTGGACTTAAATCTTGGAAATTTCGCAAGTTTCTTAAAGAAACGATTATATGCTCCGTCCAGATGTTTAATGGCATGTTGGAGAGATTGGGCATTACACTCATTCAACCATTCAGTTTCAGGTTGTTCCTTAATCTTCGTCAGTTCCTTTGCCATATCCACATAAGTTAATGTTTTCTTGGCAAGTTGTTTCTCTTTCGCTTCCAGATAGAACTTGGTCCGTCTATCCAAAAAATGGTTGTAGGTCCATCGGATGCTTCCGAAGTGTTTGGACAACAGGACTTCTTGTTCCTTGTTAGGAAACAATCTCATCTTAAATGTATAGTCCTGTTTCACTTAATATATTTATTCTCTTTGTGTTTCTGGAATATACATATTAGGGAGAAAGAGAAAACGATTAAAAAGGTATCACACAGCATCACGTTCCAAGTCTGCTCAACTGGTGATGTATCTTCGGAAACAATCAGAATGTATATTGAGAGCCGGGGATAATTTTCTCCATTCATCTCCTACGCTAAAGACGTAGGAGTTTTCTGGCGACTTAAAGATAAATTCACAATCATATTCTTTTTCAGATATATTGTTTATTGAACTGGTTGGAGTTATATTAGCATATTCACTAATTTTTGGACTATCAAAATGTTGAGAAAAAGTACCCGAATCTCCTTTATAAAATTTCCCTACTACAATTGGCGATTTAGAAGAATCCGTATTGCCGTCAAATTCTTTAGTATCTGGTTGTGCGGTTACAGTAAATGTAAGAGTATTTACATTAATTGTAATAGTTACTTGGACAGGATCACTATAATTCCCAGTAGTTTCACCTTTATAAGCGGCTAATTTATAATGATAAGTTTCTCCTAACAATATATCATTATCTTCATATGTTCTATCGGTAGGTTCCGAAATATCAATAGTAACAGGCCAAGTACTACCGCCATCGGTTGAACGGAGTAGCTTAAACCCATCATGTGAATTACCATCATAAGTCCAGTTTATAATTACTTTTGTATCAGTCATATATTATTCTTGTTGAAAAGTTGCAGTTATTGTTACAGAAAAAGGTTCTCCTACCGCTGGAGTAATTATTAAAGTAGTAGTTTTTCCTTCCGGGCCTTCATTAAGTGAAGCACCAATTGTAATCGTATATCCTTCGGCAGTCATTTCATATTCCATATCTGATGGATCCTGTCCATTTGGAAGAGCCAAGTCAAAATCCTGCGGTGCAATTGTATCTACTCCCTCTCCAAGATCGATAATGCCCCCGTCATATACAGAAGATTCACCACCCAAATCGATGTAAAATTCGGGAGTTCTAGCAGATACATTTTTCGGCTTTCCTAAATCCTCTCCATTGCCGATTTCTTCCCCATTACCATTTTCCTCACCGTTGCCATTTTCTTCACCGTTGCCGTTTTCTTCGGCATCAGGGCGCTGCGCCGCCGTGCGGCGGATGAACGGGGTTGCCATTTTCTTCACCGTTGCCGTTTTCTTCGGCTTCTACAATTTGGATTTTTCGAGTTCCGGCACTCATTATCCCAAATGACCCCGTGGCTTGTAATGTCACCGTATAATCTCCTGCATCTGCATATGAATAGTGAGGATTAACTGCATTACTTGTATCTGGTTCCGAACCACTTCCGAAATTCCATAAATAAGTAATTGGATTTAACGGATTATTAGTTACTGTTCCATTTATAAATGGAATAGATTGTCCCGCCGAAGCCGTATAATAATTTCCAGTTAATGTGGCAGGAGAACCAAGAGTAAATGCCGCAACAACAGTTGGCGGATTGATTTGTATAGTTTTTTCTACCGAAGCAGATTTTGAAAGATCTACTTTAGCATATACCGACATAGTTACATCAAATTCATTATTTGCATTGCTTCCAGTAGTATTAAACCAATGTTGTACATCAAATCCTGTACCTACAGTGCCATCGCCAAAATCCCATTCTACATTTAATGAACCAACTTCTCGAAATATTGAATCTCCACTAAAATTAAATGTGACTAATGCTGGGGCCGATCCTGTATCAATCGATTGGATAAAGTCAAACTCTGCATCCATATCGGGAGTAAAAAACTCCGGCGCTGGTGATCCTCCACCCGCCGCCGGAGGAATAGGTTGTATCGGGGGCATTGCTTGATCTGGCATATTAGGTGCCAACGTTGCATTACGATTAGCTTCCGCTAAAATTCTTGCATACAATTCTTGTTCGGCTACAATATCATGCCAGTGCCGTTTTCTTTTAGGCAAATAAGCATTATATGGTTCAATAAGATAAATTTCAGGATCATTCATAATACTGCATATAAATATATCAAAATTTATAAAAATCCTCAATTTATACAAAAAAAAGCCCCCGAATAATCGGGGGCAGATATAAATAGTATTAATTACACTGAATTATTGTTAATGGTTAATACTCTAACGGGAATTTTTGTTTTAATTCTTAATCCTTCATCTTTAATCCATTTTGATTTAAGAAATTCGAAAATTTCACCAAAGGTTTTAATTACCATCTTCTTTCTTTTTGCCATTTCATTTTGATTTCTAGCTGCATCTGTTAGCTTTGATATGATTTCCCCAGCATCTTCACCTTCTTTTTGTTGCACCACCCATCCGGTAAAATTCTCATCCAATTTTTGGTCGGGGTCACTGACAATAATAATATGTTCCCATTTTTGTTTAGGACTAGCATTTTCTCGCCGTTCTTCGGCTTCTTCCTGAGCAGCTTTAGTAAGTTCACGTATAATTTCTTGAACCTTCACGGGTTCAATTTTACGTTCCAATAATGTCGCTTCAATTTGATCTATAGATATTTTCATAATTTGTTTATTAATATATTTACTGCGATTAAAATCTTTATACTTCAATAATATGTCCAGCTAACATTGCTTTTACTCCTAGAATTCCATCAAAAACACGAACTTTAATTCCGGCTTCGGCAAGTTTTATTTCAGAACGCTTGGCTGAATCAATCCATTTATCCCATCCCAATTCTTTTTCATATATTTGCCATTGTTTATGCCTGTCTCTTATACACATCTCCGAGCCCACGAGACCGTACTAGATCTCGTATGCCGTCTTCGTCTTGAAAAAAAAAAAACAACAATACTCCTACGCCATACCATCCAAGTCATACCAGTACATCTCACACACCAACACCC
>ERZ1026814.1021-NODE-1021-length-11987-cov-5.012310_pt1 | contig 11987 bp, 10 predicted proteins | sample MGYA00520871_ERZ1026814 | MGnify/ENA primary metagenome ERZ1026814 (study PRJEB33270, sample SAMEA104284478) | anaerobic digester metagenome | biome: Anaerobic digester microbiome; feature: mesophilic sludge digester; material: Anaerobic digester biomass... | reverse complement strand
AGGTGACTCGGGGACGTGGGTAGATGTCATACGGAGGGGGATGGGGTGTATGTGATTTTTTTTTTCAAGCAGAAGACGGCATACGAGATCTAGTACGGTCTCGTGGGCTCGGAGATGTGTATAAGAGACAGGATATTGATAATAAGCCTCTGCCTTAAACCGCGTGGACGGGGCTATGCGCCATTGGTATCCCAGGACCAGGTGGTGCGCACGTGTCATGTCCAGGTACCTGTTCGGGTAGATCTTGCTGTCAACGGCCTGTGAAAACAATTTTGTCATATAAATCTCTAGCCCCTGGTACTGGCTGTGGAGTCCGTATCCAAGGGTCAATTCGTGCTTTTCTTTGAATTTCCACGAAAGTCCAAACCGCGGATCAATATTCCATGTCTGGTTCAGGAAAAGAAATTGGGCATTCACGCCGGCATCCAGTGTCAGCTTTGAAGTGGCCCTGTAGGAAACTTCCGAAAATCCGCTCAGAAGAAATGTATAACCCACTTCGTTCACATCTTTTGGATACGTGGTCCTGGAATAATCATTGGAAATGAACTTGTAGGCAAGTCTTTTTCCTGTAAGTCCCGAACGCAGGGACACCCGGCTACCCGGTTTAATGTTGTGGACAACCTGCAAACTCTGGAACTCGCGCATGAGAAGGGCATCCTGGCTGCGGTCTTTCAACAATGTTTCGGCATTCATAGAGTCAATCTGTGCCGAAAAGGAGGAATAGGATCCGGCCAGTGCAATGTTTAGGGATTGATTGTGCCCCAGGCTTTTCTGGTATCGTATCCCGGCAACAGCCATCCCGGACTGACTGGCAATATCATCGGCGTAATTATAAAAGTCAGATTCTCCGTCAACTATGCTGACTTTCCCGGTTCCCCCAATGGTGAAAAATGAAAAGGTGCCGCCTTTGGCTGTTGGTACATGAATTTTTGCCGTCCAGTCCTGATACCTGGGGACGGCAGACCCTGCCCCAAAATCAAATCCCAGGTATGCCAGCGCATCCAGGAAAGAATAACGATACGCTCCCAGATAGGAGGCTTTCAATTTTTTGGAAAGAGGCCCTTCTACCCCAAACTCAAGACCGTTGATGCCCAATTGACCTGTGAATTCATGTTTATCATAATTCCCCTCCCTTAAATGGATGTCAAAAACACCGGAATAGGCGTTCCCATATTCTGCAGGGAATGCACTGGTATAAAAATCAGAATTAGATAACGTATTAACATTCAACATGCTGATTGCCCCGCCAGTAGCTCCTCCATCGGCAAAATGGTTGGGATTGTAGATATCAATCCCTTCCATACGCCATAAAAGACCAAACGGGGAATTACCCCTAATAACAATGTCGTTGTTGGAGTCGTCGGGGGTACCTACCCCTGCAAAATTCTGAGCCATTCGGGAAATATCGCTCATCGCACCGGCGTACCTTTCGGCGTCAGCTACAGAGAATGTTCTGGCCGAAACAGTAGCCATATCGTTCACCGGGCGCAATTTGTCCCTTTCTGCAGTTATGACAATTTCCTGCACCGTCATCACGTCTTCACGCATAGTGACGTTGATTACCAGCTCCTTACCCGAATTGAGTGAAATGTTTTCCATATAGATGCTTTCCATTCCTATGCTGGAAAAAAGGATGGCAATCCGGCCTACCGGAACATTGGGAATACTGTAGTAGCCGTCAATATCGGTATACGTGGCCATATAACCGCTGTTATTGACTACCACGCCAACGCCTACCAGGGGTTGTTCTGATATATCGACCACTACCCTTCCTTTGACAGTCTGCACCATTTGCTGTGCCTTAAGGGAAACAAACGGAAACAGGAAGATAAGTGTGATAAGGAAAAAACGTTTCAAAGTAAAAATGTGCTTTGTTGCATAAACCCACAAAAGTAGTATATTTTTTTTCTTCTGTATTCTAATATTATTCCTGAATAAAGCAGCCTTTGTATAGGTAAATCTGCCTTATAAACTGAATGTTAAGTTGATGTCAATATTTAACGCCCCAGATACAACAGTAAAACAGAAATGTCGGCAGGTGATACCCCGGGAATTCTGGAAGCCTGACCTATTGTCCCGGGTTTTATTTTTTGTAACTTTTGACGCGACTCTGTAGACAATGACCGTATTTTTGAATAGTCAAATTTCTCGGGAATGGCCACGGTGTCTAATCTGAGGACTTTCTCTGCAAACGCTTTTTCTCGTTCTATATAACCTCTGTACTTTATCACAATCTCTGCAGACTCACAAAACTCTGCAGCCCTGGGATTTCCCTCACACAATGTTCCACGTGGAACAAAATCGACAATATCCTCCCAGCTCACCTGCGGCCTGCTCAAAATTTGTGCCAGTTTTCTTTTAGTGCTCATTGGGGCAGTGCCGGCTTTTATTAGAATTGCATTGGCCTTTTCTGGTTCTATGGATGTGTTTTCTAGCCACTGTAAAATATTGTTTCTTTTTTTGATTTTTTCTTGCAACAGGTTGTATCTTTCTTCTTTTGCAAGGCCTATGTTATATCCGGTTGGCGTAAGTCTTTCATCGGCGTTGTCCTGCCTTAGAAGTATCCTGTATTCTGCCCGTGAGGTAAACATTCGGTAAGGTTCGTCAACGCCTTTTGTGACCAGGTCATCTATGAGTACACCCATATAGGCCTGGTCCCTGTTTAAAATTACCGGTTCCAGTTTGTTGATCTTTCGGTGGGCATTGATTCCGGCCATTAATCCCTGTGCCGCCGCCTCTTCATAACCGGTTGTGCCATTTACCTGGCCGGCAAAAAATAAACTTTCTATATTTTTTACTTCCAATGAGTGAAAAAGTTGTGTTGGTGGAAAATAATCGTATTCTACAGCATAGCCCGGGCTGTGAAATCTTGCATTTTCCAATCCCTTGATTTTTCTGATAGCCTGAAATTGAATTTCTATAGGAAGTGAAGAGGCAAATCCCTGTAAATAATACTGGTTAGTGTTCCATCCTTCCGGTTCCAGAAAAAGTTGGTGTTGTTCTTTATCTTCAAAGGTTTGTAATTTAATCTCAATACTTGGACAATACCGTGGGCCCTTTCCGCTGATTCTTCCTGTAAATAGTGGTGAATCTTTAAATCCTTCCTTTAACTTATCATGCACTGCAGAATTGGTATATACCATATAGCAGTCCATTTGTCTTTGTTTTTCCTGAATGGCTGATTGTGCATTTAAAAAAGTGAATTTTTGTGGTTGAGTATCCCCTTTCTGAATCTGTAAAGAGGAAAAATCAACCGTTTTTCCATCAATTCTGGGTGGTGTACCGGTTTTCATGCGTTCTACCTGTATCCCTCTTTCCTGTAGCTGCCTGCTTAATCCTTCGGACGGCGTCTCCCCTATTCTTCCACCTGGTGCAGATTTCCAACCGATAAAAATCATTCCGTTCAAAAAAGTTCCATTCGTAAGAATTACAGCTTGTGCAAAGAATTCCTGTTGAAATTCCGTTTTGACACCAATTACTGTATTTCCATCAAATATCAGGGAAACCACCTGGTCCTGCCATATATACAGATTTTCAGTGTTTTCAATGATTTCTCTCCAGTTAATGGAAAATAATGCTCTGTCGCATTGTGCTCTGGGACTCCACATTGCTGGTCCTTTGGAGCGGTTCAGCATTCTGAATTGTATAGTGCTCCTGTCGGTAACAAGTCCCATGGCTCCTCCCATGGCATCTATCTCTCTTACGATTTGCCCCTTTGCTATGCCTCCAACCGCCGGATTGCAGGACATCTGGGCCATTTTCGTTATATCCATGGTTATGAGCAAGGTTTTGGAGCCCAGCCTTGCTGCTGCATGGGCTGCTTCGCATCCTGCATGTCCTGCTCCCACTACAATAATGTCGTAATGATTGGTCATTTAAACGGGTTGATCGTTACTTGTTTTAGTGCTGCGTCTTCGGCACTGCTCATATTCTTTCTGTCCTCAGATGTCTGGTCGTTCATACCTGTCATATGAAGTATCCCGTGAATAATCACCCTTAATAATTCCTGTTCTTTCGTCTGCCCATACTTGTGTGCATTTAAAAAAACTGTTTCCGGATCAATAAAAATGTCTCCACTCAGACGCTTATTATCTTTTTCTGAATAAGTAAAAGTTATAACGTCTGTATAATAATCATGATTCAGGAATTGTTCGTTTAATTGGAGCATATAATCTGAACTGCAGAATATTATACCTATATCGCCCACTCGTTTACCATAAGTATGCAGAACTTCGGATATCCACTGTTTTATGGCACGTCTGTTGCTTAGCTTTAAGGTGGTATTATATACGTGAAAAAGAATCATGGCGTTTTTTAAATAACGCCGCAAAATTACTAAATTGTTTTTTAAATATTTTTTTTTACATTTGCAAGCCTTGATGGGCCATTAGCTCAGCTGGCTAGAGCGCTTGCATGGCATGCACGAGGTCGTCGGTTCGATTCCGACATGGTCCACACAATTAATTTTTTAAAATAATGGAACTTAAAAAAAGCCCTAAAGCAAATCTTGAAAACAAAAGAGTGCTTTTCATTGAGATCGGACTGGTCTTTGCTCTTGTAATTGTTCTGGCTGCTTTTGAATACAAGACTTACGAAAAAAACGCCAGTTTTATCGATGCTGAGGTCAGACAAGTCATTGAAGAGGAGCAGATCCCTGTAACGCTTGAAACCCCTCCCCCTCCGCCTGAAACAGCACAGCTCCCTGTTCTTTCCGACGCCATTGAAATCGTTGACGATGATATCACCATTGAAGATGATATTATCATTGAATCAGAAGATGATGCTGCTTTTGCGGTAGAGATCCGCGATTACATTACTTATACAGCAAAGGAAGAAGTGGTAGAGGAAGAGGAAATCCCTGTTGCCATTGTTGAAGAAAAGCCCACGTTCCTGGGTGGTGACGAGAATACCTTTACAAAATGGGTGTTTGATCGCATTGTTTATCCCGAGGTGGCCAAAGAAAACGGCGTGCAGGGTCGTGTTGTACTTTCTTTCATTGTAGATGCAGATGGTTATGTAAAGAATGTTACGGTTCTGCGTGGTGTGGACCCGTCCATTGACAAAGAGGCAGTTCGCGTCGTATCTTCTTCACCAAAGTGGAAACCTGGCAGACAGCGTGACAAGAACGTAAGGGTCCGTTATAATTTCCCTCTTCACTTCCAGCTCAGATAAGCAATCAGTTATTTTATACTAATATCTTAAGCGCCCGGTATTTTAGGGCGCTTTTTTTCACTTTATGGAAACCATAAAAGAACGAGATAAAGCTGTTTTTATTGGGTTACTTCGGCCCGGAACTGATCCGGCGCTGCTTGATGAATATCTGGATGAACTTGAATTCCTCGCAGATACAGCAGGTCTAGACAGTGGCGGACGTTTTGTTCAGCGCCTTGAAAAACCTCATCCCAACACTTATCTGGGTAGTGGTAAACTTCAGGAGCTTGCTGCTTATATAAAAGTGGAAAACATTTCCATTGCGATTTTTGATGATGAATTGTCTCCCTCCCAATTGCGCAACCTGGACAAAAGTCTCGACTGCCGTATTCTTGACCGGACCAACCTCATTCTGGACATCTTTGCCCAACGTGCCAAAACCGCCTATGCCAAAACCCAGGTAGAACTGGCACAATACCAATATCTGCTACCACGGCTGACACGTATGTGGACACACCTGGAAAGGCAACGCGGGGGTATTGGCATGCGTGGCCCCGGGGAATCACAGCTGGAAACAGACCGGCGCATTATTCTGGATAAAATTGCCCTGCTAAAAGAAAAATTACAAAAAATCGACCGTCAGATGATGTCCCAAAGGGGCAACAGGGGTTCCCTGACAAGGATGGCGCTTGTTGGCTATACTAACGTGGGAAAGAGCACGATCCTTAATCTTCTGGCAAAAACCGAAGTGTTTGCCGAAAACAAGCTGTTTGCCACGCTGGACACTACGGTCCGCAAAGTGGTCGTGGATAATATACCTTTGCTGTTAAGCGACACTGTTGGTTTTATCCGTAAACTGCCAACCCAGTTGGTGGAATCGTTTAAAAGCACCCTGGATGAAGTGCGAGAAAGCGATGTGCTGGTTCATGTTGTGGATGTTTCACATCCCAACTTTGAAGAAATGATGCACGTAGTCCAGAATACCCTCCGGGATATAGGATGTGCAGATAAGCCTGTTTACCTTGTTTTCAATAAAATAGACGTTTTTAAGGAGCGCCGGACACCAGACGGCGAATTCAGTCTTGATTCCCTTAAGAAAACATGGATTTCAAAATTGCACGATCCCTGTATTTTCATTTCTGCAAAGGAAAAAATCAATATTGACAAGTTTCGTCGGGATCTTTACGGCATGGCCGCCGAAGTGCAGGACGGCAGATACCCCTTCGGAACGTTCCTGTGGTGATACAGGCACGTTTTTTGCTCATATAAGTACAGGGACCATTCTCTGATGTTCCCTTCATTGCATGGTCCCATAATATTTAATGACCATAGCCATGGAAACGAAAAAAAGTCAGAAAGCAGATCTTGAAAACAAGAGAACGCTTTTTATTGAAACCGGCTTAATCGTTGCTCTTGTCGTGGTCCTTGCCGCTTTTGAATACAAGACTTACGACAAAAAAGCGCGTTTTCTCGATGCCGGGGTAAAACAAATCATTGAAGAAGAGCAGATCCCCGTAACCCTTGAAACATCTCCTCCTCCTCCTGCTACTGCACTACTCCCCGTTCTCTCCGATGCCATTGAAATAGTTGAAGATGACATTACCATTGAAGATGACATTATCATTGAATCGGAAGATGACCCTGCTTTTGCGGTAGAAATTCGCGATTACATTGCACCTTCAGCAAAAGAGGAAATTGTTGAGGAAGAAGAAATTCCCGTGGCCATTGTAGAAGAAAAACCCACATTCCAGGGTGGTGACGAGAATACCTTTACAAAATGGGTGTTTGATCGTATTGTTTATCCCGAGGTGGCGAAAGAAAACGGCGTTCAGGGCCGTGTTGTGCTTTCTTTCCTTGTAGATGCAGACGGGTATGTAAAGGATGTGACCGTTCTGCGCGGAGTGGACCCGTCCATTGACAAAGAAGCCGTACGCGTGGTGAGTTCCTCTCCCAGATGGAAACCTGGCAGGCAGAGGGACAAGAACGTAAGGGTTCGGTACCATTTTCCCCTCAATTTCCAGTTGAGGTAAACGTGGTTAACCATTTTTGAAAATTTTTCTATTTTTGTAAGGACACTATGCCTGTTATGTTCAATAAACGCTTAACCGGGACCATAGTGGCGCTCGCTTTTATTGTTCCGGTTTTACACGGATGCAGCGGTAATCCCTTTAGATTCGTGGATAATGCCTATGTGGGCACCTGGCATATTGACACTTCCAGGGTAAGCATATCAATTTCCGTTGATGCGGGAAATGCGGCCGACCTGCAGGTTTTTCTTCCATTTGTAGCTGAAAATTACCAGAACCTTCGCTCACTGCTCAAAGAACCTCATACCATAAAGGTTGCCGGGTCAACACGCGACGATCCCTATTCCGGGTCCTATTCCCTGGTTTTCTCTTACGGCAACATCTATACAAGTTCCTATAAACTGTTGCGCAATATCCTTTTTCTTGCTTTTTACTACAATTCGGGAACCCGCTTCACCATACCCTGCCAGGCAGACGGGAACACCCTTCAGATCGTTTATTCCACTCCATACATGCGTGCTCTTATAAGGGATTACATAGAGGATCATTTCACAGACCAGGCAGATCACTACCTTTCTGTGTTTTCTTCAATAAGTGTAACCATTGAGGGTTTTAGTATTTACAATACAAGAACCCGCGATTCAGCCGGGCAATATGTGCAACCGTAATGTTCTTGGGACATTCCATCTGGCATGCCCCAATATTGGTACACGAACCAAATCCCAGTTCATCCATCCTGGCCACCATGGCGCGTGCCCTGCGGCTTGCCTCTGGTTTTCCCTGGGGTAGAAGTGACAGTGCGCTTACCCTTGAAGCCACAAATAACATGGCCGACCGGTTCTTGCAGGTGGCCACGCACGCCCCGCAACCGATACAGGCCGAAGCGTCCATGCTTTCTTCTGCCACTTTTTTGGTTATGAGGGTTGTATGGGCCTCAGGCGCACACCCGGTATTCGCGCTGATAAAACCGCCTGCCTGCAGGATTTTGTCAAAAGCCCTTCTGTCCACCATCAGATCCTTGATCACCGGAAATGCCCCGCAACGCCACGGTTCAACGGTTATTGTGCTGCCATCGCGGAAACGGCGCATATACAGCTGGCATGTGGTTATGCCCTCGTCCGGCCCATGAGGCCTCCCATTAATGTACAATCCACAGGCCCCACAGATCCCTTCCCGGCAATCATGGTCAAAGGCAATTGTTTCCTGCCCGTGTGAAACCAGCCGGTTATTGAGAATGTCCAGTAATTCAAGGAAGGACGTATCCCCGGATATCCCCTCCATTTCAAAACGCTGGAAATAGCCCTTTGTCCGCGGGCCTGACTGACGCCATATTTTCAACACGAAAAACATCCTACCCATATTTACGTTCTACCACTTTAATGTTCTCAAATACAAGCGGTTCCCTGTGCAATACCGGGACCTCCCCTTCTTCTTTGTATTCCCATGCAGCCACGTATTGGAAACGGCTGTCATCCCGCAACGTTTCTCCTTCCTTTGTCTGGCTTTCAATACGAAAATGACCTCCGCATGATTCTTCGCGGTGCAATGCGTCCCGGTGCATCAGCCGGGCCAGGGTAAAATAGTCTTCCAGGTGGATAGCTTTTTCCAGTTCCTGGTTCACCGTTGTTTGGCTTCCGGTAATTCCGGACTCCTTTCTGAACCATTCCTCCATAGATTCCAGTTGTGGCAGCATTGCGGCCATTCCTTCAGCAGACCTTTCAATCCCCAGGGCATCCCACATAAGGTTGCCCAGTTTGCGGTGCACCACATCTACCGGCACACTGCCTTTTAAAGCCATGAGCCGATCTATTCGTTCCTGCACAGCCACCCGGGCACGCATAAATACATCTGAGTCCGCATCGGGACAAGGTTCCGTGGTTTTGTCGGCCAGGTAAGCAGGAAGCGTGTAGGGCAAAATAAAAAAACCGTCTGCCAGACCCTGCATCAGGGCCGAAGCCCCCAGACGGTTTGCCCCGTGATCACTGAAATTCGCCTCGCCTATGGCAAACAATCCTTCCACAGTGGTCATCAGGTGGTAATCCACCCATAAACCGCCCATGGTATAATGAATGGCCGGATAGATCTGCATGGGTTCTTTCCAGGGATCATCTCCCGTGATCTTTTCATACATACGGAACAAGTTTCCATATTGGTTTTCTATGAACTCTTTTCCGTGCTTAGCAACGGCCACGGATAAATCAAGAAAGACGGCACGTCCCGTCCTGCTAACGCCCAGGCCGGCGTCACAGCGTTCCTTTCCCGCACGGGACGCCACATCCCGTGGAACAAGGTTCCCGTAAGAGGGATATCTGCGCTCCAGGTAATAATCCCTGTCCTGCTCTGGAATTGCCGATGGCCTGATCTTTCCTTCCCGCAAAGCTTTAACGTCTTCCTCCCTGGAGGGCACCCATATCCTTCCGTGATTGCGGAGCGACTCACTCATCAGCGTGAGCTTGGATTGGTACTGGCCATGTACCGGAATGCACGTGGGGTGTATCTGGACAAAACCGGGATTGGCAAAAAAGGCACCTTTTTTCCAGCATTGGACGAGGGCCGAGCCATTGGAATTCTTAGCGTTGGTGGAAAGGAAATAAACATTTCCATAGCCTCCTGTGGCCAGAACCACTGCATGGGCAGGGTAGGCGGTTATTCTTCCCGTGACCATATCCCGGGTGATAATTCCCCGGGCACGTCCATGATCTGTCACAAGGTCCATCATTTGTTCCCGGCTATGTACCGTTACCCTTCCCGCCGCAACCTGCCTGTTAAGTGAAGAATAGGCCGCCAGCAGGAGTTGCTGTCCCGTCTGCCCCCTGGCATAAAATGTCCTGCTTACAAGTGAGCCCCCGAAAGACCTGTTGTCCAGGTATCCTCCGTAGTCCCTGGCAAAAGGGACCCCAAGGGCAACACAATGATCAATGATGGCGTTGCTCACCTCGGCAAGCCGGTACACGTTGGCCTCCCTGGAACGGTAATCCCCTCCCCGCAACGTATCCAGGAACAGGCGTTCTACAGAATCATTATCGTTCCGGTAATTTTTTGCCGCATTGATCCCGCCCTGGGCCGAGACCGAATGTGCCCTTCGGGGAGAATCACTCATGCAAAATACATTCACGCGGTACCCCTGTTCACCGAGGGCAGCCGCCGCAGAGGCCCCTGCAAGCCCGGTTCCCACTACGATAACATGCATCTTTTCCCTGTTTGCGGGAGACACTGTTTTCAAAGATTCTTTGCAGTGTGTCCATTTCTGTTCGAGCGGACCTTCCGGGATTTTTGCATCAAGGATCGCAGCCATGATATTTGGTTTGAAAGACAAAAATACAAAACAATGCCGAGATGCAATTTTTTCATAACTTCGTTGCATGAAACACTTATTTTACATCGGAATTCTGGGCCTATCCCTGGCCCTGGTTTCCTGCGGGAATCCACGGGAAAATACTTCACTCCGCACCGGAGCGGAAAACACAGAGGCTTACCTTTCCCTGATCGAAGGAAAAAGGGTGGGGCTGCTTACCAACCACACTGCCCTTATAGACGGCACACACCTGGTTGACAGCCTGCTCTCCCTGGGTGTGGATATCAGAATGATCTTTGCCCCGGAGCACGGTTTCAGGGGCAATGAAGACGCCGGCGCACAGATTGACCACCAGACAGACCCCAAAACCGGTATTCCCATCATTTCAGTATACGGCCGCGGTGCGGTTCCTGCAGACAGCCTGATGAAGCAAATTGATATTGCCATTTTTGACATTCAGGACGTGGGACTCCGTTTTTATACCTACCTGTCGTCCCTTTATTACCTGATGGAAGCCTGCGCAACGAACAACGTGCCGCTGCTTGTACTGGACCGGCCCAATCCCAATGGGCACATGGCCTCGGGTCCTGTGCTGGACATGCAATACCGTTCTTTTGTGGGAGTAATTCCCATACCTGTGGTACACGCCATGACGCTGGGGGAACTGGCTTGCATGATCAATGGGGAATTCTGGCTTAAAGACAGCCTGCAGCCACCCCTGACCGTTATTCCCTGCCTTAATTACACACACCAGACCCTCTATGAATTGCCGGTAAAGCCCTCACCCAACCTGCCTAACAACCGCTCCATCTATCTGTACCCCTCCATCTGCCTGTTCGAGGCAACCCCTGTAAGTCTGGGGCGTGGAACCGATTTCCCCTTCCAGGTATATGGTCACCCCCAAATGGCCGGCCATGATTTTTCCTTTACTCCCCAATCAGCACCCGGGGCAAGGAATCCCATTCAAAAGGATGTCCTTTGCTACGGTGTGGACCTTCGCATTTCCCCGCCCGACGAAGTGATCCGTGCCAACGGATTTGACCTTCAATACGTGATAGACGCATACCGCAACCTGAATGAAAACGCAGGAATCGGGGATGAATTCTTTACCTCGTATTTTGAAAAGCTTGTTGGTGTGGACTATGTCCGCCCCATGATCCTCCAGGGAAAGACTGCCGACGAAATCGCAGCCCTCTGGTATGATCAGCTGGAGGATTTTAAGATCAAACGCAACCAATACCTTATCTACCCCCAATAACCATGAAAACACGCTTCCTTCTTTCTTTATGCCTGCTGTTTCTGCTGTCTGGCACCACATACGGCCAGGACAATAAGGAAGAGCAGGTGAAAGCCATTGTGGAAAGCGGGCGATTTGTGATCCTCTTTGACAGGGCCAACCCCTGTCTCTTATACACATCTGACGCTGCCGACGATCTACTCTGTGTAGATCTCGGTGGTCGCCGTACCATTTAAACAAAAAAAACAAAACAAAGATAGTGAGGCGCTCTACCACT
>ERZ1026814.1019-NODE-1019-length-12008-cov-3.467132_pt1 | contig 12008 bp, 10 predicted proteins | sample MGYA00520871_ERZ1026814 | MGnify/ENA primary metagenome ERZ1026814 (study PRJEB33270, sample SAMEA104284478) | anaerobic digester metagenome | biome: Anaerobic digester microbiome; feature: mesophilic sludge digester; material: Anaerobic digester biomass... | reverse complement strand
TGTCAAGTATGCTTCGGCTTATGATCATCTTTATCGGATTCGCAATACGATTCTTGCTTCAGGAAAGGTAAAATATGCCACAAAGTTTCGATGGAACTGCAAGATCATCAGGAACGATACTATGATTAATGCGTTTAGCCTGCCTGGAGGCGACATGTATTTCTATACGGGTATCATCAAGTTTTTGGATAATGAGGCGGAGTTTGCGGGAGTAATGGCTCATGAAATGGCCCATGCCGACAGGCGTCATTCTACTGATCAGCTCACAAAAGTCTATGGTTTGGAGATTTTATTAGGAGTTTTACTTGGTAGCAACCCAAACTTTGCCGAACAAATTGCTGCTGAGTTAGCTTTAGGCCTTGGCACGCTTGCCTTTAGCCGTTCTCAGGAATACGAAGCCGACGAATATGCGGTAAAGTTTTTATATGCCACTGAATATGATGCGGCCAGTTTGGGAGATTTCTTCGAAAAAATGGAAGGCGAGCCATATCCACCTACATTCTTAAGTACACATCCTTCTCCAGAAGACAGGCTGGCGAAGATCGAAGAGCATTTTCAGGCTCTGGGTGGAATGCATGGCGCCACTTTCGCAGAACGTTACAAGGAATTTAAAAATGCTCTCCCTTAAAATTTAATTATAGCACTTGAACCCTTTATGGTTTATTTCTTCGAAACCTTTCGAGAGGAGAAGATCGAGGGTTTGCGAAAATAATAATCCAATCTCGGATGGATGATGAGCATCGGCCGATATAACCACAGGGATGCCTAATTCTTTTATGACAGGAAGAAATGTTTCGGACGGGAATAGTTGATCGGACAGTTTCTTATAGAGTCCGCGCGTATTTATTTCGAGGATAGCCCCGCATTGTTGGACCTTCATGAGAGTTTCGATGACAAGATAACGATACCAGGGTTCATTTTCCGAGAAATAACGATGAGCATTATACATCATTATTTTATCGAGATGACCTACAATATCGGTTTTTTCTCGTTCTATCATTTCCTGTATTTGTCGATAGTAAAGATTCACACCCCATTTAACATCGCCTTCCATTACTTCCTCGAGACCCTTGTCCCATATTTCTCTTTTGGGGCCATCGATGAACCATAGCTCTTCCTTTGCAACATTTCTCACGAAATGAACCGAACCTATGGTATAATCAAGATGGCATTCCCTGGCTAATTCTTCGAAGGGTTTGGAAACTCCGGGGATATAATCCATTTCCAAACCTAATAAAATACTCAGTTTATTTTGATACTTCGATTTGAGTGAATTTATTTCTTCACAGTAAGATATAAGTTTTTCGTTGGGTATAGCAAAATTATTGGCGAATGGCACAGGTGCATGTCCCGAAAAACCTAAAGAATAGAAATGAAGCTGAAGGGCATTTTTTACATAGAGTTCAGGAGCGGAAGTTCCATCGCAGAAATAGGTATGGGTATGATAACAATACATCGACAAAGGCTTTAAGGTTCTATCCAATCGCCGTTCTGACGGATTAAATCGATCAATTCATCCACGGCCATTTCTTCTGGAATATTTCTTTTCACAGGAGCATGTCCTTTATAAAGAGTAATTTTTCCTCTACCTGCACCTACATAGCCATAATCGGCTCCGGCCATTTCACCAGGTCCATTTACTATGCAACCCATAACAGCAATAGTAAGCCCTTTGAGATGAGAAGTGCGCTCCTTGATGCTTCGAAGTGTGGGTTGAATATTAAAAAGTGTTCGGCCACACGAAGGGCATGCAATGTATTCGGTACGGGAGATGCGTGCTTTAACCGATTGAAGGATGGAAAAGGAAATGTTGACCAGCTGTTCTGGCTTTAATTTGGGATTTTCGAGCCAGATGGCTTGTCCCAATCCTTCCTGGAATGCAGGTCCCATTACCGCAGCGGATTCGGTAATAAATTTCTCTGGTTTGGCCTCGTAAGAGCTTCTTTTTATAATAATAGGCTGATTCATACCCTGATTCCTCAGATGTATAACTGCTGCCCTCAGGGCAATCAATTCACGAGGATGGTCGGAATGAATCACTATGGGCAATTCTTCCTGAAGTCTTGCAATCTCAAGGTGAGATGGAAACGATTGGGTATGAATCTGATGGGTTCGAAATGGGAGGTCGGATAAAATAACGATATCTGCAGATGATGTCTGACCAATCACTAAAGGAGGATTCATACCGCCGATTTCATGTATTTCATTGCTAACGAATTTTTCTTTCTGAAAGTTCTCATAACGATAGTTTTTTAAACCGAATGCAAGAGGATTTAACGGAAAAACACTGGTCATTTCTTTGAGTATAGAGGCTACTGGAATCTCGGCTTCAGGTTCTTCGGTCAATGACACGCGAATAGTATCGCCAATCCCTTCGGCAAGTAAAGCTCCTATGCCTGCAGCCGATTTTATCCTTCCATCTTCTCCATCACCTGCTTCGGTTACACCCAGATGTACAGGATAAACTTTGCCTCTCTTCAACATCGTCATTGCAAGTAAACGATTGGCTTCAATCATGATGCGAGGGTTGCTCGATTTCATCGATAAAACTATATGATCGAAATCGAGGTCTTCGCAAATCTCAATAAACTCGATGGCTGAGGCTACCATTCCTTCGGGTGTGTCTCCATAACGAGAAAGGATGCGCTTCGACAGCGATCCGTGATTGCTTCCAATACGCAATGCAGTTCCATATTGACGGCATATTTCCAATAAAGGTTTTATATGATCGTATATGATTTCTAATTCCTCCCGATATTCCTTATCGGTATAAGTAATTTTTCCCATGTGCGGGCCAATGTAATTGCCTGGATTGATTCTCACTTTTTCGACAACAGCAGCGGCAATTTCGGCGGCTTTCGGACTGTAATGAATGTCGGCTATTAAGGGCTTTGTATCTCCTCTAGGTGGAGCTCTTCTTTTATCGCTTTTAGATTCGAAGCTTCTTTCGGTCCCTGGGCCGTGGTACGCACATAATCACAACCTGCATCGAACAATCGAATGGCCTGAGCGACAGTGGCTTCGGTATCCATCGTAAAAGTATTGGTCATGCTCTGAATACGAATGGGATTTGTTCCTCCAACCGGTATATCCCCAACGGGAATTTCAATGGTCGTTAATCTTTGATAATCTTTTTGAATATAGAATGGATATTTTTCCACAGATATGCATTTTCTGCAAAATTAAAATCATTCCTGTCTAATATAAAAGATTCGACATAAAACCTTCCTGACGACTTGGAAAGAAATAAATTCGAATTGCAGCCTTATTCACATTACCCATTATGTTTGGCTAGATTGCTCACTAACATGTCATTCTTCGTTCAGTGGTCGATGATTGATAAAAATTCTTTTTCTTCTTTTATGACCTTTTTATCTTTAGTTTTGCCTCTCTAAAATTTTCTATATTCTGTTCTGTTTATCGATAAATATTTTAGGTTTATGCCAAGACCCAACGCTTCCGAACTTGTTCTCAGTGCTGATGGGAATATTTATCATTTAAGGATAAAGCCCGAGCAGCTTGCCGATACGGTAATTTTGGTTGGAGATCCTGGTCGGGTATCAATGGTTTCAAGCCATTTCGACCGTTTGGAATTTCAAGGACAGAATCGCGAGATATTGGTTCATACGGGTTGGATAGGCAAAACAGGAATATCGGTTATTTCGACCGGGATGGGGCCAGATAACATCGATATTGTAGTAAATGAGTTAGATGCGTTGGTAAATATCGATCTAACTACTTTCGAAGAAAAACCCCAGAAAACTTTTTTACGACTTATCAGGATTGGAACTTCGGGAAGCCTTCAGCCCGATATTCCAGTCGATGCTTTCGTAGCGGCGGAATATGCCATAGGCCTTGATACTTTATTGCGTTTTTATCGTCCCGAAGGAAATTCATTCGATGAAGAAATAGCCGAAGAATTTATCCGTCAAACACAATGGAAGCTCGACATGGGTAAGCCTTATGTGGTTAGGGGTTCTTCCGAATTATTGAGCTTGATGGGTGAAGAGGTTGTAAGAGGAATTACTGCGACTGCACCAGGCTTTTATGGCCCGCAAGGTCGTAAATTGCGTTTACCACTGGCTATGCCCGATATGGACGAACGATTGATGAGGTTTCGCTATCGTGATCGTTGTATTACCAATTTCGAAATGGAGACCTCGGCTCTGTATGGTTTATCTGCACTTATGGGACACCAGGCTCTGACTATTTGCCTTACCATTGCCAATAGAGCTACAGGAAAATTTAGCCCTGATTATCGTTCTCGCATGAACGAACTTATTCGTTTGGTTCTCGAAAAAATGACTCATTCATAGAATTTTATTCATGAATCTATATTTGAATAGTCCTCCCCCATTTTGCCAGCCCGAAGTTTTGCTCGATATTCCTAAATGTAAGGCCAATATCGAAAAGATGGTGAACATCAGCAGGCAGGAAGGGATTATATTTCGTCCACATTTCAAGACGCATCAAAGTAAGGGAATAGGGCGATTTTTCAGGCAGGCAGGAGTAAGTGCCATTACAGTTTCTTCGGTTAGCATGGCCAAATATTTTGCCGAAGATGGCTGGAACGACATCACCATCGCATTCCCTGTAAATCTCCGCGAATGGGAACAGATTAAGAGCCTTGCCTCGATAGTGCATTTATCACTACTTATTTCAGACGAGACATCTTTACAGAAAATCTCAAGACTTGATTTTTTGAGCTTTCATTTGAATTTTTTCATCGAATTAGACACAGGGCAGGGGAGATCTGGATTTGAATACTCGGCTGAGAAAATTTTACCTCTTATTCGATTGGCCGATGAACTCCAAATACCCATCGAAGGTTTCCTGTTTCACGATGGGCATACTTATAAGGCTCATAACACTGATGAGATTAGAAAAATTCGCGCGGCCACCCTTGCTATGACAGCTCATTTACGTCATGATCTCGAAGTATTCTACCCAGGAAGAAAATTTTTGTATTCGATGGGAGATACACCTTCATGCAGTATTGACAATCGTTATGAAGGCATAGACGAAATGAGGCCGGGTAATTTCGTCTTCTACGATTTGATGCAGTATGATTTGGGTACCTGTACGCAGGATGAGATCGCTATTCGCTTGGTTTGTCCTATTGTAGCCGTATATTCTGAACAGGAAAGAGCCGTGATTTATGGCGGAGCCATACATTTAGGGAAGGATTTTTTAACTTTACCTCACAACGAGATATGTTTTGGGGCTATTTGCGCTCATGGAGATTCTATTGAATGGCAAGGGCGATATCCGATGGCTTGGCTAAGTTCGCTCTCCCAAGAACACGGCGTTGTAAAGGCTCCAAAAGATTTTCTCAAAAAGATTCAGCCCGGCGATCTTCTCGATGTCGTTCCTGTGCATTCTTGCCTGATGGTAAGTGCAGCCCTGAGAATAATAGGAAGCGACGGTACAATTTTTGATACTTTTAACGCAAACTTCATGAAAGATACATAATTTCAATTTATTGAGCCAACAGGAACTTCTTCTCTATACTTATGGAAAAAAAGAAAACTATAAAAGAATTGATAGCATTGATAAGTATGGTAGATGAACCTGATGAAGTAGTGTATGGAAGGATTCGTCAGCGCATTATCGACCTGGGAGAAGAAGCCTTGCCATCACTCGAAAAAGCTTGGGAAAATTCCTTCGAAGAATTTACTCGTTTACGTATCCAAGAATTGCTTGATACGATTCATTTTGAGAGTATTCAGCAGCAGTTGATTACTTGGGTAAATTCGAATCAGGATGATCTTCTCGAAGGAGCAATACTTCTTTCTCGTTATCATTTCCATGAACTCGATATCAACAGAATTACACACAATCTGGGACAGATCATTCAGGATGTATGGCTCGAAATGAACGATAGGATGAACCCGCTCGAAAAAATCAAGGTGCTCAATCATATTTTGTTCGATGTTCATAAATTTACACCTACCAAGCCTCCTCAATATTCCCTTCAAGATTATCTCATTCCCAATTTAATCGATTCGAAACGTGGAAGTGGTACTACTTTGGGCATTCTATACCTTATCATTGCCCAAAGCCTCAAATTGCCCGTTTATGGGGTGAATTTGCCCTATAATATGATAATTGCCTATCTTGAGAATAATCCGGGCATTTATATTTATGACCCTGAAAACGACCCCGTGCTTTTTTATATCAATCCGGTATTCAAGGGAATGATATTCATTCGCAAGGAAATTGACCGTTTTTTGAAAGATAATAAGATTGAACCTCAACCTCAATATTTTACGGCTTGCAACAACGTACAGATTCTTCAACGTTTGGCAAGCGAAATGCGCATGATGTACGATATGGAGGGTGACAGTGAAAAAGCCGAAAGAATGGACCAGATTATTGCCATTTTGAAGTCATAAACGGGGAAGATATTTTTCGATCTTAGGCAATTGGCTTAATTATTTGCATTTTATAAGCCTCCATTTTTATTATGAAATCCTTTCCGTAAATTTGTTTTCGAAACTTAACAAGAGGATGCCTGAACAGAAATTGTTTCTACTCGATGCCATGGCTTTGATTTACCGGGCCTTTTATGCTATGGTGAAAACACCTCGTATCAACAGCAAAGGAATGAATACCGGTGCTGTCTTGGGATTTGCCAATACACTATGGGATGTACTAAAAAATGAAAATCCTACTCATATTGGTGTGGCTTTCGACATGCAAGCCCCTACTATTCGTCACGAAGATTTTGCCGATTATAAAGCCAATCGTCAAGCAATGCCCGAAGATCTTGCCGCTTCGATACCTTGGATTAAGGAACTCCTTAGGGCTTTCAACATTCCCATACTCGAACAAGAAGGATACGAAGCCGATGATATTATAGGTACCTTGGCAGTGCAGGCAGCAGAAAAAGGCTTCAAGGTTTATCTGATGAGTACCGATAAAGATTTAGGCCAGTTGGTAAATGAAAATATACTGCTCTACCGGCCTGCACGATTCGGTAATGGCGCCGAAATACTCGGAATGAACGAGATATGTCAGAAATATGGGATAAAAAATCCCACCCAGCTTGCAGATCTTTTGGGCCTTTGGGGCGATGCTTCCGATAATATACCCGGTGTGCCCGGCATTGGCGAAACTTATGCGAAAAAACTCATTGCACAATTCGATACTATCGAAAATTTAATTCAAAATGCCGATAAGATAGAAAACCCAAAACTCAAGAAGAAAATTCTTTCTCACACTGAAGAAGCCTTATTTTCGAAACGACTTGCAACTATTCGTTTGGATGCTCCCGTAAAATTTGACGAGGAACTTTTTAAACGCCAGGCTCCAGATATAAACACCTTGAAGAAGATATTGGATTTTCTGGAATTTCGTGCTTTTTCGCAGCGAATATTCAAGGATTTGAATCATGATAAACCCAGTGAACAGCTTTCATTTTTTCCAGAAGAAACTTCAAGCAGGCATGAATCCGATACGAATTTGTTTAAAAATATTCATACCACTCCTCATCAATATCTCACCCTTACTTCTTTAGAGGAAATCCGTTCTTTTGCCGATACTCTGCAAAAATCTTCGGAATTTTGCTTCGATACAGAGACTACCGGCATCGATCCCAATAATTGTGATCTAGTGGGTATGTCGTTCGCCGTGGTAGCTCATCGAGCATGGTATATTCCTATGCCCGTACAACGCGATGAAATCCTTGATATTCTCCAGATTTTAAAGCCTGTTTTCCATAATCGAAAGATTTTGAAAATTGGCCAGAACCTGAAATTTGATCTTATTGTGCTACAATGGTATGGATGCAACATATACGGGCCGTTTTTCGATACCATGCTGGCACATTATGTAATAGAGCCCGAACAACGACATAGCATGGATTATCTCGCACGAGCCTATCTCAATTACGATCCAGTTCCTATCGAATCACTCATTGGGAAGAAAGGAAATAATCATAGAAATATGCAAGCGGTGGAACTCGAAACAATCAAGGAATATGCAGGCGAAGATGCCGACATTACCCTTCAATTGAAGCATGCCATCGAACCTCTTTTACACCAGACAAGCACTTACGAGTTGTTTCAGGAAATAGAAATGCCTCTGATGCCTGTGCTTGTGAGCATGGAAATAGAAGGCGTAAAAATTGACACCGAAGCCCTCGACGCTTATGGGAAACAACTCGAAAATGAGATACATAGGCTCGAAGATGAAATATACTCTCTGGCGGGTGAATCTTTCAATATTTCTTCTCCTAAACAATTAGGAATCATCTTATTCGAAAAATTAAAAATTTCTGAAAATCCTCGGCTGACGAGTACCAAACAATATGCCACAGGAGAAGATGTACTCGAAAAATTAGCACATCGTCATCCTATTGTCGAAAAGATTCTCGATTATAGAGAATTAACAAAGCTTAAATCCACTTATGTAGATACACTGCCCCAGATGATCAATCCCCGAACTCAGCGTGTGCATACAAGTTATAATCAGGCGGTGACTGCTACGGGGAGATTGAGCAGCAATAACCCAAATTTGCAGAATATTCCCGTGCGGACAGAACGTGGCCGCGAAATCCGCAGGGCCTTTATCCCCAGAAACCCTGATTATATATTGATTTCTGCCGATTATTCTCAGATCGAATTGAGAATCATTGCTCACCTGAGTGGCGACGAGGCTATGAAAGAAGCTTTCAGGCAAGGCCTCGATATACATGCGGCTACGGCATCACGCATTTTTAATATTCCTCTCGATCAGGTTACCAAAGAACAACGACGCACTGCAAAATCGGTAAATTTTGGAATTGTTTATGGAATTTCGGCTTATGGCCTTTCACAAAACCTCGACATAGCTAAAAAGGAAGCCGCAGCTATTATAGAAGAATATTTTAGGCAATATCCCGGTATAAAGGCCTATATGGAAAAAAGTATTGCGTTTGCACGGGAGCACGGTTATGTTGAAACCATCAAGGGACGTAAACGTTATTTACCCGATATCAATTCGGCCAATGCCAATATACGGGGATTTGCCGAACGTAATGCCATCAATGCGCCCATTCAAGGCTCGGCAGCCGATATGATCAAAATTGCCATGATTAGGATTCATCAGGCTCTAAGTGAAAAATTCCCCCATTCCTACATGATTCTCCAGGTTCACGACGAATTGGTATTCGATGCCAGAAAGCAAGAAGCAGAAGAAATAAAAATAATGGTGAAAGACATCATGCAAAATGCTATGCCTCTTTCCATTCCGGTTGTGGTAGATATCAATGCCGGCGAAAACTGGCTCGAAGCTCATTAATTGCACAAATCATCGGTATGATCTACATGGCCAGAATGTTGATCGAGTAATGAATAATTCCTGGAGAAGGGGAAATGGTTTGCGTCATGCAGCGAGACGGAACGAACAGCCAGCTTTGCATGAAATAATGAATGAGTCGCGTCTAAAATGGTTTCGGGCAAAGTTGATGATTAAGAATTCTGTTTTTTGAAGGTTAATCTATTTTTTTAGGTTAACTTAAAGTAAATCAATTAATTAATAAATTTATCAACAATTTTGTAAATTACTGTTATTCAATATTTTAAATTTCATCATTTTTATATATTTATCTGGTTATCAAAGAAATATGTTTTATTTTTACTAGGAAATTTAATAAGATTAGTTTCATGTTTAAATCAAACAACCAACAAGAAATATTCAGTTTTGAAGATGAACTCAATCAGAAGCAAGGTGATTTACTGAATAGTTCGAAGGGAAAATGGTTTTACCATATCCTTTTCAGCAATATCAATGAACTGGATTTTCGGGATTTATATTCCAAAAGGCAAGTCGACCTAATGTACCAGGGAATGTTTTGGTTTGCGCTTTAATTTTAAAAGAACTCAAAGGGATCAGTTATGATGAATTGATTGAAGGAGTAGTGTTTGATTTACATTTTAAAACGGCATTAGGGCTTTCATGGATTGGGGATATCCCTTTTTCAAGGGCAACCCTATTCAATTTTTAAAACAGGATAATAGAATATGAGCGTCGGAAAAGGAAAAAACTAATTGAACAGGTTTTTGATAAGCTGACGCAAGAGCAGTTAAAGGAATTGTTGATAAATACAAATATTCAAAGGAGCGATTCTACTTTGGTTTCTTCCAATATCAAAAAATATTCTCATTTACAATTGCTCATAGAAGTATTGATGCGATTAAACAGGATGCTAAAGAAGGAAGACAAGGAATTTATCGGCCAACAGATAGAACCTTATTTAAAAAAAGGGCAGATAAATACATTTATGGGTTGAAGTCCAGTGAATTACCTCATGAATTAGAAAAGTTAGGTAAGATATACTATACTATATTCGAATGGTTGAGTAAAAAAGAGGAATATCATTCAAGGAAAGAATATATCAATTTCACTCGGGCATACAATGAACATTTTGTTGTGAAGGGAGAGGAAGTGAATCCAAGGTCTGAGAAGGAGTTGACCCGTAGCATGTTGCAATCGCCTGATGATGTGGATGCTACTTACAGGAAAAAGAATGGGGAGCAAAGTAAAGGATTTTCGATAAACATTACGGAAACTGCAAATCCAGATAATCCCATACAATTAATCACTGGCATAGTGGTTATGCCCAACAATGTTGATGACAGCCAGATATTAAACGAAAGGATCGATATAATTAAAGAGAAGACGCCACAGTTGAATGAAATGCACATAGATGGTGATTTTGGTAGTGAAGAGAATGATAAGAAGTTTGAAGAATTAGGGATAAACCATATCACAACAGCAGTTAGAGGGAGAGAAAGAGAGATAGAAATATAGAAATAAAGATAGAGCAGAAATCCAAGACGCCGGAAGTGTATACTGTAGAATGTCCTTTTCAGAAGGTAGAGTCCATGCCCACAAAGAAACGACATAAAGTATGTTTTGCTATGAAAATATGCAAGGGATGTTTGTTAAAAGATAATTGTTAGGCATTTAAGAACAATGGGCGATATTATTTAACACATAAAAGAGTATCTACAAAACAAACGCAGTCGCAATATTTTGAGCATACCTAAAGAGCGCTGGAAACTTAGGCCAAATATAGAAGCTACGGCACGTGAATTTAAGATAAGGACAGAAGATGGGAAATTAAAAGTAAGAGGATTAATAAAGGCGAGTTTATTTGCTTATAGCAGTGGGATAGCGATTAATTTTGGAAGGACATACAGATTTCTGGTCAAAAATGGATGTCCTGATGGATTTAATAGGCCAATAATTGTATTTTTGAAGGATATTATGTCAAATACAGGGGAAATATTAACAAAATGTGAATTTATTGTTGATAATTTTTCCTTGTTTAGGTATTTTTGGTTCTTCTTGATTCAAAAAATTTTTTCAGGTCCAAAAATGTCGAAACAGGAAACTTTAATCCAACTTAGTTTTTAAACCGGACTCAATAATCAAAAATAACAAAATTCGATTCATAATAAGAAGCTTTTAAGGGATGGAGAAGAATAGCGTCGTTATAAATACTAATTTTTTATCATCGTCAGAGGCGCACAAAAGCATACCTTGTGATTCTAATCCAAATAATTTAGCTGGTTTTAAGTTGGCAACTACAACTACCACGCGCCCAATCAAATATTCTGGATTATAATACTCAGCTATTCCTGCGAGTATTTGAAGAACATTTTCTCCGACTTTGACTTTTAATTTTAGTAATTTTTTAGACTTTGGAACTGCTTCCGCTTCTAATATCAATCCTGTTTTTAATTTTATTTTAGAAAAATCATCTATTGATACTAACCCATTGGAGTCTTCTATTATATGAGTTTTTTTTGTAGTTGCACCTAATTTGGCAACTTGAAGCTTTATTACATCATCTTCAACCTGTCTCTTATACACATCCTGACGCTGCCGACGATCTACTCTGTGTAGATCTCGGTGGTCGCCGTATCATTAAAAAAAAAAAAGACAACTACAATAATCAGTTAACAGACAGAATCTACACTGATACCAAAGATCACAAATCAATGTACTACATAACACAA
>ERZ1026814.1011-NODE-1011-length-12091-cov-7.084169_pt1 | contig 12091 bp, 13 predicted proteins | sample MGYA00520871_ERZ1026814 | MGnify/ENA primary metagenome ERZ1026814 (study PRJEB33270, sample SAMEA104284478) | anaerobic digester metagenome | biome: Anaerobic digester microbiome; feature: mesophilic sludge digester; material: Anaerobic digester biomass... | reverse complement strand
TTTTTGTCTATGAGAGTTTGTGTTGTGTTGTTGTTTTTTTCAAGCAGAAGACGGCATACGAGATCTAGTACGGTCTCGTGGGCTCGGAGATGTGTATAAGAGACAGTTCCAGTCCCGTTTCGAGCGCTGTTCGTCGGAATACGTCCAGTTGAAGATTTGCTCCTCGATGAATTCGCCGGAAGCAATGGCCCGGAACGGCGTGCCGGACAGGTAAAGATAACTGTCCGTGATGATCGGCATGATGTCTTCGTCGAAATCCTCGATGCCTTCGCCTTCAGCGAACTTGCGCTCTCTCTCGTCTTCCGACTCAAAGAGTTCCTTGGCGTTCTCCCGCCATGCGCCGTAGTGGTATTCATCCAGAATCACGCAATCCCAATGCGTCGAGTGGACCCATTCATTCTTCGTCTTGATTCCGCCGGTGCTGGGATTGCGTCCCAGGTAATCTTGAAACGAACCGAAACAGACGAACGGCCGTTTTTTGTCAGTCTGTTCATAGGTCAGTCCGCCGGGCTTGATGAATTGCCAGCCCTTGAAATCCACGTGGCATTTCAAGTCCTCTTCCCAGGCGCTTTGCACCGCCGGCTTGAATGTCAACACCAGCACCTTCCGCCAGCCCATCTTCTTTGCCAACTGATAGGCGGCGAAGGTCTTGCCAAACCGCATCTTGGCATTCCAGAGGAAATGCGGCGGTTTGTTCCGGTTGCCCCTCTCCCTGCGCCAACTGGCGAAATAGGCGGCAGTTTTCTCGACTGCCTCAACCTGTTCCGGACGCATCTCGAAATCCAGCGACCGGTTTTCCTCGTTCAATTGACCGGTCCGCACCGCGATCATCGCGGCCTTGACTTGATCCACCGTGCAACGGAACCACTCGCCCTCCGGATTCTTGATACCGTTGAGCCGCAGCATCCGGTGTACGTCATGATCGGTGAACGCCGTTCCGTCACTCCGCATGGCGGATTCTTCAAGAACGATCCGATACGGCGGCTTGCCGGGCTTCTTCGTCGGATACTGCTGCGCCACACGGCTCTGGACGTCCACGGTCGTGTAACCCACCTTCAGAAGGCCTGCGTATTGCGGGTTCGTGTCCTCGTAGGCGTATAGGGTGGGCCGCGTTACCGGACGGAGCGGGAAGAAATCCTTACTCATGCTCAGGCCCCTTGATCTGCTTATGATTCTTGACCGAGACCCCGCTCCACTCCTGGTGGATGATGTTGGTGAGGATGGCGTATTCCTCCTCGGCCCCGATAGTGTGATTTTTACAGTACTCGGTGAGCTTGTTGCGGGTTTTTTGCCCCATCATGCGCTGTTGAATCCGCTTTTCGCTTCGGCCATGCTGTCTCCAAAATTCCCTGGCGCGGTTGATCGAACGTGCCGGGTTGCTCATATCCTGAATCCGCTCGCAACCCACCTTCGCCAACCAGAGTTTGATTGGCTCGGGCTTTAGGCTTGGGATTGACTGGATGAACCGTAGAAGTGTTTTTGAATCAGCGCCATCAGTTCGATAATAATTTCCGTCCGTCGCCGGCATCTTCAGTTGGTGATAATTTGTCACCAACTGACTTCCCTCTTTTTTTAGTCGCTCCTTTAGCTTGTTCCAATATTTCCTGGCCGTTTGGTAATCCGGTTGCTGAATTAAAGCCGCAATGATGTCTATGACTGAAAAATACCATGTTTCAGAATTCTCATCATAAACACGGCGAATCTTAAAATTCTCAAAGACGGCCAGCGCCTGATTATGATTCGTCATTCCCCCCCCTCAATCATCGATGTTAATCTCAACGGCCATCAATATGTCGATGATTCAATGCCATGATATTTCCAAATATCCCTCTACGCCATTCATGGAAGGTTTTTCTTATTCATCGCTCGCATCCATCGGGCGGATCATGGACTCAATGAAGGCGATCTCGTCAGCAGTCAGTCCATATCGATTGTAGAGTTTTTCGTCAGTCCATTGAATATTCATGTTTAAAACAGGCACGAAGAAAAACCGATCCTTGGTGATATCCTGAGAGAATGAGAGTTGCGCGACTAGGAATCTAACGAATCGCGTGCTTAGGTATTGTAATAAGCTTTCAGCTTCGGCTCGTTTATCGAACACACCCGCAACGATGTAAGTTTCGGTGCATATTGTGCTCGGTGGCAGAATATCAACAATAGACAAGACTTTCCGCATTCCGTTCTTGTCGGGTTGTCCTGCGTGATCATATGAGACCTTCGACGTAATAACTTTCCATTTGTCAATCATATCAATACCGACCTTTATGTCTTCGCGGGCATAGGGACCCTCGCCGTTGTTCCATCGCAGGACAAGATCTCCTTGTTTCATAGGACGCACGTTTGTGGGCAAGCCAAAGGGTTTTCGACTCGTCACTTGCTCACTCATCCGTTTCTCGTTCTTGGCAAGAACCTTCCGAATGATAGGGAGTGCTTGGCTGTGTCTTACGAAGGTTTTGAATTCGTTGAGTGGGCGTACTGAAACAAAGCGTTCCTCATTGCGGACATTGATGACTTCGCAAGGACCACGGGAATCGCGTTCCCAAAGAAAGTAACAAATGCCTCCCGCTATATCTACGCCTGGAAATATTTCAGAGGCATTTTCATAGTCTACAATCTTCCGGATCCTATCGTCATCAAGCATTTTAGATCGAAAGTCGTTCAAACCTTTTCCACCTGCAAACCATCTTGAGGGAATAATCATGGTCAAGAACCGCGGATTCAATTTCTTGGCTTGTTGAACAAAGTTCTGGTAGATCGGTGATGCACTTCGACCAAAACCGCCATCGCTTAACTGATACGGCGGATTGCCGATTATAACATCGAATTTCATGTTGAAGATTTCCTCCGGTTTGTTAGTATGAATAAAATTGTAAGCATGGCTTTCCAGTTCACCGCCTCTTGCATAATTTTCCTTATTGGCCCCGCAGCAAACGCAGCGCCCCTTAGCCCAGGCATGTTCCACCCGCTTGAATCGGATATTGCCATCGGACCTGTTGAAAGTTTCGCAGACGGAATATTTACCGTTGGCGGTCTTGGAGCAGTACACGGACCGGCGTGACAGCAGGGCGGTCAACTCGGTGACGGCAAGTCCGTAAAGCTGGTTTTTGAAGATGTGATTCATCCGCTTCCGGCGGTCGGGGATTTCCTGCTCCAGCCCTTTATCCAAGCGCTTGGCGATTTCGCGAAGGAACACGCCCGACTTGCAGCCGGGATCGAGGAACGTCGCCTTTTGATCGCGCCAAAGCTCCGCCGGGAGCAGATCTAGAATCCGGTTTGCCAGGTGGGGCGGAGTGAAGACTTCATCGCTGCTCAGGTTTGCGATGCAGGAGAGGACATCGGGATTGTAACCACTATTGTTGGACATGGGCGATCTCCATGAAATGAACCGGGGGATATTCTTTCTCCGGCGTCGGGATGAACACATCTTCACCAAGATCGGAGAAAAGAGGCAGTTCCTTCCTGGTTTCGTGTGTCAGCAGACCATGAAACGTGTAGTCCCTCCGCTTGAGCATGCTCCCGTTAACCGGCGACCACTCGGAAAAAACAATATAATCCGGTTTTTCGCCGACCGTCTCGAGGGTCAGGGCATCGCCCCAGATGATATTGCGGTCAAGAATGAATCGAACCGCCTCGCGGCACTCGTTCTTGGCGCTGTTTTTGAACAGCCGGGAATAATAATCGCAATCGAACAGTCCATAGAGCCGGTGTCGGCACTGGCGGACATTGTCCTCAAGGATGTCAATACCATAGATCGAGGAGACGGCCAGGACGGCGTAACGTTCGAAATCAAGCTGCGATTTTCCGTAGCGTTTTTCCACGATCGCAAGTTTACGTTCCAAAATCACGATCAGGAAGTTTCCGGTTCCGCAAGCGGGTTCGAGAAAACGAGACTCGATCCGCTCCGTTTCCTGCTTCACGAGATCGAGCATGGCATTGACCTCCCGCTTCCCGGTCAATACCTCGCCGTGATCAACGACCCGTTTCTTCGAAACGATTTGCGTATCCACTGCTTATTGTTTGATTTTAATATCTTTATCGATGACAGTCAAAGCAATTGCGCGGTGATGAACGATTGGTTTATCTCCCGACCCAAGAAGATGATATAAAAATGATCTTGCCGGGCGGCTTGCTCGAGGCTTTGGAAGCGACATTACAGTCGCAGGCGGCCTATCCTGAAAGCCGAGGAAAAGGAAATTTCCTTAGTTTTCACGGTCGGCAGCGGCCGCAATAAGACCGGAAGATTTCCGTGCTGAGATACCGCTCGCCCCTGTCGGGCAGAACGGTCGCGATGACCGCGCCGGGAAAATCCGCGGCGATTTTCCGGGCGCCGGCCACCGCCGCCCCGCTGGACAGGCCGGCGAAGACGCCGGCCCGGGTCACGAGCTCCCGGGCCGCGACGAACGCCTCCTCATCGTCGACGGCGATGATCCCGTCCAGAAGGGACCGGTTGAAGATGGACGGCTTTTCGGATTCGCTCATGTTTTTCAAGCCCTGAATGCGATGGCCGGGAAGCGGCTCGACTCCGAAAATCTTGATCCCGGGCTTGGCCGCCTTCAGGTATTCCCCCGCGCCCATCAAGGTGCCGCCCGTGCCGAGGCCGGCCACGAAAACGTCCACCTCCCCTTCCGCCTGGCGGAAAATCTCCGGTCCGGTCGTTTCGTAATGAGCCCGGACATTGGCCGGATTGGCGAACTGGTCGGGCATGAAATATTTCCCGGGATCGGCGGCCGCCAGCTCCCGGGCCCGGGCGATGGCCCCGTCCGTTCCGGCTTCGGCCGGAGTCAGGTCCACCTCCGCGCCGAAGGCGGCGATTATCGCCCGCCGCTCGCTGGAAACGCAAGCCGGCATCACGAGATGGGCTTGATAGCCGAGAACGGAAGCGATCATGGCCAGGGCGATGCCGGTATTCCCCGACGTCGGCTCGAGAATCGTCCGCTCCGGCCGGAGAAGCCCTTGATCCTCCGCTTCCCGGATCATGAACAGGGAAGTCCGGTCCTTGATGGATCCGCCCGGATTGAGGCCTTCGATCTTGGCCAGAAGGCGGATCCCGTGTTTCGCCTCAACCAGCCCGCTGATATCCACCAGCGGCGTTCGGCCGATGGCTTCTAAAATATTCACAAGGCGTTTCATATTCATCATGCTCCTGTCGATTGACGGACAACGTCATGGAAAGAAAAACGGCGGCGGGGGCGGGGGATTCAGCGGGCGGCGGGTCGCCCGCAGCAGAGACAGCCGAGAACGGAGAGCCGGGATAGGATTCCGCGGTTTCTTTGGCTGTCGATCGTCATGACGGGCGGCATTTTAGCGCATTCCCGGGCCGCCGGCAAGAAAAATCTTGGTTAAACGAGAGGATCGGCATCATAGGCGAATCGATTCAGGGCCGGCGGCGGTCGGATCGAGGCCGCTTCCTTGTGTCCTTGCCGTCCCGCCGGGAGCCCCGTATAATCGAGGCCATGGCCGCCGCAAGCGAATGCCCGATCTGCAGCCGGCTCCGGGATGTCGAAACCTCCTTTTCCAAGTATCTCGCCCCGCAGCTCGACAATCCGCTTCCCGAAGCGGCCGGACGGCTGGTCGTTCTTCCCGATCCCTCGGGCCAAGACCCGGAGAAACGCCATACCCGGCGCTGCCCCGCCTGCGGCACGCTCTACGATTACGTCAGCTGTTATGAATATCACATGAACGGCGGCGAAGAGAGCGAGGAGCTGACGCGCCTGAATCCGGACCAATCGGCCTCGTTCCTCTTCTCCCAAGCCCGCGCCCTGGAAGAACGGCGCCGCGAGATCAATTTGCTGGAGGACTCGGCCGGCGGCCTGGGCGACCTCATCGACCGCGGCCGGCCCGAAGCCGGAGAAGTCCGGGAGGCCGCGGCCGAAATGGAAACGCTTCGGCGGCGGGCCGATTCGCTGCGTCTCCGGCTGCGGGAGCTGGTCGAGGCGCTTCGCCGCGCTTGTCCGGAGATATTATTTACTTGGGCCGGAGCTCACGGCCGCGTCTGCCGAAAATTTCTGGACGCTCCGGGCGACGGCGGCGAAGACAGCCGCATGGCCCGCTTCGAAGCCCGCTCCTCCCTGGATTTTTGGGAAAAGCTGCCTTTCGGGGGAGAAACATATATCGCCGGCAACTCCCCCTGGCTTCCGGGTTACGACGATTTATTGGACCGTGAGCTGGCTCCGGAAAGATAGGGAGAAGAGCATGGGACGAGGGACCCGGTTCTCCTCCCGGCTCACTTCCATACTTGGGAAAAGACCCGGAGGAAATTTCCGCCCAGGATCTTGCGGATGCCGGCGTCGCCGTAGCCGCGCTTTCCCAGGCGTTCGGCGAAATGGACGACATCGGCATATTGGCTGAAACCCTCCGCCATCCGAAGCGGGGAGCGCATATTCGCGCTGATATGCTTGTCATAAGATCCGGTCACGTCCTTGAGGGCCGGCGTGCCCCACGGGTCGACCTTATGCTCCGGATACGTTCCCAGGCTCATGTCCGTTCCGACGCCGATATGGTCGACGCCGCCGACAAGCTGGGCGGCATGGTCGATGTGGTTGAGGAAATCATCGACGGTCGGCCGCGTGGTCCGGCCCTTCTTGAGAAGCATCGGGCCCCAGGGGCACAACCCCACGACTCCGCCCTTGGCCGCGCAGGCCTTGATCCGGTCATCGTCGATGTTGCGCGGATTGGACGAGACGGCTTCGGCTCCGGAGTGGCTGAAGACGACCGGTTGAGCGCTTCGCTCGATGATCTCCAGGGCGGAGCGGGCCCCGACATGGGAACAATCCAGAAGCAATCCGAGGCGGTTGCATTCGGCTACGGCCAGCTCGCCCAGCGAGGTCAATCCCCCGTCGGCCTGGTCGAGGCAGCCGCCGCAGAGGCGATTGCTCTGGCTGTAAGCGAAAATCAGCATCCGCAGGCCCAAGCGGTAAAAGGCCTCGAGCCTATGGAGCTTGTCGCCCATAAAATCCCCGCATTGGGAAGCCAAGAGCAGCCCGGACCGGCCGGCTTTTTTTAGATCAGGGATCTCGGCGGCTGTGGTGACGACGGCCAGGTTCGGATGCTTGCGGGCCGCGGCGCGCCAAAACATCAGCCCTTCCAGGGCCTGGTCCACGTCCAGGTGCGGATCCCAGGCGGTGACGCCGTAAACCGTGGCTCCGTAGCGATGGGCGTCGGCGAAGGGCGCGTCGGGCCATATCTGCATGCAGGAGTCGATGAAAATATACGGGTGATCCTTTTCCAGGATCGGGTGGATGCCCCGCTCCTCGGGGCTCAATCCCCCGGAAGCGGCCTGCGGCTCGGGCTGTCCCGTATTCGCGGACGCCGTCGCAAGGCCGGCAGCCGCCGCCGTCGCCCCCATCCCCGCCAAGCGAACGAAATCCCTCCGAGTGATGCTCATGCCGCGCTATCCTTTCTTCAAAACGATTGCCTCAACGAGTTTTATACGCGAGGCCGGCGGGGATGTCAAAACCGGAGCGGATCATTCAAGGGGTTGAATGACCGGCCGACCATCCCATCGCCCGTTTTCTCTAATCCACCATGAAGAACAGATTCAAATCCGATCCGCCTCGGATCATGGAGGGCCTGGAGAGAGGAATCGAAACTTCAGCGCCTCCGGGCCGGCGGTCCGTCTCAACCCGGCCAAAGCGGCGGACGGCGCCTGCAGAAAGACGCTCATGGGAAAACAGGTTGTTTCCAGGGGGGGGCGATTCTATGATAAAGTCATCCCGGTGTTTCCACGCCCGGAAAACGCTCGTGATAACCGCGGGGGCTTGGAGACGCGAAGGGCAATGAAAAGAATCCAAGGCGGAAATCTCGAGGAGCCTGCCGTGTCCCGCGGAGGAGAAGCCGCATCGAGGGATAGAAAAGCATAAAAACGGCATAAACAAAAAATGAAAAGGCCGTTCATCAACGGACTGGGTTTATTGGGCGTCGTCAGCCTGCTTTCCTACGCCGCCGCGGTTGTCTGGGCTCCATCGGCCTATCCCGGGTATGACTGGATGAGGCAGGCGGTCAGCGATTTGAGCGCGGCCAACGCCCCCTCAAAAGATCTGTGGAATCAATTGAGCTGCCTTTACGGCGTGGGCGGACTGGTTTCCATCATGATGGCGTGTGTTTTCATCCAGGGAAAATTGAATAAAACGCTGCGAATCGGAATTTATGCTTTTGCCGCGATGAATTGGGTTTCCGCGGTCGGCTATCCCCTGTTTCCGCTTTCCGCCAGCGGATATGCGGGATCATTCCAGGATATGATGCACGTGTACGTGGTCACGACGCTGGTTGTGATCCTTTCCCTCGTTTCGCTGATTTTGATCATGGTCGGAGGGTATCGGAGGAATGGTTATCGATCCCTGGCGATTTGGGCGTCCATCGCTCTTGCCGCGATGGGCGCGGGCGCGGTGGGAACGAGTGTGGCCCCGCGCGGGTATTTCGGCCTCTTTGAGCGTCTCAGCCTGTTCGCCGCGACCGGATTCAACGCTGTTCTGGGAGTCTATTTATTCAACGGATTTCGTTCTCATCGTTCCGAGCTCGAGAAAGCCTGAACGGGTATCTGAAAGGCCGGCTTGGTGCGCGCGGAAGCAAGTCAAAGAGAAGACCGGGATATGGCTTCCCTCGGATCTCCGGCGAAATCCGAGGAGACCGCGTCTCTTTCGATCTATCCGCCCGCCGGTCCCGTGAATCAACAGATCCGCCGAACGATGATCGTCTCTTTCCATGGGGTTGCTCCGCATTCTTCGATCTTGCGGATCGTCAATCGCCCGCAAAGCCCGTTCTTTAAAGGAGAAATCTCGGACAATGCATGTCGAAAAGCCGATAACGATCGATTCAATGAAAAGCCGCGATCTTTCCTTGTCGAAAGTGATGATTTTGATCTTTGTCCCCGCAACCGTCTTGACGGCCGCCTATTGGGCCATCGGTCATCTGCAGAAGATCATTCCTTCGCTCTTATTGTTCTTTCTTTTAGCGGCGATCATCCTTTTCCCTGCTGAACTGGCGATCATCCTCTTCGCCGGGAAAAAGGAGTTCGGCCGTTATTCATTGAAGAGCGCCCTTGTGAATCAGAAAAAGCCGAAAGCGGCGCGGACCCTTCTGATCGGAGTCATGCTCTTTGGCTTGGCGGGAATTCTGTCGATTGTCGTGAAGCCCTTGGAAAGCCTTCTGACGTCGCCGATATCCGGAAAATTAGGGGCCGTCTTGCCCGCGTATTTTGACTGGACGAATTTCGAGCTCTTGAGACAGTATCCCAAGAATATGGTGTTGTGGACCTGCATTGGGTACGGCGTTTTCAACGTGTTTGTCGGCCCGGTTGTGGAAGAGCTTTTTTTTAGAGGATACCTCACTTCAAAAATCAGCCGATTTGGAAGACGCGCGCCGATCATCATGACCGTCCTGTTTTCCCTGTATCATCTGTGGCTGCCTTTTCAAAACCTTTTCCGGATCAGCGCGTTTTTACCGGCCGCGTACATGGCCTGGAAAGAAAACAACATCTCCATCGCCATCGTATTTCATTGTTTATGCAACTTGGTTTCCACGGTCAGCTTTATCCTCGTTTTATATTCCGTCTAGAGAGGAAGACGAGATTCATCGGGGGAAAGGACACGGCCTCGTTGAATACGAGGGGTTTTCTCCCGCGGGCGGATCATTGCGCCGGCCGCCGGGAAACGGCCTGCCTTGCCGGGCGATTTTGAAATCCGCCGGGTCGAATTCCGCACAAGCGTCAGAGGATTCCGTATCCCCCGTTTCGCGGATCGGCGAAAAGGAAGATCTTCGGGGGAAAATAAGTGAACAGGGCGAAGGCGAGGAAAAGAAGAACCAAGGCGAAATAAGCCAGCCGCCGCCGCGTCCGGGGCTGGGGAGGAGCGGTCAGGATCCGAACGCTCGCCGCCTGTCCGGCGCAGACGGCGACGACGAACAAGAGGATGTCGGCCCAAAGGAAATGCCTCCCCAGGACCGCCCGGTACGCGTAGAAGACGGCGCCGATGACGACCGGCATGGCCCAGAGGCCGGCGGCCTTCGCGGTCCAGAAATTCCCGGTCCGCTTTTTCAGAAACGGAAGCTCGACCAGGGCGAAGAGCAGGGCCGGCCAGAAGGCCAGCTTGAAATGCTCCCACGTGCTCTCGTTGACCGCGGCCAGCCAAGCGATCGGACGTTGCTTCCCGCTCCAGACGAACACGAAATGGAGGGCCGAGCCGGCCAAGATGATGAAGACCGCCTCGGCCGCTTCCCAGACGGCGATCGCCCTTCGGTCTGTCGTCTGATGCATCCGCAAACCTCCCTCAGCGGCGCGACCGCTTGACCTGGAAAAGCAAGTCGTCGGCCGCGGCCAGGACCGCGGCCACGGCGGCGTTCGTCGCCGGAGGAACCTCCACCGAGCCGCAGGCGGCGGTGACGGTCACGGCCGCGCTTCCCTCGCCCGCCTGACAGGCCAAGCCGCTGATGCGGCCCTCAACCGATTTCAGGGCCGCCCCGTCGGCCCCGGGCAGAACGACCAGGAACTCGTCCCCGCCCAAGCGGCCCAGGGCGTCGCCGGGACGCAGGCACTCCTTGATTTTCCCGGCCATGTCCTTGAGGACTTGATCTCCGGCGGCATGACCCAGGGTGTCGTTGACCTGCTTGAAGCGGTTGAGGTCCACCATGATGCAGCCCAGGCGGCGGTTCCCGCCGCGCTCCGGCTTCAATTCCCGCTCGAGGAAGGCCAGGACGGCCCGGCGGTTGTAAAGGGCGGTCAGCGGGTCATACGCGGCCAGGTATTCCAGCTCGGCCGTCCGCTTGCCGACCTCACGTTGGAGCTCGCGGTTGCGGCGCAGAAGCAGGAGGGTCCGCCAGCGGTAGGCGGCGAAGGCCGCGGCCAGGAGGAAGACAACCGCGCCCGCGCGGAACGCCCCGGTCATCCAGAACGGCGGCCGGACGCGGATGGGCAGGGTAACGACCTCGCCCCAGACGCCCGACTCGTTGACCGGCTGGAGAAGGAGCTTCAAATCGCCGGCCGGGAGGTTGGTGTAACGGAGCTCCTCCCGCCGGCTCAAGGGCAGCCAGTCGCCCTCCAATCCCTCCAGGCGGGCGCGGTAGGCGGCCCGGCTGCGGCCTCGGAAGGAGAGGACGGCGACGTTGCAGACGATCGTCCGCTCGTTCCAGGCCAGGTCGAGCCCGGCCGGGTATTCCACCGTCCGGCCGGGCAGGCGGACGCTTTCGATCGCAAGCCCGGGCGGTTCTGTATTGGGGATGCGGCCGGTCGGATTGTACTGGGACAAACCGTTGACGGTTCCGATCCAGATGTCTCCGCGTGAATCGTTGAAAAAGCCCTGGGCGTTGGTTTCCCAGTCGGCCAGGCCATCGTCGGGCGTGAAGGCCTCCACCCGGTACTCGGACAGGAAGCGGAAAACGCCGCGGGCCGTGTTGACCCAAATCGTCCCCTTCCAGTCCTCGCCGATCGAGAACACGTGATGATTGGCAAAGCCGGGATGATCCTTCGCGTTGAACAGGCGCCACCGGCCGCCGGCCTCGAGCACGGCCAGGCCGGCGTCGTTGCCGGCCCAGAGGCGGCCGGCGCTGTCCTCGAGGATGGAGGAGATGTTGACCCCGGTCTCCAGGGGACAACGGGTTTCGAGCGGGGCGACGGTTTCGCCGTCGCAATAAAAGAACCGGCTCTTGGCCACGGCCCAGACGCCGCCCCGCCGGCTCCGGGCCAAGTGATGGACGGCTGTCAGAGGTTCCCCCGTCACGGTCGTGTTCCAAATGCGCCACGTTCCGCCGGCATCGCGGCGGGCCAGGCCGCCGCCGCTCCACTCGCCGCACCCCCAGAGATTCCCCGCTCCGTCGAGAACGATGTCGTAGGGATTCGTCCGCGGGAAGGAGACATGGGCTGTCTCTTATACACATCTGACGCTGCCGACGATCTACTCTGTGTAGATCTCGGTGGTCGCCGCATCATTAAAAAAAAAACCAACCATGGCATCCTCCCTCAAGTTACGAAGTGCTGCTCCCCCCGAACTAAGTTAGAATACCAATCCAACAACAACTCCTCCGAACACGGTACAATCTACATGTAATGATCGACTGCTCACGTCGTCTCGTCCATCCGTGATATCATCCAGTACAAACTAAA
>ERZ1026814.1007-NODE-1007-length-12151-cov-3.668746_pt1 | contig 12151 bp, 7 predicted proteins | sample MGYA00520871_ERZ1026814 | MGnify/ENA primary metagenome ERZ1026814 (study PRJEB33270, sample SAMEA104284478) | anaerobic digester metagenome | biome: Anaerobic digester microbiome; feature: mesophilic sludge digester; material: Anaerobic digester biomass | place... | reverse complement strand
ACCTGAGCCTGCTGAAGGCGGGCGTCATCGCGTCCGGGGTGATTCCTCCTTCGTTCGAAGGCGGCGAGCACGCCCTGGCGGATATCCTCGCCCGCATCGCGGGGCCGGGACTCGGGTTCGAGCTTGTCACGAACGTGAACGAGATTCCGACGGGCTCCCGCCTCGCGGTCTCAACCAATCTGCTTGCTGGCATCATCGCCCTCCTGATGCGCGCGACCGGGCAGGCTGACGCGCTGGAAGGCGGCCTGGCCGAGCAGGAGCGCCGGCTCACCGCCTCGCGCGCAATTCTGGGCGAGTGGCTGGGCGGCTCGGGAGGCGGCTGGCAGGACTCGGGCGGAATCTGGCCCGCGCTGAAGCTCATCGAGGGCACCCTGGCCGAGGAAGGCGACCCGGAGTTCGGCGTCTCCCGGGGCAGGCTTCTTCCCCGGCACCGGCTACTGGATGAGAGTGACCTGCACCCGGACATCAGGGCGCGGCTGGCCGACTCGCTCGTGCTGATCCACGGCGGCCTCGCGCAGAACGTGGGGCCGGTGCTCGAGATGGTCACCGAGCGCTATCTGCTGAGGCAGCAGCCCGCCTGGAACGCCCGGCTCGAAATGCGCGGCATATTCGACAGTATCGTCGAGTCGCTGCGAACGGGTGACGTCCAGACCCTCGCACGCTGCACCACGGCGAACTGGGAAGGACCGCTGAAAACCATCATCCCGTGGGTCACCAACGCTTTCACCGAGACGATTATTGCCCGCGCGCGGGAAAAGCTGGGCGAGGACTTCTGGGGATTCCTGATGCTCGGCGGAATGTCGGGCGGCGGCATGGCGATGCTCGTGGACCCGAAGCGCTCCGCCGCCTTCCGAACGGAGATACTCGAGATCATGCGGGGGGCGAAGGGCGAACTCGATCAGGCGCTGCCGTTTGCCATGGACCCGCTCGTATACAACTTCGAGATCAACAACGAAGGCACCACGGCGCGTCTGCTCACTGGCGCCGAGGCTCTGATGCCCGCCAGGTACTACGGGGTGTATCTGCCGCAGCTCGCCCGCGAGAAACCCGACAGCCTCACATCCGTCCGGCGCGCGGAGCTCAATCACTTCACCAGCAGTTGCTCGTCGAACGCTGACGAATCGTTCGGCCTGCTGCAGACTGTCGTGAGCGGCATCTTCCGCGGCGATGGCGCCTCGCTTGTCGGCGACCGGTCGCGCTGGCAGCATGAGATGCAGCGCATACGCGAAGAAAACGGGTTCGACGCCGTGCAGCACGAACAGATCCGCGCCGACCTGAAGAGCGGACGCATCGGGCTCGCGCGCAACCGCCTGCCGATGGAATCGGAGATCAGCGACGTCGCACCCGGGGACGTCACGCATATCGAAGCGTGCGCGGCGCACCGGGCCCGGGGCGAGGCCGCGCTGGCCGAAGGCCGAGTGGCCGTTATGTCTCTTGCCGGCGGGGTGGGGACGCGATGGACGCACGGAGCGGGCGTCGTGAAAGCCATCAACCCGTTCATCGAGATGGCCGGGCGGCACCGCAGCTTCCTCGAAATTCACCTTGCCCGCACCCGCCGCGCCTCGCGCGTCGCGGGCGCCGCGGTCCCGCACATCGTCACCACCAGCTACCTGACGCACGACGCCATCGCCGCCTGTCTCGGTCGCGAGCGCTGTTTCGGGTGGGACGGGCCGCTCTATCTTTCGCCGGGGCAGTCCATCGCCCAGCGCCTGGTACCCATGGTCCGCGATCTCGTGTTCCTCTGGGAGGAGACCCCCCAGGCCGCGCTGGATGAGCAGAAGCAGAAAGTGCGCGACGCCGTGCGCGCCGCGATGATGGACTGGGCGAGGGGGCGGGGCGAAGGCTCGGAATACCAGGACAATCTCCCCGCGCAGTGCTTCAACCCTCCGGGGCACTGGTACGAGGCGCCCAATCTTCTGCGCAACGGAACGCTGGCGAGGCTGCTCGATGAACACCCTCAGGTTGAGACGCTGCTCCTGCACAACATAGACACTCTGGGGGTCACCCTCGACCCGGCAATTCTGGGCTGGCACCTGGAATCGGGCAACATGCTCACGTACGAAGTGGTTCCGAGGCGCGTTGAGGATCGGGGCGGCGGGCTGGCGAGAGTCAACGGACGTATAAGATTACTCGAAGGACTTGCACAGCCGCGCGACGATGTTGAACTCAGGCTCAGCTACTACAACTCGGCTACCTGCTGGATCAGCATTGACCCGCTCCTGAAACTGTTCGGCCTCACCCGGGCCGATCTCAAGGGCCCTCGTGAGAGAATCGCCGAGGCCGTGCGCGATGTTGCGCGGCGTCTGCCCACCTACGTCACAATCAAGGACGTCAAGTATCGCTGGGGGCACGGGCAGGAGGACGTCTATCCGGTGACGCAGTTCGAAAAGCTGTGGGGAGATATGACGGCGCTTCCGGACGTGACTTGCGGGTATCTCGTCGTCCCCCGTCTGCGGGGCCAGCAGCTCAAGGACCCGGACGAGCTCGACGCCTGGGCTCAGGATGGAAGCAGGGACTACGTCGCGCGGCAGTGCGATTTCGTCCCCGCCTCCTGAGTCTGACTCCGTCAGTTGAACGCGCTTGTGACCGGCTTGCCGTCCCATTCGTTCGGAATCGGCACGTCCAGCAGCCAGAGCGCGGTCGCGGCCGTATCGTAGGTAGTTACGGCGTTGGTGATCTCGAAGCCCTTCTTCACGCCTGCTCCCCAGGCAATCCACGGAATCTCCATGTCGCGGTCGGAGAGGCCGCCGTGCGTCTTGTCGTGACCGCCGTGATCGGCCGTGATGATGATCACGCTCTCGCCTGCGATTCGAGCGTCCCTGATGGCTTTGATAATCACGCCGATGGCCTCATCGCAGCGCGCGAGGGACGCTTTCTGCTCCGGACTCCCCCAGCCGTGGCCATGACCCACCGCGTCGGGTTCGCCGAAGTGGATAAGATACAGGTTCGCCTTGAACCGCCGGATGTGCGTCGCGGTCATCTCCGCCGCCGTGGCGGGATCGCCCGACGGGATCACCATGCAGTCCAGTGAGCCCGGAATGTAGAAATGCGCGAACTTGGATTTGCTCGAGAACATCGCCGTTGAGAGCTTGCTCTTCTTCGCCTCGCTGAACATCGTCGGAACGCTGACGACCCCCTTCTCGGGGCTGTGGCTGTTCCATTTCACGCCGTGCTTCTCGGGGCCGACCCCCGTGATCATGGACGCGTGGCTGATGAGCGTTACGCTTGGGATTGTCGTTCGCGCGTGGTAGCTGTGCGCGCCGTCCCGGACAAAGCCGAATACGTTGGGCATGTTGCTCTGCTTGAGGTAGGGCGGCCCGGCGCCGTCCAGGCTCACGACGAATACGTGCTTTGCGCGCGGCGCGCTCCACGCGGCAGCGCTCGTCAGAAGTATGGCCGCGAACGCCAGCGCCAGGGCGCGCGTAAGGATGCGTCTATCTCGTATCATTCAGTCTCCTTGATGGTCAGTCCGCCGCGGGTTTGCCCCAGTAAGAGGCCAGCCATTCCGCAACGGGCTCGTGATCGAAGCTTGCCCATCCGCCCCATGCGGCTTTCGCGCCCTGTTGAAAGAGCGTCACGCCTATCATGTAGCGGTCCTTTTTCAATTCAGAGTCAAACCACTTCAGCCAGGTTTTGTACTGCTCCGCTGTTCCGCGAGCCTGCCAGCCGTCCTTGTCCGCATTGCCGGCAAGGTCCACGCCCCCCTCGGTCATGATCATCGGCATATCCTTCAGGTCGGCGTATGGTCCGGTGAACGCGGCGTAGAACTTGCGGTACCTCAGCGAGTACCATATTTCGACCTCGGAGTCGGTGGTGTACTTGATTGTGTAGCAGTGGTAGCTCCAGCATCCGCCTGCTTTCTTTGCCGCTCGCAGCGCCGGGGCGTACTGCAGAATGCGGGCAACGCCCGCGTTGTCTCCGGGCGGATTGCCGACGGGAATGCACGCGAGTACAGGTTTGAAGCCAGATTTAGAGCAAAGCTCTACAAAACGGATCGAAAAGCGCGTAAACCACGCCGTGTCCTGCTCGCTCTCCCACGTCGGGCACTCGCCCATCTCGTTGATCGCTTCCACGTAGTCAATCAGCTTCCGGTCGGCGGGTGCAAGCTTGTCAATCGGCGCGGAGATGACTTCCTTCCAGTGCTTCTCCGCTGTCGCCTCCGGAGGGTCGTCGAGCGAATAGCGGCGCGTGTGGAACACCCGGAGCACAACCCTGCCGTCGGGGTTGAACCTCTTGTAGTCGCGCGCCGCCTTGAGCATGTCGTCCGAAAGATCGAGGATCTTCAGCACGGGGCAGCGCGCGCGGACCATTGTCTGCGTCCCGGGTGTGTACGCCCCGATCAGGTGCATACCGATCTTGCTTGTGAAGCCTTTAGCGCGCGGGCGCGGATTGTCCGCGGCCTGCGCCAGAGTCGCAGATGCGGCCGCAAGTGCGGCCGCAAGTGCGGCGGCGATCAGGGTTTTCAGCATACCAGCAGTTTCTCCCGTGGGGACAGAGGCCGGTCCCATCAGCCCCGATTGTAGCGCCAACTCCTCGCGCGATGCAACAACACGAGCTTTCCGGCTTGTGCCCTTTACCTTTTGACTGCCGTAAGTTACAATCGGACGTCCCGGGTGCCTGTTCCGGGGCAATCGAAACGAAGGGGCGGCGCATCTGGGCCGCATGTCAATGTCAAACAACTCACAGAACAGGGTCAGAGTCGGGGTCGTCGGCGTCGGGATCGGCGCTCTTCACATCGAGGGCTACAAAATGAGCCCGAACGCTGAGGTCGTCGCGGTCGCGGACATCAACGTGGAACGGGCGAAGAACTGCGCGGAGCGCTTTGAGATTCCGCGGGTCTACGCGGATTACCAGGAGATGCTCGCACAGTGCGATCTCGACGCCGTCAGCGTCTGCACGCCCAACAGCTTCCATGCTCCGGTGGCCGTCGCAGCGTTTCAGGCCGGATGTCACGTGCTGTGCGAGAAGCCCATCTCCGTCAGCGCCGCCGAAGGCCAGAAGATGGTGGACGCGGGAAAAGCGTCCGGTAAGATCTTCATGATGGGCTTCAACAACCGCTTTCGGGGCGACACGCAGGTTCTCAAAGCGATGATTGACCGCGGCGAGCTGGGCGAGATCTACTACGCGAAGACCGGCTGGCTGCGAAGGCGCGGCATCCCCGGCTTCGGCGGGTGGTTCACGACGAAGAGCCTGTCCGGCGGAGGCCCGATGATTGACCTGGGCGTCCACGTGCTCGACCTCGCTCTTTACCTGATGGGCAATCCGAAACCGGTTGCGGCCCTCGGTTCCAGCTACGCGAAGTTCGGGCCGAACCAGCCCGGCAAACAGGATTTCGCCCCGGCGGCCGCCGGGGGCACGTACGATGTCGAGGACCTGGCCGCCGGTCTGGTGAAGTTCGCGAACGGCGCGACGGTGTTCGTGGAGGCGAGCTGGGCCTCCAACGTCGAGTCGGAGCGCAGCTACACTTCGCTGATGGGCACGAAGGGCGGAGCGGACCTCGGGCCGCTGCGCATCTATACCGAGAAGGACGGCGTGCAGGTGGACATGACGCCGCACTGCCCGAATGTCAACGGGCACAACGCCGAGGTGCTTCACTTCGTGGATTGCATTGTGGAGGGCAGGCAGCCCATCGCCACAGGCGAGCACGGGCTGGACGTTATCAAGATTCTGGACGCTATCTACCAGTCCGCGGACAGCGGCGAGATGGTGCAGATAAGCTAGGGCGCCCCTCGGGGTGTCCGGAACACGGGAGGACTGAAGAATGAAGATAGGGGTACTGACGGTCCTGATGAGCGGCGATCCGCTCGAGAAGGTCCTGGATTTCCTTGCCGAAAGCGGGGTGGAGGCTGTCGAACTCGGCACGGGCAACTATCCGGGCGGCGCGCACTGCGACCCGGACAAGCTGCTCGAGAGCGACAAGGCGCGCAAGGATCTGCTGAAAGCGGTCGAGAAGCGCGGGCTGATCATCAGCGCGCTCTCCTGCCACGGCAACCCCCTGCACCCGAACAGGGACTTCGCGCAGGGGCAGCACGAAACTCACCGCAAGACGGTTATGCTCGCCCAGAAGCTCGGGCTGGACACGGTCATCAACTTCTCCGGCTGCCCGGGCGATTCGCCGAGCGCGAAGAAGCCGAACTGGGTCACCTGCCCCTGGCCGCCGGACTACAGCGAGATTCTTGACTGGCAGTGGAAGCGCAAGGTCATCCCCTACTGGAAGGCCGAGGCGAAGTTCGCGAAGGAGCACGGTGTGCGCATCGCCTTCGAGATGCATCCCGGCTTCGTCGTCTACAACGTCGAGACGATGCTGCGCCTGCGCAAGGCCTGCGGCGACAACCTGGGCGCCAATCTCGACCCGAGCCATCTCTGGTGGCAGGGAATGGACCCGCTGGTCGCTATTCGCGCGCTCAAGGATTGCCTGTATCACTTCCATGCCAAGGACTGCCGCATTGACCCGCTCAATACGCCGGTCAACGGTGTCCTCGACACGAAGAGCTACACAGAAGAGGTCAAGCGCTCGTGGATATTCCGCACCGTCGGCTACGGCCACGACCTCAACACGTGGAAGGATATCGTTTCCGAACTGAGGCTGGCGGGATATGACCACGTCCTGTCCATCGAGCATGAGGACAGCCTGATGTCGCCGCGCGAGGGGCTCCTGAAGGCCGTCGAACTGCTCAAGCAGGCGGTCATCACCGAGCAGCCAGGCGCTGCGTGGTGGACGTGACCTGCCGGGTCGGCTGATCACGCTGATCGGGCGGGATTCTCAATCCCGCCCGAAATGCAGCCGCGCCCGCACCGGCTGTCCGTAGCCTTGACTGTCCGCCTCCCGAGGGGTATCCTTAATACGATAGCCCCCCGTTCGTGGGTTCGGGTGCGTCAGAAAAGGTTCGGCCTGGCATGACAAACTTCGTCTGCACTACTTCTCGCCGCGGCAGTTATGGCCGCCTGTTGGCATGTCTCCTGCTGCTGATCGCCTGCGGCGCAGGCCCGGCGGCCGCCCAGGGCCGCCCGGATATCCTCTGGATGGCGGGCGGACATGCGGGCGGCATAGGCTCCGTCGCTTTCTCGCCCGACGGCCAGTTGGCTGCTTCTGGTGGCGCGGACAGCACTGCCAAGATCTGGCGTGTCTCGGACGGCGCGCTTGTGCGCACACTTGTGCACCATTATGGCTCCATCTACCCTCCACTAGACTCCTATGCGGTCACCGTAGCGTTCACACCGGACGGTCAGATGCTCGCGACGGGTGGTGGCGATAGGCAGGTGCGGTTGTGGCGCATCTCTGATGGCAAACTCGTGAGGATAATGCACGACCTGTACAACGACAGTATTGCGTCTCTGTCGTTCTCGCCTGATGGCCAGACGCTCGCTTCTGGCGGGGGTTACTACGGCGGTACCGTGTACCTGTCCCGGGTCTCGGACGGGGCGAGGCTGGCGAGTCTGACGCGCATGCCGACTGGCGTCACGTCGGTAGCGTTTTCGCCTGATGGCCAGAAGCTTCTCGTAGCGGGAGGCGAATTCGTCGGCCAGCCGGGCGTGGAGATATGGAGCGTTTCGGATCGGGTGCTGCTCCGCACGCTCGGAGGACCCAACGAATACGTTCACTCCGCTGTGTTCTCGCCCGACGGACAGACGGTTGCCACGGGCGGTGGATATGACGATGGGATGGTAAAGCTGTGGCGCGTAACTGACGGATCATTGCTCGGTACCCTGGGCCACATGGACCAGGGGGTGTCGTCGGTGGCTTTCTCGCCGGACGGCAAGACCCTCGCCGTCGCCGGGTCGGACTGCCCGCGTGGGCCGATCCAGTTCTGGCGTGTGTCCGACCAGACGCTGGTTGGCACGGCGACTGGAGATACCAAACAAGTCGGCGACGTGTGCTTCTCCGGGGATGGCCAGACGCTTCTCTCGGGAGATTGGGAAGGCGGCCTTTGCATCTGGAACGTGCCGGAGGGCGCGCTTTCCCGGCGCTTGACAGGGCACATTGGGGAGGTCCGTGGCATTGCGTTGTCGCCGGACGGACAGGTGCTTGCGTCCGGCGGATACGGTTCAGAGAACAACCTCAGGCTCTGGCGTGTTTCGGATGGAGCGCTGCTCCGAGCATTCACCGCGAACAGGTACGGCGTTCGGTGCATCGCGTGCTCACCCGATGGCCAGACTCTTGTTTCTGGGGGCTACGCTTCTGACAGCAATCTGAAGATCTGGCGTGTTTCGGATGGCACACTGCTGCGCACACTTGTTGCCAGCGAGGAGAATGTCTTGTCCCTGGCATTCTCACCGGACGGGCAGCTTCTGGCAAACGGGAACCTTAGTCGAACCATCGAGATCTGGCGAGTGGCGGACGGCGTTCACGAGCGAACCGTGACTACACCGTACGCGACAGGCTGGGCTGTCGCGTTCTCGCCAGACGGGCGTATGCTTGCTGCTGCTGGGTTGGGCGACAAGTCCATTCGCGTTTGGCGTGTGGAAGACGGCGCGCTGGTGCGGACCTTAACGGGCCACACCGATTACCTAACGTGCGTCTCGTTCTCTGCTGATGGGATGATCCTTGCGTCCGGGGGTGGGCGCCATGACGACACGATCAAGCTGTGGCGCGTGTCCGACTGGTCCCTGCAGCGCACCCTCACCGCCCATCGACTTGGAGTCATTTCGGTATCGTTCTCGCCGGATGGACAGCTTCTGGTGTCCAGCGGGACTGACGGCACGCTCAAGCTCTGGCGCGTTGCCGACGGCGCTTTGCTGGAGACATACGACCAGGAGACAGGAACGGCGGTCAACGCCGCCGCCTTTTCATCGGATGGGCGGTTCATAGCGTATGGCCGGGACGACGCAACCGTGGTCGTCGCCCGTACGCCGCGGCTTCCGCTTCGCGACGCCAAGTTCGGCGCCGACGGCGCCACAGTCCTCGTGGAAGACCTCGTCGTCTCCGCGGTCTTCGACGGCTTCTTCTACGCCCAGGACCTGATGCGAACCGGCGGCATTCGTGTTGTCTCGCCCATTGCCGTCGATCTGGGGGCGAGCCTGCGATTGGCAGGCAAACTTGCCACAACGGCAGACGGCGAGCGCTGTGTCGAGGCGACGCAGGTGCAGGTGGCTGGCTCGGGCACGGTCAGGCCGCTCGTGATCTCAGGCCGATCCGTCGGAGGCGAGAGCTCTGGCTGGACTGCCGGAGGCAGCGCCGGGCAGCAAGGGGTCACCGGCTCCTTCGGGCTTAACAACATCGGGCTGCTTGTGTCCACTGCCGGAAAGGTCACGGCCCTTGACCCATCATCCGACCCGTCGTGGTTCACTCTCTGGGACAGCTCCGGGTTCACCATTCTCGATGATTCCCAGCCCAAGTTCGTGCCGCCCGCGGACCCTGACAGTCACCCCGGCGTCCGCGTCTGGGCGCCGGGGCTGGCGCTTCCGGCCGTCGGGAGCTTCGTCACCGTGACGGGAATCAGCTCGTGCTACCGGGCGGGCGAGGAGTTGTATCCCCTGGTCCGTGTTCGCGGACAGCAGGACATCGCGCTGGCCCAGAACCAGCAATGACGCTTGGCGACCTGCCCGATCATCGGAGCCCCTTCATGCCACGACCACAAGGCTGGCTGACCTGCGCGCTCCTCGTGGCTCTGCCGGGAGTGGTTCTGGGCGCGGGTGAGGGCAATGCTCTCGCCCGTGCCCGCCTCGGCCGCAAGCTCCCCGTGTTCGCAAAGTCGCCCGCGCCCGTGCGCGAACTGCTGCACGCTAACCTTCTGAACAGCCCCGACGACGAGCGTCTGGCGCTGACGGTGCTCCAGGGACTCGTCAACCGCAAGCAGCCACGCATCTACATTACGCAAAACCCCGGATGGCACGGGCCAGCAGGCATCCCGCAGAGCGTCGAAGGGCTGAAAGCGCGCGGGCACGCCTTTCGGGATGTCGAGGATCCGCTCAGCCTTGTGGCGGCGTTCAAGGACTGCGTCCGCGGGGCTGCGCTGTATGAGAGCGATCTCAAGAACAACCCCGCCGCCCTTCACAAACTGAACGCCCTCACGCTGTACTGCGCGCTGAACGACGCGCTTCCCATCACCCCGGAACTGAACGAGAAGCTGCGACTGCCCGTGCTGTTCGACGCGCGCGGAAAGCTCAACGACGCGGCCGAGTCGTACGAGTGGGCGTACCGGGAGCTCTGGCCGAAGGCGAACCATCGCGCGCTCGCGATCACCTGTCCCACTCACATCGTGTTGCGCGACTACCTTGTCGCCAACCGCATCATGCCTGTCTGGATCAGCTCGGAGATGAGCGGCGCGGCCGAGGAGATGTGCCTGCGGTTCCTGAATGAGACCGAACCGAACTCGCCCCTGATGGGGTGCTGGGGAGGGTACGGCGAGGAACCGGCCGGGCGTGTTTCAGAGGCGGACCTCCAGCGTCTTGCCAGTCTCCGGGGCAAGTTCATCGTTGTCACGGATGGGTGCTTCAACCTCACCGTCCACTCCGGGCTGCCGTTCCGCCTGCCCGCGGCCAGGCCGCCCCGGCCTGCTGCGGCGCCGCTCACGGGCAAGGTGTACGTCTGCTTCACCTTCACGGACGGCGACAACCTGCAGTATCTGCAGCAGTATTTCCGAAGCGCGCAGTGGTGGGGCAACCCGGCGCGCGGAAAAGTCCCGCTCGCATGGTCGCTCAGCCCGTCGGCGGCGGAGCTGATACCGGACGTCGTCGAGGACCTGATGGCGACAAAAACGGACAACGACGAGTTCGTCTGTTCGACGGCGGGAACCGGACTGATGACGCCCGCGCTGTACGGCCGCGATCTCTACGCCAACCACTCCGCCCTGTACTCCGAGTATCTCAAGCTGACGGGTCTGGGGATGAATGCGTCCGGATTGCGCGCCGCGCATCTGGGCGATACCAGCGGCGTGCCGTGGACGCGAGCCGACTTTGACGAATGGGCGAAGGCGATTCCGGCCATGGACGGCATCCTTGGTGACTACGGCCCGGCGCGCGGGGTGTTCCCGTCCGATGCGGCGCTGTTCACCTCAACTGGCGCGCCGGTCGTTCGCGCGGTCGTTGCGCCGGGGCACGGGGCGCCGGACGAGAACAGCGCGAAGGAGTTCGCCGATGCGGTCCGGGCCGCCACCCCCGCGTCGCGCCCGGCGTTCGTGCACGTCTGCCTGATCAACTGGTTCAACTCTCCGCAGGTTGTGGCCGATGCCGTGCGGCTGCTGGGTCCGGACTACGAGCCCGTGCTGCTCTCCCGCCTTTTCGACCTCCTGCGCGCGTCGCGAACGAAAGGGTCCCGTTGATGCCGCCCGAGTCCCTCAAGACCAAACGCCAGCGCGCAGCCGACATCGTCCGGCTGCTCAAAGAGACCTACCCGGACGCCTGCTGCACGCTCGATCACCGCAGCCCGTTCGAGCTGCTCTCGGCCACCATCCTTGCCGCCCAGTGCACGGACGCGAAGGTCTCCTCGGTTTTGGGACATCCCGTGGCCCAGAGCGCGAGGCCGCCGAGGATGGCGGCGGGCAGGATGTCGAGCCAGCCGATCGCCGCGGCGGCCACCACGGCGGCCATGATGCCCAGCGCCCACGGCACGCGGCCGCGGGTCAGCTTCGGCGCGGCGACCTCGCCCTCGAGCCGTTTGACCACGTTGTTCATGGCCTTCGCCGCTGGACCGCCCTTCTTTTCCATGAGCACGGGTACGCCGCGGTTCGACGAAAGAGACACCTCCGCCGCGCGCGGGACCACCACGTTGACCGGGAGCCCGATGACCGCCTCGACGTCGCGTACCGTCAGCCCCGAGTCCCGATCCGCGAAATTGAGTATCAGGTGGCGTTGGCCGGGGAGGATGTTGAGCGTGGCGAGGACCTCGATCTCCTTGCGGACGTTTCGCACGCTGGCGACGTCCATGCTCGACACGAACACCGCGTCGTTCGCCTCCTCCAACGCGGCCAGTGTCGGCTCGTCGAGCGCGATCGTGGCCCGGGGTTTCGGGTTGCTCTTGTCCGTCACCGTCTCACCGACGTTGATCTCGTCCCCTCCCGTACCGGCAACGATCGCCACCTCCGCGGCCGCCGGCACCTCACTCTTATTCAGCACTTCGTAGACGTAGACTTGGGTAACCTGAACAGGGGTTCACCCGCCGTGCCGTACGATAAGAAGGCAATTGCCCCCGGAGAGGTTGCTCACGTTCGCA
>ERZ1026814.1002-NODE-1002-length-12199-cov-5.046057_pt1 | contig 12199 bp, 10 predicted proteins | sample MGYA00520871_ERZ1026814 | MGnify/ENA primary metagenome ERZ1026814 (study PRJEB33270, sample SAMEA104284478) | anaerobic digester metagenome | biome: Anaerobic digester microbiome; feature: mesophilic sludge digester; material: Anaerobic digester biomass... | reverse complement strand
TAGCCATCACCGCTGGTGGTGCTAATGGCGGGGAGTACCCGCCGGAGGTGCTGCGCGCGGCGTTAGGGGTGTTGGAAGGCGTGAACTGCTTTGTAGATCACGACTGGACTTCGCGCTCGGTGCGCGATATTGCCGGCATTTTGCGCAAGGTCAGCTGGGACGACGGTGCTCAGGGCATCCGCGCTGAGCTGCATGCCTTCGGACCCTCAGCCGAGCTGCTGACCAAGATTGGCAGGCAAGTGTTGGAGGAGAAAGACGAGCCGGCTGTGCGTGTAGGTTTTTCTGCCGATATATTGTTCAATGGAAAGGACCATCGCGTGGAGAAAATTCTCAAGATTTTCTCGGTGGATCTGGTCTATAACCCGGCGCGCGGCGGGATGTTCCTGCGTGCGCTCAACCAAATTGGCTTATCGCCAAAGCTTAAAGGAGATTTACTCATGCAAAATATCAAGGATATTCAAGATGAAACCTTAACCAGCCCGACTGTGTCTGCTATACCAGCGGCAGAGGATAACCCAACGCTGCAAGCCCAATTAGCTGAGATGCGCGACCTGCGTAAACAGATGAGCGCTATGGTGCTGGACGCGAGCTTAGCCCAAAGCGCCTTGCCAGCGCCCGTCAGCCAGCGTATCCGCCAGCAATTTCAGGAGCGCACCTTCGCACCCAGCGAGTTGCAGGCTGCCATCCGCGAGGCACGCGGCATGTTGGCTGACCTGGAGAGTGGTAATGCGGTCAAGGGACCAGCGCGCATCGAAGGCATGCTTGCCCCAGAGGAGCGCCTGCAGGCGGCGGTGGATGACCTATTTGGCGTGCCGCGGGAAAAATCCTCACAACACTCGTCTGTGCCGCGCTTGAGCGGCATCCGCGAGCTGTACCTCACGCTCACCGGCGACTATGAGCTGCATGGCGGTTACTACCCTCAGCGGGCACAGCTGGCTACCACCGCTGATTTTAGCGGTCTGGTTAAGAACGCGCTGAACAAGCTGGTGACCAACACTTGGGAAGACCTTGGCAGAGCCGGCTATGACTGGTGGAAAGACATCACCGTACAGGAACATTTCAACAGCCTGCATGATATCACCGGCACGCTGATTGGCACGGTGGGTGACCTGCCCGAAGTGCCTGAAGGTGGCAGCTACACTGAGCTGGAGGTGGGGGACTCGCCCGAGACTGCCAGCTTCACCAAGTATGGCGGTTACATCCCGCTCACGTTGGAGCTAATCGACCGCGACGAGACGCGCAAACTGCGCGCTTATGCACGGGAACTGGCGACCGCCGGCATGCGCAAGATTTCCAAGCTTGTGGCGCAGATTTTCACGGCTAATAGCGGCGTGGGACCAACCATGGCTGATGGCGGTGCGCTTTTCAACGCCACAGCCGTAACGACAGCTGGCGGGCATGCCAACCTGGGGACCACCGCGCTCAGTGCTAATGCCTGGGATCAAACCTGCCGCAACGTTTATCGCCAGCCGATGCTGATCAAAAACACTGATCTCCTACGCGGCACAGGACCAATGTTAGCAGTCAACCCCAAATTCATCCTTGTGCCGCGGGCGCTGCAAAAGACCGCGCTGGAGCTATGCAGCGGAGCGCTCGTGCGCGAGTCCGGTTACGTTTACGATAACGTGCTCAAAGGCAGCGCCGTGCCTGTGGTAGTACCGGATTGGGCGGATGAGACTGACTGGGCGGCGGTTTGTGACCCGCGCGTGGTGCCGGCGATTTTTGTGGGCGAACGCTTTGGGCTTATGCCGGAGATCTTTGTGGCGGGGGATGAACTCTCGCCGGCAGTTTTCACCAATGATGAACATCGCCTGAAGGTGCGCCATTACTTAGCCGTGTGGGTGAATGATTTCCGTCCACTCTATAAGAATAACGTTGCGTAATGACGAAAGGAGCACAAGATGCCAAAGTGGAAAGCTTTATTGAGTTCGCGTAAGTTTTGGGCTGCGCTGATGGGTTTGATTGTGATGGTGATCAAAGCCTGGAAGCCGGATTTCCCCTTGGATGGAGAAACCTTGGCTGGGATCTTCTCCGTATTAGTGGCGTACATACTCGGTACTGCGCTGGAAGACGGCTTAGCTGGTCACAAACAATAATCGTGATGAGGGCAGGCTAAACCTGCCCTCTTTGCGCCAAAATCATAGATAAAGGAGTAACCACAATGGATGACGAACGCCTCAAAGGTATCGTAGAAGCATTAGCTGGCTCGAATGTACTCAGTTATGCGCTGAAAGCAGGTGGTGTGCTTGTCCTGATTGATCAAGCGGGCAGGAAGCGGCGCTATTTACCTGAAGACTACCGGCACCTGCTGCGTAAAGCGCATAAAACCGCAAAATTGATTGAAGGAGGCACAAATGAGCAATCTCAGTGAAATTTGCAGTCGGCTGAATGCGCAGTTTTTTGACCTGCAAAACTTGGCAATCCCTACTGGGAGCCAGGAAGAAGCCGTACGGGAAGCTTTGGCTGGGTTAAACGCATTTCTGGATAAAGACTTTACGGTGGCGGGTTTGGATGAGGCTTTAATGACAACCCTACCGTCGGATTACGAAGCAGTTTTACTCTTCGGAGCGGCAGCTTTTGCGCTCGATTTCAGCCTGCGGAGTCATTTAGTTCACACCACCAGCAGCACCGTGAGGTCGGAGGAAACCTTACGCTTGTGGTGTGAGCATTTGAACCGGCAGTTTGATGCTGGCTTGGATCGCCTGCGTCTGCAAGCGTTGCAAGCGAATGGTGCACTGCCTTATAGCCCATGGGCATGGGATGAGCCCCACAACCTGCGCGAGGTGAGTTAATGACCCAAATAGCAATTGGCAATCTCATTGACCCGGAAGAAACTGCATGGCTCTACCTCACCGATGGACCTTTGCCTCCAGGTGTATTGGGTACACGTTACGAGCCAGTAACCTCATCCGATGAGACGGTGACTGAAACCTTGCAAATAAGTTTACGCGGGACGCCGGCAGAACTGCGCGCTGTCATTGCACAGTTAGAGGCGCTTTGCCGGCAAATTGAGCGTTACGAAGTAGAAGGTTTGGGCGCAGCAATTTACTTGCGGGCGATCCCGACTGATAATTTTGAACCGCTTTATTCCCGTTTGTTACATGCGGAGCTGCACACTATGCCCGGCGCGTTAGCTTTGGAGGAGCATGGCAGCTTGATGCTGGAGTTCATCCTTACACGCCAAAATGCATTTGATGGCGCTGAACGCCCGCTCACGCTCAGCAACAGCGCCGGCTCAGGGCTGACTGTTGCACTCAAAAACCGTGATGATAGCTTATCTGCCGGCAATGATAATTACTTTTCCGTTCAAACCAATGCCTTGGGAACGGATTTACCAGCACCGCTGAGGCTGCAAGTAACTAATACAGGTAGCTCCCCACTCGCACAGCTTTTAGTGGGTGCTTATCATGCTCCCAGCCGACCAGATAAACCGCCGCTCGTGCTTGAAGGCGAACACGCTGATGAGGGGGTAGAAGTGCAGGCTAGTGATGCCTCCAATGGCGCGTATGCACAATTTACACTCGCGCAGGGTGCTTGGCAGGCGTTGGCGAGTTGGCAGCTTGACCACAATCAGTTAGAAACCTTAGATGGGCGGCTTTACACGCCTATTCTACGCTTTTACACGCCGCTTCCGGCAGGGTTGCTGCAATTTCGGGTTGCTTTGAGTTTTCCGGGGCTGCCGCCAGCATTGGGCACCACGCTTTATCAATCCCCAGCAGTAAGCGCAACAGAAGGGCAAGGATATCTGCCGCTTGCACCCTTGCGGCTGCCTTTTGAGGCTAGGCTGCTGAATGTGCAGCCATCTCCGCTGCGCTTTAGCTTGCAGGCGTATGCTCCGGGTTCTGGCAGCCTCACGCTCAAATTGGATGATATCTTCCTGCTGCCGCAAGAGAACTTCACCTGGTTTACCTCTTCAGTTGGTCTGCCTGTCAACGCCTCATTGATCGATGATGCCTTTTTACAAAAAACCTACACCTTAGCCAACGCTAAGGAAATGCACACGCATCATCGCATTGGGGATTATTTTTATCTACCTCCTGGAGAGACCTCCTGGTTTTTCTTTTTCCAGGTGAATCCTGAAGGTTTAGCGCCGATTGATTTACCCATTAACGTGAAGGCATGGTATCGAAAGCGCCGTCGGATTTTGTGAGGCAATAATGAGCCAAATTTTCTTTGTATTTTTGCAAGATGTTGACGGGCAGTCTTACCAACCAGAGAGGGCAGCACGCGTGCTTGCGCTCTCGTGGAGTGCTTTGGGTGGGTGCGAGCGCGCCGAGTTGGCTGTACCTCTTCAGCCTGGCAGTTTAAAGTTTTGGCAAGGATTGGTGGGCAAACCTGTGCAAATCTACAACAGGTTTGGCAGCTTGGTTTGGTGGGGCTATGTGCACAGCTTGGCACAGTCGACTGGCAGTTTGCGGGAAGTGTGCTCGTTGGAAAAGATGGCTAACCGCGTGGCGGTTGCTTATACGACGCTTGAACCAAACCCAAGCAGCTATGGCGATGCGCTGCAAACCGCGTGGGCTGAAGATAGCGAGAGTATCGCGCTTTTTGGGCAAAAGGACTTGCTGCTGGTGAAGGGCATGATGTCTGAAAGTGCTGCCCTGCAGCTGCGCGATGAAGTCCTCCGGCAGCGGGCTAAGCCAAGTATTCAGCTGCAGCCTAATCTTATCGCAATGTCAGACGAAAAGCCGAAAATGACCTTGCAAATAGACTGCCGCGGGTGGGCAGAGCAGCTTTCGTGGCGCGTGTATCAGCCGCCGGCTGGAGTGATCGGCAACACGGCTGCGCAGCAAGGCACACAAGCTGTGGGTAACACGACCAGCGCGAGCAAAGTAGCGCAATCTTTCGTGTTTGATGGTGACAACTTTGCACCTTCGCTGCTGCAAGTGCGAATCCGCCGGCAAGGCAGCCCGAATGACGCCCTGCGTGTTTCAATTCAGTCAGATAATAATGGAGTCCCTAGTGGGGTGGAACTCGCTAGTGCACAGGTGAGCGGCGCTGTGCTCGAAGGTGAGGCTTACCCATGGGTAAGTTTTATCTTTAGCCTTTCCCCGCAGCTTACACCGGGGAAAACATATTGGGTTGTATTTGCCCGCACAGGGACGATTACAGCTAGCGCTTATTACGTCTTAGCCATTGATGAAAAACTTTCCTTTCCTGCTGGTGTGCTGAAAATTAATAATGGCAGTGCTTGGTCTGCGCGCAATCCGTTAGCGGATTTGGTCTTTAAGCTGACAAGTACGGTTCAGACGAGTGCATTGCTCGAGGGGATGCAAGCGGTTTTTGGGCGTGAGCCTTTCAGTGAATTTAGCGTGCAATTTGAAAGTGGCATCTACACCGTCCCGCTCACATCCCAGCCCAAGCCGGTACAGCAATGGGTAAACGAAATTTTGGCTCTTGGTACGTCTAATGGGGAGGAAATCATTTATACTGTCACGCCACAGCGTGAGTTGATTTTTAGGCTGAAACCTACGCTCGCCGATTCGCCGCCTTATTGGCTCACTGATCAAGGGGAGTTGCGTGATCCAGGTGGTGGAGACTTACTGCCAGGTCACCTGCCGGTGGGCGCTTGGGTGCAAACCAGCCAGCAAGGCGCGATGTTCATCACTGGTGGAGAAATCTGCGCACCAGGTTGGCTGCCAAAGCTCGAAAGCTAAATGTACCTTTTTGAAGTTGAACGGCAGCAGTGAAATAATACCTGCTGTCGTTCAATCGATTAAAATGTAGCATAATCATGAATTAGGAGCTACTCATGCCCAAAGGGACGTTTAATTTTCCTGATAAGTTTTTATGGGGCACAGCCACCGCAGCCCACCAAGTGGAAGGCAACAACACCAATAATGATTTTTGGGCTTGGGAGCAGGTACCTGGGCACATCCTCAATGACGATAAATCTGGAGTGGCGTGCGAATGGTGGGCAGGGCGCTGGCGTGAGGACTTTGACCGCGCGCAAGAAACCTACCAGAATGCCCACCGTCTTTCGGTGGAATGGGCACGCATCCAGCCGGCGCCAGACATGTGGGACGAGACGGCTTTAGAGCGCTACCGCCAGATGCTGCTGGGGCTTAAAGAACGCGGCATGACTGCGATGGTTACTCTGCATCATTTCACCAACCCGCTGTGGTTAGCCGAAATGGGCGCATGGGAAAACGAGCAAGTGGTGCCGCTCTTTGCAGAGTACACTCGAAAAGTCGTCGAAGCATTGGGGGCACACTGCCAGCTGTGGGTCACGATTAACGAGCCGAACGTCTATATGAGCATGGCTTATCTCCAGGGCGTCTTTCCGCCAGGCAAAAAGGATTTAAAATTAGGCGTAAGCGTGCTAGCGAATATGGCAAAGGCGCATGCTGCAGCTTATGAGGTAATCCACACCTTGCAACCGGAAGCTCAGGTTGGTGCAGCGATCCACTGGCGCGGCTTTACGCCAGGGGACCGCAACCCGATCACGCGAATTTCCGCCAGGCAGCATCATCAGGTGTTCAATCAGGCTTTCTCGCAAAGCCTAGAAATTGGTAAATTTGACACGCCACTGCTCAAGCTGGATATCCCTGAAGCTAAAGGTACCCAGGATTTCATCGGTTTGAACTATTACACCCGGGATTACCTGCGTTTTGCCACCAAACGACGAGCTGAAGGCTACACAGAACGTTTTTATAAGCCCGAAGCTGACCTTTCGGAGCACGGCTTCTTAGCCAATGACCCAGAAGCCTTTAAGCAAGCTATCCGATGGGCAAACCAATTTCACAAACCGATTTACATCACCGAAAATGGCTGTGAGGACTCTCAGGACGATTTTCGGCGGCGATATCTAATCGAGCACATCCATGCAATGTGGCACATGGTCAACTTTAACGCGCCAGTCAAAGGCTACTTCCACTGGACGCTGGTAGATAATTTTGAGTGGGAGCGCGGGTGGAGCCAGCGTTTTGGCTTGTGGGAGCTGGACCCTGTTACGCAGATCCGCACCAAACGCCCGAGCGCTGACCTCTATGCCGAAATTAGCCGTACCGATAGCCTCAACGCGGAAATGGTCGAAAAGTACGCCCCCGAAATTTATGCGAAGATATTCCCTGGATAGAATGCGATCGTTTTCGGCTCGATTCTTGCAACAATCATGATGAATTTATAAGTAAAGGAGCTTGTCATGTTCGTTTATCTATCGAAATTACTTCCGCAACTGATCATGCCCGTGAGCCTTGCGGCTTTGCTGCTTTTCATCACGCTTTTCCTCATCCGCAAACACCCTAAAACAGCACTCTGGTTGGTGCTGATCAGCCTCATTTTGGTTGGGGTGGGTGGCAACGCTTATTTCTCTGCCTACTTTGCCCGCACGTTAGAGTGGCGCCACATGCCGCTGCAAGGAGAGGTGAAAGCCGATGCGATTGTGCTGCTTGGCGGCGGCACCGAGCCGGCAGATGCGCCCCGCACGGGTGTGGAGGTGAATGGCGCTGGCGATCGTGTACTCTATGCAGCGCAGCTCTACAAGTCCGGCGCAGCTCCGCTTATTATCCTTTCTGGCGGGAATGTGGCTTTCAGCCAAGCACGCGGCAGTACCCCCGCTCAGGAGATGCACGACCTGCTGCTTGCCTTGGGCGTCCCGGAAGAGGCTATGCTGCTGCAAGATAAATCACAAAACACGGCAGAAGATGCTGCCTTCACCAAGCAGATCTTAGTGGAGAAGGGGATTAAAACCGTTATCTTGGTTACCTCAGCCGCGCACATGGAACGCGCGTTGATGCACTTCCAGGATCCGCAGTTTACTTTCATCCCTGCCCCAACAGATTACGCGATCACGCAGCGCTATTGGGATTACCTCATGCGCTGGGATGCCCAAACTATCTTGCTCAACCTGCTGCCCTCGAGCCATGCGCTCAACCTGACCAGCAATACTTTCCATGAATACTTAGGTATGTTCGTTTACCGCCTACAACTTATTTTCTAGATTTATTTCACCCAAAATTAGCTGCCCGTACACCTTGCAGGCAGCTTTTTTGATTGAGAGTCAAACGAGGGTGAAAATTTGAAAATAGCGGCTCACTCAGCAATACGGAGGTAAAACAGGGGGAACAAAAACACTGCTGGGGGCGTTATACCATTGAAGTTGTATAAAAGTGTCCTTTAGAAGGAGGAACGATGAAAACCCTACAAACCATTCTTAGCCTTGGTGTGATCGCAGCTTTTTTGCTGGCTGGATGTTCGCCGGCAGGGCAATCACCTGAGCCAACCCAACCCGAAGAGCCAACGCAGCCGTCAGCCGAGGCACAAGATTTGATCGGGGAAGTGGCTTATAACCTTAACCCGCAAGCGAGTTTGGATCAGATTCAGGCATTAGCTGATGCGCACAATGCTTTTGCACTCGATCTCTATAAACAGTTAGCTGGAGAAGGCGAGAATATTTTTTACTCGCCGTACAGCATCTATATGGCATTGCTCATGACCTACGCCGGTGCTGCTGGTGATACTGCCAGCCAGATGGAGAGCACCTTGCATTTACCCTATTCTCAAGAAGAGGTCCACGCCGTGATGAATGCCCTCAACTTGCAGCTGAAGGCGAACAGCATAGTGGATGACAAGCCGGCTTTCACCCTCAATATTGTCAATCAGCTGTGGGGGCAGGCGGGTTACGCGTTCTTGCCGGAATTCCTGAACACGCTTTCACAGAATTACAATGCCGGCTTGAAGACTGTAGACTTTGCTGCCGATCCCGAAGCTGCCCGTGAGCTGATTAACCTCTGGGTTGAAGCCCAAACCAATGAAAAAATCAGAGATTTAATCCCTGAGGGAGTTTTGAATGAACTCACCCGCTTGGTGATTACCAATGCAGTCTACTTTAAGGCAGCTTGGTTGTCTCCATTTGATCCTGCCAACACAAAAAATGGCAGCTTTACTTTGCTGGATGGAACGCAGGCGGATGTGCCTATGATGCATCAAAGTAGCAGCATGCGGGCGTACGTCTCGCAAGATGTGCAAGCTGTAGAGCTGCCCTATGAGGGTGGAACCTACTCTATGGTAGCGCTCATGCCCACGGCAGGCAGCCTGGACACCTTCGAGCAATCCCTTACGGCTGAGAGTCTGCAAGGAATCCTCAACCAATTGGAAAGAGCTTCTGTAACCTTGAGCATGCCAAAGTTCAAATTCGATGCAGCTTTTGCACTGAATGATGCTCTAGAAGGCATGGGCATGACAGATGCCTTTGACCCAATGAAGGCGAATTTCTCTGGGATGGATGGAACGACGAGTCTGTATATTTCATCTGCCCTGCATAAGGCTTTCGTAGACGTCAACGAGGAAGGTACTGAAGCCGCTGCAGCGACTGCAGTCGCCATCGGTCTCACTTCCGCACCAGGGCAGAGCTATACGATCATGCTCGATCACCCCTTCCTATTCCTTATCCGCGATAACGCCACCGGAACCTTGCTCTTCGTTGGCAGGATGGCGGATCCACGCTAGACTTTAGCTTAAACCAAACAGGCTGGAATGTCTTACTTCCAGCCTGTTTGCTTAATTAAACTGCTTTATCCTGCCATCCAAGCAATAGCTACCGTGCCGGGACCCACGTGTGCGCCAATCACTGGGCTGACCTCAGAGCGGAACACTTCGTCCGGATGTAAGCGCTCAACCGCGGCAGCTTCGAGAGCGCGGCATTCGTCTTCACACAGGGCATGGAAAGGGGCAATGCACAGGGGCGTCTTGCCGCTTGTGCGCTTTTCGATCAGGTCGAGCATGCGGGAAAGGGCTTTTTTATGTGAAATGACGCTCTCGACGGCTTCGATCTTGCCGCCGCGGATCTCGAGCAGCGGTTTGACGTTGAGTGCAGAGCCTAAAAAGCGCGTGGCGGTGTTGATTCTGCCACCTCTATAGAGATATTCCAGCGTGTTGACGGTGAAATACACCCCAATTTTGGGGTAAGTGGCTTTAGCGAGTTCCAGGATCTCCTGCAGGCTGGCGCCCTGCTCGGCAGCGCGTGCTAAAGTGATAACCATCAAGCCCAGCGCCATGGAGACCAGCTGCGAGTCAAAGACCTCTAAGTTTTCGGGGTTGCCCAGTTCCACTTTTGCCTGCTCGGCAGAGTCGAACGACGCTGAAATGCCGCTGGAAATGCCAGTATAAAAGACATCATTTCCTGCATCGAGCAGCGGCTTGAAAATTTCCTCAAACTGCCCAACTGTAACTTGGCTGGTAGATGCCATCTCTTTAGAACGTGAAAGCTGAGTGTAAAACTCATGCGCGCTGATATCGACGCCATCACGGTATTGCTTGCCCTGCCAATTAAGCACAAGTGGCAGAATGGGGAGATGATATTGTTCGACGATTTCTTGAGGTAAGTACGCGCTTGAATCAGTAACGATAATGACTTTATTCATTTTTTTCCTTTCCTTGTAATATAGCCTTTTGAGGCGCAATTTTTTGAAAGTACACGCTGGACATTTATCCATTATACTGGATATATGATTGACGGTTGAAGTAGAGTTGTCTCTCTTACGTGTTCTATAACTGTACCTTACGGGCAGGCTACGCACTCAGAGACCGGCGAGAACAAGAGGCGAGGTAAATTTGAGAGCTTTTGAAAGCAGGACGTAGTAAAAGAGAGTGAATTTCTTCTAAGATAGTGAAAATCTGATCAAAGTCTGAAGGAGATCTTATGGAAACACAAGCAAGTGATATTCACGAAGAAAGCCCATCAAACTCAGCAGCGATTCAGCCAGCCGAGCATCGGGAAGGTTTGCGCAAGACTGGCTGGATTCTCCTGCTGGTTTTGGCGGTCGGCATTTTTATGGACCGCATCACCTTCAATCGCCTTTTGGGCGCCCAGTGGGCTATCTTCGTCAACCTGCTGTTGCTCGTGGTCTTTGTTGCTGCTAAGGTAGAGCAGCGTTCGATCCCATGGCAGAGCTATTTGCTGGCTATTCCTATCAGCCTTACCGCGATCCTGACTTACTTTCGCCTGGAACCCTACACCTTGATGGCTCTGGTCGGCTTTTCGCTCGTGGGGTTGGTCTATCTGGCGATTAGCCTGCTCAATGGGCAATGGTTAGTTTACCGGCTGCGCGAGGTAATTGTGCAGGGCTTGCGCCTGATTGGCTCGGCATTCATTGGCTTACCGTTAGCGTTAATTCAGTCTTCCCATCATGAAGAGAGCGAAAGCACGCAGAAGAAATCTAAAGGGAAAGGTTTGGCTATCCTACGCGGTGTGCTGATTGCCATTCCGCTACTGGTCATTTTTGGGCTGCTCTTTTCGGCTGCCGACCCAATCTTCTCGGAGCGGATTTCCGGCGCCTTTTCGTGGCTGCGCATTGAGATTACCGATGAATTTGTGGCACAAGTGGTGCTTGTGCTGCTCTTTACTTATTTTGGCTTCGGCGCGCTTTGGCATGCGCTCACCAAGACGCAGCAACCCCAGCCGGTGGAGCCAGACCAGCCACTTGTGCGTCCCTTCTTGGGCATGACGGAAAGCACAATCATCTTGGTGAGCCTGATCGTGCTCTTTGGGGCGTTTGTGCTCGTGCAGGTGCGTTATTTCTTTGGCGGGGGTGCCAATATCAGCGCCGAAGGTTATACCTACGCCGAATATGCGCGCCGCGGTTTTTTTGAGCTTGTGGTGGTTGCGCTCTTCACTTGGTTGGTACATTATGGCTTAGCCTCATTCACTCGGCGCGAAACCCGCCGCGAACGCGCCACCTTTACGCTCCTGGGTATTTTACTGCTGCTGCTCACCGGCGTGATCTTGGTCTCAGCCTTTCAACGCCTCAGCCTCTACGAGGCGGCTTACGGCTTTACGCGTGACCGGCTGGTAGCGCATATTTTCATGATCTTTATTGGGCTGGCGCTCGTAGTCTCCATCGTCCTGGAGGTTACCCGAGGGTTCAAGCACATGGCACTGAGTTTGCTGCTGGGCTTGCTGGCTTTCAGCCTGACGCTCACCTTTGTGAATGTGGACGCCACGATTGCCCGCCAAAACATAGAGCATGCCATGGCAGGGTATCCGCTGGACGCCGCTTACTTGGCAGGGATGACCATTTCGGAGGATGCGGTGCCAGAGCTATTTCGTTACTTTGATAGCGGTGAGCTGAACCCAGAGCTCTATGATGAGCTAGGCAAAGTCATCAGCTGCCGCCAGGCGCGATACTGGGATCGATGGTTTTACGACCGGTTTTGGGTTTCGCAGCATGCTTCACGTGCTAAAGCGCTATAGCTTTAC